>CEAA01013269.1_pt1 | contig 66504 bp, 103 predicted proteins | sample 557551 | NCBI WGS metagenome assembly CEAA01 (sample SAMEA3182115, study PRJEB8094) | gut metagenome | biome: human; feature: gut; material: Stool; isolation source: human stools | place: Canada | collected 2013-06-11
TTGTTGAACAGCGATCTGGGTTCGAGTCCCAGTTATAGGAAACTTCAGGGCTGAGAAGTACTATAGTCGTCTAATGGTAGGATGTAAATTAGAGTAACCTAGCCCAATATGTACAGATGGCCCAAGACTGTTAATCTTGCAGATTTATCTCACCGCAGGTTCGATTCCTGCTCTGTACGCTTAAACTTTAATGAAAAATGATAAAGATTTATCTTGCAGGTCCGTTTTTCAATGAAAAAGAACGGCATCTTGTAGAAACTGCAGCACTCATTCTGCGTAATCAAGGATATGAAGGCACTCTAATCTATCAGTATTAGTCCAGAGATCAGAAATGATTCAAAGCGAAAATTTCACAGTTGTGTTTTACAAGGTCTCTTACAGCAACCTTTATTTAGCAATAGACTTTTAATCTACGGAGCTTTATAGAGACCTTTTATGAGGTATTGGTGTTAGTGATAGCATATGTGAATTCCGATCACAAGGGGAGAGTTTGAATCTCTTATACCTCTCAATTATAACTAATAATTATTAATAAATCAAATTAATGAAACGTTTTAAAGAACTTTCAGATGATGTAATCAGAACTGTGTGAAATAACAGTAAAAGTTTATTTGAAATTTGTAAAAAGTTAGAAATTCATGATAATACTTCCAATAGAAATAAGTTAAAAGAATGAGCAGTTAAAAATGAAGTAGAGATTCCTATTATTAGCGTACTTACAAAGGATAGGTATGAAAAGAATCCTAAGTTATGTAAACAATGCGGAAATGTAATTTTATGAAGTAAAAGAGCCAATGACTTTTGTTCCCATTCATGTAGTGCTACATATCTAAATTTAAAAAGAGAGGCCAAGTCAAGTGGTAAGTATGTTCGTGGTGCTATCTGTATAAATTGTGGAAACGTCATACCTGCAAGAAATCAATATTGTAATCGCAAATGCCAAGCTGAATATGCTTACAAGGAATTTATCAAACGCTGAAAAGAAGGTAAAGAATTAGGAATGGCGGGAGAGGATGGATTATCTGCACATATTCGACGATATTTATTAGAGAAGGCTAATTATACCTGTGAAATTCCAGGATGTGGATGTAATTTCATTAATCCTTATACTAATTTATCCATTCTTCAGATACATCATATTGATGGAGATGCAACTAATAATAAAGAAGAGAATCTTCAGGTTTTATGTCCAAATCATCATGCAATGACTGAGCATTTCGGGTCAAGAAATAAAAATAGCACTAGACGATATCGATACTCTAAAAATAAATAGTTTATAGGCTAGCTCAAAGCCTATTCGAACAAACTGCCGAAGTACAAGGTAATGAGCACTCCCTAAATGTTAGGGTAAAGTCGATGCTGATAGACAATAAAGAAACAAGTTAGTTTCACTCAGCAATTTTAGCGGCGTAATAACTCTTAGCATATAAATTGATCATTTGTATGGAGTTTCTGTGGCAATAAAAATCAGACGTGTAAACTACGATAGTGTTTGTAAGCCTCCTTGGCACAGCGGCGACTGCAACGGTTTTGTAATCCGTCTTCATTTGAACGCGTCGGTTCGAGTCCGACAGGAGGCTCTAAATAGCTTAGAATATATTAGGTACTACAAAAGAATAGTAAGTTTCAATATGGAAATATTTTGAATAACTGGTAGAGGAGCAATATTAAAAGTTTCTGACCGTAATAAAGAATATAAGGTTGGGGAATCTGTAGAGATTAAAAATCGACTATATGAGATAACTGGAATTGAAGGTATGATGCTGTTAACAGAACCTCCTAAAAAAGTTACTGTAGGATTACGATTGAAAATGACTAAAGAAGAGTATAATCAAATAATTTCTAAATTATAATTTTACTGGGCCATGTAGTGTAAAGGCGAGCACATTTCCTTTGCAAGGAAATAGAGGGGTTCGAATCCCACATGTGTCCACAATCTTCTATAAACTAGAGTTCTATATAGAAAGAGTACTGTAATCTGTTAAGGGCTTATAAATCAGACGTTAAAGAAAAAAGTCTTCGGGGCTGAAGAGCCCTGCTATGAACTTAATTCCAGTAGAAATACTAGAATTTTTTATTGGGACTGCGGTGTGCGTGGTGCGCTCGTTGGACTCGTTCCAGTCCCACTAATAGGCTACATACAGCAATTATCTTCTTAATGTATATTTTTTGGATGATAGCGTAGCCTTTCTTTGAAATTAATTATTACAAAATATGACTTGATATTTAATTTTATTAGTAATCTCTGCTTGTGTCTTAATCGGACAGACAGTCTTATCCTTTATTGGAGGAGAGATTGATGTTGATATGGATGCAGACTTAGATTCGAGTGACATGTTATCTTTTAAGGGTATTGTTCACTTTGTATTTGGATTTTCTCTAACATTAACTACAATGGGAGGAGTTTCAGTACTATCTACTTTCGTAGCTGTTTTGGTGGGATTGTTATTTACTGTGATTCTGTTCTATCTTTACAGATACATATATAAACATCTTCGTCAAGAAATCATCTATCAAGATGAAATTAAGGATACTCCCGCACAGGTTTATTATTGGGACTCCGAATTAAATAAAGGAGAGATAGTAGTGAAGCTGGAAGGAAGGTTAGTATATGTGGATGCAACATCCACAAAGAATGTTAACTATCAACCTGGAGAATCAGTTATAGTGGAAGGTACACGACATCAAGTAACAATTAAATAATTAAAAGATGACTTTATTTATCATTCTCGGTGCAGCACTACTGTTAGTGTTGCTCTCAGTAGTGGGAATTCTCTCACGGTACAGAAAATGTCCTTCTGACAAGATTCTTGTAATCTTTGGTAAGACGGGGGGCGGAAAATCTGCTAAGTGCATCCATGGAGGAGCGGCTTTCGTGGTGCCTATCGTACAGGGTTACAGTTTCATGTCACTTAAACCTTTGCAGTTTGAGTGTAATCTTCAGAAAGCTCTGTCTTCACAGAATATCCGAGTAGATGTTCCAACTACTGTGACTGTAGGTATTTCTACAGAACCTGAAGTAATGCAAATGGCTGCAGAGCGATTGCTTGGATTGACTACTGACCAGATTGAAGATCTCGTTAAGGATATTGTATATGGTCAGATGCGTCTAATTGTGTCTAATATGACCATTGAAGAGCTGAACTCTGAACGAGACAAGTTCCTGGAAGAAGTGAAGAATGTTGTTGGTGGAGAGCTCCGTAAGATTGGCCTGCATCTTATCAACGTCAACATCACTGATATCAGGGATGAAGCAGGTTATATCATCGCATTAGGCCAGAAGGACAAAGCAATTGCTCTTAATAAGGCAAATGTTGAAATCGCTAAGGCTGAAAAGGACGGTGCAACTCAAACTGCAGAGCAGAACAAAATTAAGAACTCTGAAGTTGCTGCAACTCAACGTGAGGAAGCAGTTGCGGTCGCAGTGGCAAATGCTGAGCGAGATTCCAAGGTTGCAGAAACTCAGCGTACTCGTGATATCAATGTGGCAACTGCTAAAGCAGAAGGTGAGATTGGTAAAATCGAAGCTGAGAAGACTGTAACAAACAAGAATGCTGAGTTGGAAGTTGTGCGAGCAGATGCTGAAAAGGCTGCAAACACAGCTCGTGTAAAGGCAGACGCTGAAGTCGCTAAGGAGAAAGAGCTTGCTCAGGTAGAGGTCGTTAAGGCTGAAGCAAAAGTGCTGCAAGAGCAGGAACTCGCTCAGAAGACTGCAGAAGAAGCTCGTGCTCAGCGTCAAGAAGCAGCCTTACGTGCTGATAAGATTGTACCTGCAGAAATTTCTAAGAAAGAGAGTCTGCTGCGTGCTGAAGCCTATCAGCTGGAACAGGAAAAAATCGCAGAAACCAATGCTAATAAGACTAAAATCGAAGCTGATGGTAAAGCGCAAGCTGAAGCTCTCAAGGGTGAAGGTGAGGCTAAAGCCATTACTGCTAAAGGTCTTGCTGAAGCAGAGGTTGTTCGTCAGAAAGGTTTGGCTCAGGCAGAAGCAGAGAAAGCTTCTCTTAAGGCTCAGGCAGATGGTTTCCGTGAGATGATCGAAGCTGCCAAAACTGATCCTGCGATTGCAATTCAGTTCAAGATGGTTCAAGAAGGAACCTACGAAAACATTGCTAAGCAACAGGTTGAGGCTTACAAGCACATGAACTTCGGTAATGTGACCATCATGGACACTACGAAGGGTGGAGGCCTCACAAATGTGATGCAGAGCCTTCTGTCTCAAGTATCCCCCATGCTGAATGTTATGAAAGAAATGAAAATTCCTGGAGTATCAAAGGCATTAGAAGAGAAAACTGAGGATGCTAAATTTCCTGAAGTTAAATAATTAACTTCTTTGATTTTTCTAGTGGGCTGAAATACGCCCACTAGAATTTAACTTTATTTTATGTTTTCACATTTAAAAAATTCTAAACTGCAAGGAAATGTTGGGATGGCATATGCTATCGCATTTTATTCAAAATTAGGGTGAATAGTATCTATTCCTATGACAGATTCTCAGGACTACGATTTACTCGTAGATAATGGGGAAAATATATTGAAGATTCAAGTTAAAACTACCACGCAGGTAGATAAAAGGACTGGAAATTTCCAAGTAGGATTGAGAACTTGTGGAGGAAATCGAAAGAATTATTGAGCTAAGACTTTCAATAATAACTCTAGTGATTTTCTATTTGTTGTAACTTCTTTCAAAGAATTTTATTCAATTCCAGTTAAAGAACTTGAAGGAATTAGAACATCAATTTCCTTATGTGATAAATATAAAGTAGAGTTATAAAATCCCGACGTAACACCGTTTGACTGTAACTCAAATCCCCGTTAATAAATTGGTGTAGTGGACTCTGGGGTAGTGAGGTTCGAATCCTCACGGCGGGACTAATTTATATTGGTATGAAAATTGTAGATAATTTTATATTCTTCTGGGGAGGTTGGTTAAGTAACTTTCATCCTTGTAGAATAGTATTTGGCTCTAAAGTTTTTAAATCATCTGAACAGCAGAGAAGATTCTATTAGCAGAGACTCCAAAGGAAGCTAAAAACCTTGGTAGGGAGGTTAGAAACTTTGATGAGAAATCCTGGAATGAGGTTAAGATTCAGAAAATGTATCTTGCCTTGGAAGGTAAGTTTAGCCAAAATAAAGACTTAATGGATAAACTTAAAGACCCAGCATTAGACGGGAAATTCTTTGTTGAAGCATCTCCATTTGACAGAATTTGGGGAATAGGTTATGATGAAAATCATGCTCTTCAAAATATATCTGACTGGGGAGAAAATTTATTAGGAAAGACAATTACTTTTTACAGAGGTTCATTGTAAACAATTAGCGGATATTGACATTGTTCAATATCCGCTTTATTTTTAAAAACTTTAATAAGATGTTCGAAGCAAAAAAGAAAACCCTATTTACTGCTAATGACAGTAAATCAACATCTAAATCTACTTTTGTTCAAGCAGAGATTCTTACAGGAAATGGTGCAAAAGCTTATAATTCAACTGGGGATCCATTTGTTGATCAGTTTGGAAGTACTTCTAAGTACAAAGAAATTCGTCCCTTCTCAGAAATCGCTAAAGATTGTGAGATTTTATGGGCTATAAATAAGGAAGATGCTGTTAAATTTATCTTTTTCTTGCGAATGATTTGTCGTAAGATTAATGATAAAGATCATGGCACTAAGGAAGCACAAAAAGGTTCTGAACTTCGTCATGAAGGTATTATGCGTCTCATCTGGCTACATACCAAAGATAAAGAAGTATTCTGGAAGAATGCTTGGCTGATTCCCTTGGTGGGTTCTTGGAAAGATCTCTTCGTTATGCTTCGTTATGACTTAGTTTATAACGGCTGGGAACACCGAGTTCTGGATTGGCGTCGTTTTGCAGATCTGATTACTGCAGGTCTTGGCTCTGATTCTCAAACGAATCTCATTCGTAAGTATCTTCCTCAGATCAAGGCACGTTCCAAGTGTACTACAGTAGAGGCACAAGCAAATTGTATGATTGCAAAATGGCTGTGTTCAGAACTTTACGGCGCGTCAGGAGTAAGGACAGATGCTGAAAAGTATCAAGTATATCGTTCTTATGCAAGGATGAAAGCTGCAGGAACAGCACATAGCTGGCAACAGCTTATTTCAAAGCAACGATATACGGAGATTGACTTTGATAAGATTCATGGTCGTGCCTTAAACCTTCTTGTACATTCCAAGTTCTTAGAGAATCATAATCTCAAAGAGAAGTATCAGGAATGGATAGGAGCTCCAGAGACAAAGGAGGTGGAGTACACAGGTTTCGTACATGAGCTCTTTAAACCTATTTGTAACACTGTTCCTCGTAATATAGAGCAGCATATCAAAGATACTATTAACAAGCAATTTATGACCCTTGTTAATAAGTGTAAGGAAGAGGGCAATACTACAGACCTTATCGTAGTACGTGATACTTCTGGTTCAATGGGTGCAGAAGCAACTGGAACTTCCATGTCTTGCTACAATGTAGGTAAGGCAATTGCTCTGTATTTCTCTTATTTCTTAAGAGGGAGATTCCAAAATGCATGGATTGAGTTTAACTCAAAAGCTATGATGCATGAGTGGAAAGGAGAAACTCCTCTGGAGAAATGGTTTAATGACCATTCGGGGTACTATGGAAGTACAAACTTTGAGGGTGTTATTAACCTCTTTGCTCAGTTGAAGCTTGAAGGTGTTCCAGAAGAGGAATTTCCTAAAGGAATTCTTTGTATCAGTGATTGTGAGTTTGATGCTTCAAGTCTGAATAAGACTTCAGTTGAAAGAGTCCATGATACATTGACAGCTGCAGGATTTTCTAAAGAGTATGTTGACAATTTTGTCATTTGCCTTTGGAATTTGAGAAATGATTACTACGGATATAATGCGCAGAATCGCACTCCATTCCAAACTTATGGTGATGTCAAGAATGTCTACTACATGTCTGGATATTCAGCACAGATTGTATCTTTCTTAAATGGAAAGGTACAGACTACACGGGATCTGTTTGATGAGGCTATGAATCAAGAGATTCTGTCTCTCATTAAGATGTAAACTCAATAGGCTCTAGTAGAAGTACTAGAGCCTTTTTATTAATAATCTAATTATGGGTAAGTACCTTAAAGATTATCAAATTCCTGATTATTGTGAAGAAGATAAATCTAGAATGCCGAAACGGCCTAAGAAATTTAAAGAACAAGAAGGAGGGAAGCCTCCAGTAAAGAAAAAATTTAGGCGATGAAGAGATGGCTCTTAAAAGTTTTTGAAAGATTTAATAAAGTAACTGAAAATACTGAAGAATCTTTTAAAAAAGTGGCAAATTTAGAACAATTTGATGATGTATTTATAATTACTAACAAAAGAGTATATAAAGCTTGGATTATGAAGAAAACAAGTAGACTTCTGCAAATTTTTATTTGGGATCTAAAAAAAGAAGTAATTATAAATATAATTGGTCAAACTGATTCTAGTGTGATTCTTTTTGACAAGAATAGTTGTTTAATTTTAAATGAAAAAGATATATGCGATTACTTGCAGTAATTGATATGCAGGAAGATTTTGTACGGGGTGTCTTAAGAGTTCCTGGTGCTGAAGAAATTATTCCTGGTATTAAATCAAAAATTGATGAATATCTTACTGAAGATGATCTTGTATTATTTACAAGAGACACTCATTATGATGCGACGTATTCAACGAAGTATCTTTATAAAAACACTAGAGAAGGAATATATCTTCCTATTCACTGTATAGAATCTTCAGAGGGATGGAATATTTGTAAAGAATTTAAACCTTTTCAAAATTCTTGCTATATTCTTGATAAAATTAATTCTTTTGGATTTAGCCCAGAAGCTTTAGAAGATGCGTCATTCGCAGGAGGTCCTAATCTTGATTGTATTACAAATAATATAATCGATGAAATTACTATTGTAGGAGTTGTTACAAATATTTGTGTACTTTCTTGTGCAGTTAGTTTTCAAACAATTTTTCCTAATGCAGATATTATAGTTGACGCAAGTCTTTGTCGATCTAATGATAAAGAACTACATGATAAAGCATTAGATGTTATGAAAGGATTACAAATGCATATAATTAATCGAGACTAGTATGTTTAAACCTTGCGGAATTCTGCTTACGGATTTTTATAAACAGTGTCATGCAGAACAATATGATCCCAGCATTACTAAAGTAGTTTCATATTATGTTCCTCGTAAAACTAGAATCCCTGAATTTAATAAGGTTGTAGTTTTTGGCATTCAAGCATTTATTAAGGAATATCTGATTGAATATATGAACGAAACCTTCTTTAATCGCTCTTTAGATGAAGTTATTGCAGAATACGAATTTGTAATATCTTCTACTATGGGAGCTAATAGGGTTAATTCGGATAAAATAAAAAAGCTTCATCAACTTGGGTATCTTCCTGTTGAAATTTGGGCATTACCTGAAGGATATAAAATAGGAATGAATGTACCATGTATTGAAATTTCTAATACTTTGCCTGAATTTGCATGGTGTACTAATTTTATTGAAACTTTAATGCTTTCTGAACTTTGGTACCCAATGTGTGTAGCAACTGCTGTGACTAAATATCGCAATATAGTAAATGATTACTATACTAAAACTTCTGATATTTCTGGTCGTTCTGCTATTTCTGAATTCGGATTTAGAAGTTTAGTAGGACTTCATGGAGCAATAAAGGCGTCTTGTGGATTTTTACTTTCTTTCAATAAGACTGCTACTATTCCTGGCATCATGTATGCCTCTAAATATTACAATACTCCTATGTCTATAGTAGGAGGAGGAATGGCATCAACAGAGCATTCTGTGATGTGTAGCTCTGCTGCTATTGACGGAAATGAAATTAGCATGATTCGTCGTCTTCTTACCGAAGTATATCCTAATGGATCCTTTTCTATGGTAAGTGATTCTTATGATTATTGGAATGTTGTTGATACTATTCTTCCAAGTCTTAAACAAGAAATTTTAAGTAGAAATGGAACTTTATATGTTAGAGGGATTCAGGAGATCCTGTAGAAATTGTAACTGAGACTGTTTTTAGCCTTTGGGATACATTTGGAGGCACAATTAATTCTAAAGGATATAAAGTTCTTGACTCTCATGTTAGAGCTCTATATGGAGACGGTATTACTCAATTACGAACAAAGCAAATTTATCAAATTCTTGATGAGCAAGGATTTTCTGTGGAAAATGTAGCTTTGGGAGCAGGAGGATTTTCTATGCTTTCTTATATGGATGAATCAGGACGAGTTGATATGTTTTCTCGTGATACATTTAATGTTGCAATTAAACCTATTATGGTTTACAAAGATCCTAAAACAGATTCAGGGATGAAAAAGTCACACAAAGGGTGTTGTGCTGTTTTCTATAATCATGTAACAAACGAATTTGACTGTGATGAGGGCATGACTCTGAAAGAGGCCCATGAGGAACCCTTTAATCTTCTTCGTCCTATTTTTGTTGATGGAAAAATGATTGAAGAAACCTCTCTTACTGAGATTCGTAAAATTCTCTGGAACGGAAGATTTTAATGGAAAAAGAATACAAAAAAATAATATCCTTCCTTAAGAATTACCAAACTCACACTAATGCTCGTGGTTATGTCCTGGGCATTAGTGGAGGGAAGGATTCTACTATAGTAGCTAAGCTTCTAGTGGATGCTATAGGAAAAGAAAATGTATTAGGTGTTTTAATGCCTAATGGAGAGCAAAAGGATATCAGTGATAGTTTAGAAGTATGCAAATATCAGACATATACTAATAAATATTTCACATCCTTTTACCTCACTGTTGAGTTCTATCGAAAGAACCACTTTAGAAAAATCCATAGATGTAGGAATTCCTAATCTTGTTTCAGATGGTTCCTCAATTATAATTTCTGATAAAGCTTTAACTAATATTGCACCTCGCATTCGTATGACAATTCTATATGCGATTGCTCAGTCTTTGGGTTACAGAGTAGCTGGAACAGGCAGATCTGATGAAGAAAATTTTGGATTTACTTATCAAGAGCTTGATGTTCTCATTGAAAAAATGGAGCGATTAGATCGTACAGGACATCTTAAGAGTCCATTTACTGAAATTGAATCACAAATCTTAAAATTACATGAAAATGCTTATCATAAAGATCATGTAATTAAAATATTTTAATAATATGGGAAGTGGATCATGGAGTACAAATACATATAGAGCAACAACTGCTGCTTACTCTACAAAATCCAGAGAAGAAATTTTTCATCAGCGATCTCTGCATGAAGAAATGGATTTAACGAAAAGTAAAACACATATCAGAGAATCAAGAGATTCTGAGGAACATCCTGAATCTTTTCCAGTTTTTATTGCTTTAGATGAAACTGGTTCAATGGGATCAGTTCCTGATAAAATGATTCGAGATTATCTCCCTAAATTAATGGATTCCATTATTGATTCTATTGGGATTAAACATCCTCAGATTCTTTTTATGGGAGTGGGAGATCATGAATGTGATTCTTGCCCATGTCAAGTAGGGCAATTCGAATCCTCAACTATCGCGATTAATCAATGTCTTTCTAGAATTTACTTAGAAGGACGTGGTAATAATGGAGAATCTTATTTATTGCCTTGGATTTGGAACTTGTTGGAAAATGTCTTACCTTTGTACAAGCGCAAATTACATCAGTAATAGAGCCACATTCTAGCAGATTAATTTCTGATGGAATAATTTTACCCAATCTGACAGAATCTGCAAAAGTACTTCCAAATAATATTCATGGTGCAGTTTTATTTCCTGACAAAGGAGCACAGAAACGTTATGAGGATTATTTTATGTTCGAGTCAATATATTGTGCTGAAAAACATAGAGTTTCAAAGGATAAATTGGAGGTAATAATTACTTCAGAAATAGATTCAAGTAAATCTATCACTGTTGTTGATGACTTATGTGATGGAGGAGGAACTTTCTTTGCAATTCATAAGGCACTGCAAGATAAAGGAGCTAAAGATATATCTTTGTGTGTTGTACATGCGATTCAGAAAGAGCCTTTGATAAAGCTTGCTCAACTTTATAAAACAATAACAATCTCTAATTCTTATAAGGATTGGGATAAAGAAGAACTTCCAAATAATATAATAGTAAAAAAAGTTTATGAATAAATTTAATGAAATTCTGAGTACTCAAGAAACGTGCAGAGATTATTAATGCTGATGCTCGTGAAGCAGCAAAGGATCAAGTTAATCTCATTGAAAAGGAAATTCGGCAGATTAAATCAAAGATTATGAATCTTGAGGATCTGTCAATTAAATCTACTGAATCACTGGTAGTAGGCACAGACTTTAAAGCAGATGAGTGGGTAAGTCAAATGTTTAAGCTGCGTGATGATCTTCGTAGTGCCGAAATTTGTCTGGAAATTGCTCAGAAAATTTACAATGAGTATTTTACAGAAATTCCAGAAGTAGGCTGTGAAAAGGTAGCAGAATAATTCTAAGGTGGAATATTCCACCTTTTGGTTCTATAGTTTAATTGGAAAAACTTCAGAATACGAATCTGAGAACGAGGGTTCGGATCCTTCTAGAACCTCTAAAATAAAGGTATGAAAACTGTCTTATATAGAATACAATCAATTGAAGCTCCTGAAGGAGAAGGATTTAGGTATAATTCATTAAGAACATTATCTGACACAAAAGTGAATGAAGAAATGTGCTTAAGAAATGAATTTGGGAATCATTATTTGATTAACGATCCTGAATATTGAATTTGCGAGATTTTAAAAGAAATAGAAGATGATGTATAGTTTAGATGAAATAGGTATTTTACCTAGTTCAAAAGCTACTGATATTGTAAGTCGTAGTGAATGTGATCCTTTAGGAGATTTAGGAACCTATCCTATCTTTGTTGCTCCTATGACATCTGTAATTGATGAATCAAATTATCAACTTTTTACAAAGGCTGATGTGCTTCCAATTATTCCAAGACGTGTAGATAATTTACAGTTTAGACTTAATGCATGTAACCATGTTTGGTGTGCCTTTAGTTTAAAGGAATTTGAAACATTTTTTTGTGAAGGAGAACCTTCTGATGAGTGTCCTCTGGTACTTATTGATATAGCTAATGGCCACATGAAGAAAATTTATGACCTGGTTAAGAAGGCTAAGGAAAAGTGGAGCACGATTATTATCATGGTAGGTAATATAGCTCATCCAGATCTTTATTGGGAATGCTATGATGCAGGGGTAGATTATGTTCGTGTAGGTATTGGAACTGGTAGTGTATGTACTACAGGAGTAAAAACTGGAGTGCACGCTTCTATGGAATGGTTGCTGCAACAGTTAGCTAAACGTCGGTCTATGATTAAAGAGTCTCCTAAGCCTAAAAAGGCTCCAAAAGTTATTGCAGATGGAGGAATTTCTACAATAGATCGAGCTATAAAGTGTTTAGCTTTAGGTGCAGACTATGTAATGATGGGTAAAATGTTTGCTCAATGTGTGGAAGCTTGTGGTCAAACTAGAATAAAGGGACTTGATAAGGATCCACAACTTGCTATATATATTGCCTCTCTGACTTCGGCTGAGAGAGACAGGATTTTTAGTATAGGAAAATATGCCAAAGAGCGACTTTATTATGGAATGGCAAGTAAAAGAGGACAAAAGGATATTTCAGGCACTAAAAAGGCTGAAGAAGGAATTGAAATTTGGGTTCCTGTTGAGTACACTCTTGAATCACTCCTTTCTCAATTTGATTCTGCATTAAGATCTGCTATGTCTTATACAGGATGTAGGACTCTTGAGGAATTTAAAAATGTAAAATGGGAGTATATGTCTCCCTCTGAAAGAAATGCTTATTACAAATAAAATGAATAATCTTGATTTATACACAGTAATAGTTTTTGGAATCTTTGTTTTATGTTTATTATTGGGACTTGGATTTGCATTAACTATGTGGTCTGCTCCTTGTGGAATATTCTACTTTGGAGGTATGATTGCACTTACTATTTATTATCTTAATATATTAAAAGATAGGATAGAATAAGAATTTCGAACTTGTAATTTTAGTTTAAATTTTGTATATTTGTAGTACGAAATTTAAACTAAAATTACTTTTATATGAATTGAAAATTAGAAAAAGACAATTTAATTAAACTTCTTATTACAGAAAGAAGAAGTTTTGAAGAAGTAGGCAGGCTTTATAACTGTTCAGGCTCTAATATTAGAAACACTGTTCGTAGACTAGGAATTAATATAGCCCCTAGAAGAAATATAAATCCTCAAGAAACATTTAGAAAAGGTACTGCTAAAAAAGGAATATGTAAAAATTGTGGTAAGGAGTTTATATTATATTTAAGCCATAGTGGAATTTATTGTAGTTGTAAATGTCAGCAAGAGTTTCAATCAAAAGAAAAATATAATTTAATTCTTAATGGAGATCCTTCTATTATGAGGGCTAATTATTCTCCTAGAGTATTTAAAAAATTTATTTTGGCAGAACAAGATAATAAATGTGCAATTTGTGGAATGAAGCCTGAGTGAAATGGGAAAGAATTAGTTTTTGTTTTAGACCATATTGACGGACATGCTGCAAACAATAGACGAGATAATTTAAGGTGTATATGTCCTAATTGTGATTCTCAGTTAGATACATTTAAATCTAAAAACAAAAACGGAGATAGACATTATTATAGATATCATAAAAGCAGGGGTGACCAGAATGGATAATGGACTGGACTTCTAATCCAGCGAGCTGCAATGCTCATTGCGGGTTCGACTCCCGCTCCCTGTACTAATAACATTATAATATGGCATGGATATATAGAGATAAAAATGGAGACCTAATGTTCTCCAAAGTAAAACCTGAAAAAGTTTATATTTTCAGGTTTAAAAATTGTGAAATTCATAAAGAATCAGAAAGTACATGGTCTCCATTTCTGGACTACAACCATATTATAACAGCTAGGATACCTGAAAGTTATTTTGAAACTTCTGATTATTATGAAGTGTATGATTTTGGAGATGATAATGTTCTTAGAAAGGTTTATAAAGGGGAATGTGTTTTTGAAGGAGATTATTCTATGGGTTTTCCTGTAACATTTAAACCTGAAACTATTTCTGCTTTAAAGCCTGTTGTTGATTTAGAAAATCTTACTATTGAAGATGGTTTAATTGAAATATAATGAATATGAAAACACTTCTTTGGGTAGATGACGCTAGGAATCCAATGGAAGATGATTGGATGAATTTTAGTCCAATTGGTAGAAATTGTAAAGTAATATGGGCTCAATCTTACCAAGAAGCGATTGATTTTCTTGAGAAAGAATGGCCTGATGCAATTTGTCTAGATCATGATTTAGGGGAAGAGAAATCTGGATATGATATAGCTAAGTATATTGTGGATAAATGTATAGATGAAGGATACATTCTTCCACAATTTGCAAGTCAATCTGCAAATCCTGTTGGTAGAGAGAATATTCTTTGTTTATTAAAAAACTACGATAAACAAAGACTCATAGAACATGTACAAAAAGTTCGTCAATATAAACACGACTGGTTAACTGCGGTTCAGAATGGAAAAGACTTGCCAAAGTGAAAATAGAACATTTTACCATATAACTTTAAGAAGTAATCTTGAAAGCATATTAAATAAAGGGTTTATTCCCGATATTAGTATTAAATGTCAAAAATGTTATAATGACAATCCAACTGAAAAGTTAGTTTATATGACTGATTTGGAAAGTGTAAAGGCGTGGAGGAATGTTCTATATAGAGAGAATGATGATTGTATTATCTTTGAAGTTAATTGTGCAGAACTTAAATTAATTAAAAGATGTAAATATATACATGGTCCAGAATATGCATGTAGAATAACTATTCTTCCAGAAAATATAAAATTGACTAATTTATGACACAGTATATTTATATACATACAAACAAATTCTCTAAATGGTTTCTTTTAAGATATCTTAAAAAGAAAGGTTATACTTTTAGAAATAGTATGACTCAGGAGCATATTTTTATTCATCCTTATGGTCGATATGCCTTTTGTATGTGTGAAGGAGTTATAGCTTATGAGAAAGTGTGGACTTGGGTTGTACTTAATACTATTTTTAAATGAAGCGGTGTTTTAAAATTTGTTTTTATGTAATTCCTTCAGTGGTTGTTTTCCTTATATGTCTTGGGTTACATAATTCTGGATTTAGTAATTATCTAAAAAGTCATACTTATCAGTGTAGAGTTATTGGAGGTGAAAAAACTGAAGGAGGTTATAAACGTTCTGGACATATGTATCTTATTTTACAGGATGTTAATAGTAATAGGATTTTTAGTATTAATGCTTCCCCAGAAGATTACCATATATATCATAACAAACCTGGAACAGTTCTAACTTATACTTTTAAAGAGTTTTTTATTGCTCCCAATAAGATATATGATTTATATAGAAGTATATTTTTAACTGGAATAAGTCTTTTAGCTGGATTGTTAGTAACATTTCCCTTCTTATTTGACATAATTGATATATCAGAAGAAATGGCATCTACTTTAATGATCGCTACTCTTATTCTATTAGGAACTTCAATTCTTTCTTATAATTTTGTTATATAATGTTGTATTGTAATATATGTGGAACTCCCCTTCGATATATAGGGGAGACTAAAGACTCTAATGGAAATACTATAAGTATTTATTCATGTCCGAAGTGTAATAAGTTGATTTATATTTAATATGTTTTTCGTTAATTTGGTTATATTAATTCTTTGTGGGTTTATTTTGGGATATGAAAGACAAAAAACAAATAAAGTAATTGGCATTCGTTCAGTTATTCTATTAATGTTGGGATCTTTTATATTTACTTATATTTCCACAAGGATAGGCGGAGACCCTTCCAGAGTTGCTGCCCAAATAGCTTCTGGTGTTGGCTTTATTGGTGCAGGAATTATCTGGAAAGATAAATCTACTAATATAGCTAATTTAACAACGGCAATTCTAATCTGGGTTATTGCAGCTTTAGGAAGTATGATTGCTATTGAATTATTTATGGAAGCAATTATAATAACAGGTATAATTTATATTGTACTTAAATTTAATTTCCTAAAAGATGTTTAAAGGTTTGGAGAGTAATCCTTGATGGCGATAGGGCTTGCCTGCTAAGCAATGCGTACCTTTTTGGTATGTGGTTCGATTCCACTGCTCTCCGCAAGAATAAAAACATAAATTATGAAACCGTTAGTAATTAGGATAGTTTTAGAAACTGGAGATACATATGTTTTTAACTTTTCACATGTAACAATGTTTACATTTAATAAAGATAAACGTACAGCTTCAGTAAACTTACTTGATGATAAGTATAAAGTTTTTAAAGATGTAGTTGAACTTCAACTAGAGAAAGTATATGGGTAAAATAGCAACTTTTTTGGAGCAGCAAGAACAGATGAGGCTTCTAAAGAATATTCAGATTCTGTCTATATAGGAAATATTCTTGCTGAATGTGGCTACAAAGTCTATAACGGAGGTTATGGAGGATTGATGAAAGCTGTCTCGTTAGGAGCTAGCGCTGTTGGAGCTGAAGTGGAAGGTTTTACTTGTGCTACATTTGGATTTACTAAAGGTAATCCATATTTAACCAAATACACTGTAGCTCCTGATATTTATCATAGACTTAGAATGTTAATTTCCTCAAGTGATGTATTTATTGTTCAGGTTGGAGGAATTGGCACTTTAGCAGAATTATGCTTAACACTAGATGAATGTAGACGACGTAAGAAAAAACCATTGATTTGTTTAATTGGAAATCATTGGCAATGGTTCCTAGACTGCCCATTAATTCAAGATAATGTGAAGGAAATGGTTACAGTAGTAACTGATGTAAATCAATTACATTTATTACTATAAAAGAGGCCCCTGTGGTGGAATTGGTAGACACGCTAGACTTAGGATCTAGTGCCTTCGGGTGTGCAGGTTCGAGTCCTGTCAGGGGTACTTAATAATATTTAAAACTAATATAAAATGAATATTGAAAATTTTTCAACGGCAAATCTTCCTGGTCTAGCAGACCTAGGAGATACTAAAAATTAAGCGAGTATTAAAGGGGATGTTCAGCAACAGGTGTAGGCAGTGGAAATCTTACTTCTACTACCTCAAATTGATGAATCCCTCCAACTACTTATACTAATGGCCTCATTATAGACTCTAGTAATTCAAATCCATATACATATGAAACAATTAAAACAGAAAGACTTCCTATGAGTGAAGAACTTTATTTATATATAACTGGAGGTAAATCCTGTATTTCTACAGCACCTCCTACTTGGAATAGTCAGGAGAACTGTCTTTGGCATGCAAAAGGTTCCCGAGTACTTTCTATAGAAGGTGATTATGGACTATCTCGTCTTATAAAATCTTATATTGGTTCTGAACTAGATGTAATTTACACATATCTTACTATAAATGGATTTAATGTTTATGCTACTATTTTAGGACCTTCTGGAGAACTATTTGTAGAAAAGGCACCTATTAAAGGTAAAGAGAATCTAATTCATAGGAGTCGAAAGAAATAATAGAAAGGATTGCGCCTGACCCGAGGCGGGGGGGAGGTCTTCAAAACCTCTATGCTGTTGGTCCATCTTCAGCCCTGTGGGATCGTTACCTACCAGGCGTGCAAATAAGAAGTAAATATGACTATTAAGGAACAATGTATACATTTACGGGAAGAAGGAAAAACTTATAACGAAATTTGTACTATTCTACACTGTTCTAAAAGTACAGTTGCATATCATTTGAATACGACTACTAAGATAGCAGCTACAAAATGACAAAGCGAAAACAAATGTAAGGATTGAAAGTACAAATTTATGCATAGTTGTTCTAACTTTCTAAATCGAAGAGATAGATCTAAACATATCAGAACAATGTGTTCAGATTGAAATAAAAAGTTTAGAACTCACGTATCAGAGTTCAATAATAGATATAAAAACAAAGGAAATTTGGCTAATAAATGTTATTACAAGGATGTGTTAACATATCTTAATGGAACTAATGTTAAATGTTATTTAACAGGTACACCTATTGATTTGACAAAAGATGATTATTGTTTTGATCATATAGTTCCTGTATCAAAAGGAGGAACTAATGAATTATCAAATCTAGGAGTAACTATTCCCTCAGCTAATTATTCTAAACATGATTTAACTATAGAGGAATATTTGTCTTTATGTAAACAGGTTTTAGAACACCATGGGTATACTGTAAGTAAAACTTAAAAATATGACTTATAAACAAATTTTTATTGGAGGGATTACTATTCTGGGTATGTATATGCTACTGGGTTTGATGTTAAATTTCCCATGTAAATCAGAAGTGCCTCCAGTAAACTCTCCTGTAATTATTACAGAAGATTGTGATTCTCTTACAGAGTGGCAAGTTTTTATCATGGCACTTGTTGAAGTAGAATGTGAGAGAAATCCAAAAGTAAAATCTAGTAAAAATGCAATAGGCCCATTCCAAATTACTAAAATTTATGTTGATGAAGTTAATAACTTATATAACACTAATTTTGTGTTAGAGGATGCTTGGGATCTTGATAAAGCTTTAACTATGTTTGAAATGATGAATGACCATTATAATCCAACTAGAGATATTGATAGAGCAATTAAACTACATAATCCTGGAGCTGGTAAATGGTATGGGAAAAGAATAAAAGATCGTATGGAACTAATTCGATTTAGTGAAGCACTAAGATTCAAAATTGTTGAACTTTACGATAATTAATATGTGGTGGTTGATTGGATTACTATTAGCTATTGCTATCATACTTAGTCCTATGTTATGGGCTATTTATAAACATATAACGTATGAGAAGTTGAATAACTAAAATTTTAAGTGGAGTTGCAATTATTTTAGGAATAACTGTTTACTTCATGAATGTAAGGATAAATGATTTAAATAAATCATTAGATATATCCGTTAATAATGAAAAAGCATACTCGGCTGAAAACTCAGCCTTGAAAGAGAGTAATATAGTTTTTAGATTTGAGTTAGCTCAAATGACTCATATGAATGATTCTATTCTTATGAAAATGAGAGAAGTTACTCAAGAACTCAAGATAAAAGATAAGAAATTAGAATCTTTACAATATCAATTAGAGCATGTCTCTAAATCTGAAACTATTTATATTAGAGATACAGTATTTAGAGATCCTGATTTTAAATTGGATACATGTATTCAAGATAAATGGGCTAAGACATGTTTACATCTTGAATATCCTAATGAGGTGGGAATTTCAAGTGAATTTAATAATGAAAAGTATATTATTACTTCTTGGAAAAAAGAGCCAATTAAACAAAGAAAATGGTTTCTTCCAAGATGGTTTACAAAGAAACAAAAAATTATAACTGTTGATGTAGTGGATAAAAATCCTTATGTAACTACAGAAAAACAAAGATTTGTGCAAATTGTAGATTAATGGAATTAATAATACATACAAAATACGCTATAGGGCAAGAAGTTTATTTAAAGAAAACTGCTCTTGATTTTTCTAGAGGATACTTTATTGATGTAGAAGTTCCTGATACAACCCTTATAGAATTACCTCTATTAGAACACATACATACCCAGGATACGTAAGTATCTATTATCGTCTTGATGGGAAACAAGAATCTATTAGAGAAGATAAAATATTTAGTTCTTTAGAAGAGGTAGAAGCTCATTGCAAACATGATTCCTAATAATTTTCTAGAAGAAGGTAAGAAAAAGGAAGCAGAGTTTGCTTCTGATTTTTGTAAAGCTAGAGGGTTATCATCTTCTTTGGTAGAGGAAGCTAGTAAGGAAGATGATATTTATCGTCACATTGATATTTGGATTGGGACAAACAGTTTTGATGTGAAAGCTGCAAAGAAAACTAATCGTTCTGATTCTCTTCCTAATTATTGTATTCATTGGATTGAATTAAGAAATGTAAATGGAGAAAAAGAATGGTTGTTTGGACAAGCAGATTATATAGTCTTTGAGTTAGGTACATCATGGTGTGTTTGTCCTAGAATTTCTTTAATACGTTCTCTAAAAGGTAAAATTGATTTTAGCAGTTTTACTACTGATAGAGAAGCTATGTTTAAAGTATACAGACGTAAAGGTAGACTAGATGCAATTGTCAAAGTTGACAGTACTTTTCTTGTTAAAATCCCGTCTAGTTTTATAATCCCTAAAGAATAAATTATGATGCTATTTTCTTTAGTATATTATTTAATTTGTGCAGGAATTATTCTGGGATCCGACAATGGGAAAACTTGGAAATTTTCTGATTACATACTTTTATTATTTGCAGGAGTCTATGCTCCTTTAAGTGTAGGAGTTTATATTGGTAAATTCTTAAAAGAGAACAAGGTATATAAGGAGGAATAACCTCCTACATGGTGTATATAGCTCAGTTGGTTAGAGTGCCAGATTGTGACTCTGGAGGTCGTCGATTCAAATTCGACTATACACCCTATAAAATGTGAATTATGATTGAGCAAAAATTGTTTCTTAAAAATGGATTTTTATTTGCAGATGGGTTTGAAAGAGTAGTTCACGGAGACTACATTGAATTAACTAAAGCACAGATTAAAATGATCTTGCTATCTAGATTTGGAAATAAAAATTGGGAAACCAGTACTTCTGAGGATATTTATTATTATTGGTTATTTCCTTTAGGATTTCCTGATGTTAAGGTTTATAAGCAATGTAAAACTGTGAAATATGCAGACTACAAAATAGGTTACTATTATATTTCACCTAATGAATTATTGAACTTTAAAGATCCAGAAAAATTGTTTTAAATGAAGATACTTAATATTGCACTTATTGCACATGATACTCGAAAACAAGAGTTAGTTGATTGGGTTAGATTTAATGGAACAACATTATATTCTCATCATTTAATTGCCACTGGAACAACCGCTAAGTTACTTAGTTCCATTAGAGTAGATTTTGGAGATTATGATTCTGTTCACTGTTGTTATTATAATCAATATACAGCTCCTCTAAATGTAATTCCAGTTCTATCAGGTCCGCTTGGAGGAGATCAGATGATAGGAGCTATGATTGCTCAAGGGCAAGTTGATGTATTGATTTTCTTTTGTGATAATCTTATTCAACAAGGGCATCAAACAGATATATCGGCATTAACACGACTAGCTTCTTTATATAACATTGCTTTTGCTACAAATAGAACAACTGCAGATATGATTCTTACATCATCATTATTTGCTAATGAAGAATACTGTCCTGTGAAAACAGATTTCAGTAATTATTTAAATCGTAAAATTTAACTATGTCAAAGAGTCGCAAGCTTCCAATTTTTAAAGATAAAGGTCTTAAAGGAATTTATCACAGAATTATTAAAAGAAGAATAAAAAATTATCTAAAAAGTAATTTTTTAAGATTGCAAGATGAGGATTTTGATTGTAATATTCCCAAGACAATAGTTAGCGACTACGATTATAGTGATTACACAATCGATCTACGTTATGAAAAAGGAAAAAGATGGGGAGATGAGTGGAAAGCTAAATTCTCTAGAAAATAGACGTATTTTGGATTACGTAAAAGCTGTAAGAAAAAAATCACGGGAAGAGGAAATCCAATTATATGGAAAACCTCTTCCCAAAACTAAAATTAAAGAGTCAAAAAAGATATATAAGAGAAATAAAAAATGGATGTATTAGATTTTTTTTACGAGGAATTCGTTACATTCTGTAATGAACTCGGTTTAGTAGAACAATTTAATAAAGGATTGCGTATAAAAGGCTATCGTTATGAGTTAAGCTGCAAACCATTTATTTTATCTCGTATAACTCCAGATATATTTAACTGTTCCTTACGCTGGATAGACACTCCTAGTCCAAAGGATTTATCATGGAAGGAGGTGCATGAACTTTGGAGTAATAGGGAGGAAAGTTTAAAAGAAAAACTTAAAAAGAAAGCTCATACTCTAGATCCCATTACATTGTATTATTCTGACAGTGAATATGATTATGAAGAGTATTTACATGGAAGTATACGAGAGTTACTATGGCAAGGGCAGTTAGTTCCAATAAGAACTTTTGACACAATAGGGTTTAGGAAACCTCCCAAAAAAGGTGCGAGAGTTATTTCTTCTGTATCTAGTTGGATATTAACTTCTATAACTGAATGCGATGTTCCTATTAAATTTGAGAAATATGATTTGGATAGGAATATTATTAAAATGTCTGATAAGTTTGCATCTGTAATGAAAGAGTTTCCCGCAGGATTAGATGCTATTTTAGAACTAAATCCTTCTCCGAAACTCAATTTTATTGATATAGACTTTAATACTGGTAAAGTTTCATATCTTCCGATAGAAAAGATTGAGCAATGTTCCAATCCTTGGGGGAGCTCTAATAGGAGAACAACTACTATTGGAAGACTACTTAATAAATTTAATTGGAAACCTTATTTAGACAGATGTGATATTGAAAGAATATCTAATTTTGTTTCTGGATGGGGAGAAGAGCTAAATGTAGAAATTTGGGATTCTGAAAGAATTCGAGAGGGTTATTTAGAAGACAATTATGCAGAAGAACTTGACTGTATTAGTTCTACATTACATCATTCCTGTATGAGATTTCCAGAATGTCAAGATTTTTTTGAATTTTATGAGCGAGCTCATACAAAAATTGTGGTAGCTCTTGATGAGAAAAAAAAGATTTGCGCAAGAGCGCTTCTCTGGAAAATTAATGATTCTTTATATTTCTTGGATAGAATCTATTCTATTAGTCCTTTTTATAATGTAAAATTTGCAAAAATCATTGCAAAACAATTTCCTATAGATTTTTATAAGGTGGGTAAAACTATATATGATATGAAAACTTACTCTGAATCACCTATTCCCAGTTATAGAATTTTCAGAGAAGGCCTAGTTAACTATACTGGTCCTGTTCCTTATGTGGATACATTTTGTATATTTGATTCTGTACGAGGAGAGTTATTAACTACTTCGGGACTTTATAGACTTTATAATACTGGAGGACAATTAATTAATTTATAATATGAAAAATGCACGTTTTTATTACAGTTTTCCATTAAGCACTGTAAAAGCCTTAGTCGTAGGTACTCAAGATTTTAATCTTGATGATGTTGTTGGGTTTTATAAACATTCAATCCAACCTATGCCGAGAATCACCATTTGCAGTCTACTGAGTGAGGATCGTACTAAACTATCCTTTGGAGTAGCAGTATGTTCAACTAAAGATCATTTTATTAAAAAGGTTGGTCGTGAGTTAGCATACAAAAGAGCTCTTGAACATCCTTTTAAAGTAGCTGAGGTTACAAAAGATAATATTCGTGAAGTACGAATAGCTGTATCTCAAGCTATTGAAGAAGAAGTATGGTCAATGAATCCTAAAAAATTCTAATGGAATACGAAGTTTTAATTCATGGTAAAGTTTCTACTAAAAATGTAGACAAATTCAAAGAATGCTTCGAAAAAGCTTTAACAGATAGTGACTCCACCTTTATGGGAAAAACTTATATCTATGAATTTGCAGAGTATGAGGAGGTAAAGGATGATACAGAAAGCTAGAGAATTTGTTGTTCCTATTTTTGACGTTAAAGTGTCAATTTTGATTGGAAGTCCGCAATCTGTTGAGAATTATCTTCAAGATGTTCATAATAGAGTATTTGGACATAGTGCTCCGAACGTAGTTGCAGAAACTTTTTATTCTGATGAATCAGACGTTGATGAGTATCTATACATTGCATTATATGATGATACAGATGTGAAAGATTCTGCTTATAACGTTATACATGAATGTCTTCATGCAGCTCATAAAATTTGTATATTTAGAGGGATAGGACTTGATGAAGAAGTTCTATGTTATTTGCAGGGATTTTTAATTAATAAAGTATTTGAATGTTTGAATGCTGAACTGACGGTAGTTACAAACCATCAATTAACTGTGGAGGATACTCTGCAATCATAACCCAAAATGGAAAAGTTGTAAAAAAACTTTATAGGGGTTATAAAAATACTACTAATAACCGTATGGAACTTTTAGGGGTTTTAGAATGTCTCAGATATTTTGTAAATCCTGAACAAATAACCATATATTCGGATTCTCAATATGTAGTATCGAGTATTAACAACAAGCATCTTACAAAGTGGGTTGAAGACAATGATCAATCCAAAAAGAATCTTGATTTGTGATATCCGATTTATGAATTATTAAAGTTTCATACGGTTACCTTTGTATGAGTAAAGGGACATAATAACAATAAATTTAATGAGTTAGCAGATTTGTTTGCTACTCATGCAAGTGATTGCTTAGATTTACCAGAAGATAATGGCTCATTTTAAAATTAAAAAAATAGGAAATCACTGGTATCCATGTATTAATCATGAGTACGGCAGTGATATATCGCTAGATCCAAAAATTGAGAAGTATCTCAATAGATATTCCACATTATCTGGATACATAGATGAAGTTACTATAGAATTGGAAGAAATTCCAATAATTGTAGAGGATGTTAATTTAATCTTCTTTAACGAGGCTGATATCACAAAGTACTATACTACTGATGATGATTTCAATCTCAGATTTGAAGTTAATGACCATGAATTTGAGATTGATGCTTATTTATTTGGATGTTTTGAATTACAATTCAATTTAAATTTTCATGAAAATCTCTATAAATTACATATCTGGTAATGAAATCCGCATAACGCAGATTACTCCTAATGGTTGTTATTTAGTGTATGCTAAAGATTACGAAACCGATGAGGAAATTGAAGAGATGACAGTGTATAATAAGAAGTTACGCTGTTTCATGACCAAGGAACGCAAAAACAATGAAAACAAAAACTGAGGCACAAGAATCAACAGAAAAACTAGACATTAAGAGAAGAAAGTGTACATTATCCGAAAATATTCAAAAGCTTTTATTAAGACAATTAAAGCACGAACTATATAATCATAATCTTTATATGAGCTTTTCTAATTTTTATGGAGTTCAAGGATTAGCTGTTTTGGAACAGTATTATAAAGAACGTGCAGATGAAGAATATCTGCATCATTCGTGGATTCGTACATATATGAATGAAAATGATGCAGCGTATATCTATCCTGATATTCCTGCAATTAGTGAAACTTTTGAGGATAACGTAACCCCATTTAAATTAACTGTAGATAAGGAAATTGAAACAACTCAACTTATCTATGAAATTGTAGATGCAGCTTTTGATGAAGGAGATTGGGCTACTTTTAATTGGTTAAATGGAGATAGTGATGAAACTGGTAGACTTGTTCAAGAACAAGTTGAAGAAGAATCTATTTCTCGTACAGCTCTAGATATTGCAATGGAGGAAGGTTCTTGGCTTCGTAAGGAGAAGTCCATTATGAATGCTTACAAAGGAGATGTTGATTAAATTACCTGAAAATATAGAAAATCTTTATTTTTGTGGTGATATTCATGGAAATTTAGATTATTTGAAATATTTCATAAAAACAGGAGTTGGATTTTCCCAAAAAATATCCAACTCCTGTATTGTTTTGTGTGGGGATGTAGGATTGGGATTTTCTCCTAATCTTGAAAACATGAAAATTTCATTCTTAAATAAACTTTGTGAAAAAACTAATAACTATATTATAGCTATAAGAGGCAATCATGACAATCCAGAATTCTTCAAGGGAATTTATAATAAAAGATTTAAAGCTGTTGAGGATTATTCTGTAGTTCAATTTAAGGATAAAAATATTTTATGTATCGGAGGAGGAACTTCTGTAGATAGAATTTATAGAAAGGATAATAAATGGGGATATTGGGAAGATGAAAAGATTATTGAGTTAACTAATTTTGAAGAAATCCCATATTGTCAAATTATTGCATCTCATTGTGCCCCGACCTGCGCATATCCTTATGGAATAGGAAAATTAGTAATGGAATTTTGTGATGGGGATGATACTTTACTAGAAGAACTACTTGAAGAAAGAAACTATCTCCAGACTTGCTATGAAGAAATGTCTAAAAAAGGATTGGTAGAAGATTGGTATTATGGGCATTACCATAGTACTATGGATACTACTGTAGATAATACCAGGTTTCATTTACTTGGTATTAATTACCTTTCTAGATATTGTTATAATGATTACAATTAAATGTTGTTTAGTTGCTATTCAAACTGGACAATATTCTAAATTAGTGTTTGAGGATCTTAATCGAGATCCTTGTGACGATTTAAAATATGTTACTGTTGTAATGCTTCCCAATTGAGATTATAAGGATACTCTTAAAATCGGGGATATTGGATATTTACAATTCGAAAGTGTGGAAGCAGGAAAAACTCAGTGATATGATAGAGAAATACAAGATTTTGCAGTTTATAAATTTAATGCTAATTATTTTATAAACTTTATTAAACATAAAGAGATGAATAGTATGAAAGAATTTAAGTTTGATTAAATATGGGTACAGAATTTGGAGCTAAGTTGAAAGAAGCTATAACTGCTAAAGACAATGATATCAATAGTTTAGTGTGAAAGGATAAATCTGGAATGAATATCCGCTTGATGGATATTTCTCAGAACGAACTAAAACGATATCATCGTCATTGCGAGCAAATGCTAACTAATAGGGATATTTATAAACCTGGAAAATTAGTAATTCGTGAAAACATCCAAAAGTGTTGAGATTCTTGCAATGCTGAATTGTTTGCAAGGTACCTAATGCATGATTGTGAGACTGACATTAAAACTAATAAAGATCTACTTGATTTTATTAATGCACAAAGAAAAGTTAATAATGTAGATGTGGAAGATAGTATTTCTGTTTTATTTACAGGACTTCCTCCTATCTATGAGAAAGTTACAGTAGGAAAATTAATGGATGTATGTTTTGATAAACTTGATGTTCTCAACAAAAAGATGATTACAGATAAGTTTATTATTGCACAAGGAATCTGGCTCACAGATGAAGAAAAACGCGAACTTACAGAATTAGAGGCTGGAGGTAAAATTAGAAATAGAATGGAAGTTATTAAGGAAAGGCTTTGTCTTAATCCTGATATTAGGCTGCGTGTAAGTCCTACAGGATTGTCTTTTGCAGAATTCCGAGCCTTAATCCAGCTTTCCGATCTCCCCAGAATATCCTCTTTATCTACAATTGCTCTTAAAACTCTCAGAGACAAAGTTCTGCTTCTTTTAGATAATGATCTTGATTATCATATCAATAAATGGATGAAAATTAAGAAAGATATTGAACGAGTAGCAGAATATAAAAATTGGAATTTAGATTAGGTTCTAAAAATTTATTTTAGTAATTTTGGAACAAGTAAATACAACACTATTAAAAGCTCTATGCGAAATAGTACATCCTTCTAGACAGGAACAAGCTATGATAACTTATATACTTAACTTTTGTTATACAATAGAAGGTATAAAGTTTGAAATGGATGATGAAAATAATCTTTTTATCACAAAAAACACTACAAACCCAACAGTGTATCCTTGTCTAGTGGCACATCTTGATGAAATTCTACACTATACAGGTGTAAAATGTGCAAAAATCAAAGGAAATAAAATTTATGGTTATTATAAAAAGACAGGAAAACAGTGTGGACTTGGATTAGATGACTGTTTTGGCATCTATATTTGTTTACACTGTTTATATTGTCTCCCAGACTTAAAAGTTTGTTTTACAACCCAAGAAGAGATGGGTTGTATAGGAGCTGAAGTTGCAGGTTTAAACATTGATTTCTTTGATAATTGTAGATTTTTACTGCAAGCTGATAGAATGGGAGGTCAAGATTTAATTACACATACTAATGGTATAGATATTACTTCAGATGAATTTCTGGAAGATATAGATAGTCTTCTAGAAAAGTACAAGTACAAAGAGGCACGAGGTACAATGACAGATGTAGGAACTTTAAAAGAAAACATTAATTTGTCTGCGGTTAATATTTCGTGCGGATATTATTGCGCTCATACTCATAAAGAGTACGGCAACTTAACTGAGTTAAATAATTGTTTAAACTTTATTTTAGATATTATCAAACTTAATGATAAAGTTTATGAGCACACTGCTGATCTCTCTGGTTCATATCCTAGGTATTCTGATTTTAGTTGGCCTCCTGGAGAAACAGAACATGTTTATGCTTATCAAGACTCTGATGAAGCTTTTTATGAGAATTTAGCAGATAAATGTGCAAATTGCAAAACTTATAGATGTGATGAGTGCAATTACTATTGACGTGACTAATGGATAAAACTCAACGTCAAAGGTTAGGCGTTCAAAAATGAATTAATAATAAAGGGAACGGAATTTGGGTTTGAAGTACTGGTGTTGGAAAATCATTTGGGGCCTTAATGGCTTGTGTAAAGTTACTAAAAGTCAGACCAGATGCTAAAATCCTAATTTCTGTACCCACGACAATTCTTAAAGAACAATGGTTAAGAGATGTAGCTAAAACTAAATTCTTTGGGAATGTTACTGTTGAGGTTATTAATTCTATTTTAAAAAAATCCTGAAAAGTAGATTTTTTAATAATTGATGAACTTCATACTGCTGTGTCAGAGCACTCTATAAAAATATTTGATCAGGTCAAGTATGATTTCTTTTTAGGATTAACAGCTACTTTAGAAAGGCTTGATGGAAGAGAAGAGTTACTTTCCTTATATACTAAAGTAATTGATGTTATTACAACTGAAGAAGCAATAAAAAATGGATGGCTATCCCCATTCAGATATTATAAAGTTCTTGTGGATGTTGATGACATGGAGGATTACTATGTAATGAATCAAAAATTTAATTCTGTTTTTGCATTTTTTAATTTTGATTTCGATGCAGCAATGAAATGTGCAACAGATTGAAAGTTCCGTAATAATTATGCTTATAAGATGGGATATAACAAGAAGCAAGTTTTAAGTTCTGCTATGGCGTGAATGCAACTAATGCAAAAGCGTAAAAAATTTGTTATGTCGCACCCAAAAAAATTCGAAATTGCTAAAAAAATTATAGAAGCAAGAAAGGATAAGAAAATTATTACTTTTTCAGCAACAATTAAGGATGCAGAGTCTCTGAAAGTGGGATATACTCTTCATAGTAAAAAGAAAAAAAAGGAAAATTCCGAAACTATTGCTTTATTTAAAGCGCAGTCTTCTGGTGTACTTAATACTTCTAAAGCTGCAAACGCAGGGTTAGATTGCCCAGATATAAATTGCGAAATTAGAATTAGTGGAACTAGTTCTGGTATTGATGCAAAACAAATTCTTGGAAGAGGATTACGTTATGTTAGTAACAAGATTACTGAAGTCTTCACTTTAGTAATTAAAGGAACTAATGAAGAGGCATGATTTAATAAGGCACACCAGGGGATTTCTTATATTACTATTACTGAAAGCCAACTTGATTTAGTTTTAAAAGGAGAAGAAGTAATCACAAGAAAACGAGATGATATAATCACTAATTATAGATTTTAAATAATACTAAGTATCGTAATGACCGTAGGTACTTAGGTTTGAATTTAACTTCCAAAATCATATAAATGGAGTTAAATACAATACTTAATATAATGGCTGAATATCATATTAGTGCAGATGAATTATTACTAATATGATTAACTCTCTATGCTCGGGATGAGGAGGGTCATTCTGAGCTTTTCTTAAAATGGTGGACAGATTGTGAAGGAAAACAAAAGCTGAAAACCATGTTTGAAAGTTTAAAAGAAAAGTCCATAATCAAGAAAAATTATAATCCAGAGTCTTATATACCTAATGAGATTGAATTTAATAAGAATTTTCTAAAAAAGTATTATAAACAATCAGGAGTTCTTGGGAAGGAATTATTTGATAGCTATGAACCATTCATTCAGATTAATGGAAAAATGGCTAGTCTTAGAAATATTGCTAAGAAATTTTATACTTTAGAAGAGTTTTATTTTTATTATTCTTCTCAAATAGGACATAATCCAGAGAAGCATAAAGAAGTTATGGAAATTTTGCGATGGGCACGTGAGAATAAACTTTGTAAAGTTTCTATACTTGAATTTGTTGCTTCTCATAAGTGGAATGAATTTGCACAGATGAAGGCTGAAGGATTTAGTCCTGACATTGGTACTTCTTTTGATGTATATCAGGATTTTTAATGGAGGATCTAAATTTACTTTGGCATTTAATTGAGCAAGGTAGAAAAGGAGAAAATAAAGGTTTATCAGTAGGATTGCCAAAATTAGATAAAATTATTGGGGGAATACAACCCTCAAGATATTATTGTATATCTGGAGCTTCTTCTGCAGGAAAAACTGCTTTAGTTTTGTATTTTATTTACCGACTTTTTAAGGATTATCCAAAAGAGCCTATATATCTTGTATATTTTAGTTTGGAAATCGGTTCTGAGGTACTTTTGGCAAAACTTATGGCTTTGTATTGTGCTGAAGAATTTGGTGTATATCTTACTATAAATGATATTCTTTCTTTTGATTCTATTCTTAGCGATTCTGATTATCAGTATCTTAAAAAAGCAAGAGATTGGGTAGCAACTCTAGGTTCTAGATTAATTATTCTTGACAAGGGACTTAACGCTCGCATTCTTTATAAAGAAGTATGCGAATTAATGAAAAAATTAGGGACTGTAGAACAAGTTGGAACTAAAGAAGTTTATGTTCCAAAACATCCTAAACAGAAGGTAATTGGAGTTATTGATCACATGTCACTAATTAGGCCTGAAGAAGGTAGAACTCTAAAAGCAGAGATTGATCTTACTTCATCTTTTATGGTTACACTAAAACGCAAGTTTTATCTTTCTTGAATGGCTTTAATGCAACAGAATAGAGAGTCCTCCTCTATGGACAGAAGAAAAGCGGAACTTAATGAACCAGGTTTAAATGACGTAAAAGATTCAGGAGGACCTGTTCAAGATAGTGATGTAGTTCTTCAATTATATTATCCTGCTAGAGATAAAATTCCAACATATAGAGAATATAAAATTCTCGGACCTCATAGTTTAGCTGGAAGATTCAGAAGTATTATCGTATCTAAGAATAGATATGGTATTGCAGATAGAGTAATAGGATGTGGATTTTATGGAGAGGTCGGATGATTTAAAGAACTTCCTTTAGGAAGAGATATCACTGATTTCACAAAATATCTAGATATCAATGCTAATATTAGAGGTATAGATACAGCTGTAGTAGATACAGTAGAAAAAGATAGAAACAACATTGTATATAGTTTATCATAATATGTCTATTGTATTGCCAACAGCGAAGGTTCCCGCTGAAACTCAGGATCCTAAAAATTTAATTTTATTTGGGCTTCCTAAGGTAGAAACCTGCCCTTTATAATAGTAATATTATATCGAATTGGGGAAAATCGGTGGATGCTAAAATTTAGTTTTTGGTTTGGGAAATAATTATATTTGTACTATTATAATTAATAGTATTAAAATATGAAAATAAATCAATTGAAATATACAGAAGAACAAATTAAACTATTTGGAGAGTATTATAAACAAGGATACTCTTTAAAAGAAACTTCTGAAAAGTTTAATGTAAATTACCATACATTGAAGCAAAACTTAATTCGATTTGGTTACCGCAATCCAAAAAAGAAACTAGATCATCAAAGAGTTGAAAAAATTTGTTATTTTGATAGTATTGACACTCCTGAAAAAGCTTATATTTTAGGATTTTTATTTTCAGATGGATATATTTCTAGAACTCCTTATGGTATTTCCATAGGGCTAGCTTTACAATCATCTGATAAATATATTCTTGAATACATAAAACAAGAATGAGGTATTAAAAATAAAATATCAGAATATAAAAATAGTGTTAAGTTACAAACAACAGATCGTTATTTGTATAATAGATTATTAGAACTGGGAATTTATGAAGATAAATCTCATAAGGACTTTGTCATTCCTAATATAAAAGAATCTTTAATTAATTCCTTTATTCTTGGATACTTTGATGGAGATGGTTGTATTACCATTAAATCAACAGGATATGTAAGTATTAGTATTTGTTGTAATTCAAGAATGTTTTTAGAATCTGTTCAAAGCTATTTAATTCAACAAAATATCTTTTCTAGACCTATCACTACAGAACAAAGGGCTAAACATCCGTTATATGTTCTATATATAACTAAAAGAAAAGATCAAAATGCGTTTAAGGATTTAATATACAGAAATAGCACTATTTTTCTAAAACGAAAATATAACAAATTTTTGCAAATACCGAGGTAAGTTAATTAATAATATAATTAACCACCGTAGAGCGTAGAAGGTGAAACTATTAATAGAATATAATCCTTCCAAGAGTCCCTGACATCCAAATAAATTTTGGATGAAAATGTACGCCGAACTTATAGGAAACTATAAGAAGTTAAGATAAAAAACTTAACGATAACAATTTGAGGAAAAACTACCATTCTTAGTACATTAGAAAATAATCTTATTTTAGATTTTGAAAATGGTTCTACATATGTAGATGCTCTTAAAGTTAAAATTAATAATCTTAAAGATTTAAAAGAAACTATTAAGGCTATTAAGGATGCAGGAAAACCATATACTTATATTACAATTGATACAATTACAGCCTTGGAAGAAATGACCAAAGACATGGCTCTTAAAATGTGGCAAAATTCGCCTCAATTTACTACAAAATATGAGGTGAAAGATGTTACTCAAGTTCCTAATGGTGCAGGATATTCTTTTTGGAGACAGGCTTTAGAAGCTGTAATTGACTTGATTGCATCTGCTGCTCCTAATCTGATTATTTGTGGTCACGTTAAGGACACTGCATTATCTGAAGGACTTGATGGGTCTGTAAAAGACTTAGATCTTGTAGGTAAAACCAAACGAGTTTTATCTGCTAAATCTGATGCAATTGGGTTTGTTCATCGTGATGAGGAATCAAATTTGTGTATCAATTTTGGTATGAATGGAGAAGTACTGTGTGGTGCTCGACCAGCTCATTTAGCAAATAAAGATGTTATTGTAGCTGAATATCAAGAAGATGGTACATTTGTATCTCATTGGGAAAGAATTTATCCATCCCTGGCTAAATAAGTTATATGCTTAAAATAACATTTAATTTCGACGAAATAACAAAGGCTATTACTAATCTTAAATGTGAAGAAATTAAATCTCCAAAGATTAATTCTAATGGCCAACCTATAGTTGAAGTAGGAGAAAATAAATTAATTATTTCTCCTGAAGCAGTTGCTTTGATTGAGGCATCTGCTGGAGATAGAATTTCAATTGCCTATTCTCAAAAATCTAATGAGGTAACTATTCCTCTTATTGGCAAATCAGAAATGTTTGCAGATAAGGATGCAGGGAATAAGCTAACTAAATCAAATACAGTCTCATTCAAAGGAAAGCAAAGAACCATGTTGTTACAATATGGTACTATATTCAAATTAGAACAAAGTAACAGAGAGCAAGTATTTAATCTAATTGCAATTACTGAAGATTCTAGTCCTGAATTGGCTTCTGAAGAACTAAAAGAAGAAACTATTGATTTAGATATAACAAATTTTGAAGAATTAGATAATTTACCTTTTTAAATAAAAAAATAAATAATATGGGAATGTATGATGCTACCAGCGCGGCTCGTGCTGAGGTCGTGCCTGCGGCGAGCTATTTGCGTGCAGGTATTCACAATGTAAGATTTACTGGTGTTGAAAAAGGAACTAGTGAATATTCAACAATTGATTTCTCTTTCGAGGGAATTGATGAAGGGGAAGTAGGAGCTATTCATAATGAACGTATGTTTGAGCCTAAATCAGCAGAACGTATGCCTAATCGTTTTAATTCTGCAATTACTGATCCTTCTCAGTCAGAGCAGTTTATGTGTAAACTTATGCAAATTATTTCTGCTCTAAATCCTACAGTATATAAGAAAATTCAGGATGGAACAGCTAAGTTTGCACCAAGTGATTTTGACACTCTTATTAAGCTTGTCAAGAAGATTCTTGATCCAGCAGTTGGAACAGAAGTGCAAATTAAGCTTCTACCTAATGGACGTTTCTGTGGATTCCCTGGATTCCCTGCTGGTATTAATAAGAACGGAGATCTTTTCCTGCGTACTTCATTCATTGGACAGGATTTAACTCTGTCTGCTTATGAAAAAGCTCAAATTGATAAGGCAAGTGCTGCTCAACCTACTAATATGGCAAACACTACTTCTGAGCTTGATAGCATGCGTCGTGATATTGATGAACTAGACGATACGTCTTCTAGTTCGATTGATGATGAAGATGATTTGCCGTTCTAATTAGAAAATAAATGCAGTTTACATTAGGACCGATTACTGTTACTAAAGAACTAATTCTTAACAGTGTAAGTGAAGAAACTTTGATGGAGCATTATTTAGGAGTCCCAGTGAAGAAGGGACTCCTAAAATCTCCATTAAGACAAGATAATAAACCCACTTGTGCTTTTTATAGAAACAAAAAAGGAGATCTTATATTTAAGGACTTCCGTGGTGATTTTTCAGGTAATTTCATTTCGGTTGTAATGTATAAATTTCAATGTTCTTACGGGAAAGCCTTAAATATTATTGCTAATGATTTTGGAATAGTTTCTAGACCTAAATTACAAATCAATCCCCCTCTCATTAAATATACAAATAAAAAATTTGAGGAAACACAGGAAGCTATTATACAGATAGAAGTAAAAGATTTTGAGCAATATGAATTAGATTGATGGTTAAAATTTGGGGTTACTAGGAAAATATTAAGAAAATTTAGGATATTTTCTTGTAAGAATGTTTTTTTGAATGGAAACATATTCCATCTTCATAAAGATAAGCAGTTGGTATTTGGATACTTTGGAGGAATTAGGGAAAATATAGAACGATGAAGAATATATTTTCCTGGAAATACAAAGTATAAATTTATTTCTAACTGAAAGTCTTTTAGATTACAGGGAGCTCATGCACTTCCTAAAGAAGGTGGAGAATATCTTGTAATTACAAAATCTTTAAAAGATGTTGCATGTTTATATAGTTGCGGTATTACAGCTATAGCTCCGATTTCTGAAAACTGTTTTGTAACAGAAGCTCAATTTGAAAGGCTAAGTAAGAAATTTAAAAAAATTATTCTCTTTTATGATAATGACTCGGCTGGAATAACCCATATGAACAAGTTTAGAAAACAATTTCCAGATGTTTATGTACTTTGGATTCCCCGTCATCTTGGCGCGAAAGATATTTCTGATTATTATAAGAAATATGGTAGGAAAAAAGTACTAAATCTAATAGAACAAGCTAAACTTAAAGTCGATGCCGAAGAAGAAAGAAGAAGAGAGTTTAAAGAAGAAACGTTCTAAGTCATACTCAAGGACTAAGGGGCACTCTTATGAAACCAAAATAGCTAAAGAATTTAGGGAACTTGGTTATACGGGAGTGGTTACTTCCAGATCTGAGTCAAAATCTATGGATGATAAGAAAGTAGATCTGATTGATACGGAGGGTAAATTACCCTACTACGTCCAATTGAAAAAAACTCAAAATACCCCTCCATATCATCAGATTAGTGCAGAATGTCCTTTAAAGGACAAACCTTTGATTTTAATTTGAGACAAACAAGTTAAAAAGCAAGTTAATATCTGTTCAGCTGGAGAGGTAGTTATTATGCCTAAAGAAGAATTTTATAAACTAATTAAAATAAAAGAGTAGGAGAGAAATCTTCTACTCTTTTTCATTATATGAAAACATTATTTGTATTTCAAATTCAGTCATTTACTGATGTAGTTACAAATAGCTCAAGTGAACTGTTTGTTTATACTGGAACTCCAGAAGTTATAACTGATATGTTAAATTCTCAAGTTCCAGGATGGGATGATGAGTATTGTGATCCTCTATCAGTGCAGGATTTAGATTCTGATGATTTACAAATATATCTTTCTTATGCTTATGACAATTATGATTGGCATAACAAACAGATAACTAGAGAAACAAGTAAACAAACTCATTGGGCTAAAGAATTTAATATTGATCCAAATGATCTCTATGAGAATTATAAAGAGTGGGACCCGAATTCTGAAAAATGGGAAATTTCTCATTTACAACTTAAAGCAGGTTGGGAAAAACTTATCAAAGAAAAGCTTAATCCAAATTTAGTTTTTGTTTTTTCAAAGTATGAAAATCCAGATTGGGAAAGACAAGAAATAATGGAAACTTTCGGAACTAGATATCATTTAGGATAATATGGAGATTAAATTACATATTCAATCAGAATCTGCTTTAATTACAAACTCATCAAGTGAAATCTTTTGTACCATATCTTCTTTATCTGAAGATTCAATAAAAATGGTTCAAGAGTATCTTAATTCATTTCTTCCTTATAACGTGGAATATTCAAGTCCTTCTGATATTTTTACTATAAACGAGTCGGAATATGTTATTCCATTTAAGATTAGTTATTCGGAAAATCATGAAGAGACAGGAAGACAAATGTATACTTTAATAAAACAATTATTAAAGGAACATTTCCCAGGAGATAACTCATTTACAGTTGACGATGGAAGCGATTATAATTAAACTTCAAAGCGTGAGTGATATTATCACAAATTCCTCCTCTGAAATTTTTCAAATAAAAACAGAAATGCCAGAGCATACTTTTTATGGGATATGGACTCGGCTTTTAAATAAATATGAAAAAGGATGAGATCATTCTGGAATTAAAGATACATATCTGGGATATTTTGAAGTAGAAAATGAATATATTATACTTAGATTTCCTTCTATGTGTAATATAGGATGGGAGATGCGCGAAGCGCTTGAAGAAATATTTGGAGAAACAAATGTGGACTACTTTTCATATTAAATTACAGTCTGTTTCTGATGTTATTACAAACAGTAGTACAGAAATTTACACAGTTTGTACAGAATATACATTAGACAGATTAAAGGATATTGTTAATAGTATTTTGGAAATTTCTGGATCTTCTCTTAAAGCTGATGATTTATTTACTTTCGAGTTAGAGGAAGAAACAACTAATTACTATAGCGATTTTTGTGATAGAGGATATAAAGTTATCCCAAAAAAAGAAACTTATACTAAAGCTGCTAAATATTTATCTGATATAATGGATATTTTTGAGCAGGATGTTTGTTATAATAGTTAAAAATGAAAGATTGGAAAGCATGGGGAATTAAGAGAAGAGTATTTCCCGATAAAAATTATAATGCAATCTGGCATAATCTAAAAACTATTAGATTAGGTTCAGGACAAGCTAAGGAATTGGATTATCCAGAATTTTATGATGTAGGAATTAATACTCTTTGTAATTTAGGATGTCCATTTTGTTATGTTGGAGCAACAACTAAGGGAGTAAACCATAGCTATATTGCTGAAAAAGCCAAATTCTTTTTTGGAAGTATGTCAGAAAATGAAAAGCCTTTTCAGATTGCTATTGGTTCTACAGGAGAACCCACAATTCATCCTGAATTCTGCAAATTTCTGGAAACTATTTATAATTTAGGAATTGTTCCTAATTATACTACTAATGGAATCTCTTTAGCTAAGTATGATGGCAATGCTGAAGAAATTTTAATGGCTACTTCTAAGTATGTAGGAGGAGTTGCAGTTTCTGCAAATACCTGGAACCCAGAAATAAATTCGGCTTGGAGAAGTGCAGTAGTACTTTTACACAAATTCGGAAATACCAATATTAATATTCATTATATAATTAGTGATAGGAAATCTGTTGATGATTTTATTGCAATTTATAATCAATATAAAGATATTGTTCTTTACTTTGTGTTACTTCCTTTAATGCCTTCTGGTCGTTCAGTTGAAAAATATTCACAAGAAGCATTTGATTACCTTCTTGAACAAGATATAGACTTTAAACAAATTGCATTTGGAGCTCATTTCTATGATTCCTTATGTAACCAAGATAAGTTAGGATGCTATTTATATCCTCCTGAAAGTCTATCTAAGAACCTTATTCTTGGGGATAAGATTTTAGTAACACCAAGTTCTTTTAATCTTACTCCAATTAAGGAAATTGATTTTAATTATGAAAGCTTGTAAAGTAATTTTTAGAGACGAAACTTTAGCACAAGATAGTATTGTAGATTGTTGGTTAAATGAAACTGGTGATCTAGAATTTAAACTTTATTTTGATCCCCCAGTAACAGAAAACTCTAATTTGGGTTCATTGGCAGGACAACTGTGCTATAGTTTTTGTAAGGCTTTAAAAGATGGATAAAATTATATTATTAAATGCAATTGTCGGAAGTCAGGCGTATGGAACAAATACACCTGACTCCGATATTGACATGAAAGGAGTTTATCTCCAGAACCCTATGGAAATCTTAGGAATGGATTATAAAGAACAAATCAATATAGATAAGGATACTTGTCTATATGAGATTAGGCGATTTTTACAGTTACTTTGTAGTGGAAATCCTACTATGTTGGAGTTACTGTACATTCCTGAAGATTGTATTTTAGAAAAGCACCCTTTGTGGGATATTGTATCAAAACATAGAAGTGCATTTCTAACTAAACAGTGTTATTTTAGCTTTGCTAGATATGCATATCAGCAAGTAGAAAAAGCTAGAGGTTTAAATAAGAAAATGAATTGGGAAGCTGATAAAGTAACAAGAAAAAGACCAATTGATTTCTTAAAAGTAATCGATGGCTGCAAAACGTATCCTTTAGCTCAATGGCTAAAGAGTAAAAAGATGCATGAGGATTGTTGTGGACTTTCTAAGGTCAATGATTCAGAAAATCTATATGCTCTATGGTATGATGATATTAAAGAAATTGCTAAAACAAAGGATCTTTCTAATCCTAGATATAAAGATTGGAAAGATTTTGGGTATAAAGGAGTTTGTAATGATGTTGATATAGTTCTTTCAGAAATCCCTGAATGGCAAATCTCTATGTGTAGATGTAATCTTTATTATAATAGAAATGGTTGGAAAGAACATTGTAAAGATTATAATTCTTACCAAACATGACTGAAGGAAAGAAACACACAAAGATACATTGATGTTCAAAACCATGGACAAAAAATTGATGGTAAAAATATGCTACATTGTACAAGACTGTTACAATGTGCTAATGATATTTTAACTCTTAAAACTATTAATGTTAGAGTTAAAAATCCTGAATATTTATTGTCTATCAGACACGGAAAAGTGTCTTTAGAAGAATTGCTTGAATCTGCAAAAAGTCAAATTAAAGAACTAAAACAAAAGTTTGAAGATAGTGATTTACCAGATTCAGTAGATCAAGATTTGGTTCGATCAATATTAAATGAAATAAGAAAAGAATCTTTAAATTTATTTTAGATGAAATCAGAATTTATTACGTTGCAATTACTCTCAGAAAGCTTTGAAGGTAAGCTGGAATGACTGGTTAACAATAATAGTGACAAAATAGCTAAACATCTTTTAGAGGCTAATCAACTTATTAGACTTTATAACAATACAATTGAGGAAAACAATAAAAATCCATTATTTCCTGTTCCAGAATCCATTTTATCAGGTTATATAAAAGAGATTAGTACAAGATTGTCTGATTATGGAAGACAGTTAACTCTTAAAGCTGATGCTTTCGAGGTTTCATTTCTCCCTAAAGGTTGTACTCCAGAATATACTAAAGGTGGTAAATGGGCTAAAAAGAATAGACAATCAGGAAAACCTGGGAAAATTATTCAGAAAGTAATTGGAGCAGGAGTTTTTTCCAATTCTGACTATGAAAAATTTGTATATGCTCTTAAAGCACTATGGTCTTATGGAGGATATGATATCAAATTGGTAAGTGGGGAAGATATTCGATATTGGTATAATTCTGAACATTACTATGCTACTACAAATACACTCGGTAATTCATGCATGTCACATAAAGAATGTAGTGATTACTTTGACCTTTATTGTGAACAGCCTGAGTGTCAAATGTTAATTGCTTTAAAAGAAGATAAATTAGCAGCTCGAGCCTTAGTATGGACTATCGGTGGGAAGGTATTTATGGACCGAGTATATTATATAGAAGACTCTTTATATAATATCTTTGTAAATTATGCCAAGGAACAAAAATGGTATATCCGTGTAGATAATTGTTTACTTAGTGATGGTTGTGATCAAGCTTTTCTTTCTCCAAATGATGGATATACTGAAGCTGTAGAGGAGAAATTTGTTTTAAAATTGTGTAGAATTTATGATCAATGGCCTTATATTGATACTTTTCGATACTTAGACCTTGACAATGAAGTTCTGACGACTTATAGTAGGCGTGATACTTATGCATGTTCATTTACAGACGGAACTTATCAAGATTCAGAAGATTGGGAGGAATACGAATGTCCTAATTGTGGTTGCACCTATTCTGATGAAGATGATATGGTTTATTCAGAATATTATGATGAGCCTGGATGTCCTAATTGTATGGGATGGTCAGACCTCATAAATGATTGGGTTCCTGATTGTGAAGTTGAATATGTTATAACTAACAGTGGGTGCAGCCATGTTTGTGGTCATAGGTATTTGACAAACCATCCAGAATCATTTATCTTGATTGAAGGTTCTTGGTATTCAACTGACTTTGAAGGACTAATTAAGAATGATGATGGAGAATGGCAGCTTAAAGAATCAAAATAATTTAAACAATGAAAGAAAAAATCCGATATGATTTAGTTCCAGCTCATGGAATTAAAGAAATATCAAAGGTTCTAACTAGTAAGTTAGATACATATGAAGAAAATCAGTGGAAAAAAGGGATGAAATGGACAGAAGTCCTTTCATCTCTTAAAAAACATCTTAATGAATTTGAGATGGGAAATGATTACACTGAAGAGGGACTGCTCAATATAGCAGAGGTAGCTAATAATGCATTAATTTTATGTGAATTCTATCATATCTATCCTCAAGGAGATGATAGAATTATGGCTCCCACAACAAAACCTGTAGTTGCTTTAGATTTAGATAATGTGGTCTTTGATTTCAATGGTGCTTATGAAGCTAAATTTGGAACTAAAATGAATCCATATTGGAAGGCTAACTATGAAATGTCTGAACATTTAAAGCAATTAGAAAAGGATAAAGAATTTTGGATTAATATCCCAATCTTACATAAACCATCTTTTGAAGTAGATTACTATGTAACTGCTAGAAATATTCCTGTTGAGTGGATTGAGGAGAGTTTACAAAAAAATGGACTTCCATGTGCCCCTGTTCATGTTGTTCCATGGGATCAGAGTAAATTAGTACATTTACAAGACTTGAAAATCGACATATTTATTGATGATAAATATGAAAATTATAAGGAAGCAACTGATGCAGGTATTTTTTGCTATTTAATGGATGCTCCTCATAATCAGTATTATAATGTTGGTCATAGGAGAATTTATAATCTTGATATACCGATTAAATAATGGAAGAATTTTTATTAGATATCCTCGGATGGGAACGTTCTGAGGCAGATTGGTTATTTAAACTATTCCATAAATTTGGGGCGATTGGGGATAGTTTTTGTGTTATGTGTGACTCTGCTGGTATGGATGCTTATGAATGTGTTTATAGTGACAGAGTTGAACCCGAAGCTTTAGAGACTGTATTTTTGCAGAATTTGTTTGCAAGTAACCTAGATAACACTGATTTTATATTGCCAAACAATATAACATGTGTTAAAGATGTTATACTAAAAACAGATCATGGCAAACTTACAGAAGAAATATATGATGATGATTATTGTTCATTATCACATGAAGATCTTACTAAAGCCCATAAGCTTATTTTAGAACTTGAGGAGTTTTATAATTTTTATCATTGCTCTAAAGACTCTTTGAAGAATTCTTCAGAAAAGCAAAAAGAAATAGTTAATATTCCTGCAGGTTTTACTCTTGAGGAATTTGTATTTAAAAATGTATATGGACATAAAACTCGCCGACGTTAAATTAACCCCATTGCTACATACAGTTCAAAGGTTAAAAATCTCAGATGAAGAATACTTTTCAAGTAAATATAGTGAATATATTTCTAATTCTAGATTAAAGTATATTAACCCTGACCAAGATGGTAGCCCTTCAAAGTATAAAAATGGTATACAACAAGAAGCTACTAGGTCATTGCAATTGGGTTCGGCAATTCATGAGGTTTTCTTACAGCCAGAATCTTTTTCATTAGAGGAAGATCTGGGAAGACCTTCTGCTAAACTTGGCGATGTATGTGATTATGCGATGAAAAAGAGAATTGAGGGAGAGAGTATATATACCTCAATAGTCTCTGCTTGTAATGAAATCGGCTATTATGCAAATAGCCTAACAGCTAATAGAATTAGACAAATTATCTCTAAAGGATTTCCTTATTACATAAAAAGTAAAGTTATAGGAAACACTAATAAGATTATATTATCAAGTAAAGATAGAGAAATTTGTGTTAATTGTTTAAACTCTTTAAATTCTCACAATGGGGCAATGAAACTTATACGTCCCACTGATATGTTTGGTGATGCTATTGCTTCTTATAATGAGGACGCAATTTTTATGGATGTCAAATGTGAGTATAATGGAAAAAGTACTATTCTTAAGTTAAAGATGAAGGCAGACAATTGGACTATAGATCAGGATTCCAAAAAATTAGTTTTAAATGATCTTAAAACAACTGGAAAACCAATAGGATTTTTTATGCAAGACTATGGTTCATTTGTACATTATCACTACGCACGTCAGATGGGTATGTATTTATGGATGTTATTCCATTTATGTAAAAAAGAGTTTAGTGTGGACAAGTCATGGAATATTTCCTCTAACATTATTGTTGTAGAAACAATAGGTGAGAATAGAGCTGGAGTATTTAGAGTGTCCAAAAATCAGCTTACTGCTGGTAAAAAAGAATTCCAACGTCTATTGAAGATGGTTGGTGTCTGTCAGATTGAAGGATCCAATGATGATATAAAATTTATTTAATCTACAAATATTTTTAAGAGTAAATTTAGAATTTATTTTCTTAAAACTTTATAGGAAATTTGCAGATTCATAATTTTAGTATTATCTTTGTATCACAATCGGAAGAATAATATGAACTAATGTTTAATTTTAATGTTTTAAAGAATGAAAAAGTACGAAGTTTCGGCTTATAGCCTTGAGGAAGCAAAAGCAATTGCACTGAGTGAGCATGGTCTCAAAGTAACACAGAATGTATCGCAGTCATGGAAGAATGTAGGTTCGCCTATTTCGGGCAAAGAGTTTGAAGGATTCTGCATTGATATGCTGGATAAGAAGCGTCTAACTGGTGTAGAGGGAGTAGGTCTGGTAATTGCAGTTACTCCTGGTTCGAAGGATACTCGTGAGCGTCCTTACAAGTATAAGAATGTAACTAGTGAGGGTAAACGTCAGATGGAGCGTGTTGTTGAGATTCGTTTGAAGGCAACTGATGAGGTAGTTGGTACTGCTAAGAACAAGGGAGAAGCTGAGAAGCTTGCTAAGAAACTTATGCTTACCTATAAGCAGGATATGGTAGCAGTTATTGTTTACCACGTTAAGGACGGTAAGGAAACAGCTTTTGAGCTGGATTATGCACCTTCGCAGTCTGCACAGAAGGGCCGTTACATTGTCTTTGGTAACGAGAAGAGTGGTTTTTAATTAAACTATATGTAGAGAAAGCAGGATTGGATTAAATTCCAATCCTGCTTATTTTTTAAGATTGTATGACTACAAATATTTTTAAACATCCATTATTCACATCTTGTGGATTTCTAGGACTATGACCAGGAGATAATTCTCCTTTTATTAATCAATTTCATTTAGGAGGAGAATATTGTGTTTATGTATTACTAGATTCATGATGTAAACATGATACAACCCTTTGTGGATGATCCTTTCCCTACGCTATTAAATATATAGGAATGGGCCCTTACCCAGTAGGGTGAAGAAAAACAGGTAAGCGTCCACTAAATCATAAAAATGACTTATTTAGTGACCATCTTAAATTAGACCCAAATCGTTATATATTGACCTTTCCATCAACATGCCTAGACAAACAGTCTGCCTTTGATTTAGAATCAATATTAATAGATGCTGCATTGAAGGATTCCTATACATTGTCTCCTAGAGGTTTGAGAAATGTTAGAACTCCAGATTTTCAGTTAATAAACAAAATAAGAGGTCATAAGATTAATGGAAGTTACCTTAGACAAGCTGCTTAGTGGCAAATCAACACGAATTAATTCAAAAGATTTTCTTTCAACAGAAGACTATGTAAAGCCTTTTATTGAAGAAATGAGTAAATTCACTTCTACTTATAGAATAGAAGCTATCCCTCCCTCTCAAGTTACTACAGATAAAGAAGGAGAGGATATTACCTATAACAGGGTATTAGTGCAGGCAATCATGCCTACTCAAATAGATGAGTATAATGAAATATATACTTTGGCATATTCTTTAGACATAAGAAGGCCTATTTATAAAGTATATAAAGCGATGTTTAATAATACTACTAATTCAATAATTGCATTTGATCCAAATTGATTGGTAGTTAATGAAATTAAACCAGCAGAGACTTTTACACTTCCAATTCAAAACTTAATGAGTTTTACAAGTGACTTTGAAGTTAAACTCAAGAAATATAAAAACGATACTTTATCTACCAAAGAAAACGATCGTTATGTAAGACTGGGTTCTTGGATTGAAAAATGTCAATTTGCAGTATGGCAAAATGACTTTGGAGGAAAGGTTAAATGGTCTCCAACAAATGTTGTTAAGGCATATAATAACATTTATATAAACACATCAAGTGATTATTATGTTGGAGATAAAGATTCATCTATTATTAATACATATAACTCATTTGCACAATTAATTGCAGATGATAAAAAAGATATTTGCAATAAGTTTGAAAAAACTATGCTAATTAATTTATTGTTAGAACTAAAATAATGACAGTTGAACAGTGGTTAAATAATGATGAATTAGCTATTACTATCTGGAAAAATAAATATAGATTCGAAGAGGAGTCTTTAGACGAATGGTTTAAAAGAGTTTCTGGTGGTAATAAGATTATAGAAGAATATATTAGAACAAAAAAATTTATTTTTGGAGGAAGAATTTTAGCAAATAGAGGACTTTCTAACAGAAATAGAAAGATAACTTATTCAAATTGTTACGTAATTGCCCCTCCAGAAGATAATCTGGAATCTATTTTTGAATGTGGGGCTAAATTAGCAAGGACATTTAGCTATGGTGGTGGCTGTGGAATTGATATTTCTAATCTGAGACCCTCTGGCGCAAAAGTTAATAATGCTGCAAAAACTACTTCTGGTGCTGTTAGTTTTATGGATTTTTACTCCTATATTACAGGATTAATTGGTCAAAGTGGTCGTCGTGGGGCATTAATGATCTCAATTTCTTGTGACCATCCAGATCTAGAAGAATTTATTGAACTTAAGTCAAATTTAGATAAAGTTACAAAAGCTAATATTTCTGTTAGAGTTAGTGATAACTTTATGAAATCTGTTATTAATGCAGAAACTTTGATTCTTAAGTTTATTACAGATACAGGAGAAGTTATAACTAAAGAAGTTGAAGCTTATCCTATTTTTAGAAAATTAGCAGAGATGAATTGAGATTATGCAGAGCCTGGAATTTTATTCTGGGATGCTATTAAAAATTGAAATCTTCTCTCAAATAACCCTGATTTTTCTTTTGCTGGAGTAAATCCTTGTGCTATGTAAGTGATTGATAATCAAATAATTACGTCAATCTTTGGCTCAAGTAAAAAATTGGGCAAAATCGGTGAATTCTAACCAATTCAAAGAGGTGGAATTTGTTTGTTAACAAATTTATTACTATCTTTGTTGTATGAAAATACCGAGATAACTTCCTAAATTACGAAAGGTTAGGAAGTATTGTAACGCATAGTGAGTGAATAAATATAATCTCACCACGAGTGCCCAATACTAATTTACTATGATAATATATAAAGTAACGAATAAAATTAATAATAAAATTTACATTGGTCAAACTATTAATTCTTTAGAACATAGAAGGAAACAACATGAAAAAGATTGTAGACGAAATAAGTACTATAATAATCGTTTTCATAATGCACTTATTAAGTATGGATTTGATAATTTTATCTGAGAGTGTCTTTGTGAATGTGTTTCTATTGAAGAATTAAATAGTAAAGAACAGTTTTATATTTCTGAATATAATACAACAGACAAAACTTTAGGTTATAATTTGAAGCTTGGAGGAAATAATGGAGGTAAATGTTGTGATACTACAAAAACTAAGATTAGTTTAAGTGGCAAACAAAAGTGAACTAATCCTGAAATTGCTTCTAAAATGTTAAATGGCCTTAGAAAAGGAACTGAAACCGTTAAACAAAAAGGTTTAAAAAATTATGTACTTCGTAAATGTATTTATTGTGGCACTGAATTTAAATGTAAACCTTATGATTCTAAAAAGTATTGTAGCCTAAAATGTGCAAATAATGACCCTAAACATTATTTAATAGGAGTGAAAGCTGCTTCAACAAAGATTCAAGAACAGTATCAAAACTCAATATCTTTAAAAATAAAACAGATTGAAGATTGAGTTAGAAAAAATAAATGACTGCTACAGAATGTAAAAATGAATAATTTAACTTTTATTCAAGATTTATGTGCATGTTTAAATGTGAAAGACTATAGAACTGTTGCAAAAATACTTAATGTAAACAATAAGAAAGATTTAGTTACAAAATTAATAGAAATTAGTAAAAATGTATGCTAAACTGGTCTGAATTAACAGACGTATCAGGTAACTGTATGGAGGAAACTCCCAGAAATAAAGGATAAAAAGCCTTTATGATAATAAATTGGAAGAGCCCTTGCCGAGCGGAGGGTCGTGTCTGCTCGGAAGTATAAATCTTGCAGAATTTGTTACAGAATGTGAAACGTTTGACTTTGTAGGATTTAAAGATACTGTTAAAAAAGCAGTAGTTGCATTAAATGAAGTTCTTGATGAAGGTTTACCACTGCACCCATTAAAAGAACAAAGAGAATCAGTTAGAGATTGGAGACAAATTGGACTTGGAGTTATGGGCTTAGCAGATATGTTTATAAAACTAGGTATTAAGTATGGCAGTGAAGAATCTATTAAATGGATTAATATGATTGGAACTGAAATGATCTTTTCAGCTTTGGAAAGTTCTAATGAACTAACAATAAGTAAAGGAGCATATCCAATGTTTAATACAAAAGTTGTAGATACACCTTTCTTTCAAGCGCTTAATACTAAGGAAAATAATCTTCGATATCAGGAATTAAGAAGTAATGTTCTTTTAAGAGGATTATGTAATTCTCAGTTATTAACTTGTGCTCCTACAGGTAGTATTGCTACTATGTTAGGAATTTCAACAGGTTGTGAACCCATTTTTGCAACTTCTTATACAAGAAAAACAGAATCTTTAGTTGATAAAGAGAAACTTTATAAAGTATATACTCCAATTATACAAAATAATTTCATTTCAAAAGGAGTTCCTGAAAATCAACTTCCAGAATATGTAGTAACTTCAGAGAACATTCCTTATACAGAGAGAATTCAAGTTCAAGCTGCTTTACAAAGATATATAGATGCTTCAATTTCCTCAACAATAAACTTACCTGAATCTGCTACAATAGATGATGTTGAAAGAATTTATAGACTTGCATGAGAGTATCATTTAAAAGGTGTAACTGTTTATAGAGCAGGTTGTAAAAGAGGAGCTATTTTATCTAAGAAACCTACGGGGAGTAAAGAATTAATGAAGCGTCCAGAATCTGTTGAAGCTAAGCTAATCAGATTTAAAAATGGTTCAGAAAATTGGATTGCATTTGTTGGACTTATTGATGGAAGACCATATGAAATATTCACAGGTATTAATAATATTGAGGATTTTCCAATTCCTGCTTCAGTAACTGAGGGAGAGATAATCAAAGTAAAAGACTCATTAGGAAAACGCTATGACTTCCAATATACGGATAGATATGGTTACACAAACCGTTTAGGAGGACTGTCAAGAATTTTTAATCAAGAATACTGGAATTATGCTAAACTAATATCTGCATTATTAAGAGGAGGTATTGAATTAGATAAAGTGGTTAAAATTATTGATGGTATGCATTTTGAATCCGATACTCTAAATACATGGAAAAATGGTGTTAAACGAGCTATAAAAACATTTATAGTTGATGGAGTGACCTCTCATGAAGTTTGTCCAGATTGTGGTGAACATTTAATATACGAGGGAGGATGTACTATATGCAAAAACTGTGGATTTAGTAAATGTGGATAGATCCGTGCTTTAGACAACAGGGTATTGCCAAGTATAAAGAATTAAAAGATGATGGCAAGTTTGAAGGGCTAACCAGAGTACAAATTATTAAATTACTACGTAGTGAAACTGGACTTGGTTTAGCAGAATGTTCATCTATCTATAGAGAATTAAATACTATGACTATTCTATTAGATAAACTAACTGATGATAAAACTGTTATAGGTAATATTCTCACTGGGCTTAAAAAGAAAGGCGGCTATTGCCCATGTAAAATTGGGAAAGAAGACGAAAATCTCTGCCCTTGTAAAGAATATCGTGATACAGGACATTGTCATTGTACATTATACAAGAATGCCTAAATATACATTACACGTTCCTGTTTATGGATCGTTAGATCTTGTGATTACAGCAGAGAACGAACAAGAAGTACTAGAGAGGTACTTAGAAGAAAGAGATAACTTATTAAAGTTTAATGATGGAAAACTGCAAGATAACTTAGATATATCATATGTAGTTCAAATTAATGATAAGACACAATGTTAAAAATTATTATCCTTATCTTTTTAGGGTTAGAAATTCTTTCACGTGTAATAGCGTTAGGAAATGATGACCTTAGAAATAAAATGGCAATGATGCTGGAAGATACTGTAAAAGATTTCAGACTAAATGGTTCTAAAACTAAAATGAACCTTGCAGTATGGATATTATTCTTTATTGCAGTTCTTTTATGCTAGTAAATATAAAGAAATTAGTTCCTGAAGCAGTAATACCTACCTATGCTAAGGAGGGTGATGCTGGAATGGATTTAGTTGCTACTTCAGTTGATCATAGTAATGAGCATTACATTGAATATGGAACTGGGTTAGCTGTTGAAATCCCTGAAGGCTATGTTGGTTTAATCTTTCCTAGAAGTTCTAATAGTAAAAAAGATTTGCAGCTTTGTAATTCAGTAGGTGTAATAGACTCTGGATATAGAGGAGAAATCAAATTACGTTATCGAAGAATTATTAACCCTACTCCCAAAAGAAATTTTGTAGTAACTGATGTAGAATTTCAAGAGGAATTAGAGAGTAAGGTACCTATATTACGTATAAAGGCTGATTTTTCTTGCTATGGTGTTGGAGATAAAGTAGGACAAATTATAATTATGCCAATTCCATTAATTAGTTTTAATGAGGTTCAGAAATTGTCTGAGACTGTTAGAGGCGATGGTGGATTTGGTTCAACAGGAAAATAATGACTACAAAAGAAATAACGCAAACTCTACGAGATGATTTATTGCAAACTATCTATAATCTACAGGATAAATTTCTTAATTTTGAACTTGGAGATGAACAAGCAGATGTATTAGTTTCAATCTTTACCTTTTTACGTAAGAAAGGGTTTGATGAGTTAGTTCTTTCTGGCCCTGGAGGAAGTGGAAAATCTGCTATAACCAAACTAATCGTTCTGTATCTTGAAAAACAATGTGTTCCTTACATTTTAGCAACTCCAACAAATAAAGCTTGTGGAGTACTTCATAATTATACAGAGCGTGACGTTATAACACTTCATAAACTTCTAACTTTAAAACCTACTATTGATATAATTAATCTTGACTTTAAAGACCTTCAATGGAATGCTGATTCAATCTCTTCAGGCATTCCATTGAATGGGGTTTTAATTATTGATGAGTGTTCTATGATTAACTCCGATTTATATGAGTTTATCAAAGAGAGAGCTAAGATTAAGCAATGTAAAGTAATTTATACTGGAGATGATAAACAACTATATCCAGTTAAAGAAAAGGAACTATCTAAACCTTTTCAATGCAATCATCAATATTATTTAAGTAAAGTTTATAGACAGCAGGAAAATAATCCTCTATTGGATATTTTAAACACACTTAGAGATCATTCAATTAAACAATTTTATGAAATTCGTTCTCCTGAAGGTAATCTTGTAATATTCCATCATTGGAGAAAGTTTGTGTCTTCTGCCTCACATCTATTTAAAAAATCAGTAGATTTAGGTAATCCAGGGATTGTGAAATTACTTGCCTATACAAATAAGCGAGTAGAAGCTTTTAATCATATTCTTCGAGATTCTATATTTCAGAATGAATCTGAATATAATGTTGGAGAAATTTTAATGGGTTATGATACTTGTAGTTACAAAGACAAACGAGTATTCAAATCTATGGAATTTGAAATTATAAACTCTGCAGAATACATTGTGACGAATATAGTTCCTGGACATTGTCAATTAGGATACATTACATATAAAGGATATTATTTAACCCTTCGTCCAATTAATACAGAATATTCAGAAGATGAAATATTTATTATTTCAAGAGACACTAATGAGAAAGACTTAACTGCTTTAGCTGCATATATGGAACTAATGCGTTTAGATGCAATTCAAGCGCGTTCAAAAATAGCAGCATCAAAATTATGGAAAGAGTATTTTCGAGTTATGGAATCTTTTACTACCCCTGTTGATTTAGTCTATGGAAATAGAACCGTAAGAAAGAAAACTCTTGACTATGGTTACTGTCTATCTGTTCATAAATCTCAGGGTTCAAATTATGATAACATATTAATAGATATGGGTAATTTATTTACCTGTAAAAATAAAGAAGAGTTAAGGCAACTACAATATGTAGCTTTATCTAGAACTCGTAATAATATTAGTATGCTTATTTAAATGCATGATATATTAATTTCTAGAGATTCTAGAGGAAAAGTTAGAGTTGTTGATATTTCTTATGAATGGAATGACACAACTCATAGCTTTCTAATTATTAGGAAAACATCTCAATGAGGGGGCAAAGTAACTAATCAGCCTATTATTGAAGTTAAAAGAGGAAAGGCACAGCGTACAGCTGCAGAACAAGTTAAGTTAGAATATAACAGTAATGTTAAAAAATATCTTGATAAAGGATATAAAAATATTCGAGATTTTAAAATCGAATCACTGGATGATATAGATGATCCAGGAAAACTACTTGGAGATATAACCACAGACCAATCTGGTGCTCCCAAACCAATGTTGGCTAAAAGCTTTGATGGTGTAGCCACCTCAACATTTGAGCATGAATTTTATGGCTCAACAAAAATAGACGGAACACGATGCCTTATGCATTGGAATGGTTCTGAAGTTGTGACTTCTTCAAGGGGAGGAAATAACTATGATGTCGCAGCTAACTATATTAGGAAGGATCCAAAAGTGATGAAGTGACTTAAAGAGAATCCAAATATATGATTAGATGGAGAATTATATGTGCATGGGTTGCCCTTATCATATATTTCTGGTATTGTCAGACTTCAAACCCTAGATGATAAACACAAACAATTAAAATATTATGTTTACGATTTGGCTATCCCTGATGTAAAATTTAAGGATAGATTAAAGATTTTAGAGGATTTTGAGAAAGCTGTCTCTGATTCTGACAAAATTGTAATGGTTAAACATGTAAAAGTATCTGGATGGTTAAATATGAAAGCTCTTCATGATCAATATGTTAATGATGGTTGGGAAGGTTTAGTGATCAGAAATCCAGATAAAGAATACAAGTTTGGCACACGAGATAATCGTATGATTAAACTTAAAATGTTTGAAGACCACGAATATAAAATTCTAGATTTAGTAGATGGCCTCAGAGATGAGGATTTATGTTTCTTAATGGAAACTAAAGAAGGATATCAATTCAAGGCTAAGCCTATGGGAGATAGAGTTTTAAAACAATGATATCGTGATCACATTGAAGAATTAAAAGGTCAAATGGGTACTGTAAAACATTTTGGAATGACTAAAACAAATACTCCAGTACCTAATCTCCCTGTATTTAAAGCAGTTCGAAATTATGAATAAAAATTTAGAAAACATTATTAATCAACTAATTGATTATTACAAGGAAGTAAATGATCTAAAAGAATCAGGAATAGATATATCTAAATTAGCTGCTCACAAAGTATTATATAATTTATATACTCAAATGCTAATTGATTCTGTTGGATTAAGTAGAGCTTTAGCAATTCAAAGATATGCAGAATATCCTACATGTTCTATAGAAGACTTTAATATTTATCTTGATGATCAATATCCAGAAAGGAAAATAGTAGATCGTCCTGATGTAAAAGAGTTTGAAGAGGATGCTAAAGAAAAGTTTGTCAGAGAACGAATTGAATCTGGAGATTATATACGTGAATCAGGCTCGGGACAGGTTGTTAATTCCGTTACAGGAAATATCATGGAGTCTGATATACTGGAGAAACTATCTGAAGCAACAAAGGATGAGAAAGTTGTTAAAGATGTATGTCAAAAACTTCCTGAATATTATATAAATGGGGAGAAAGTAGCTAAAGAAGCATATGATGAAGCTATGCTTAAAGTAGATAAAATTATTGAAAAATTATTTAAAATAATCGATGAATAACATTTCTTTTATTGATTTTGTAAATTCAAATATTGAAAAGTATATGAAAGAACAAAATCACAAAATGCTTATTGCATTTAGAAACATCAAATCTGAGTATGTTTATATGAAGGAGAAATCTGGAGAAACTGATACTGAGATTATTAAAAAGATGTTTAATAAACGAAAGGAAACTTGTGAGATTTACAAGGATAAGAACCTGGAACTCTTTGAAGCTGAAAATCGAGAGATGGTTATTCTTCATCCCTTCCTTCCTGTAAGTGTTCCTAAGAATGTCGTTCTACAATACCTTAATAGGCTTTCTATTACAAAAGACAAGAAAAACTTTAAAGCTTTTCAAGATGCTTGTATGGAAGAATTTGGAGAAAAAGTTGAGTCTTCGATTATCTTAGAACACATAAATTCGTAATTTTCATGCCTCAAATTTTGATTAAATTATTATTTTGAAGAGGTAGTTCCAATTAAAATTATAATCGAAATTTGAGGCTTATTTTTAATATTATGTCACTATATACAGATTTACAAAGTTGTAAGGTAGAATCAGATGTAGCTATCGTTTACAATAATTTATTCAAGTCACAGTTTGGAATTACTCCTGAACAGAAAAATAACTGTGATTCATACTTCTATTTGGGGGGGGGATCCCTGTTTTAGTGGAATTCAAATATAATGAAAACTTTAATAATAGAGTTAGCTTAGTTAAGGTTTTTATTCAAGTTTTATTTTACTTAAAATCTTTTAAGGAACCACCTTTGGTTACAATTATTGCTGATTTAAATGAATTTATTATAATTAATAATTCAGTATTGTTTGACTATCTAGAAGAAGATCTAGATTGGAGCGTAAATCCCTCTATTGCTCCTAAATGTAATCAGGGTTTAATAGATAAGATGCTATTAGATTCTAATCTAATGAAAACGATTGTATACCCAATTAAAGAGACTACTGCTGATGAAGAACTTTCCTCTTTAATTTTGGCAAAAAGTAAGGAATCAATTATCTATTATATTTATGATTGTGTAAACAAATTTAAAAGTTCTAAAGCTAAAGGGCTCGATAAACAGATCTCAAAGCTATTTAAGAATCTAAGTATATATTGTAAGTAAATTATGTTAAAAATAATATTTAATAAGGAGGATTTAGGGTGTCGCAAGGTGTTTTTCACCAGCGACACTCATTAGCTACTTTCGTCATGGTAACATAATTAAGTATTGTGATCGTCCATTTAATAGTATTCAAGAAATGGATCATGCATTGATTCAAAACTGGAATAAAGTGGTTAGTGAGGATGATATAGTTTTTCATTTGGGTGATTTTGCTTTTGCAGATAAAAGTAAATGGCGCCAAATAGCTAATGCTCTTAAAGGTAAAAAATATCTTATTCAAGGCAATCATGATAGAAGTGATGATATTCCTACTGAGTGTTTTGAAGCTGTAGGAGACATGATGCAAGTATCTATTGAATATGAGGATTCTTGGCATAAATTTTTGTTATCACATCGTCCCTTTTTATGCTTTGAGGGAATGTTTAAAGATACAAAACAATTATTTGGACATTGCCACTCCAGGAGAAATAATACTGGTAAAGATGCTTATTTACTTAAATATTTAGTGAATTCATACGATGTTGGAGTTGATAATAATAATTTCTCTCCAATTTCCTTTGAGGATCTTTTAACCAAAATTTAAAAATATATGAATGAAGGAATTAATGCCTTAGATTTAAACATTTATGTAGAAAAGTTATATCAGATGTGGATTAAACATAAAAATGTTAGAATTTTAGTAGACTACGATGATACAATTAAACCCTATAACACTGCATCTGAATACCTTTGTAAAGTAGTAATTAACACCTTAATTGAAGCTAAGAAATTGGGAGCTACAATAGTTTTATGGACTTGCAGGTCAGGAACTCGTTTAAATGAAGCTCTGAAATATTGTGAGTCAATAGGGTTAGAATTTACAGAAGTTAATCCTACTACACCGTTTTTGCTAGAACAGTCTACGAAAGCCTATGGCAACATTCTACTTGATGATAAAGCTGGTTTAGAACAAGCTTTAACTACATTACAATTTACAATAGATAAATATAAAAAATTTGTTTATGAAACTAACAAGAAGCAAAGATTATAATCCTAATTATTTAGCTAAGATTGTACAAATTGACTCCTTTAGACCTCACCCTAATGCTGAGCGTCTTAAATTAGCAACCGTTGACGGATATATAATTTCCACATCAATTGATTCTACAGAGGGAATTTATGTATATTTTCCTGTAGAATGTGTTATTAATTCTGACTTTCTAAAAACGAATAATCTTTATAGAAAAGCTGATCTTAACAGCGATTCTACTAAACAAGGATTTTTCGAAGAGTCTGGAAGAGTAAAATGTATTAAATTAAGAGGACTTGCGTCTGAAGGTTTAATAATGCCCATTTATGAATTGTGTAAATTCGTTGGGGAAGGGATTACAGAACCTGTAGATTCTGTAGAAATGACAAAATTAGTTGGAACAGAATTTGATACTGTAAATGATAAATTATTTGTTTGGAAGTATGTAATTCCAACTAAAACTTCAGGTGGCATTAATGGTTCATCTAAAGAAAAGAAAAAAATTCTTAATATCGTGGATGCTCAATTTCACTTTCATATTGATACTGAACAGTTGCAGAAAAATATTCACAAAGTTCAACCAACTGATATTATTAATATTTCATGGAAAGAGCATGGAACAAGTCTAATTCTCTGTAATTTACTTACTAAGAAAGCTCTATCTCTGAAAGAGAAAATTGCTAAATTCTTCGGCATTCCTGTATCTGAAAGTGAATATAAAAAGTTCTGCTCATCCAGAAAAGTTATTAAAAATCCAGGAATGACTAAGGGATATTATGATTGTGATATTTGGAATCTTGCTTTTGAGGTTCTGAAAGAGTATTTGTCTAAAGGCCTCTCTATTTATGCAGAAATTGTAGGGTATATGCCCACTGGATCAATGATTCAGCCAGGATATGATTATCAGTGTGTATATGATCCTAAAACTTACGAGTATTCCAAAATGACTCCTAAGCAAATGTATGATGCAAAACTCTTTGATATCATCGTTTATAGAATTACTTATACTAATGTAGAAGGGCGTGTTTTTGAGTTTTCTACTCAACAAATGAAATCCTTCTGTGAAAAATATGGAATTCACTGTATTAAAGAGCTTTATTACGGTTTAGCATATCAACTATTCCCTGATTTAAATCCTAATGAGCATTGGCATGAAAATTTCTTGCAGGCATTAAGAGATAAGTATTTAGAGAGGGAGTCAGTTCTTTGCAATAATAAAGTTCCCGAAGAAGGAATTGTTCTTCGTAGGGAAGTTAGTGAAATTGACGTGTATAAACTTAAATCAATAGCTTTTCTTGAAAGAGAAACCAAAATGCTTGACAAAGGAGAAGCTGACATTGAATCAAATCAATAATAATATGATTAACGATAAACAAATTTTAGAAATTCTTAAGAATGATAAGCCTATAGATGCATGTATTAATGTCTATTCTCCTTATCATATTCATGTTACAATTAACATGGGTGTTAATTACAAAATTGAATTTTGGTTTATTAAATATAGGCATTCGAAAGATATTGATAGACATTTTCAAATAATTAAAAAATCTGAAAATGATTATAGTGTAATCTATGATGGAATAATTTCTGAAGAGAACTATACAGAATATGACTATTTAATTAAGATGCAGGCTGAAAAATTTGTCAGCAGTAAAATTAAAGAAATGCTATCTCCAGATGACATTATTTTCTAAAGAAGATCTTCAAATGCTTAAAGAGAACAAGGAAATCTTATATATTTATAGACTTCCTTGTTCTCTGTTTGATTGTAGATTTGAATATATTATTGTAGGGAATCTTTCATCAATAGAGCGTTATGATAACGTAAGATACTTTAAATTAGATGAATGATTTTCTAAAATGCAATCTGGAAGTTTATTACCAGTTGTGTGTGCTACTATAAACAAATCTGGAAAGATAAAAGAATATGTAAATATTTATGAAAAGCCAGATATAATTAAACTTAGAAAATATATTTTGGGTCTAGTTACTTATTTTCAAGCAATATATGAGGATCCAGGTTGTCCTCGTGTAGAATTAAAGCGGGAAATAGATCAGGAATGTTTATGGGGTATTCAAACTATTAAAGAATTCAAAGTAAATAGAATTGATGTATTTAAAGAAGAACATGAAAACCCTCTTAAAGAATTTATTACCGCAGTAGATCCTATATATAAAATGTATAGAGAAAGATATGAACAATAAAACTAAAATATTAGTTCTTCAAGGGCCTCCAGCATCTGGAAAATCTACTTTTGCAAAAGAATTTGTAAAAGATAAACCTGATTGGATAATTGTGTCCAGAGATGAAATTAGAGAAGGAACAGGCAAATACTGGGTTCCCTCTCGTGAAAATTATATTTCCGACGTTGAAGAACTATCTATTAGAGCAGCTATTAATCGTAATTTAAATGTTATAATAGATGCTACTAATTTAAATCAAAAAACTATAGATAAATTAACTAATCTTGCTGCGGAATTAGAAGTTGAGCTTGAGTTTAAAAAGTTTATTATTTCTTTTAATGAAGCATATTGGCGTGATACAAAAAGAACTCGTAAAGTAGGGCTTCAAGTATTACGTAGATTTTATAATACTTATTTTCCTGATATGTCTCAGGAAATTATAAATAAGGAAAAGGAATCCCCCGCTAAGGAAAGGTTTATCCTTAAACAGGATGAAACGCTCCCCCATGCAATTATTTGTGATATTGATGGTACGCTATCATTAATGAATGGCAGAGGTCCATTTGAATATCATCGAGTAAATGAGGATCTTCCAAATAATCCTGTGGTTGATTTAATTAATTCTCTGTCAAAAATATATCAAATTATTATTGTTACAGGACGAGAAGATACTGACGTATGTAGAAGAGAAACTCTTAAATGGCTGAATAGATATTTAACATGTGATGATTTTCTGTTCTATATGAGAAAGGAGAAGGATTATAGGAAAGATTCTATTGTTAAGACAGAGATTTATAATGAATATATAAAGGATAAGTATTGTGTGACAGCAGTTTTTGATGATAGAGATCAAGTGGTTAATGACTGTTGGCGTAAATTAGGTCTTCTGTGTAATCAAGTTTGGAAAGGAGATTTTTAAATGACTATTGATCAGTTTAATGATAAGTGGAAAAATCACTTAGAAGAAGGTTTTGAGGGTTTAGAATTTAGTGATAAGGAAGGTAAAGTAATAGATTGGTTGGATACTCATTTTTATCTATTTGAACTTTTAAACCCCAAATTCACATATGCTCAAATTAAACTCAAGTTTGGTATGGCTCGAGTTTATCTTAATGGATTACCTTATAAATGTAGTGAGATTGCTGAAGATGCTATAAATGAAATTATGAAATGCGAACTTTAATTAAATTATACCAGATGTTCTATGTGGGAATATGTAAGTTAAATTACTACATTACTCCTTTATATGAACCTATTCTATTATTTATTAGTCCTTATGTCTAAAAATATTCCTGATAGTTGCTGAGATGGTGACCCTTCAGCACCTTGGAATGATATACAAGTAACTTATAATTACAGAGTATATGTAAATCTTGGAGGTATTCTTTTTGCATCTGAAATTATACGAGATACAACTACATTTGGCCACTTTGAGATTAAATCTCCAGATGATTGATATTTTCTTGAGAATGATATTTATCAAGTTATAGAAGATAATTTGGAAGAAGAAATTAAAGATTGTAATTATAAAATTGATTTGTTAAATTGAAGTTACAATGATTGCTAAAGTGAAGAATTTTGAGGTTCATTGTGAGCCAATGACTAAATTTGAATACTATGACAAGATAAAGAAAATGCAAATTCAGCATTTTGAGAATAAGAGAATTAATGGATTCTATCGTAATTGGAACGGTTATAAGTTCTGAATTGATGAAATTAATTTTAATAAGCTATATACTATTGAGGAATAATGATATATTTAGTTACCAATGCCCCAGCTTTGATACAATCTACCAAGTATACATGTATTTCCGTTAGTGAGGCTTTAAATAGGTTGGAGAGATTAAAAATTGTAGGTGTTGATACTGAAACTGAAGGTTTTGATGTCTATACTAAAAAGTTATTATCTCTTCAATTGGGCTGCTTTGATTTTCAAGTAGTTATTGACTGTACAACAGTTAATATTCTTCTATTTAAAAATTACCTTGAATCTGAAAGATTATTTCTTTTCTGAAATGCAAAGTTTGACTTAAAATTCCTATATTATTATGGAATTATTCCCAGATATGTATATGATGGATATCTTGCAGAAAAACTTATGTGGTTAGGATATCCTTCTGGTATGCATGGAATGGGTCTTAAAGATGCTGGTATAAATTATCTAGGTGTTGAATTAGATAAAACTGTTCGAGGTCAAATTATAAACAAAGGTTTAACAGAGGAGGTAATAGTTTATGCAGGGACCGATGTTAAATATCTGGAACCTATAATGGAGAAGCAAAAAGAAAAACTTAAAGAACAAGGACTTCTGGATGCAATCCGTGTTGAAAATGCATTTGTTAGATGTTTAGCTTATATTGAATTTTGTGGGGCAAAAATTGATCCTGAAAAATGGAAAAAGAAGCTAGAAAATGATTCTAATTTATGTGAAGATTTAATCTGTCAACTCAATAAATGAGTTGAAGATAATATGGGAGGTAAGTATACAACTGTAAATAGACAAGGTGATCTATTCGATGGATTTGATACTCGTCCCAGATGTCATATTAATTGAAAGAGTGCACAACAAGTAATTCCTCTTTTTGAAGATCTTGGTTTAAATCTTTCAGTAATTGATCCTAAGACCAAACGTCCAAAAAAGTCTACTGATATTAAAGTTATAGGACCACAAGCTTCTAAAAGTCTATTAATTCCTATATTTATGGAGTATAAGAAAGCTGCGATTTTAGTAGATACCTTTGGTGAAAAGTTTTTAGATCTTATAAACCCAAAAACTGGACGCATTCATGCTAATTTTAACCAGTTAGGCACTGATACAGGCCGATTGAGTTCAACTGATCCGAATCTCCAGAATCTTCCAAGTGATGCTTTGACTCGCTCCTGCTTTATAGCAGAGCCAGGAAACAAGTGGATCTCAGCTGACTATTCTGGGCAGGAAAGTTTCCTAATGGCTTCTATTGCTAATGATAAAGCTATGCTTGACGAATTAGTGAATGGTTCAGGAGACTTACATAGCCTAACTGCTAAAATGGTATTCCTTGAAATTCCAAGAGACACTCCACTTAAAGCAATTAAAACAAAGTATCATCATCTGAGAAAAGAAGCAAAGGGCTATGAATTCTGTTTTAATTATGGAGGAATGGATAATACTCTTGTTAGAAATTATGGAATTTCTGAAGAGCGGGCCAAAGAAATCTATACTAACTACATGGAGGGTTTCTCAGGACTGAGAGACTATCAAAAGTTTAGAAGAAAGGATGTAATGGAAAAAGGATATATACTTTTAAGTCCAATTACTGGGCATAAAGCATATATCTATGACTTTGCTGAACTTAAACGTCTCTGGAAAAAACAATGTGAGAAAGGATTCTGGGAGTATTATAGAGAAATGAAACGAGATGCCCCAGATTGTGAAACTGTACAAAATGTTAGAAAATTAGCAAAAAGACGTGCAGAGTCCGAGAAACAGTCAATCAACTACCCTATTCAGGCCGCTGGCGCCCTTACATTCAAGTATGCGTCTATTTTTCTATTTAAATATTTACAGGAACATAATTTATTGTTTAAAGTAAAGTATTGTATACCTGTGCACGATAAACGTTGTTGTGCTTAAACTATGTTAATTGCTGGAAACCCCTAAAGACAGAAAAACTACAAAAGTAAAGAAATTCACTTTGAATGTTAAAAATTTTCTGTATATTTGTACATGATAATATATGTATAACTAAATAGTATTTATTATAGTACCTACAAATAATGGGCAATCAGCAGCTCTAAACCTAAGTAATGAACAAATTCAAGTATTACTTACTGGTAAATTCGGAGATGGATGTTTATCCACTCCTAAATCATGTGTTGATAATTCACTATATTCTTCAAATTCTATTCATGAAGAGTATGTTGATTTTAAAATAAAATTATTGGGAAATTTAGCCTCTAAAAAGAGTCGTATATCTTCTAATGGATATGCTAAAACTCCTATATGGCAGTTTCATACACATGTTAGTCCAGATATTACTAAAATAAAAAATATGGATATTGAAACAGCTCTAAATCTAATGGATGATTTAGGTGTTGCACTATGATGACGGAAGTCTTCATAAAACAAAGTTATTTTATAACTTAAATACTCAGGCATTTTCTCAAGAAATTAATCAGGATTTGTTTGTTCCATTTTTATCCAAATTTGGCATTTTTGCCAAACCAACTATAGAGAGAAAGAGAGATGGCAGAGAATTTTGGTACCTTAGAATAAGCCGTTACGAGGGTGCTTATGAGATTACTCAGTTATTAAATAAATATCCAGTTCATTGTTATAATTATAAGGTTTGAAGTTCAGAGACTATCCAAAATTGGAGTAAGCTGCAAGAGCAGTTGAAAAGCATAGATGCTACTAATCTTTCTATACGTTCTATAGCAGCAATGTTAAGAAGGATTGAGCATAAGATATAGTCCCATCTTATATGAAAATATAAGAGATATATCGGAATCGGATATATCGTAAGAATAATGGAAATTAATTTAGAGGCCCCTGCAGAAATTGCAGAAGAGATTGGGAAAGTATTAGTTGAATGTATGGAAAAAGCTGGAGCAGTTTTCTGTAAAAGAGCTAAATTAAGTGCAGATTTAACTATTGGGGATTATTGGATACACGAATAATATAAATTAATGAAGATGCTATATTTTCTTGGCATCTTCATTAATTTTAATAAAATAAAATACTATGCTAAAATTAATAAAGTTTGGAGCTTCTTAGTGTGGACCTTGCCGTTCTTTAGTGCCTATTCTTGAAGAGCTCAAAAGTAGGATAATAATAGAAGACATCGATGTAGATGAAGTAGATCCTGTTGTACTTACAAATTATAAGATTAGAAATATTCCAGTATTACTAAAGATAATGTAGAAGTTTGGCGTCATGTTGGTAGTATTTCTAAGGCAGAACTTAAAGAATATGAGACTAATTAAACCATCTATAGAAATACTTGAACAAGAACCTGGAATTCAAGGAATTTATAAACAAATAGAAAAAGCTGGACGCACTTGTTATAAATCTGAAAATCTAATAACAGAAGACTCTGCAGAGAAATTTGTTAATATGATTAAGGATAGACAGCATACTGCTATGCTTGAACATGGTACTGTTTATTTATCTTGGTCTTAGATACGAATGTAATAACTACTCAAATGTTGTATGAGAGGAATTTGCTCCTGGATATAGAACTAGAGTTTATATAACAACTAACTATCGAGTTTTATATGAAAATAACTGGCTTGATGATCTAAAGTATCTTTGTGAACCTACTGAATATCATGAAAAACGAATTACAGTAAAGTTTATTTGTGATCGTGGAGTATCACATGAATTTGTAAGGCATAGAGTGTTTTCATTTGCTCAGGAATCTACCCGTCAAGAAACAATGGCGGCTTACATAAGTAATTATTTATGCATAACCCAGTGAATTGCTGGAAGGCTAAAATTTATTAAACTTTTCTACAAGTTTGGATATATCCAAATTTATCATTAACTTTGTTACAGTAATAAATATAAAATTTTTAAGCTATGAGAAAAATGGATATTAACGTAGGTGATAAATTTGGAGATTGGACTGTAACAAATATAAATGTTCCATCAAAGAATAAAAGTAGATATGTATTATGTCAGTGTAAATGTGGCTATATGGGAGAAGTTAATGCCTCAGCCCTTAGAACTGGAAGGAGTTCTAGCTGTAAATCCTGTGCCAAAAGGAAAAATACCACAATTTTAAAAGTAGGAAGTAAATACAAACATTGGACTATACTAGAAGGTCCAATATACAAAAATTCTACTGCTTATTACAAAGTTAGATGTGATTGTGGGACTGAAACCTATAAGTTACCTATAGAACTTCTTTATAAAGATAGGGACTTTCAATGTGAAAAATGTGCTCATAAAGAGAATATGGAAAATATTAGAAAGAAAAATGGAGAACTTACTAAAACTGAATATACTAGGCTTAAGAGGTCTGCTGAAAAGAGAGCTTATGTTTTTGAGGTTTCTATAGAATACTTATGGAATCTATTTCAAAAACAAATTTGTGCTATTACTGGGGATTATATCCCTAATATAGAAGAAGCTTCTCTTGATAGAATAGACTCCTCTAAAGGGTATATTGAAGGTAATGTTCAATGGGTAACTTAAGTAAACATGTTATGACAATGGAACAATTATACGAGTTTTGTAGAAAAGTATTAAATCATGCTAATCAGCAGCCAAGCCAGAGGTTAACAACTCTGGAAGGTTCAGAAACTAATTAATGAAACTATGTCTAAAATAATTTTTGAATGTCCTGTATTACAGGAATTTTGGGACAAATATATAGCCAATAGAGATTGGAATAAAACTTGTAAAGAGATTAGTACAATTCTTGATGGCTTAGAGTATTTTAGTGTAGAATATAATTCAAACACGAGTGCTGGACATCCTTTATAGGATGATGATATAGTCCGATACTCTTCTGAAAAGAAGAGAGTTAAGGATAAAGAGCCTTAATGTAACAAATGTATTGTAACTACTCTAAGGATAAGTTTGATAAGGAGATAACCTATATTATTCCTCCTTGGATGGATATTCCTGTTGGGTCTTATACAGACTCATTTCTTATAAATAAGAGAAATGGGGAGAAGATCCAAGGTATAGAGCATATTGAGTCTGGTTCAACCTGGAATGTTTCAGTTACTTCTGAGGGAAGATTTCTCATAGGATTGTTATGGGATGAGAGATACTATATGGACTTGCTAAGTACCTATAATTGGACTCCTCAACAGGCAAGAGCTATACTTCCTAATTCTCTTAAAACAGAGTTAGTTATGACTGGAACTGTTGAACAGTGGAAAGGATTTTTCAAACTTCGTTGTGATTCTGCTGCACACCCTCAAGCAAGAGAACTAGCTATTCCTTTAAAAGAAGAATTTAAGCAATTACATTATATAAATGACTAGATTAGAATTTTCAGAAATGTATCCATATGCCGTAGATGGCTCCAGAAGAAGTGCAATTTTTGGAGAAAAGAAAGCACTTCTTGTTAAAATTTTACAGCAGGGATCTCCAATATATCAAGATACTTTTTATTATGGTCATGCAGAAAAATCAGACCATTTTAAGGAAGTAACAGTTGATGATATTGACAATATAGCTGGATGGAGAGATTGCCATTATTATACTCTATATACAGATAGACAAGGTAATAGTGCTTGGATTTTATCAGGAGGAAGATACGATTAATATGCCTAGAAATGTAATAATGTTTGAAGTAGATGAATGGGATAATTTAGTATCATCTACTTATGGAAGAGTCTATAACTTTCAACAACAAAATGGTTGTAAAGACCGAGGAATTTACTATTTCACAGTACCTATTGAAGATTATTATATAGAGGATTATGAAAGAGAAGAAATTCCAGAAGAAGTTAATGGAGAAATAAAAGGAGTAAGTTTCAAAGCATGGTTAGAACGAGATCCTAATACTCCTAACTTTTTAGAAAAATATAGGCATGAATTGTTTTGGGATAGAAACTTTTATCCTCATGTTAGTATGATCATTAAAGATCTTGAGAACAAAGGAATTTTAAAAGAAGGTGAGTATATAATTAATATTGATTGGTAATGTTTAAGTATCATATTTTTAGAGTATTTGATTACAAAGGAGGAGAATTATGTACCACTTTGAATCTTGATTATGAATCAGCTTTGGCTGAATATTGCTCCTTTATTGTAGATAAAATAATCGATTATATGGAGGACAATGATTGTAAAAACTTTAGAATAACTGAAAAGGAAGTTACAGATGTTATAGAAGATACTTTTTCTATTTACGCTGGAGGTGACCATGTGGTCTTAAAAGTATATCAATCATCTAACGATGGTAAGCTAAGGAGGTATGATTTTCCTATGAATGCCATTGTAGACTACGTTAACATGGAGATAAATAAATATGGATCTGATTAAAGCTTGTAAACAACTTTTAGTTAAAGATCCTTTTTATAGTTTATTTCTATTATCTTTAAATAAATATTATTCTAAAGATGATGCAACAGCATGAGTTGCAAGAAACGGGATTAACTATGAATTATGTGTTAATCCCGATTTTTGAAATACTTTAACTGATGATGAGCAATTAGGAGTATTAAAACATGAGCTATTGCATATTGCATTTAAACATTTGTTAATGCAAGAATCTTTTAATGATAAAGAAGTATTCAATATTGCCGCTGACGCAGAAGTAAATCAATATATTGATGTTCTTCCAAAAGATGCTATTGATATCAAAGATATTGATCCTATGCTTCCTCCGAAAGCAGGAACCAAATACTATTATGAATACCTTTATAAAGATAAGAAAGACTCTTCTGGGGGGCCGAAAAACCATAATCATTGAAAGGATTTTTCTGATTTATCAGACGCAGAAAAAACTTTAATTAACAATCAAACTGACCACATTGTAAAACAGGTTGCAACTCAAGTAATTAAATCTAGAGGAACTATTCCTTCCGAGCTAAAAGCATATGTGGATAAATTGTTTAAAATAAAACCTTCTATATTTAACTGGAAGGCCTATTTTAGACGACTTTTAGGATTTGCTATTGATGTCTTTGTAAAAAAGACACATCGTAAAGTATCTAAACGGTTTGAGGGAGCTGCAGGTATTAAACTAAAACATAAACATGATATTTTAGTTGCTATTGATACTTCTGGTTCCGTTAGTACTAAGGAGTTAAAAGATTTTATTAGCGAGATTTATCACATCTGGAAAGCTGGGGCAGGTGTTGATGTAATTGAGTGCGACGCTAGAATACATAGGATATATCCATTCAAAGGGACTTTTGATGGTACATTCACTGGTAGAGGAGGTACAGACTTCAAACCTGTTATTGATTACTACAATCAATGTAGAAAACAATATTCTACTTTAGTATTCTTTACAGATGGCTATGCACCTACAGATACTTTTAAAGTAATGAAGCAGATGATCTGGGTAATTACCTCTAATGGTAATAGAAATAATCATTATCCAGGTTACAGTATGTTTATCCCATCTGATAATGGAGCTGAATAAAGTTAATTTAGAAGAATTTAAAACTATATTTCAATATATTATTGAGAATAACAAACGTTTAGTGGAAGTTGGAAAAATTCCCACTGCAATCTCATTGGAAGCCGATTCAGGAATTGGAAAGACTTCTACAATTTTACAAATAGCTGAAGAACTGAATATGGGATTCATCAAATTGAATCTTTCTCAGTGTGAAGAATTGGGAGACTTAATTGGATTTCCTATAAAAGAGTATTATGTATGTTCTGATGAAGGTGAATGTCAATGAGTTTCAAGCGATTTGCTGGCATATTATCTTCAAAATGGGTACAAGGTTCAAAACTTAACTCGAATGTCTTATGCACCTCCTACGTGGATGCCAAAAGAAGATAATGAAAATGGATGTATATTGCTTTTAGATGATTACTCGCGTAAACTAAAGTAAATACAATTGTATTTGTATAATCGTCAAATAAGTATTATATTTGTATATAAATATTATATT
>CEAA01021103.1_pt1 | contig 58598 bp, 50 predicted proteins | sample 557551 | NCBI WGS metagenome assembly CEAA01 (sample SAMEA3182115, study PRJEB8094) | gut metagenome | biome: human; feature: gut; material: Stool; isolation source: human stools | place: Canada | collected 2013-06-11
TGGCAAGCTGTTCCGCCGTAGAAATCAGATAGGGGCTTTCCTTCGTGCCGTCACCGCCAGCGTAGGTGGGACTGGTCTTTCCGGTCCAGACAGCGCCGGGCGTACCGTCGCCAATGCTGGGATCCTGATAGTCGCTGGGAACGCCTTTAAGCTGAGGTGTCTTCCCTTCTTCCGTTTTCCAGATGGCATCCCAGTCCAGCTTCGGCATATTGGTTTTCGCTGCGGATCCCGTCATCTGTTCTACCGTCAGAAGGATCACGCCGGATTGCGATACGGTGCCGTAGACATTTTTCAGGACGTCATCAGAAGCCCTGTGAGCGTTGCTGCCCACCGTATAGCAATTCTTGATGGTCAGTCCCCCGGTCCACGTGCTGCCGCAGAAAGCGGTAGCAGCCGTCTCGTCACTGCATTCTACCTTTCCGGTAAAGTAACAATTGCTGAAGTCCATGCTGGCGTCGCCGGCGCCAATGAAGCCTCCGGCGCCCGCACCGTACTTGGCACCTTCCGCTTTCACAAAAACGGTATCGTCCGCCCAGCAACCGGTAACGGTTACCTTGTTGCCATCCTTTTTCGGCGCATAGCCGGACAGGGTTCCCGCAAAGGCGCCCGCCGCATTGCCGTTCAGGGCGATGTACGTATTGGTGAAGCCAAGATTGCGGATGACAGCGCCGTTGCCCAGGGACTTGAACAGGCCGGCTCCCACATAGTTGTCATCAGTCAGATTCTGCTCTATATAGAGGCCGCTGATGGTATGACCGTCGCCCTCCAGTGTACCGCAGAAGGTAGGATTCTGATAATCGGCGGTGATAAACCACTGTCTGGCCGTTTTCGTCCAGTTATCCGCCGAACTATTGTTGAGCTTGATATCCTGCGTTAACTTATAGTATTTTCCCGCGGTCGCGCCAGCGGTTTCGTTGGCCAGCAGGGCCAGCTGTTCCGGTGTGGCGATCCGGTAAGGATCGTCCCTGGTGCCGCTGCCGCCCGCATAGCCGGAGGCTTCCTTGCCGGACCAGACCCTGCCGGGAACGCCCTCGTCAATATTGGGATCCTCCCAATCCGCAGGAACATCCCCGAGCTGCGGAGTCTTTCCAGCTGCCGCAGACCAGACCCTTTTCCAGTCCAAGCCGGGCATATTGGTTTTGGCCGCGTCGCCGGTCATCTGATCCTTCGTCAACACGGTCACGCCGGTCTGCGCTTCGGTGCCGTACACATATTTTACCTTATCCGGGTTGGAACGATAAACCTTGCTGCCCACTGTGTAGCTGTTCAGAATGCTCATGCCGGTACTCCAGGTGTTGCCGCAGAAAGCGTTGGCGCCATTGCCAAGGCTGCTCTCCAGTTTGCCGGTAAAATAACAGTTGTTGAAGAGCATGGTGGTGCTTGCGCCGGTACCGCCGATGAAGCCGCCGGATCCCGTACTGACTCCCTTGGTGTTGGGGGCATTCGTTTTTATGCTGACCGACTCGTCGGCGTAACAGCCGATGATCGTCACAGCACTGGATTTAACAATGGAGCCGGCCAGCGTACCGGCATAGGTTTCCGCCCATTCGCTGTTACTGGCATTATTCACGGTAATGCTGGCATTAACGATACCCACATTGCGGATATTCGCGTTGCCCAACTTGTTGAACAGGCCCACATGATAATAACCGTCTACATCCAAGCTGATGTACAGGCCGCTGACCGTATGGCCACTGCCCTCCAGCGTACCGGCAAAGGGGATCTCCATGTTCGCCGACGTCACCCACTGCTGCGGGTTGCTGGTCAGCCAGTTTGAAGAAGAGGTATCGTTCAGCAGGATATCATGCGTTAATTGGTAATATTTCCCTGCCGTATCCTTTGATGTAGCCAGCCTGGCGAGCTGCTCGCCGGTGGCGATCTGATACGGATTTGACTCGCTGCCGTCGCCGCCCGCGTAGCCGGCGGCCACTTTACCCGACCAGACCTCGCCCGGGGTGCCCATGTTGGCCTCTTCCTCCGGCTCCTGATAATCGGCGGCGATCACACGCAGCTGCGGGGTTTTGCCCGCCGCCGTGCTCCAGACGGTCTTCCAGTCGAGTGCGGGCATAGCCGTCTGTGCTTCGCTGCCGGTCATCTGATTTTCCGTCAGGATGGTTACGCCGGTTCTCTCAACAGCCGGAGCCGTAGCATACACATTCTTAGTCGAATCATTAGAGTCCCTGCAGACTTTGCTTCCCACCGTGTAACAGTTCACAATGGTCGCATTCGCACCACCCCATGTGCTGCCGCAGAAAGCGGTAGCCGCCGTCGGATCACTGCACGCCACCGTACCGGTGAAATAGCAGTTGCTGAAGGTCAGGCTCATGCCGCTCGCTCCGCAGCCGATAAAGCCGCCAGCTCCTTCACTATTACTGGAACCGCTGTTGGTCGCTTTAACGGTCACAGTATCGTCCACCCAGCAGCCGACCACGTTCACCGTGCTGTTGTTTTGGAGATTGCCGGCCAGCGTGCCGAGGAAGGGACCGTCGGCCTTAGCGTTCTCCCCCGTGACGCTGGCGTTCGTAAGCCCAACGTTGCGGATAACGGCGCCGTTGCCCAGGCCGTTGAACAAGCCGCCGTAGAACCAATCGGTCTTTCCGTTGATATACAGACCGCTGACAATATGGCCGTCGCCTTCCAGTGTCCCGCTAAAATAGAAATGATCGTTGTCGCATCCGCCTACCCACTGCTTCGGAGAATTTTCCTTCCAGTTGGGTGCCGAGGTATCGTTCAGGCAGATGTCGTTGGTCAATTTGTAATACTTGCCAGCCGTATCCTTTGATGTAACCAGCTTGGCAAGCTGCTCACCGGTAGCAATCTGATACGGATCGGTTTCGGTTCCGCTGCCGCCCGCATAGTCGGAGGCTGTGGTGCCGTCCCAGACGTTTTCAGGCTTTTCCTGAAAACCAAAGGCACGGAGCTGTGGCGTTTTTTCGGACAGCGCTATCCATACGGTATCCCAGTCGAACGCGGACATACTCGTCTTGGCCGCATCGCCGGTCATCTGAGCCTCTGTCAGGACCGTCACGCCATCCTGCGCTTCGGTGCTGTATACGTTGGTAAGGGTCTTCGGCGCCGTCAGATACACCGTGTTGTTCAGGGTGTAGCAATTCTCAATGCTTGATTCGTATGGAGCCCATGTGTTTCCGCAGAACGCATTGGCTCTCTCCGATTTGCTGCACTCCAGAACACCGGTGAAAAAGCAGTCGCTGAACCTGGTCGTCACCGCGGCGGCCCCCACCAGTCCGCCGGTGCCCACGGGGTTCCCCCCGGCGCTTGCGGTCTTGACTCTGACAGTGTCATCCCCGTAGCAGCCCGAAATTGTAACGGCGCCGCCCTGCGCATAACCGGCCAGTGCTCCCGCATAAGTATCCTGTCCCGACACGCTGTTATTCAGCGTGATATCGGTCTTGGTGAAGCCCACATTGCGGACCACCGCACCGGAACCCAGCCGGTTGAACAGACCCGCATAGAGCCAGCCGCCAACGTCCGTATTGATATACAGGCCGCTGACCGTATGGCCATCGCCCTCCAACGTTCCCCGGAACTGAATGTCTTCAGGGCCCTGGATAACCCACGGCTGCGGGGAATTCTCCGTCCAGTTGGACGCGGAGGTATCGTTCAGCAGGATATCCTGCGTCAATTTGTAATACTTGCCAGCCGTATCCTTTGATGTGACCAGTCTGGCCAGCTGTTCACCAGTGGCGATCTGATACGGATTTTCCCTGCTGCCGTCGCCGTCCGCGTATCCGGCGGCCACTTTACCCGACCAGACCTCGCCGGGGGTGCCCATGTTGGTCTCTTCCTCCGGCTCCTGATAATCGGCGGCGATCACACGGAGCTGCGGGGTTTTGTCCGCCGCCGTGCTCCATACGGTATCCCAATCGAGCGCCGGCATATTGTCTTTGGCAGCGTCGCCGGTCATCTGATCCTTTGTCAGAATGGTTACGCCGCTATCCGCCGCTGCCGGAGCAGTAGCGTATACATTTTTCAACGAATCAGCAGAAACCCGGTGTACCGTATTGTTTATCGTATAACAGTTGACAATGCTCATACCGGGATTATATGTGTTGCCGCAGAAAGCGCTGGCGCCATCGCCAAGGCTGCATGACAATGCGCCGGTGAAAAAGCAGTTGTTGAAAAGCAGGGTAACGTCTTTTCCGACAGCGCCGCCGACAAAGCCGCCGGCGCCGGTGTTGTAAGATTTGCCCGCAAAAGAGGAATCGACAACCCTTGCGGTAACAGAGACGCTTTCATCCGCATAGCAACCGACGATTGTTACAGAAGAGGCATTATCCACAATGCCGGCGAGTGTTCCCGCAAAGGTGTTGCCCCACTCATGAGTAACGGCACTATTCACGGCGATATCGGCGTCGACGATGCCCACATTGCGGATCGTTGTGCCATCGCCCAGATGGTTGAACAACCCTGCATAGTAAGCCTCGTTGCCTTCTTCCCCCACATGGATATACAGACCGCTGATTTTGTAACCGTTGCCTTCCAGGTAGCCCTGGAAAACGTTTTTTTGTTTCTCAGAGCCGGAAGTGACCCACTGCTTAGGCTCGCTCGACCCGGATTCGTTCAGGCGGATGTTGCGGGTCAATTTGTAATACTGGCCTGCCGTATCCGTCGCCGTAACCAGCCGGGCCAGCTGCTCCGCCGTGGCGATCTGGTACGGATCGGCTTTGGTTCCGCTGCCGCCTGCATACGAATCGGCCGTGGTGCCGTCCCAGGCGGCGCTCTCATCGGCCAACGCCGTCAACAAACTGCCTAGGCCCCCTGGGAAACACAGGGAAAGAACTAAAGCAAATACGAGAGTGAAAGCACCGATACGCTTTCCGTTTGCATAAAACCATCGTTTCATTCAATTCCCCACCATTCTTTTCAATCATGCAAAATGTTATAAAATGTCGGGCTCTTCGAAATACAGCGGGGTTCAGTACAGACTGGCCTGCTTCTTAAGAAAATCATTTAGCTTTGTGACCTCGGAGCCCACTGTGTTTTTCAGAGCCGAAATCTCCTTAGACACCTGTGCGGGATCGCCCGAAGCAATTTCATAATACTTGGTACGGTCAACGCCCAGATACTGGGTAGCACCAATAATCATATCATAGTACTTTCCCGACGTATCGCCGGCGGTCAGCTTGAAGAAGAAGTTTTCCGCAGACGCGCTGATAAAGGCAGAACCCGTGTCGTAATTGTTGACGTCCAGATAGTGCCGCAGGAAAATACCCGCGCCCACCGGATTCTTAGCGCCTTTGATGATGCCCCAGCCGCGGAAGACGCCGGTCGCTTTCGCCGGAGTTTTCTCGTCCCAGGACGGCAGATAAGTAAAGCCGATATGGCTGGGATTCATTCCCTGCCAATGGCCCGTCTTTTTCAGACCGAAAGCATCCGTGATCGCAACGCCCATTTTTCCTTTCTTGAATTCGTCACGATTTACATAATAGATTCCCTTGACAAGGCCGTTTTTGATAGAGGTTGCGATATACTGCATGACATTGGTCAGCATCGGGTCGGAAGTTCCATTGGTAAATGTCCCGTTCTTATACTGGTAGAAGCTGGCACCCACGCTGCCCAGCATGGCATCCAGATCCAGATATCCGCCGATATAATCCGGGCCCAGATTCTTCACATCGGTCATAACCTTGGTCAGCGCCGCATATGTCCACTTACCGGCCTTATAATACTCTTCCGGCGTCGTGATGTTGTTGTCCTCCAACAGCTTCTTGTTATAAAACACGCAGGCATTTTCATTCCAGATATTGCCCAAGGTGTTGATAATGTAGGGCTTGCCTCCCACTGTGGACACCTTCAGCATAGCCTGGTCCCAAATGGGATCGGTCAGATCAAGCTTGGCCGCCTCCAATGGCTGCAGCACTGACAAGGAATTTGGAAACATACTGGTGTCAAAATAGATATCCGGAGGGTTTTCGGCGGCAATCTTACTGGCAATATCCACATTGTAGGTATCCTGGGGAACGATATCGATCTGAACCTTAATGCCGTACTTTTTCTCGAAAGATTTCACAACGATGCCGTCCTCGTTCTGAGCTGGGTCTTTCCAAGTGGCATAGCGCACCGTAGTGCCGCGATAATCCTCCGGATTCACTTTAGCGCCGGGGGTGGGTTTGCCATTGGTTTTTGTGGTGGAGTTGTTTTGGGCCCTTGTAGTGGCCTTCGGGTTCTTGGTGGTGATAATGGGGTTCCCTGAGGGATCCGTGGGGGCGCTGGCGGAGCCTGAGACGGTTTGGCCGGGGGCGCCCGGCTCGGAGCCAAGTGCATTTCCGCTGGCGTCGGTGTTAACCGTGCTCTCATTGGAACTCGCTTCGTTGCTCGTTGATGAGGGCTTGGAGCCGCCGCAGCCCGCCATAAGGGACATTGCCAGAAGGACAGACATCAGCCCCGCGCCGAAACGAATCGATTTGCTTTTCATGGGAAGTCTCCTTTCTTTTCAGCCCGTAATTCCTACGCGATCTATGCTTTCAATAAACCAACGCTGCAATATCATATAGACTATCAGCATCGGCAACACGAACATTACACAGGCGGCCATCAAAAAAGCCATGGATTCCGCCTGTGATGCGCCGATATAATACCCTTGGGTTGTGAGCAAGTCGGGCATCATATTCAGCGATACTGCCAAGGGGTAATCTTTGTTCATATACATGGATGCCAGAAAATAGTCGTTCCAGTGCCATATCAGAGAAAACACCAGTACCGTCAGAATAACCACTCCCGATGAGGGTATGGCAACCGATATAAAGGTTCGGAACGGTCCGGCTCCATCGATCCAGGCCGCTTCCTCCAACTCATTGGGTAAGTTCTTGAAAAACTGAATATAGATAAATATCATAATACCTGAACGTAGGCCGTTGGCCAGAAGTGATGGAAAATAGAAGGCAAACGGCGTGCCCAGCAGATTAGGACGCAAATCAACACCGGTCAGTTGATTGAACAGACCAAGAATCCCCAGAAAATCCATATGGGAATAATTGACTACGCGAGGGATGATAATCATCGTGTCCGGTACCAGAATGGTCAGGAACAGCATAGCCGTCAGCAGTTTGCGCCCGCGGAAACGGAACCGGGAAAAGCCATAGGCGGCAACCGCACAGGCGGCGACCTCAATCAGCGCGCTGACCACTTCCAATTTGAGGGTGGATAGCATGGAATTCCCATAGTCCAGAAAATCAAAAGCCATGGAATAGTTCTTAAGAAAAGCAATCTCTTCCGGTATCCAGATCCTTGCGGAATTGAGAAAAGAGTTCTTTGTACGCAGGGAAGTAACCACCATGTAGAGCAGAGGATACAAAATCACAAAACCAATGGCCAGCAAAACCAGAATACGGAATACCGAGAAGACCATCGCTCTTGCCTTTTTCCCCCACCTCTTCCCTCTGTTAATATCCGGGAGCAGTCTGATTCCAAGCGCTGTTTCGCCTTTTTTCATTCGCGTATTCCTCCTTATTGCCAACGCCGTACCAGACAACGGTTATACAGAAATATCACCACTCCCATAAGCACCCCGATAATCAGAAAATAAAACCACAGCATGGTAGAGGTTACATCATAGGTTCCGGCTTTCATCATACCGTAAATTTTCTGAATCAAAGGGTTCCGGCTGTTTGTAAACAGTTCAATCATCGTGAAAATCCCTACCAACAGCGTCACCTGAGAAAGCATGGGGAAAGTAATGAACCAGAATTCCTCCCACTTTGTTGCGCCTTCAACTCTCGACGCTTCATATAGAGAGGAAGGGATCGACTGTAATCCGGCGATAAACAGTACCGTCTGAACGCCGCTGCTCCATATAAGGTCGAATATGCTGTTTATCACCTTCTCCACATACTCGCTGATTACCAATGGAAGATCGAGCCAGTTGATTACATCCGATACATTAAACATGCTGCCCGTAATGGAATCTGAAACGGAGGAACCGCTCACACTGTCCGTTGTCATGAAGATCAAATCCATAACAAATCCCGTCGCTATGATAACCGGCAGAAAGTACAGCGCCCGAAAAAACAGCCGTCCCCGAAACTTTTGATTGAGGAGAATCGCAAGAACAAGGCTGATAAGAAGAATGACGGGCAGCGAATAAATAAAGGAGGTCACGGAACTGCTCAGCTCACCCAGATAGGCAGCGTCCTCGAACAGAATATACTTGTAGTTGGTCAGAGCTGTAAAGGACATCCGCATCCCGTTTTCTGTAATCAGGACTTCTGACAGGGAGTAATATATGGACTGAAAGACCGGTATCGCGAAAAACAGGATAAAGCCCAAGGTCCAGGGCAGTACGAAATACCATCCATATCTGCTTTTTATCTGTTCGATGCCTTGATTTTTCTTTTTCATACTCCGCTCTCCCGTACCTGAAAGCTCATAGGCGGCACGCTGCCGCTGGGTGAATCCAGCGTTTCCTGCGTGTAATTGACATATACGCACACGCCGTTGCTGAATACCGTTTGTCTCAGACCGTTTTCAAGGACAGCGTGCTGTTGTATCTCCGCGCCGGCAATTTTCTGATAGTATGCCGAAAGCTGCACCATGCTTTCTATGATTTGCGGACGGATATCATCATATAGACTATTGTAAAAAGCCGTAGAGGCAGCGTCGATCAGTGCCCCGTCATAGGAAGCGGTGACCGTATAGGTCAGGCCGCTCCCCCCTTCCACAGCCCGCAGCAGCTGCCGGGCAGCATCCGGGGTTTGATTGACACTCTCACAGGTCATCGGAACATGGCCCTTAAACACCATCTCGTAAAACGGAATATCTTCATCAAATACATCATCCCGGGAGGATTGCGTCGGTGCGCGGATAATAACATCGGCGCGGGCCGCCGCATAGGCGTTCGCATCATTGACCAGGATTGTCTTCCCGTCCGCCCGAAGAGCCCCCATGCACACGCGCACATCAGCGGCCATATTTCCCTTGGCGTAGTAGGTGGTATCGTCTTCTTTGTAATCGGAATACGTCATACTGGAGAGAGTAGAAATTCCAACTCCCTTTATCCCCCAGGAGGCTGTTTTTTTCAGCAGCGCATCCACGCTGTCGGTGAGCCGGCTGCGCGCAAGAAGCGCATACCGGGCGGACGTCTGACGGGAACGCACAGCGATATTGAAGCCATAACAATAGGCTACCTTACCCCCGGCGCTTCTGGCGCTGTCAAAAAAGGTTGAAAACCCATTTTTAGATTCGGACATTCCTATTAAGTTGAAATCCATAAACAGCGGTATATCCGTTCCGCAATAGTCCGCCAAGGCTTGAAGGTCTTTAACGGAACCAAGCTTGCCGTGGAGAGAAAACCCGCCTGCCAATTCACCGATATCCAGTCCGGATTTCCCGAATCCCTGAAGGTTTACCGCCGGATATACTCCTGTCGCCTCTGTCAGATCCCGAAGAATTTTCTCGGCCTGTTGGAGGGTTGTCGTCGGATACAGCGTTTCGTAGGGGATTCCCAGCATGGATTTCTGAATCATGGCGCCGCCGATCATGTTGAGCGCCAAACTGACATCATCTCCTGAATCCGGCATTTCCTCCGCTGTCATCAAATAATTCCTATATACGGCGGCCATAGCACTGTAATTGGCATTCTCCTGTTTTAGCGGGTAAAACCCCACCTGCAGCACCGATTGGATCATGTTATCCGCATAGATGACGGTTTCTACAGAAGTCCAGTTCGGAAGAGAGGCGACGTTATCTGTATAGCCTCTCAATTGGAAGGTAGCATAAACAGATGAATAGCCCAATGAGGTTGATCCGGATTTTACTTCAATATAGGCGGATTCCGCCCCCTTTTCAATAATCGCCAGGGTTGCTTTATCCTCGGATTTTGCTCCATAAACCGGCAGTCTTACACTCTTGGTCTCGGTGGGATCGTCCCACACTTCAATGGCCGCGTCCTGACCATATACCGCTGCAGAAAAGCTCTTTCCAGACTGAGAGTACTCTTTGGGATATACCAAAGCTCCGGAACCGGACGGTACTAATAAATAACCGTCTTTCTTCGTGTTTGATACGGAACACCAAAAGGGAGCCAGAGAAATCCGAATAACCTGATTGTCCCCCTCCTGAATCTGCTGCGGATCGATCCTCATGGCCACACCGGATTCCCGGAGCTGGTATTCGACCGGAATCATGAGTTTAACCTCATCAAAGTAATATTTGACCAGAAGTCCATTGGGAATGCTCTCACAGCACACGCGCCCATTACGAATAGCTCCCGTATAGGAAATAACGTTGTCAACAGCATTCGTCTGCGCATCAAGATACTCGACAAACAAGGCCGATTCTATCTGTGGGTGTCTCTTAACGGGCATCCCCAGCTCGTCATATTCCGGCTCCTGTGAATCCCCCGGCGATGTGCCCCAGCGCAGACCGGTCTGCTTATCAATCAGGGATATGCTCATGGTTTCGGAATTCCATTCCATCCGGTAGGTTTCATTTTCCGAAATCAGCGAATCCGCCAACTGCGTTGTTTCTCCCTCCGTGTCAAACGGCTGTGACGTTCGCTCGGCTTTGCCGCAGCCCGTCATAGCAACCAATAAAACCAGGCTCACCAGAAAACAGCCATATCTTTTTAACAAATCGGATCGCCTCGCTTTACATCATAAGTTCCATTCCCACGGTCACAACAAAGCCCGCCAGCTGCTGTAATAAGAGACCTATCATAATCATCAAAAATACAATGGCTGCCATTCCGATCAGGGTCAACAGGCTTGTGGCAAGGAACCGGCTCATACTGTAATCATGAATCCGAATCAGGCCCACCGTCAATAAAATCAACATGTACAATACAGCGATCGTGTCCATGATTCCGAGAATATCACCCTCACCTATGAGTAAAACATTGGTGAGAATCAGCCGTAAAACTTGTTCGATAATTACCGGCATCAGGCTGTAGCAGGTAACAATCAAAATTTCCCGGAAACGTCCTTTTCCCTGCAGCAGCGTGCATACCATCCAGTTGCCCGCTACCCAGAGAAGTACGAAGCCAACACTGCGTGCCAGCACCCATAGGGAATTGAAGTTAGCCGGATCATAAATCGTAAATTGAAATCCGCCGGCCAGCTCCTGCAGCACCGACACAACATAGTAAAGCACCAGCAAAACCAGGCAAATCAAAACAGACCCGCTGTTTTTCTCCTTGATTTCCTCGAAAGTATTCACTGGATGAACAAGTGTGGTAAACATCAGGCGGATTTCCCGGTTTTTCACCAGCACTACCTTTCTTCGCATAGTCATGAGTAGAAGAACGGCAATGCCACCGATCACCAACAACACGGCAGGAAAAAGAATCCAGAAATATTTCCCGATAAAGGCCTGTCTGGACAATTCAAACGCCAGTGAATAGGTTTCACGGTCATAACCCTGCCTGGCAACCGTCATCGCCTGCTGATAATCCCCTTCCGCCAGATAAGCGCGGGCCAAGCCCCTGTAGGCCGGCTGGAAATTCCTGTCCTGTTGGAGTACGTTCTCCCACTCTTCCCTGGTCTCTGAATAGTTGCCGTTCAGGGTCAGGGAAATCAACTCCTTGATCTCCTTTCCGTAAGGCGTGAGGCCAAAAACTGTCACCGTATTTTTCATGCCGTCGCCGACCAGCACATCGGAACCTTTCAGCGCGATCGACGAGGCAGATTTAAAGTTGCCTTCCTGCGTCCCGGCTCCCATTCCACCGCCGAAAGCGGTCAGCATACGGCAATTCTGATCATACAGGAACACTCGCCCAAAGCTGGAATCCAGACAATAGATAAAGCCCTCCTTGTCCACCGCAACGCCCAAAATGTCCTGCATGAACAGCTTTCCGTCCTGATAGGTATAATCGTCATCCGTAAAATTGACGTCAGCGGAATTCAGAATATTGCTGCCGTTGCCCGGACTAAACTTTTTAATCTGCCCGGTACGTTGATTCCGGTCGGTAAAACCCGTGGCCGTATAAACAAAGTCTTTATCATCGATGACAATATCGACAAAAACATCAGGAAGCGCCAGCACGCTGGCACCTTTCTTCGTGTTATTAACAAAAATCCGATTCCAAATATTTTTCAGGGTGCTGCTGATGCCGGCTTTTACTTCGTTGGCTCCATAAAAGCCCATAAACTTCCCTTCCGGATCGTACAGCAATGCGCCATAATAAGAGCCGTCGCTGAGGACATACAGATATCCACGGGAATCCACCGTCAACCGAAGCGGACGGTAATTGAAATCCTCCGGAATCAGAGGGGAATCCGGCAAAGTATATATCCGTTTCAATTTCCCGTCTTGGGTACAGCACAATACGCGCTGGTCTTCCGTATCACAGATATAGATCGTGCCGTCGGTATGCACGTATACGCTCTGCGCTTCCTCAAAGGACAGCAGCTCACCGCTATCTTGACTCAAAGCTCCTATTTCCCTGGCCAGCCGGTAATTCTCGTCCAAAACCACAATCCTGGACTTCGAATCCAGAAGATAGGTATTCCCGCTGTTATCGGTGCATACGTCGTTCAACTTTTCAAAAGCGCTGACTCCCAGTTCCACCGGGTCCAGTATGTTTTTGATCTCGTATTGAGGACGGCTATATACGAGCTTCCGTCCGGAACTGACACCCGACCAATACGTATAGCTTTCATATGGAATTTCTTCCGACGCATCCGAGGCTGACGCTGGTGACGCGCTGGATAAAATCAGCACGAGTATTAAAATGATAGAAAGAAGCCGGAACCTCCGGTTAGCCATGTTCTCATCTCCTTGTCCGCCGTTCCTGTATCATTCCTTGATCCCCGCACTGCTCATGCCCTCAATTACATTACTCTGGGAAATAAAATAGACCACGATCGGCGGTATCATCATAATAACGGAAACCGCCATGGCGCTGCCCGCACGGGCCGTACCGCCGGCTGTAATCTGGGATACAATCTGCGGAAGCGTCTTCAGCTCCTCACTGAAAATGGTTCCATTAGGAACAGACGCCCATATTTCACGAAAGGCGAAGAGTGCCACAGTAAGCCATGCCGGCTTGATCATCGGTAAAATAATGGACCAGAAAATACGGTAATATCCGGCCCCATCCATTTTGGCTGCCTCCAAAAACGTATCGGAAACATAGCCTTCTATATACTGCTTCATCAGAAACACGCCCAGCGTAGAGGCCAATTGCGGCAATATGTACGCCCAATAGGTATCGATAATATGCAGTCCGGAACTGATAAGATACTGCGGTACGGACAACGTATAAGCGTTAAACATCAGGGCAAACTGTACAACCATAAAGAGCACATTCCGCCCCCGGAACTTGGCCTTGGACAGTGCAAATGCGGCCATAGCGGAAATAAAGATGTAAATAACTGTGGTAACTACCGCAATTGCCACGCTGTTTAAGATATACCTGGACAGCGGAACATCCAGACTGGACAGCAGCCCGGGCAGCGCCGTATAGTTTATTACCGTAGGCCTTTGCACAAAAAAACGAGGTGGAAAAATCAGCAGCTCATCCAGCGGCTTGAAAGAGGTGACGACTGAATAAACCAGGGGCAGCATGGTAAACAGGCCGGCCGCCGCAAGCAGCAGAAAGCACAGGATATTCCCGAACCGGGAACGGGTAAAACGCCTGCTGGCAAGCTGAGACCGTTTGCTGCGTCCGGAAACAATGGCTGTGTCGTGCAATCTCATAACGCTTCTTTTTCACCCCTTTGCCATTTGAAGAACTTTTCCAATCAGCAATCTGGTTACAGCCATCATAAGAAACAGAATAACCGCAATGGCCGACGCATAACCAAGTTCATACCGTACTGTGGCTACATCCATCATATGGGACACAATGGTATCCACCGCATGGCCTGCACTGGGATAGCCGGCCAATTCAATCGCCACCGCGCTGACAGAAAAACTGCTTTGGATCTGCATGACGGCACTGAACAGCAGCATGTGATACATCGAGGGCAGTGTAATATACCGCAGCTCCTGCCAACGATTGCGTATACCGTCAATAGCGCCCGCTTCATACAAATCCCGGTTCACATTCTGCAGCCCGGAAATATTGGCCAGAAACGATACCCCCATACTCTGCCACAACTGAACAAGGATGATAATGGGCATCAAATAGGCGGTGCTTTTCAACCAAATAACAGGCTCTGTAATAATTCCCAGGGACAGCAGCAAACTGTTGATATAACCGTAGCTGTCCCCGCTGAATGCTACCTTCCAGATAAAATAAGCGTTCCCAACCAGAGAAGGCGCATAAAACATAAAGGAAAGAATCGTGCGCACCCGTGGAGAAAATTCATTGACAAACCATGCCAGCAAAAAGGAAAGCAGAAAACCGGCCGGCCCGGAAATAATGGAAAATACAAGCGTATTTTTTACAACAGTGGCGAACACATCATCATCGAGGATCATTCGCCGGTAATTGTCAATTCCCGTGAATTTCGGAAAGGACAGCATATCAAAGGAGGTAAAACTCAGCGCAGCGGATATAAGGATCGGCAGTACGGTAAAAACGAAGAATACTATGAGAAAAGGAGTGAGCATAACAAACATCGGCATCTGTTCACGCAGACGGCCGGGTTGGGAATGACTGTGACGCATACCGGATCACCTCACTTGATATTCTTCGATCTTACGCTGTATTTCGCTGTCCGCCACACGGCTCCATTTGGCAACCGCATCGCTTACGCTGGACTCCTGGTTGATAACCGCCCAGAACGCCTGATCCACTGCCCGGGTAACATAGTAGCTGCCCGGTATCTCCGGAATTTCCTGCACCGCCTCCCATTGCCGGAGAAGAGCCTCCAGCTCCTCTGCGGGCCAGGCCATATTCTTAAAAGCATCCACTGTAGCCGTCTGGGGCCGCCCAAGCATCCCCAATATGGATTCTAAATTACGTGAATAGCGGATCTGGGTTTCTGCAGAGGTCCACCACTTAAGAAATTCCCAAGCCGCCTCATGATGGTCGGATTTCTCGATAATCGCGCAGCCGGTCCCGGAACCAGCCACCGCATTGCTCCCGCCGGAAACGCCGGGCACGTTGGCGACTCCCCACCGGCCTTCAATTTCAGGGGCAGCCTGATACAAGGTTAAGTACAGGGAATACGGAGCCAGCCCCAACGGCATAGTTCCAGCCCGAAAGCGATTATAAAAATCCGCCTCTTTGACAAACTGATAATCGGTGTACAGCTCGGTCCATGTATCAAACACCCGAACAGCCTCCGCACTATTCAGCGCGGTAGCGTTCTGCTCAGAATTATACAGGGACAAACCGTTTTGGCACATCAGGGTGGCAAACAGGTTCAAACTTCCAATACCGCTGTTGACCGTTGTGGTGGTCGTAATCTGGGTATAGGGGATGTATACCTGCATATTGTTGCGCTGGATAATCGTGGATGTATACAAAAAATCATCCCACGTCCGGGGGACGGTCAGAGACAAATTTTCCAGAATATCCTTCCGATAAAACATGATGTAGAAATTTTGAGAATCCGGAAGAGCGTAAAGGGAATCCCCATACCAGTAGGGAATATCCGCTCCCTTCTGGAAACGCCCCAGTACCTCTTCATAATCGCTGAACTCCGACAGATCATGCAGCGCTCCCCGCATTCCCAGATTGACCGGCTCCGTCCGCGAGAGAAACAGAGTTACATCCGGATAATTCCCGGAAAGAATGCCGTTTATCAAGGATGTGTTCACGATTTCGAGCCGTACAGAAATCCCGCTTTCCGGCGTAAAGGTATCCTGAATCAGCGAGTTGAGCACCATGACCTGATCCCGTCCCCAATTAACCCACAGCCGCAGTTCTTCCTCGCTGTCCGTGGAAACGGAAATCCGATAGTCGCGGATAAAGGACGCCGCCAAACGCCTGATGCCAAATAGAATAGAATCAAAGAGCCCGGCCTCGGTATCTACAAAATCTGCCCCCGCCGGAACGATTTGTATCTCATCCAGCGACAGCGGCATGGATTTCATTTCATAGAGCCATGAGCTTAAGGACGTATAGTTGGTATAATAATCCGATACATAATACTGGGAAGCATATGGACTCTTCAGCATTGTTTTAAGTACGCGAACCATATTGTTTATAGCTGCAATATACTGGCTGCCGCGTTTACCCGTAAAGGATTTCAGATCCTCCGCCAACGCCGTCAACTCATCGCTGCACCTTTGCAAGGTGTCGTTGAAATCGGGAATCTGACGAAACAGCTCATAATCTCGATTGACATCCGGCGATTCGCCCGTAATCTGCACAATTTTGATGTACTCGTCGCCTAACGTCTGGACAATGTCCGACAATCGCTTGGAATATCTTGCTAATTCTCCTAAAGTCACTTCCAAGGATAGCTGGTGTTCGCCCGCATCCAGCCAGATATAGTAGGGCTCTCCCTTGGAATCCTCGAATCCGCTGAACTGCCAACCGGTATCATAAGAAAAACGCAGCCTTTTCGCTTCTTCAAACGGAGTAACTCCATCGATCTTCATCCAACGCCAGCTTTCACCGTTGACCACTTCGCTTTGCTTGTAACGGAAGCCAATACGGTAGCAGCCTGCTTCCTTGACGGAAAAGTTCCAGACCAGAGTTTCGCCAGGGGATTGCCATGAGGTCCCTCCGATGTAGTTAAGCTTGGTGATATAGGGGCTGGAAGGGGTCATCCCCGCATCGCTGGTATCCGATTTTGGTATCAGCGAATTGGTGGATTTCACGTCGGCATCCTCGCCCTGGAGAATGATGGGTTCGGCGGATGCAAGGGGCTGCACAGCATAGCCGGATGCCACGCCGGCGTAATCCTGCACATTCTCCGGGGGGATAAGTTCGACAGCGGCAATAGCCAAGGGCTGTCCCGGCTCCAGCAGCGTCAAGGTGTGTTCACCGGCCCGCAGAAAAAATATATACGGATCAACCACCATGCCGGTGTTGTCTTTTGCTTCCTGTTGAATAAAGCCGGCCGTCTGCACTTGCTCCGGCGACAGTTCGTTTCCTTGGGCGTCTGTGCGAGCTTCTTTTTCGCCATTCTTCCAAGCACGAAAAAAAGTTACCGTTTCAAGACCCGAAAATGGATACGTCCCGTCCAGCTGTATCCCCAGCTTGATATCCAGCCCATCTTCCATCGGACGGAAGACCAGCCGCAACCCATACAACGCGTCCTCCGGAACCGTAAAGCGCCAAGATATGCTTCCTTCACCGCTTTCCCACAGCAGAACGTCCTGTTCGTCCATCCACTCTCCCTGTGCCATGGCGCCGCTGCCGCTTTCGCTGTCAAAGGATGCTCCGGACAGCCGGACAGGCTTAGCCGCCGATGGATATTCGCCAAAAGTCCGCGCATACGCATCATAGCTGTCCGGAGAATCCGAAAGACCGGCGCTCTCCCCCGGCGCAGAAAGCATGTCTACTTCCGCCGTCTTTTTTTCCGCCGCCCCATCTAAAGGCAGCTGGATCAGGCAAAGGGCCAGTGCAGCCGCTGTGGCAGTCAAGCGCCGTCTTATCTTCTTGAGCATAAAAACACCGACCCTTTCGCAATGTAGCCACGCCTATTCGGCAAGATTGAGAGCTCCTACGCCGGGCTGCTGATACAGTCGAATCCAGTCAATATCGTACTCCATCGGCAGATCCGTGGTATAAACAGCATAGCCGTCGGGACACCACCAGGCACGCTCGGTAAAAAGATGGTTATTCAGGATGATGTACAGCGGATCGTGGAAGACCTCCATCTCCCCATTTCCATCGTAGTCATAGGTCAGGTCATAGGTCATGTACTTTTCCCCGTCGATATACATGGACATCTCTTTGTCGGTCCATTCAAACCCGTAGATATGATATTCATCGGCAAGACCATCGGTATTAATGAATCTATACGACCCGTTCAGCTCCGTATCGGTTTCATAGGCAGTATGGGGGCCATTATAAAACCATTTATGAATGTTCGGCACCGCCTCGTTGGTGGAGGAGAATACCTCGAATACGTCGACCTCCGCAAAGCATTTGGCGTCTTTTCTCTGCCCGATAGCCCCGCCGCTCACAAGCCAGAAGGACGGCCATGCTCCATGCTTATATGGCACCCTTGCCCGCATTTCCAAATACCCGTACTGGTAACTCATGGCATGCTTGGTGCGTACCGAATATGTCGTGGCGTACTGAACCAGACTATTGCTGGGGTCATACCAGCGCTTTGCGGTCAGCCGAAGCAGACTATCTTCGACACGTATGATTTCCGGATCATTAATGCGGATCATATCCGGATAACCGTCCATGTTATCCCCGAGTTCCCATTTGGTCGGATCTAGCGTATCCGTGTCGAACTCGTCGCCCCACACATATTGATACTTGCCCAGTTTCGTCAGTTCCAAATCAAACGTGCTGCCAAATTCATAGATACCGTCCAGAGCCTGATTCTGCTTGGTGAATTGATAGACCGCCCTGTCTACCGAAAGATAATGGCCGCCATCTATCACCAGCTTATCGCCCTTTACGGCAACGGAAAAGGCATTTGTCGCAATGTTCTTATTGCTGGCCGATCGGTTGGTTTTCCCTACCAGAATTTCTTTGGCCGTCTCTTTCTGCGCGTCGGTTACTATCGGCAAAACTACATTGGATTTTTTCTTAATGTAACTCTGCAGCCGTTCCGCTGCCGCCCGGATATGTTCGTTAGCGTCCGCCGGAATGACAATCGTATAACCGTTCGGTCCGCTCCAGGAAACTCGCGCCGCCGTTGTCGCCGTTGCTGAAGACGTCGTAGATGCGCGCGTCCTGCCAGTAGTGGTCGAGGCGGACGCTCCAGGCGAAATCGTGGTTGGATAAAGAGTGTTGTCGGTTGTCATAGTAGTGTTCCCCGTTTCAGTAGTTGTCGTATCAGACGAAGCTGACTCTGTTGTGCTTATCGTTGTGCCTGTTGTCTGTCCTGTTGTCTGTCCTGTTTTACGGCCGCTCGATGAAGAAACGTTCGACGGTTGGGATGTACATCCCATAAGGCTGCAAAACATCATAACAGCAGCGAAAAGTAGCCCCACTCTTCTTTTTAATAGACGCATTTTTTGTCCCTCCTGTATGAAATAAAATAGGTTTTCCTAAATTCCAGACAATTTTACAGCGCCCTGGCTTTCATAAACAACTACAACAAAATAACCAGCCCATGTTGTCAAAGCAAGCCGCTTTCCTTTTGCATAAGAAAGCAGACAACAGCCAAAACTGACATCAGCGTCCTTTCCATGCCTCTCGTTTTTCACCGCCTACTTGTAGTATAAAAAATTTTCTGATATAATAAAAGTCAAATCCCGGGAAATTTTGGACAATACTTGCGATCTTAGCAAGAGAAACTTTAAAGAAAATGTCCAAAGCAATAAATACCAAACGGATAAAATGTTCCGGGACAATGGCACAATCAGACATTGCGACCCGTTTGAGCTCACGCAATGCAACAGAACAGAAAGGAAAAAAATCGTATGGTCACACGGGAAACTCGCGGCGGGAAAATATACGTTGAATTGCATAAGGGTCTGGGCTGCAAAGCGCATTTTCATGAGGATTTGGAGTTTGTCCTGCTGCTGGAAGGCTCGGTGGACGCATACGCAGAAGAACAGCCATATGCGCTGCGTGCGGGAGACGCGTTTCTGACATTTCCTCATCAGGTTCACTCTTATGACAGGGATTCAATGGATGAGCGGGCTTGGCTCATCGTTGTACCGGTTTCCATGTGCGGCAATTTTAAAAACCTACTGTATCAGTATCAGCCGGAGTCCAACCGAATCCCCGCCGAGCAGATAGCTCCGGAGGTGCATTCGCTTCTGGAAAAAATATACGCGGCTAAAGGGCCCCTTTCCGAAGATATACGTACGGCCTTATGGACAGCGATTTTGGGATTGCTTCTGCAAAATATACCGCTGAAAAAAACGGTCGGAGGGCAAAGAGACCTCTTACGCCATGTGCTCGAATATTGCACGGAAAACCTCAACGGAGACCTACAGCTGGATAAGGTGTCAAAAAGCACCGGCGTGGGCAAATACCATATTTCCCACATGTTCCAGAAAACGCTGGGCGTTGGATTTCACGAATACATCAACACGCTACGTGTGAACGAGGCGGCCAAGCTTTTGCGGGAAACCGAACAGTCGATTACCGAAATAGCCTATCAAGCCGGCTTTTCCTGTTCCCGCACGTTTAACCGGACGTTTCAGAAGCAAATGGATTGCTCGCCCCGCGAATATCGGAAGAAGTACACTCAGTGACGGTGGCAACGGTCCTGTTAATCCACCGTTTCTCATCAATTGGGCACCCCCTGAAAAATCAACCCGGAATTCACTCGCCCGGACAGTGCTGGGCCTTTATTCCGGCTTTGCGCACCGCTATAATATCGATTGTCTTCGAATGGGGCACTTTTTCGAGCCCGGTAATAAAAAAATCGACCATTGCCTGACCGCAGTGACAGCTGACAAAGCTTCTCATGCATCTCGCAGTTATCGGGGGGAAGCACAACGACCGCATCGCTTTTTTCTACCACCTCTTTGATCGTGGCGCATTGCGCGATTCCATTCCGGCTGCACCACTCCGTCGTCGACATTCCGCCTCTGGGGCTGTCTATCAGTGCATACGCATAGGCAACCTCAGCTTTTCCGTTGGACGCTTCCCGAATCCATGCGGGATAGTTGTTGGCATGCCATTCATCCAGATAATGCTTCATTAACTGCACTTTTGATATTCAAAGTTGATTTTCCCTAACACCATGCCTTAAAAAGAACTGTCTTGACAAGTTCTTCCGCAGCGGATATCATTGCAACGAAGGAAACGCTTTAGGCCAGCGTTGCGGCAATGTTGACCGTTGGCCGAAGCCATCTCAAATTCAACAAGGATGGAGCTTTTCTATGGACACAATAAAGATCAGCGGCGGAAAACCAAAGATGATTGCCCACCGGGGGTTGAGCGGCATTGAACCGGAGAACTCACTTGCGGCTTTTATTGCTGCCGGGAACCGCAGCTATTTCGGAATAGAAACCGATGTTCACCGGACTCTTGACGGGGAGTTTATAATAACGCACGATGATCAGACGGGCAGAGTATCCAATACGGACCTTCTGATCGTGAACAGTACTTTTGCACAAATTCGAAACATTGACCTCAAGGATAACGACGGAAAACCGACAACCTTCAAAATTCCCACTCTGCAGGAATATATCAAAATTTGCCGGAAATATTGCAAAATCGCCGTTTTAGAGCTGAAAAACCGCTTTTGCGCGGAGGATATCCGGCGCATTGTGGACATTATTGACGGCATGAACTATCTTGGACAGGTGATTTTTATCTCCTTTAACGCTGAAAACTTAAAGATATTACGCGGTCTTTGTCCCGATCAGCCCCTGCAGTTCCTGACCGAAAGAGTGGACGAAGAAATCATGGATATGCTCAAGCAATACAGGATGGCTATCGACCTTTACTTTGAAGTCCTGAACCAAGAACTGGCAGACCGTCTACACCGTGAAAACATAGAGATTAACGTCTGGACCTGCGATGATAAAATCAACGCAGAAAGGATGATCCAGTACGGCGTTGATTATATCACCACCAATATTCTTGAATAGGTATATCCCAACGCGATAGAGATATACCACATCAGGATTGAAATGCATCCTGAAAAATACCGGCTAGTTTTTTCAAAAAACTAGCCGGTATTTTTGACCGACCTATACCGCTATACGGTGTTCCTGGACGACAGCTGCGTCGTCAAAAAATGCACAAAATCCCTGCCGCCGCAGGAGGCTTTTGAGCGGTTCAAACCGGTAATGGAAAACGGCGGGTATACCCTTTCCGGGGAAACGGTTCCGGCGTAACCTGCCGGCTTTGCCGACCGCGCTCTGCGGCAGTTTCCCGACGACATTCCATTTACAGGCAACAAGGGCATTCGGCTCATGGATGTAAAGAACGGGACCCACTCTATGGAGGCATTTATCGCCCAGTTGACCGACGAGGATCTGGCCTGTATCGTCATGGGCGAAGGGATGAATAGTCCCAAAGTCACAGGCGGAACAGGCTGTGACTTCGGCGGTGTGACGCCTGAGTTGCTCCGGTATGGTATTCCTATTGCCTGCGGGAACGACGGTCCTTCTGGCATCCGGATGGACTGCGGCGCCAAGGCCACCTTGATGCCGTGCGGTACGGCGCTGGCGGCCAGCTGGAACGACGAACTGGTAGAAAGGCTGTATACAATGAAGGGCTCGAAATGGCGGCCTATGATATAGACGTACTGCTTGGTCCCGCTGTCAATATCCACCGTCACCTTTTGAACGGACGGAATTTCGAGTGTTTTTCCGAGGATCCCCTGCTCACGGGCAGGATTGGCTGCCGCCGTATGCCGCGGCATCGCCCGCTCCGGAGGAATGGCCACAATTCGGGTCTGCCACTCATTTTATTCGCTATCCTGCTGATGAGGATTCTCAAGAACGAACTTCTGACCTGGCTGCCGCAGATGACGATGGATAACCTTACATATACAAGCAGCCCACACAGTCTTCTTATCCACCGCCATACCGCTCATGAACAGTACATCCGTATGGCTGCTAAAAGCGATCGAAAGGCATTCCAAAAGTAACGACATGGTAAACTGTGGCGGATGTTTGTCTGCTCTGCCGGCGGAATGCTGTTGGTAATTTTGCTTGGCCCTTTCCTTCCGGTTGTTAACATCGTTTTATATGCATTGGTAAGCGTACTAGCCACAGGGATTAATACCGTCTTGATCAGCTATATGCCATGCCATTATACGGAGTCGGGTCGTTCTTCCACGATAGCAGGGCTGACAAATTCCGCGGTCTATTCGGGAAGTGCGCTGTCCGGCTGGGGCCTGGGTTTCGCTGCCGGGAACTGGGGATGGTAATGTGTGAACAGGTTACTACTTGCGCTGTGCTTACCGGGCTTTGTCGTTTCTTTTGTGGCCAGTCTGCTCTAGCGACGGTTTGTCGGTAAAAAAACATTGTCTTAATCGGGGAAATTAGAATAGAAAATCCAATCTCCGCTGGTTCAGGGAGTGATGTGTCCTCTTCATTATATAAAAGGGCTGATGCAAGTACCAACCCTATCTCTGCTCCGTGTACCAAGAGGGCTATGGAACATATCCGTTTCCATAGCCCTTTCGCTTAAAACTCCTGTGTCCTTCCTTTCCTGCTGTAATAAATTCTTAAAGTGGGAGGTTCAAGGGAGTTCACAATGAACCTCCCCTCAGTACACCAAATAGACATATTTCCTCCTTGGCGGCCATACGTTTTGAACGGCCGGTTTAAAGAAGATAATACCGATTGGAGGTAGAGCTTCCATTTTTCCGGTAACACGCTTCCTTGCGAAGCAACTCCGCCCTTTCCAGATCCCGGATGGCCCGCTTGACAGTGGAACGAGATAGGGATAGATCGGCGGCAATGGTGTTAAGCCCCGGCCATGCTTTTTGTTCCTTATCCATCCGGTCGAAAAGATAGATATATACCAGTTTAGCTCGATGAGGTACATCGGCTTTGTAGAGCTTATCAAGCCTGCCCATCGGCCTTCACCTCCGGCTTAGGAGTCGGCGGGCTTTCCTGAATCTCCCGTGGGCCGGTATGAATTCTTCCGGGAGCACCGTTTCCGGGCTGTCTTCTTCCTACGGAAGCGTTCCATTCCGTCGTCTGCATGCCGCCGGGCAGAACAGAGCCAACTGGCGGATCCTCTGTTTTCCTGTCGGGGTGATATTTCTTTAGGATCGCCTCGATGATTTCTGCTTTGTCCGCATAGGCGACTTTCCGGTTCCCCCGATCCTCCACTATATACGGCTCTTTGTCAAAGGTAATCCCCCATTTGAAAAACAGCTTGAGATTGACCTGCATGGGATGGCATCCGGTTTTCATCACCACAAACCTTCCTTTTGGCAAAGATTTCAGCTCATCCGCCGTGAGAAGCGGCCGTTCGATCATTTGGATGGACTGTGAAGGATCGTTCCGGCTTCGGCTGACCGAGCCGGTCTGGACGGTCCGGCTGCCCAGAGCCTTGGACAAAACCTCAGCGGAACTGCTGTTGGGTGCGAAGCCGCCGCAGATAGTGAGCTGAGTATTATCGACGATGATTTCCGCCCCTTCCTTCCCGTAGTTTTTCTCAAGCTGACTGAAGCTCTGGATGATCGGAACAAGCTGCAGACGGCGGCTTCGAGAAGCACTAAACATCATCTCGGCGCTTTCTATCTTTGGGAGGGTGCCGTACTCATCGCAAAAGAAGACACAGCGGTTTTTGAGCTTGCCGCCGTTTTCGTCCGCCACGGCGAGGATTTCCCGGTACAGTTGCTGGATGAGCAGGCTGATCATGAAAAAGGTGTTGGGATCTTCCTCCGGCATAATCAGAAAGACGGCCGACTTTTGATTGCAGAAGATTTCCGCGTCAATCTCGGTATCAAAGCACAGGAGCTGCTCCAGCTCGCTGTCGAGGAAGGCATTGAGTCGGGAGAGCGCTGTGCTCATAACGCTTGCCATTGATTGCTCGGCTGTGTTGAGGGCAGCTCCGGCAAACCACTTCGCCTTGTGGTTGTCCGGCAGCAGCCCCATCAGGTCTTGAAACTGATTTCTTCCTTTCTTGCCGGAGGGCGCCAACAACTCCTGAATCACCTTGAATACCGACACAATGTGCCGTTTTTCTGGCGCACAGAATTCCGCCACCAGAAGGATGGTCGCGCACAAGAGTCCTTCCGCCGCATCGTAGAAATAGGCATTCTGCCCATAGTTGGCCGAATCGCCTCCCGCCATGATGATGGTCTTGGCGATGATCTTAGCATATTTTTCCGCCTTTGCCTTGCAGAGAAGGGTATCCGGGTTTGCTTGGTACAGATCCATATACTTGTTAACCAAGTGGAGCAGGTTGTTTCCGTTGCTTCGTGTTGGATTGCGCAAATCGATGACCGAGATCTTGTATCCATAGCATTCTTTGGCAATCCGTCCGTAGTTTCGGACGATGTCGCCTTTGGTATCGGTTGATAAAAACGACATCCCGGTAGCGCAGGCGTACTCAATGCAGGGGTACAGCCAATAGGCGGTCTTCCCGACACCAGCGGCTCCGATCATCAGGGCGTGGACGTCCCCCGTATCGATCATGGCAGTGGTTCCCGTCTTGCTGTCGGTACAGCCCACTACGATTCCCTGTTCTGTGGGCAGGTTTTTCCCCTTCCGCCACAGATGCGGGGCAAAGGGAATGTGCTTGTACATGGAGCGAATTTCTGCCTTGGTCGCCCACCGGGCGGTACCGTGCTGGCCGTTGCCTACGGTTTTGTTCTTGATGTTGTTCAGATTGTAAATGTGCGCCAGCATGGAAAACCCGCCCAGGACAGCGAACATTCCCAGGGCAACCAGGATTAAGGTTCCGACTTGCGGCATGGATGTCCTCCTTCCGAAGTTTTACATGGCCAGCACGGCCGTTTGTTCAGGTGTCTGGAATTCCAGAAACGCGTGCAGGCGCAAACCGTGCAGCGCCAGTTCCAGCATCTGACTCATCTCCTGCTTCAGTTCCGATTCGGTATATAGGCGATCCGTACCGAACTGCCGTTGGAGCTTCCGCATGCAATCCTCCAAGTCCTGGATGCGGCTGCGGTATCCGATGTGATCCCGGTGGGGCTGGTACGGGCCCATCACCCACCGCACCATCTGCTCCGTCTGCCATCCAATGCCAAGCTGCCGCATCCGTTGGCGGCAAAAGGAAAGAGCAAGCCCCGCCAGTCTGCAGGCTTGCTCCTGTATCTCGGTTGTATCGCTTGGTTTCAGCGCCGCTAGAGCCGCCACCTGGCTTTGCAGCTGTTCCAGCGGACGGGACGGGCAGGGCGGCAGGCCGCTGGCGAGTATCTGCTTGCATAATTCCCGGATATGCTCCATTCGGGGATGTTCGCAGCCGGGAATGGGCGTGAAGCCATGCTGTGCCTTGATATCCTCGTTCCAGTCCTTATACCGGGAATGTTCCCGACACACAGTGATCCGGTTTTCCTCTGCCAATGCCTCCTTGATACGGGAATATGCTTCGGCGCCAGCCTCATCGTAGTCAGTACAAACGATTACATTCCGGATCTGCGTGTTTTGCCGCGCCTGATAGACGGCTGCCTGCAGTCCCGCACAACACAGAGCCACATATCCGTGTTCCTGCCATCCGTCCGGGTGCAGGGTGAGATACGACAGCAGGTCAATCGGCGCTTCAAACACATAAAGACAGTCACTCGTCCCGAGCCAATGGAAGCTGTATTCCGGCAGGCTACTGTCTACATTCCCCTTAAAATCGCTGTCGGAATAGGTGCTGCGCTTATGGACATGGCGGGCGACGCCTTTTTCGTCATACCCTACGAACACAGCGTTATGATATGCGGCATCTTCATAGAGCATCTTCCGGCGAGCGAAAAAGGTAATCACGTCCCGTTCAATGAACCGCCGGTTGAGCAGATACCCATACACCCGGCGCATATCGCTGTGGGCAGGCGGCAGGGCAAATGGCTTTTTCTCCTTTTTCCTGTACCCCCTCTTCTCCATCGACTCCGGTATGGCCGCATTCTGCTCTTTCAGCAGGAAGGTGACCGCCTCTGGGAAATTCAGATTGTACCAACGCCGGACAAAAGCGATGGCGTCCCCTCCCACCAGCTCATATTGATGGAACCATTCGTTTTCACGGATCGTCACCTTCTCGCTGCCTTCTCCCCACTGCCATTCGCTTCCGGAGCGTTTCAGCGTTTCCCCTCTGCGACGCAGGAATTCCTCCAGATTGGTCTGCGATGCCCGGTCCACATCCTCTCTGGCAAACGGGATATATTCGCCCATTCACCTATCACCATCCTTCTGTATTCCTTATCCCCGGATGCCGTGAAGCATCTTCTTCTCCTCTATTTTTTTGCGCAATTTGCGGTCTGACTGACTCCTCCCACCGTCCTCATCGCTGTGCAGCTGTCCGCTGATGACTCCCGCCATATGCTGCAAAAGCCGGAACACCCCCATTGCCGCTGCCCAGTTTTTACTCTGGCGGTAATGCTTGAGTAGCTGGGCCGCATAGGGGTTGCCCTGGGCGGCGGAGGCCGTAAGAAGGGCGATGGCTTTTTCGGCGTCCCGATCTACTTCCTTGCCGTACAGGTACAGCCGTCCAAGCTGGTATTCGGCATAAGGATTTCCCTGTTCTGCTACCTTGGTCAGCCAGTATAGGGCAGCCGGGATATCTTTTGGGATATCCTCGCCGGTAAGATACAGTTTGCCCAGGCGGTACTGGGCAAAGGGGTTTCCCTGCACCGCCGCCTTTGTCAGCAGATCCAGCGCCGTCAGGATATTCTTCGGCACGACGGTTCCCTCGGTGTAGAGCTTTCCCAGGGTATACTGGGCCGACGCCAGATTTTGGCCTGCGGCGAATCCCAGCAGCTCCAGGCTTCTGGGGATGCTCTGCGGAAGCTCTTTGCCTTCCAGATATGCCTTTCCCAAGGCATACATCGCCTGGGAATTGCCCTGGGCAATAGACGCTCGGAGCAACTGCTCGCCCTGCACCGGGTCGGCTTCCACATCTTCCCCCTTGAGCAGCATCTTGCCCAACAGGTACTGGGCAAATTGGTTTTCCTTATCGAGGGCTTGTTCCAGATACTGCAGGCTGCGAGGCACATCCTTTTCGACCGTCTTCCCTTCCAGATACAGCTTGCCGAGGGTGTACTGCGCCGTATCATGACCGGCCTCGGCCGCTTTGGTCAGATGCTCCACAGCCTTCTGCGGATCATACTGCTCAAAGTTCTCATTTAGATATAATCTGCCGAGGCCGTATTCCGCGTCGCTATTGCCGAGGGCCGCGGACTTCTGGAAATATAAAAAGGCGGCGGGGAGATCCTTAGCGGTTCCCACGCCGTTCATGGTCATCTGGCCCAGCCGGTATTGGAGCTTATCGTCGTTCATGGTTTTCTCCATTTCCACAAAGCCCCAATACGCCGAGGCATACCACTTCTCCGAGAGTCCCTTGTCCGGCTCGGTCCCAATCCCCTGCTTGTACATCCGTCCCAGCTCATACATAGCGTAGGCGTTGGGCTTGCGCTCATGCTCCGCCGCCATGCAAAACAGATGGAATGCCCGGACGTCGTCCTGTTCAACGCCCTGGCCCCTCTTATACAGCCCGCCCAGGGAATACGCCGCATAGGGGTTTCTCTCCGCTACGGCTTTGCTGTACCATTCGGCGGCCTGAGCATAGTCCTGTTCCACCCCGTAGCCAAAGCTGGACAGCTTGCCGATCCGGTATTGAAGGTAATCTTTTTTGTCCGCTGTCCGTTCCGACACGCAGAACGCCGTATATGCCTTTTGGAACCAGTCCTGCGCCGCCGCTTCATCCCTCTCCCGGCCCATCCCCCGCAGCAGGATTTTGCCCATGTCGTGCATGGCATACCCGTTGCCGGTTTCCGCTTCCTGCAGCATAAGGATATAGGCTTGTTCCAAATCCGGAGGCTGCTCCTTGGTCCCGTATAGTATCAGCCGTGCCTGCTTGTATTCCTTCGACCACCACTTCCTGCTGTCGCTGTTGTCCGGCTGCACCGGCTCGGCGTCCGGCAGATCGCCGGGCAGTTCTGCGGTCTCGTCTGGGAGATCCGGCTCCGCCGCAGGATCTACTACATCACCGGATATTTCCGACCCCGGCTCATCATCCTGGGAAAGCTGCCGGTCTGCTGTCAGATGCAGGGCTTCCTGCACCACAGCGTTGCGGATGCTCTTGAACTCCTGATTCCGCGACAGGGGAAGCCGCTGGGGGAGCTTCTTGTTATAGGTTCTCAGGATTTCCTCTTTCCGCTCATACCAGAGGTTGTATAGCTCCGCGATGCGTTCGTCGGTCGCCAGTCGATCCACCGCCTTGTCGATGATGTCTTTGATTCCTTTTGGGAGGTATCCATATACCAGCTTGCCGCTGGTATGGTGAAGCCGATCGGCAATTTCCGTCAGCAGCTGTTCCAACTCCGGGTTATCGTATCCGCCCGTATGGATACGGGTAATGATGTCGGCGACCAGTTTCCGGCTGCTTCCCCGCAGCTTGTTGCGGTAGGCGGTCTGCTTCTCATAGGCCGACTGCAGATCCTGCGCAAAGATTTCGCCGGCCACGCTGAAGCGGATATCGGCTACCCCCTGTTTGGTCAGGTACCCTTCGCTGGGATCGGAAGAATACACGATGAGGTGGACGTGCGGATGATGGCTCTCGTTGTGATAGGCCGCATACCAGCGCAGATGCTCCATCGGGATTTTGAAGTGTTCGGATATCGTCATAGTCTGCGACCGGAGCAGGTCCCGCCACCGTTCACCGCTTTCATATCCCAGCCGGGCGGCATCCTCTCGCCGCAGGGACAGAATGACTGTCCAGATATTTCCTTCATGCGCGTTGATTTCTTCCGTCACCTTGGAGAGCTGGATCTCCACGTCATCGTCGGTGAACAGCCCGTGGGAACCATATCGTTCGGCGCGGGGGCGGGTAGCGATGTACCGGGCGTATCCTTCCCGGTCGAGGGCTTCAACCGCGTTATCTTCCAGCGCCCGGCTGATGAATTCCGATGCGTTGCCGATGGTGCTGTTTTTCTGATAGTCCTCATACTCCAGCATCTCTCTGGCATCGGGGAAATCCAGCAGGATGTTTCGGATGAGCTGCTTCTGTTTCTTGGTGGCTGGAGCAAACCGCTTGGATTCGTCGATCTTGTCCACCCCCTCGCGGGTGGCGATATACCGGGCATACCCGCCCCGGCCGGACTTGGTGGGCGGCAGGTATTTGAATTTGGTTATGAGCTTCGCCATGCTCTATTCACCACTCTTGTTATCCAGCGGCACAGCATCATGCGCCGCTTTGTCCTTCATCTTCGCCATCCCCCTGCTGCCAGTCCATCGCGTCGTCGAAGGAAATGGTTCCATTGATCCGCTTGACTTCCTCAATACAGTTTCCTCGCAGGCGGGCCAGCTCACTTCTGTCCACATTCCACAGAGCGGCTGCCACATTGAGGAGCATGGACAGCTCCACCGACATTTTGAACAGGAGGCGCCCCAGCCGGTTATCGCTCTCCCGCACGATGCTTTTCATAGTGGACAGGAACATATTGGGCAGATAGGATTTCGGCTCGTCCGCCGTCAGGTAGCCGATATAGAAGCGAATCGCTTTTTCGATGAACTCGGACTGGCTTTTGCAGTTGTTCGAGCGGTAGAGTTTCTTCACGCTCTCCAGCGTTTCCGGCTTCGCCCACAGCGGAAACTTCTGCTTATCCTTGGGGATCGGCATACGCATCATCCTCCTTTTCTTTCTGCGGGGAGCAACCCCTCGCAAAATCCTTTGATTTCGCCGTTTGACGTTCCAAGAACTCCATTTTTCAGGAAACGGATGCGAAGCAACCCCTTTTCTGAGCGACTGGCGGAAAGCCTGCAATCCCTTGCGCGGTCGGCTCTGCCGGCCGCTGTGAACTGGACCGGGATGCTTCAGCAACCCCGGCCCTTTCACCCGCTTGTAAATCGACCCTGCGACATCCCCGAAATACCCGGTTTTCCCGCCTTGTGAACGCTTGCCCAAACCCGCCCCAAACGGCCCGCAGGCGGCATGGGCGGGTACTTTCTCCATCCGTCCGCCGAAGCCGCCGCAAGGGCGGCACACGGGCTTACAGGGGCGCTCCCTTTGCCTTGATGCTCTTCCCGTCCAGCCGTGCGAAGCCGCCGCCTATATGGCAGGTGTCTGTACCGAAATACCCCGCGATAATCTTTGCAGCGGCGGCTCTTGTCAGCCCGGTCATCTCGATCTCAATACCAAAATTCTGATTCCTCAATCGGGATCACCGTCCAAGCCGGGTGCCGAGCCCACCGCAGAAGAAGGACGGGACGGCTTCTTTTTCGCGGGTGTTTTCGGCAACTCAGAACGCAGATTGATAAACTCCCGCACATTGGCAGGAACATATTTGCCGTACAGGGCTTCCGCCGCTTTGGCCATTTCCTCCTCAAAGGACAGCTCCTTCTGCCCCATATACAGCTTGGCCGCCGACAGTTTTTCCTCGTCAAACGGGACATTGACCATTGCTTTTTTCATCATGCTTCACCTATTCGCTTTCTAAAAAAGTCAGTTGTGCGTCATTTGCCGGAGGAGTCTTTTCGTCACCCAGCCACCAGCGCATGACGTCCCCGGCGCACTTCCAATGGGTATAGGGCTTACCATTGTTTTCCCGCGCCTTCAGCATCCGGCCAAAGGCGCGGAGGTACGCCTGCTCGTACTTGGGATACCGCGCAAAATCACGGCGCATCCGGTCACTGCCAGCCAGCGGACAGCCAATACAGCCGCTCCTCTGGAAGCCCTCGTCGTACAGGCGGCAGTGGGGGGTATCCCGCCCGTCCAGGTATTCCCACACATCTTCCTCTGTCCAGTCGATGATGGGGTTGAGCAGATGCATGCTTTTCATCGTGCAGGCTTCAAACATCCGGCGGGTTTCCTCGTTGTCGTTTTGCAGCTTGATGGAGTTTTTGGTGTAGGCGTTTAATTCCAGCATCCCCCGGTTATTTTTCCGCCGGACGCTCTCCGCCCAGCGCACGCCTGTCACCACAATCCGGCCTTTGCCGCCGTTTTCCTTATAGACATCGCAGCAATACCGCACCATCCGTGTCGGCGGCATCCCTTTCTTAACAATCAGAGCCCACATGGTGATCCCCGCCTTGTCGACGGTTACATCCGGGTAATACCGGCGCATGAAATAGATCACCTCCGGCGGGTCGACGGTCGTCAGGCTGTAATGGGCGTCGAATTTCACCCCGGCGTCTTTGCACAAATGGTACACAACCTGGCTGTCCTTCCCGCCGCTGAATGCCACGTGGTATCCCTCCGGCGGCTCGAATGCCCGCAACCGCTGGATGGCGGTTTTCACCTTATCGGTTATTCCGAACAGGGTATGCTCAATTAACATCCCGGCCTCCTTTTCCAATACAAAAGGCAGCATCCGGTTCGATGCTGCCCAGTTATAGATAACTCATGGCCTTTCTAAAATCTTCGACGGACAATCCCGTGCCGAAGGCGGCGTTGACAGCGTCGATGAGCTGCCCGTCTGCCTGTTCCGCCGCAAAACAGCCCGCCAGCTTCGAGGCGAATCCATCCTCCCCGGCATAGTCCGAGAGGGCCAGCACATACAGCGCCTGTGCCTCCCTGGTTCTGCCGGGGAAGCCTGCGTTCTCCATCGCTTCCTCTATGGCGGCCAAAGTATCCTCCACCTCCTGCAGCCTGGCCTGTTCCTCTGCGGTGAGATTTTCCTCCAGCATCTGCTGCAGCCGGTCGGCGTCGATCTCAACAGCGCCGCTGAAAATACCCAGCACAGCCGCCATGGGCATGACGATGATAATCAGAATCCCCAGCACAATACCGAGAATGGTTTTCAGCGCTTTGGGGTTGGTAAGCAGGGCGACGGCAATTTTTTTCAGAGCTGCCGCTACTGTTGCGCTCATAAGTGCATCTCCATGTTTTGCTCTAAGCTGTTTTCATAATCTTCCAAACAGGAGCGAAGAGAAACGGTAAACGCACAGGCAGAGGCGTCCTGTATATCCAGTTCCGAATAATTCTTGATTTTTTCACAGCCGCATTCCAGGATAGTTTTCTGAGACGGCATATCCCACAGGATAAGCCGGGGATAGCCGTTGAATGATACCGTATCGCCGATCTTCAATGCCGTTCCTGAACAATCCCGCATTCCGGCGTCATCGCCCACGAACCCCTTGACTTCCCGATACCATTCGCCGTCGTCAAGATACAAATACAGCGCGTCCTCATCCAAGCCGGTCAACGCATTCTTTTCGCTTAACAGCTCGCCGATCCTTTCCAGTTCATCCTGGGTATCCGCGTTTGTCATATATGCGTTTTCCAATGTCAGGTGCTTTATTAGCTGGGCGATTTCTTCGGTCAGTTCCTGCGCCCTTTTTTCTTCTGCCGTATCCATCAGCGTCCGTCTGCCTTTCCAAACAACGCCGCCTTGTAATCCGGTGCCATGACCTGCAACAGATACCGCTCGTTGCCGCAGCGGTAGAGACAGGTACCTCTTTCGGGGTACTTGATCAGTTCAAACTCGCTTGGCTCAACTTGAAGCGCGTCCATATACTCCCTGGGGTTGATCTGCCCGGCGTTGAACAGGAATTGATGGGTAGGAATACTGAACAGCGGCTTTGTGAATTCCCGGATGCTTGGGATGAGAAAATCCTCGATATTCTGGCTGGCCAGGATAATCGAGGATTCCTTTTTGCGTACACGCTTCATGGCGTTGCGGATATATTCGATGGCCGTCATGTTAGTCAGGAACAGGTACAGCTCGTCTATCGATGCCGCCGTATTCCCTTTGCCGAGAAGCTGGTTGGACATATACGAGAGGATGTTGAACAGCATGGCGTCCTTGAGGCGTTTGTTGGTGTCCAGCAAGCCCTTCACACCGTACACAAGGAAAGCGTCGTCCGTGATGTTGGTGTGGCCGTTGAAATACTGGCTTTCCGCCCCCACGCACATGGAGTGGATGCCCAGGCACACCTCCTGCAGGGTTTCCTCGGTGTAGAGGTACTTCCGCTGCGTATCATAGCCGTAGAATTCTTCCTCACATAACGCATAGAAATCCTCCATGATGGGGAAATCCGATGGCTTCTTTACGCTGTAATCGGTGCTGTCGGTGATACCGAACCGGGCATACAGCTTGGAGAGCAGGATTTCGATGGTATCGATCTGCGCGTCGGAAAAGTCCTTGTAGCTGCGAAAAAAGTCTTTCAGAAAGGCGATATGCTGACTGAGCCGGGTAGCCTTTTTGAAGGCTGCCGGAGCGTCCGCATCCACATCCTCTGTCCCATCATTCCACGCTTTCGGTTCCAGCGGGTTGATGGTGTACTCGCCGGACAGGAAATCGATGGTGCAGCCGCCCAGAGATGAACATAGTTCCTCATACTCGGATTCGGGATCCAGACAAATAATCCGCTTGCCCGATTCCCGGAGATTGGTCAGGATCAGCTTTAACAGATACGATTTGCCCTGACCGGAGTTGCCGAGGATGAGGATATTGCTGGTGGTCTTGTCCTCGGCCCGGCGGTCGAAGTCCACAAGGACATGGCTGCCGAATTTGTCTTTGCCGATATACAGCCCCTGGGGATCGGTCTTGCCGGAAAAGTTAAAGGGATACAGGTTGGCCGCCGAGCTGGCAGGCAGGACACGCTCGTACTGCGCCCCGAACTGGTTCGCGCCCACAGGCAGAACAGAGAGGAAGCCTTCCTTCTGCCGTAAGGTCAGCCTGTCAACGGATATTTTGGAGCGCGTCAGCTCCATGGCGATCTCGCTCTGCAGTTCCTTCAGCGCATCCATGTCCCGCGCTTTTAACTCGATGAACACCGAGCAGTGCAGGAGCGGCTCCCGATTCTTCCGGAGGGTCGCCAGCAGTTCAATCACGTCCTGGAGGTTGCCCTCCGCCTCAATGGTTTCGTTTACGTCGCTGCCGCCGCTTTTCATCCGGTTGCGTCGGGTGGCGTTTTGGATGATCTTGCGCTGTTCCATGCTCTCCACCAGCCGGTGATAGATGCGCAGGGTTACCCCGCTGCGGTCGGCCAGCTGGGACAGGATGGCTTGTTCCTCCGTGGAGGGCGGGTATTCCCGGATGGCCCATACACAGCGATAGCTGTCGCCGAGGATATAGTGGTCGGTGAAAAATTTCGCTGTGCCGGGGAGGATACAGTCGAAGAAATCCTTGGTATGGATTGCTTCGGCTTGTTCTGGAGTGAGTATCTTTGGTTTGCGTTTGAACATATAGCCTCCTTCCGCCGTCTTGCAGACAGAAGAAGGCATAAAAAAACCAGCCGCCTTGCTCTGTCCGCAAAACGACTGATTATATCGCTTGATATCTGATTTTACATGGTAGGGTAGAAGCCTGGATGTTCATCCCCGGATATGGTTTGTTCCAGGCCGCTTTCCAGGGTAATCCCCGGCAGATTCTTCAAGAACCCTTCCGCATTCCGGTAAGCGATACCGTCCCCGGTATCCAGGCTTTCCCCAAGATACAGCACATACCGCCCTTCCAGCGTCCCGAAGCGGGGCGAGGTCTTCGCAAGCATGGCTTCGTTCAGCAGATGCCGGGCCTGTTCCCTTACGCATTTGCTGCTGTGCTTGATCTCGTAGACGGCGCAGGCGCTGTCCTTTTTGTCGTAGATCACCATGTCGTACTCGCCTTTGCTGAAGCGCAGCTTGAAAACATCATAATCCCTTCCAAGGGCTTTCATGGTTTCCAGCAAAACCATATCTTCCAGCATTCGGCCCCGTACATCTTCGAGGATGCGGTTGGTAATGAAAGCCTTTTCCTCATCGGAAAGCCGCCCAAAGGTGATGTCCTGCATCAGCGAATACACCAGCGCCTGCGCCTGGCAGTATCGCATACCCGGCTGCGTGAAAAGTACCCGTTTCTCGCTTTCCAGCCCCATTTCTCCATCCCGTATAGGGCATTCCACAATCAGATCCAAGCCCTTCAGATACTCCTTGATGCGCGCCGCCTGTACGGAAGTGAGCGCAATGGTTTGTTCCTCTTTGCTGCGGATATCAAGACGCCCCATCAGTTTTTCCGTGATGGCCTTCCGGTCAACGGCGTCGAGGATATCCGTCCTTTTTTCCGGGTCGCGCTCCTTTTTCAGATTATGCGAGGCCACACCGAGATCGCTGGATACAAACTCCCTTGTCAGCACCTCCACAACAAACCGGTGGTTCATGTCCTCAATGATACGGTTAATCGCGCTGGTGAGTTCATCCGCTTCATACAATTCCCTGAGTGGGCCGAAATAGTGGCCGTATTCAAAGCAGGCCAGCGAATGCTGGATATTCTTGCAGATCGCCGTATCGATATATCTTCGTGTCGATTCGTTGTCCCGGAAAGCGACGCCTTCCTCCCGCAGTTCCTCATCCTCAAAATCGGTTTCACCGGGTTTCAAGGTGCCGCCGTACCGGATATATTCGTCGATGCTGTCAATACCAAGCAACCGGCTGTATTCGCGGAACGGGATGAAGGTGGTGTGGATTATACGCACCCGGTCATACAGTTCATTGTCCTGTGCCAGCCAAAATCCCAACGAATCGGTGCCGGACAGCACGATCCGCATCCCCATCGGCACATAGAGATCTGACAGAAGGGCGGCGGAGTCAATAAAGTCCTTCATCAAGGTGATTTCATCGGCAAAAATATACCGGTACCCTTCCTCCTGCAAGATCTTTAAATCATGGAGCAGATCGTCCATCACATCCGTGGTGCGGATTTTTGTATATACCGCCTTGGCGCGTTCTTCCTTGGGCATCGCGTCGATGGCCTGGAACAGCATCGTGGTTTTTCCGGTGCGGCGCAGGCCGTAGACCGCGCACACCCTCGTCCAATCCTTCTCATCCTGCAGGTATTTCTGCAGCTTTCCGAAGCAGTCGCGCTTTTGAAGCGAATGCGTGTTTTTGACGGCTTTGCTTAACGCCTCGCCGGATATCACATGGGTTTTGAATTTCACGGCGTCTCCTTTCCGCTCCGGGAACTGCTTCTGCAATTCCTCCAGCCGTTTCTGAAGCTGTTTGCGTTCCTTGATCTGCTGGCTTATTGGCTCAACATCCGCTTTCCGGATATATTGGCTTTTGATTTTTCCGCTTTCACGCCACTGGCGGTAATACTGCGTCTTTCCCTTTATGGTTTTCCTGGAGATATACCCGGCGGGAAGCTCGGCAATCCTTGCGTTTATTCGTTCTATCAGCTCGCAGCTGTCGACCATATCCAGCGCCGCCCCCCTTCCGTGTATAGTATACCCTAAGATAACCTACAAATCAAGAGGTTATCTGGCGGAGAGCAAAATGTTTCCCCTGGCACGGCCTTACCGGCCTTCCTCATCCCATTCATAGAACAGTTCCCCGTCGATATCGGGCATGGCTTCGCCGTTCAGGCTGGCCTCAAAGTACAAGGCCAGGAAGCGCTTGATATCCGCTTTGCGCATTCGGCGCACCTCAAAGCCCTGTTCGGAGATGGCCTTCTCGATCCGGTTGGCCGCGTCGAATGTTTGCTTGTCCTTACGGTCTTTGAGCCTGGCGATGCACAGGAACTGCCGGGCCGTGGCCATCTCCATCTGGATATGGTCGAGGAACTCCTTGTCCTTCTGGATGAGGCCCTGCACCTTGGGATTTGGTTCCTCCGCCAGCCTGCCGCTCAGATATGCTTTGTTGCCGTCGAAGCACTCGCTGGAATCGGTGCAGGTGATTTCGATGTCCGGGATGGCGGACAGCACCATCATCAGATGGCGGATTTTAATGGCGATATTGGCCGGGGACAGTACCGAGATGTTGGTGGGAGCCACGGTATAACAGAGCAGCTCGCCCCTGTTGGTGGCCAGCCCGTATTTGGTGAAGGTCTGGATCCCCATCAGATCCTGCACCGAACGCCCCTTTTTTCTTTTCTGCTGTGTCTGTTTCAAAGCATTTACCTCCACTCAAAATATTGCTGGGTGGATACAAAGTACCGCACGGCGTACTGGATAAAGTCCATCACCGTGGTATCCTCCAGCCGGATGGTCAGAAACCCATAGCAAAGCGTGGCCGCAGCGGGGAGTACCATCCGAAGCTGCACCAGCGCCACAATGGACAGCAGCGCCGCCACGCCGAGTATGGCAAAGTCCCGCAGGCTCCACAGCCACAGGTTGGCTGTAGCTTTCAGGTTCTGCGGATATAGATACGTCATGACATCCCTCCCAACGAAAGGTTTTGTTCTTCATACTGTTCCCTATTCAGTATGTCACTGAAGTCTTCCAGTGTGCCTTTTTCCAGCATATCCGGGATATCGTCGATATTGCCCCCGTTTGCCAGATGCTCGGCGGCAAGTTTCATTTCCCACGGAAACGGACAGGCTGGAAGAGCTGCAAGGGAAATAATTTGAGCAGCAATTTCATCTCCGTGCATATCTCGAATCAGACGGATACGTTCAACAAATTGATCAAGAAAATTCTCGACAGTAGTATACGCTCCTTTGGGAAGCTCGTAGTAACTGCTATCGTATTGTTCAAGTTCTTCCGCCCATTTTAACCATGCGTCTGCGGTACTGTCATCGACAGGGCAGATCGTATTCAGATACTTTTTGAACTCTTTGTATTTCATGTTGTATACCTCCCATCATTTGCCCGCGGCCCGCGCCACGGAGCGCGTCAGATTGACGGCAGTGGTGGTGGCATGGACGACGCTCATCATGTTGACACGGACGCTGGAATCCAGCCCGAACTGTTGGGCGATCCGCGGCACCTCGTTGGCGGCCAGCATGATCCCAAGCCCCAGCAGCATATTGCCGGAGAAGGTCAGCAGCCCCAGGAACAGCAGCGTGGTCTGCAGGAAGGCCGTCAAGCACAAGGCGGCGATCTGCTTCATCCACTGGTTGAAGCCGTCTTGATATCCTCTGGGTACGCTGAACATATACAGGCTGCCCACCGCCATCTGTATCAGCAGGATCCCGCCCCGTTTGATGTTTCCAAAGAAAACTTTCAAAATGCAATAGGCAAAGGCAATCATAGCCAAAAGGTTAAAGACACCTACATTGAGATTCACCGTCATGGCAAAGCTGCCCTGTAACACGCTGATGCTTTCCCCAGCCAGATCGAAGGTTTTGCCGCCTGCAAACAGGGCGGACAGATCATGGGAAAAGGTATTCTGCAAAGAAATACAGAATTTGTACAGCTCCACTGGTAAAATTCCGATTAGGGAACAGGCAAAAAAGCCTTTCAGGATATTGAGCGCCGTCGTTTTAATGTTCGCCCTGCCGCATTGGTACTCAATCGCCACATCAAAGATGGCGACGATTACGCCCGCCACAAACAGCGCCCAGCCGAACAGCGTAAACAGATGGACGGTTGCCTTAACCCAGGCAAGGTTGAACATATCCGCGCCCATATTGCCCATCATTGCGAAAAAATTAGCGATCGCTCCGTAAATCGTTTCGTAAAACCAGCGAATCATGGTATTCCATATGGCATTGGACACCTGTTCCCCCAACCCGTCAATCGCGCCAACGAAGAGTCCTCCTAACCAGTTATAGATAGGCCATCACCTCCCGTTACATACCTGTTAATCCGCAAATTCCAGCTATTGATTCTTCAAACGATTCATCTTCCACAGGCTCGCATATTTCTAAAAACTCCTCCTCGGAAGGCAGCGCTGACAAGTCAAATGATTTGATGAGCCTAACGGGGTACAGACCGTTGTCATCTTCTTGATTGTCGGTATAGAACCGGTCAGATTCATCTAATGGAGCTTCATTAAATCCCCGATATACCTCAAAGGTGTTTTTATCAAAGTCTATGACATATGCCCATTCGCAAAACAGGCTATCCTGTGAAAAATCAGAGTTGTTCTCCAGCTTGATTTCTCCGGTTGTATTGGCAACAATTTTTAATATTCCCGCGCCTGTATCTCGGCTAAGCTGCGGATACTTGCTGCAAAAATCCTTGTAAATATCATAATCCACATAATCCTGATTTTTATCAATGCCAAACTCTTTCCACAGCTTTTCGAGTTCGTCCTCAGTAAGCCAAGAACAGTATTTTAAATTACTCTTTAGCTGTTCGGTCATCGGACTTTTCAAAAAATTAAGAATGGAGATGCCTTGTCCGCTTGGATAACCATCCCATTGTCCGTAATGCGCTATGCGGTATCTATCGCCGCTCGATACGCAGATTAAATGTCTTGTTCCCATGTGTTTTGTCCTCTCTTTCTGTCGGTATATCACAGGATCGTCCAGATATACAGCGGGGCGGTCAGTGTAAAGATGAGGCAGGCGAAGAGGATCGCCGGGGCGGTAAATTCAAATTGCCCATGTTTTCGATACTCGAACCATGCAGTGCCGATTTTGACAAAGAACAGTATCGCAAGCACCATATCGATGACCGGGAACACCACATTGTTTACCACATCCTTGATCTGCGTCTGCGCCTGGCTCCACGTGCTTTTGATAGCCCCCGCCACATCGCCTGCCGCAAAGGCAGGCATGGAAAACATGGTCATGACCATAAGCGCCGCCATGAGGCAGAAGAGCGTTTTCAAGGTTTTCTTTTTCATCGTGCTTTTCCTCCCATCATGTTGTCAATTTCCTCTCCCCGTATTTTTCGGGTGCGGATGTTGAGGCTTTTACAGAGCTGTATTTCGCTTTTCATCCCTTCAGTGATTTCCTCTCCAAAAATCCACAGCTCGTCGCAGAACCACAAAAGGGACAGCCCCGCCTTCATGCCAATTTCCCGTTCTTTCGGGATATGGTCATCCAGACAGAGCGCATAGAAATGCGGCACGACCGGAGCCGTGCCGCACACCAGCGCATATTGGGTGTACTGTCTGACTTTATGCAGGTTTTCCTCCACATCGCCGCCAAGGGGTGCGCAGATATACACTTTCTTCATCATTCGTCATCATCCTTTTTCCGCTTGATGCCGATAACCAGAGCCGCGATCAGGCCGCCAAGGGCCACAGCTCCCAGGCCAATCCAGACGCCGGGTTGGCTCTTTTCGCCGGTGGGCGGGATGGGGATGGGAGGCGCAGGCGGGATGAGTTTCACTGTCTGCCCTTCATCTTCGATGTCTGCGTGGACGGCGATCTCCATGTTGTCACGATAGAGACACTCGAACACCACCACATCGGTTTCTTGTGCAATACCACTGGCGTCAAAGGGAAAGGAGACCGTTGCTTCGCCGTCGGATGCTTCCGGCACAAAGAGGATTTTCGAGCAGATTTTCCCTCCGTTTATCATGAAGGGCTTACCGGTGGCTTTGTCCATAAGGACGCCCTTGAGGACATACTCTTTGCCGGGCGTAAGATTTTTGTAGGTGACAGTGTCCTCAATGACTACCTTGTCGGACGCTGTGATCTCCTTTTTTCCTTCTGCCGCTGCCTGTGTCCCGATTTTGGGAACAAGCACAGTCACTGTCTGGCCTTCGTCCTCCATGTCGGCATGAACAGCCAGTTCCCGGCCCTCACGGAAGAGGCTCTCGAACACCACGATCTCGGTTTCCGCCTGGATATACGTGGAATCAAAGGAGAAGGAGACGATCACCTCTCCGGTCGGCATTTCAGGTGTAAAAGCTGTTTCCGCATGGATTTCTTCGCCGTTGATCATAAGCGGATTGCCTGTGGTTTTGTCCATAAGGATTCCCTTGAGCGTGTATTCCTTGCCGGAGATCAGATTTTCGTAGGATACCACGTCTTCAAGTGTAAACACTTCGGTTGCACAGATTTCCTTTGCACCGCCTACAGCCGCTGTCGTGCCGATCTCCGGGACAAGCACAGTCACGGTTTGCCCTTCGTCCTCCATATCGGCGTGAACGGCCAGCTCGACCCCGTCCCGATACAGGCGCTCGAACACCACCATATCCGTGTTCTCCGTGATGCCGCTGCCGTCAAAAGTGAAGGAGACAAGCGCCGTGCCGGACGGCTTCTCAGGCACAAATGCCACATCGGCGCGTACTTCTGCGCCGTCCACGAGGAATGGTTTGCCGGTAGCCTTGTCCATGAGGACGCCTTTGAGCACATACTCCTTGCCAGGAACCAGGTGCCGGTATGCGACCTCATCCTCGATGGTGATGGTTTCTCCCGGATGGGTCTGTTTTTCGCCGCCCACAGCCGCCGTCGTGCCGATTTCCGGGATGCGGTCGTTGACCACAGTGATTTCGATGGTTTCTTCGTCTGCTGTAACCGTTACAGGATAGGTTTCCTCATTGGGCAGGAACCCATCGGCGGGCTGTAACTCTTTGACCAGCCAATTCCCATAGGGGATAGTTTCAAACCGAAAAACGCCGTCCTCCTGCGACTGCGCGGTGAGGATGGCGTTCCCTTCCGTATAGCTGGTTTCGTCCGGCCTGAACAGCCCAAACCGTGCGCCTGCAATGGTTTCCCCGGTTTCCCGGTCGATCTTCAAGCCCTTGATGCTGCCGTAGATGAGGTCGTTTTGGATGGGCTTGCCGCTGCTTGCGGAGAGATTGACGGTTGCCACATCCTGTCCGGCATACTGGAATATCACTGGGAACTTTTCGTCCGAGAGGATATAGTGGCTGTCCGTCGCGATCTCTTGCACATACAGCTTCGCGCCCACAGGGATATCGGTTTGAAACACCGCTTTGCCGTTTTCATCGCAGTTCACGATCTCCAGCAGGCCGTCTGCCGGGATGACGCTGCCGTCAGCGGCGGCCAGGTTTTCCGCCGCATATAAGCCAAACTGCACCGAGAGGATTTCACCGTTCATGCCGATATGAAACCGCTCATCCTGCTCCAGAACTTTGTCCAGTCGGATTTCCGCCTTTTGCCGTTCATTGCAGAAGGCTGCCTCCGTGCCGGTTATCCGGACATTTTCCCCGGCATAGGTCAGTTCGACAAACAGCGGCGTGGTGTTAAGCGTCATGCCATCCGGCGCTTGTTTCTCAAGGACTTTGTATTTGCCAAGATACAGAGGGGCGCTGGATCCAAGACCGTCCAGGCCGGTTTTCACCGTGGAGACAAGTCCGCCCTTCTTAGCCCGGACGGTGCCGTCCAGGGTAACGATATCCTCAGCGGCGTATACTTCATAGATCGCTCCCGCCAGTCCTGCTGTTCCATAGATCGGCTGGTATAACCCGTCTGCCTTAGCGACTGAAAAAAATACCTCGCCGGTTTTGCCGATGGTGATGGTTCCCTTCTGGGCGGTGTTGTGCTTCTCGACGGTCACCACCGCCTGGCTGCCGTCCACACGGAAGGGGATGGGGCTGCTGTCCAGCACATATCCGTATGCCGTACACTGTTCGATGATCTCGTAATTGCTGTAATCCAGCGGCTCCGGCAGCAGGAGCTTGCCGGTGGTATCGGTATAAAAGATGTCGATGTCCATGGGTGTGGGGTAGTTGACATGCTGTACCACAAACTTGCCCGTATCGGTGTTCCGCACCTTGAAGCCGATTCCGGCAGCGGGGATGGTTTTGCCGGTTTCAGCGTCCTTTTTGACAATCTCAACGAGAGAGCGAAAGGTAGCGTTGTTGATGAGGAAGCGGTAAACCTCGCCGTCCTGATTTACAAACACGTCGAAGGGCGGCATAAGTTCCTTGCCTTCCCATCCCTTTGTCTGCTTGACGGTATACACGCCATAGGGCAGCTCTTTGGATTGTGCAAAGCCATATTGGTCGCAGACAAGAATATCCCGTTCGGTTTCTTTTGCCGCCGTATAGTTTCCAGCCGCTTTGAGGAACACCTCAAACCCCGCGCCCGCCTCCGGCGTTTCGATCTGTGTCGAACCGTCGTCAGCATGCTTGAGCAGGGCAATTTTTCCCTTCCGGATGGTTTCCAGGACATCCAGCGCCGTGTGGTTATACTCGACGGTGTACCGCTTGGCCTCTGCGCCGATATGCAGGGATTCGGTATTTAGCCGGTACCCCTCGCTGGGTGCGATCTCCCGCAGGCTCCAATCATTGCCGCAGGCATAGGATTTTGTGGTGAACTGGCCGTTCCGGTCGGTTTCGTAGGCGTCGATGAGCTGATCGCCCTTGTAGATCCCATACCTGGCCCCGGCCAGGGAAGCGTCCCCCTGCGGCAGCCCCTTTTCACTGTCGCTCTTGGTCACGGTCAGATCCCATTTTTTAAGGATATTGTGGAAGCTCTTGTTTGTCACCTTGTTCCACTCGACAGCCGCCGTCTGGTTTTTCGGTACGACATAACGGATGGCGGTATCCACTTCCTCCAGCGTATAGCCTGTGCCGATCAGCACGTCCCGGAAATATGCCTTGCCGCTGCTGTCGGTGACGGCGTATTCGTCAACCGGCAAACCGGAGAGGGAAGTTCCGGTCAGACGGAATTTCGCTCCTGCTGCCAGCCCATCCTCCGCTGTTTTGGTGACGGTCAAATCGCCGCGCTTGAGGCTGTTGTTGAAGGTGATGGTGGAGGTCTGCCCGCCCACTACCGTTACACGGCGGCTTTCCTGCGGCTCGTATTTGCTTTCCGTCTGCTCGGTTACCGTATACACCCCGGAGGGGAGTTCCAGCTGGAAGCTGCCGTCCGCCTGTGTGCGGACAGTTTGATCGACGCCCTGGCCCACAATACGGAAGGGAATGTTGCCTACCTTCCCGTCCTCCGAGGTTTTCACTAACCGCAGACTGCCGCCGTCGGTGCAGACGTTCAGGGAAAAGCGCCGGGGATCGTCCATGACGCCGCTCATCATTTCCTGCCCGCCGCCTGCCGCAGCCTCCAGCACGGCAAAGGGAGTGGTGTCCGGCATAGAGGACAGGTTCTTTTGGAAGGTCACCGTAATGGGATCTTTGATTTGGGTGGAAGCCGTAAAGGTGACGGTATTGCCCTGCACGGAACAGGAGACGCCGGACGGCAGAGAGGCGGACAGGGAACTGCCTGCCAGTACCTCGTTGGCGTCGGTTACCGAGCCGGTGTACGCTTTGGTGGCGGCATCCCATGTCAGGGAGAGTGTTTGCTTGTTGAAACTCGCCAGAACATCATGCCGGGCCATATCCGACCAGATTTTGTTGTAGGCAGCCAGCGCCGGAGTAGCCTCGCCCACATGGTGGCCGTTCCCATCGTAGGCATAGTGCATATACTTGTCCAGGAAATATCGGGCGTTGTCCTTGGCGGCGGCCACCTTGGGGGTATCCTCGTTCCCACTGGATTTATAGTTGGCGGTGAAGCCGTCCAGCGTCCGTCTGCTGGTGACTATCTCCCAGGCAATGGCCTGCGTGGCGGCATAGGCGTCGTCCACCGTGGACACACCAAGCGCTTGCGGCGTCTGTGCCGGGAATCCGTAAATGGACAGCAGTTGCAGCAATCTCTGTTTGGTTGCTCCCAGCCCGCGCCAGTAAGTGCTTTGCTGCAAGTTTCCGTTCCCATCGGTATAAATTAGCCGTTCCTCGTCGTTATACGCCTGCCATTTGTGTATACAGAAAAAATATGTCAGGCCGTTGTACTGTGCGGCCTGCAGATCTTTGGTTTGCAGGATGTCGATGGAGTATCCTTCGTACCAGTATAGCCGGTTGTTGTAGTGGTTGGCTCGGTTGCCGCCGTTGCTGGTGGAACTGGTTTCCCCGGCTTGCCTTCCACCGTGGAAAGCCCACACTTCTTTGACCGTAACCCGCACGGTATCGCCGTGCTTGTAGCTGGCCGCCGCTGCGCCGAATGGGAACAGGAAAAGCAAGACGGCCAACAACAGCGCCAATACTCTTTTAATAGACATATGGTTCTCTCCTTTGATTTTTTGGCATGACAAAAGCCCGGCCAAATGACCGGGCTTACAAAGGTGTTTTATATTGTTATGCGAACAGGAAGTAGATGAGGTAGTCTCCTTGTGTGTCTGGGTCTGGTTCAAACCAGATTTTGCAGCACGTCATGGAATACCGTTCCTGTTGCTCGACATAGAAGGGAATTATATCGTTGAATAGGGCATTCTTCAGGCTGCCGTCGAACAACATGGTATTTCCAGAGATTATGCCGTCGGGGTGTTTTGTAAAGGGTACCGTACTGTCGGGGTTATCCCAACCCGCCCATATGATGGACGGATCGTCTTTTGACATGCCGTCCGGCAGGCCGATCGGCTTGCCTGCTCTGCCGGGCAGCCCTACCAGAGCATTGTTCCACACCAATCCTACGCGGGCGATTTCCGCTTTGCACTCCCTAATGATGGCCGGGACGTCGTAGGGATACCTCCACGGCGATTTTTCCTTGGGCGGGGAAGTGGTTACAGCAGGCTCCGTCCGGCGCGCCGTCGTTGTCCGGGAAGATGTGGGGCTTGTGGAGACTGGCGGCGCGGCAGGCGTTTTCGCCGGTTCCGTTTTTCGGGGCGGCTGGGTGCTGGTAGTACCGGCCTTTGTCGGCTCTGTCGTCCCGGTGCTTTTTTCTTCTGCCGTCCCCTCAGCCGTCATAGACGGATCTGTCTGGAAAAAGGCAGCGGCTTCCGTATCCATGGCGGACGGTTCCCCGGCTTGTCCGGCATCCGCGTTGCTGTCTGTATAGACGCTGGACGCAGCGCCGCTTGATTCACTTGCCGCCGGGCGGCCCTCATCCGTTATAGCGGTGTGCGCCCCGCACCCGGCCAGGCTGGCGGCCAGTATCCCCGCCAGGAGACTGGCGGATATCTTGCTTATTTTCATGGAGATCCCCCCTTTACCTACAAGATACCATCATAATTTGAAAAGTCTAGCGAAATCCGAAACTTTTCCCATCTTTTTACAGAACCGGGCCAGTTTTCGGCTGTTCACCCTCATCCATGTGTATGGCCATTCCTTTCGGGGCGTTACATGCCGCCCATCGTTATGCCGTCATCCTCGGCGGGAGCTTCAACGTCTTCCGGTGCTTCCGTCGCACGGATTCTGGCGAGGCTTTCCCTGGCCCAATCGGGCAGGTGCTCCGGCTTAAGGACGCCAATAAAATCCTGCCTGTTAAATTGGGCTTCCTCGCCGTCCTTCAGGAATGTCCCAAACACCTTTTGCCCCCGCGCATGGGGGGAACAGCCGAACCCGCTTTCTGCCAAAAACAGCTGATCCTCCGGCGTCTTAAACGCATCCTTCAGGACAGTTGGCTTCAGCACGGTCACCTGATCGGTATAGTCTATTAACCCGTCTTTTTCAGACAGGCAGTGGGAACTGTTGAACAGTCCGAGCGCCTGCCACGCACGGCGCGCCTGATTTAAAAACAGATCCGTCAGCCCCGGATGGCTTTCTACGCAGAAATGCCAGCGGATCTTGTCGGGAGGAATATACAGCCTCTTTGCCCAGGCTTTGTTGTCCTGTGAGAAGCGGCCATCCTCCATTTTCTGCTGCACGGTATTGGCCAGCACCCAGTTCACGCGGTCAAAGCCGTACCGGTCGATGAGGGGCTGTACGCAGTCCTCCAGCACGTTGTCATGATGGTGTTCCCCAATGGCCCGTTCAATGGCTCTGGCACAGTCGCAGTTTTCCTTGTAGCTTTCCCGCCACAACCCCTGTTCGTTGTTGTGGATGGCTTCCTCCAGCGACCATTCATACAAAGGAGGATACTTACCCATATATACCTGCTTTCCTGTCAATTTTACAGACAAATGAACCAGCGCCGCCTTTTGCTGTTCGGCGGACAGGGCGTCGAGGAAGCCCTCCAGCTCCATTGTGTCTGCAGCTTCCTGACCGGCGCAGCTGTCGCAGAGCCTTTCCCGCCGGACCACAACCGTGCGGTCGTCCTGTTCGGTGAAGGACAGCACATCGTTATATGCAAAGCCTACCCGCTGCCGGATCGCATAGGGGATGGTGATTCGGCCCCGCTTGCCAAGGATACGCAGCTGCTTATTCATACCATCGCCTCCGCATCGTCGCAAATGTCAACGCAGGGGCAGCTTTGGCAGTCACCGTCGCAGACAAAGTCGCCGGTATCGTCCAAGCTCTCCATGACAAGCCGCTCGCCGTCCGCGTACATCTGCAGGGGGCTGCCCTCGCAGATACCGGCCTCATGCAGCAGGTCTGCCGGTACCGCCACCAGTACCATTTCCCGTTTTTGCATTACAGAATACTCTCCTTCCGATTTTCATAATCGCTGCTTGTTTCCCCGTAGATTTCGGACAACGTAAGCTGCCGCGGCCTGGCCTTCTCCCGTTCAAACAGATCGTAGTTGCCGATGAGCAGTTCGGGGAATTCCCGGCCTGCCTCATATTTCTGTACCATGCTGTGGACGCGCTTGAAATCAAAGAACGTGCAGCCGTCGTACAGCTCCCGTATTTCACCACAATCGTTATAGGACAGCAGGAACCGGCTTTCGGCGCTCATCAACGTATCCCGCAGGCGCAGGTGATCCTCCCAGGTGAAGCCGCAGTCATAGACATACTCGCTTGTAAAGTAGGGCGGGTCGGCGTAGATGAAGCCGCCGGGGCGGTCGTAGTGTCGGATCAGTACCTCGAAATCCTGATTTTCAATGACAACGCCCGCGTACCGCCTGGCAGCCGCCTGTACCAGCCCGAACAGGCTGCGCAGATTGAACGGCTGGCACCCAAAGGACTTGCCGCCGCTGGCATAGCTGTACCGGAGAAGCTTTAAGAACATCGCGGCACGGCGCAGGTCGTAGTCCTGCCTCATCGCCGTAACCAGTTCCCGCAGTTCCTCCGCCTGGGGTTCCGGGAGGAGGACGCTGGTCAGTTCCAGTTCCTCCTTAAAAAATCCCTCGCTGAATTCCTCTTTCTGGAAAAACCGCTTCAGTACGGCGAAATCGTCACGGGAGTTGAGGGGCAAAAAGCCCAGTTCACGGATGAAGGCCAGCGGCCTGTCCCGCATACAGCGGAACAGGTTGACGAGGTTGTGGTTATAGTCGTTGAACACCTCGAACGTATCCGTCCACGGCTTGCCCAGCAGCACCGATCCGCTGCCGCCGAAGGGTTCGATATATCGCTCATATTCCAAGGGGAAATGGCCGTACAGGATGGGGAGGATGGACGATTTATTGCCCATCCAGGTTACTGGGGATTTGATTTGCACCACCTCCATTCCGAGGCGGTCAATCGTCCCAAGGCCGGACGCCCGGCAGGCAATTCGCGCCATATGATTGTCGTGTCATATGGGCATGCATTCCCCGCGCCGAAGCTGCTGCGTTTAATGAGATGGCATAAACAAAAACGGTATCCATCGTCTGCCCTGAAACGATTGATACCGCCGTGGTTAGTCTTTCTTTTCTTCTGTTTCTTTGCCCTTCCATTCCTCGCAGCGGTTGATTTGCAGACAGCACAAAAGCGCCGATGCAATGAATCCGCCGAACAGGAAGCCGGAAATAAGCAGCATAGCCCCGATCTCAAATTCCTCCAAGCTGCATGCCCTCGTCCTCGTCGGGAAGATATGCCGTAGAATAGGCATCGCCGCCCAGTTCTTGCAGCAGTTCGTTAACTGCTCGTTGTCGCAGCAGATACGGATACCGAAATCCGCGCAGAGTTGACGGTAATAGTCCAGATCTACATCCCTGTCGATGACGAGGTTTTCTTTCAGTTCCAGCCACGCCTTGCCCTTTTCAAAGCAGACGCACAGGGAGGTGGGAAAGCCTCCTGTTTGATCGCATTGGAAATCCGGCGAGGTGTAAACATCCACCGGATCGCATTTTTCCACGATGCCCGCTATTCTTTTCTGCATGTCTTCATAGGTCATAGCTGCATCCCCATCCCTTCGTCCATATCCTCGCTTCCCTCATCGCCGGTGATATTCACATATTTGCCGAGGAGGCCCAGCGCCCATTCGTCACACCGGATATTCGTCCGCTGGCGCAAAAAGAGTTCTTCACTTTCAAGGGGGATGTTTTCCAAGGACTTCAAAGCGTCAGCCGCAGTTTTCCCGTGAATATACAGGGCAATAAAGTCCTTGTAGGCTTCCAAGCCCCGGTCGGTTTTGCTTCCGGCTTCTATATCCAAGGATTCCGGCCTGGGGATGATCTTGTTAAAATCCATGGTGCCTATGCCGTATTTCTCGCTTTTTATCCGTTCCAGGATATCCTGGATCTGCTGCGGATCGTCGAAAAATTCCAGCCGGTTTTCCACATGATTTGGCATAGTGTGGTTCCTCATCCTACATGGACATGGTCATGGTTTCTTCGGGTTCCTCGGTTTTCAGCCGGATGAGGCTTTCGTCAAACAGATCCGTCTGCGAATCTGTGACTTCCTGATCGAGCAGTTCATAGGCGGCATAGGTTACACCTCCGATCTTTATAAATTGTGTCTTGCCGTCCAGCAGCGCTTTGTCCTCCTCCAGTGTCAGGCAAATATTGCCATTCGGCGTCATCACATCAAAACGGCAGAAGGGTTTTGCATAAGCCGCCCATTTCGCAGTCAAAGAGTATCTTCTTGATATTAGGATCCTCCACAAAGGCTTGGCGGAACGCCGCCTCCCATTCATAGCCGCTACCATGGGTTTTCAGCCCGTTTTTGCTGCTTGCAGGCTCGCCGATCTCCGCTGCATAAGCGTCAAATGCCTCCTGGCAGTAGGGGTAATGTTCATCGCCCAGCATATCCAGCGGCAGGCACAAGCTGAATGCGCCATTATCAAGTTCGACGATATAGAAGGGGCGTATGGATTTCCTTGATTTTCCGCCCGATAGCAGAAATGACGGAAGCACTTACCGCGTTTCCCGCCATTTTGTGGAGCCGTCGGATGGCTTCCAGCTCATATCGATAGAACCTGGGCCGGAGTTTCCTCGCAGTCGGGCCACAGCCCGTCAAGGATTTCCCGCGCCTTGTCCGGCTCTGGAAATTCAATATATTCCCGCCCCCTTTCATCGTAGTGATAGTCGCTGCACAGGGCGCAGTACGCTGTCCAGATATCCAGCCCATTGTTGACCGCGTCGGTGATAAGGTCGGCGGTTTCGGAGTTTAACTCAACACGGGTGGGATCGGGATACTGCATAATCTTTGCGTATTGGCGGAAGCTCCTGGCCTCATAGGACTCATTCACATCCAAGTCGATCCGTACCGGGATAGTCAATGTTTTTTCTGCTTTTGCCATGTCACAGTGCCTCCTTCGCGTCTATCATAATATCCGATCCTCAGTGAATATTTTTCCTGCTCATATTTCCCTTGGCTTCTGTTCCTATTTGAAAAGGATGGCATCAAGCCCAAACCGGTGTATGACTATTGCATTGCAGATGAGGGTAAATATTTGCGTTTTGATTAAGTCCCTGTCCGCAAGATCTTTGACGGTAATGTGCTTTGTGCCAAGATACAGGTCTTTGGCACAGCAGAACAGGACATAGGCGTCCTCGCTGCTGTTTTTGAGTCTTATCTTCTCAAAATCGATCGTGTTTTTGTTGACGTGATTCCTGGCTGTCGTCCACAGTGCGGGTTCTGCCGTCAGCAGGTACAGCGCCGACATGAGCAACCAATCTCTCTGGTTCCGCTTTGCGGCGGCTTCCGTAAAGGCAAACCGGTGCTTTTCGTTCCGGTAGTCCATAGGGGTCGCCTCGCTCACTCTGTTCGGGGGATACCGGCTCCTTGCCATACCGGCGACGGGGTACTCAACCGTGCCGTGTCTTTTGGCTCGGAAGCCGGGGATGGAAGTCATCATTCTTTCAAAGGAACGGTCGCCGGGGGATTCTGTAAACAGGGGCATTGTTGGTTCTCTCCTTTGTCGTAAAATAGAAAAAGCCCTAGTTTTTGCGATAGACTGCAAAAACCAGGGCGGTAATTGGTTACATATTCATCTGCAGGGAATCCTCCTGCTCAAAGGTGGGCAGGCTGTCCTCGAGCGGCGGGTATCCGTAGGTCAGCTTATCTGCGAGGGTTTTGAGCTGCTGTTCCTGCTCACAGGTCAGCGCTTCGTAGTTTCCTAAAACATAGTCGATACATCGGTACAGGTTTTCCGCTTCTTCGGGCGTAAACAGCCGGTTCTCGTCTGCCAGCCTGGAGCGGACAATAAAGGATTTTTTGGCGTATTCGTAGTCAGGGGTGTAATCCCCTTGTGTCACATAGGATTTTTCTTTGTCCTGCCGCCAGGTGGCGAACATAAAGCCATGGGGTTCGCTGTACATGGCTCCGAGAACCACGTCGCCGTATTCGGCAAGCCTGCGGTATTCCGGAAGGCCGTCAACACCCAGCGGCGGGGATGCTTCGTAGAGCAGGACATACCTGCGGACGGTTCTTGCCGCGTCATTCAGGGCGGTGACCGCGTCCCAATGTGCCTGTGCCACCCGCTTATCCTGATTCCAGTACAGTTCGCTCTTTTTTCCGGCAAGGCACAGGGGGACGCCGTCTGTGGAGATATGCAGGATGCCGCTTTCTTCATCGAATTCTCCAATACACCCCAGCTTGGGCAGTTTTCGCAATAACTCCTGTTGATAGATGGTCATTGGCTTTTCTCCTTCCAGATATTAAAAAAGGCAGAGGGGCTTTTCTTTCCCTCTGCCGTGTGTGCGTATATTCTGTTTTCAAACAAAGACTTGACTTTCCGCCCAACCAGAGTTTTACTACCAGCACCTGACGGGAATGGAGGGGCGGGCTATGAAAGATCAGCCGGATCTGAAAGATATCGAGCAGGCTCTCCCTCTTAAGCTACCGGAACGGCTGCGCCGTATGCGGGGATACCATCTGATGCATCAGAGCGAAGTGGCCGCCCTGCTGCACATGGATCGCTCCACCTATGCCTATTATGAGACGGGTGCGTCACAGCCGTCATTATCCACGCTCATGAAGCTGGCCATGCTCTATGGCGTCTCCACCGACTTCCTGCTCGGTATGCCCCAGAAGAAGGAGCAGGCCACACGGAAAACATGGTTCGAGTGAAGCGTGGTTTGAAATAGCATGCAGGCTTTATCCTCCGGGCAGCAAAAAAGGCGGATCCATACGATCCGCCTTTTTTGCGCAAGTATTCGCTTGTGCCGGTTCAAAGGGTATCACAATAGGATTTTGGCTCTTTGGCATCTATAAAATCCTCTTGAAATAATCTCCCCCAAATATGCGAAAAAGCCCGATTTCATCGGGCTTTTTCGCTAGGGATCTTTTTTGTCACCCTATTATGGTCGAGGCGACAGGGCTCGAACCTGCGGCCTGATGGTCCCAAACCACCCGCGCTACCAAACTGCGCCACGCCTCGCCGTTTATAAACCCTTTAGATTATACCGCGCCTTTATGTCTCTGTCAAGCCGTCCAGTGCCTGCCGGTAAGCCTCCTGCGTCATAGTGGCGTTGATGATTTCCAGCAGCCGGTTGGCCGACAGTTTCCGGGGCAGCCCCAGCGAAACCAGCAGCCTTTCCCGCCGCGCCGCGCTGTCCGGGCCGCCGGACAGGCCATCCTCCATCATGGCCGCCTTTGTGAGAAACGGCCGGCCAATCGGTGTCTCCTCTTCCTCAAAGGTTGCCCCCGCCCGGCGCAGGGTCTCCAGGATGCGGGCGTTGTCGATCCCTTCCACCCCGAGCAGCCCCTCTTTGGACGCCGCAGCCTTTCGCCGTTCCTTGCCCGGCACCTCGGGAATGTACGCATGTTTGAGCTGATCCGCCGGAATGGCGGCAGCCAGATAGTTCCGAATGACAAAACCGGCCCCGTCGCTGTCGGTGAGAATCAGCAGCCCCCGCTGCGCCGCCAGCCGACGCAGAAACGCTAGCCGTTCCTTATCATGAAACACGCCGAAACCGCCGGTTTCCACCACCAGGGCATCCACCGCCGATTTCACGCGGATCGCGTCGTATTTTCCCTCCACCACAATGGCTTCCCGTATCCGCGGCACCCTGTTTCCTCCTTTTTCAGCGGCTGCGCGCCAGCACAATCAGCCGCGCGGCCGTCTGTTCAAGCACCACTCGCTTGTCAGTGCGGGCGGATTTCAGCTGTCCGTCCGCCTGCGCCAGTATCTCCAGGCTCTGCCGCAGCATGGACAGCGATAGCCGGGCACTGTCCCGGGCTGCGTTGCGCAGCCGCCATTCCCGGCCGCGATACCCAAAATCCGCTGCCAGCGACTCGGCCGGCACCCCCGCCTGCGCCGCTGCCTTGGCCCGGTACAAATCCGCGTAAGCGCCCGACAGAACCGCCAGAATGGCGACCGGCTCTTCCTTCTGATAAAACAGCGTGTTTAGAATAGTGTAGGAGCGCTCGTAATTGTTCTGCAGCAGCGCCTTGGACAGGTCGAATACCGAGGCCTCCAGGTTTTTAGTGGCGGCGGTCTCGATATGCTCCCGGGTGATTTCTCCCCCGCCAGCCAGGGCGGACAGCTTGTCTATCTCGTTGAGCAGCAGGTTCAAATCGTCCCCGCACCGCTCAACCAGGAGCTTTGCATTGTCCGGGGTAAGGGCGCTGCCCCGCCGGGCGGCGCCGCTGACCAGGAGCTTGACAATATCCCCCGTGGTCTTGCGGGGAAACTGCACGCAAAGCCCCGTCTTTTCCACCGCCGCCGCGAAGGCCTTCCACTTGGCGTTCTTCTTGAGATCCGGCTGGACTGCATCCTGCCAGAACACTGTCACACAGCTTTCCGGCGGATCGCCCGCCAAGTTCAGCAGCCGCTCCTGCGCCGCTCCGGCCGCGGCCACGTCAAAATCCCGAATCACCACGCATTTCCGCTCCGCCATAAGCGGCAGCGCTTCCACGGCCTCTTCGATTTGATCGAAGGAGACGCTCTGCCCATCCAGCTTCTGGAGGTTGAAGCCGCCCATATCGTCCTTACCCACCGCCTTCTCCGCAATTTGGGCCGCATAATGGGCGGTCAGATAGCTCTCCTCCCCATATAGGAAATATAAAGGGGCCAGCCCCTCCTTCAGTCGTTTTTTCAATTCGGCTTCCGTTATCGGCATGGCCGCCTCTCCTTTCGTCAGCTGATAAAGCCGCCGTCCCTCGGCAGATGCAAGTCCCCCAGCCCCCGGGTAGTCACCGAAACCGGTTCCTGTCCCACCAGCAGGCGGAGGGGATACGCGCCCCACGGCAGCGCCTTGGTCACATACGGAACCATCCCGTCGGAGCAGCTCATAACGCCGCCCTGAGCGGTCAGCGCCGTCGCCTGCCGGGGCGGCAGCTCGGTGAAAACCGCCAGATGGGTCCGCCTCCAATCGGCTGGCAGTGCCGCCGCGCTCCCACCCGGCGGGCACAGTAGCACCCGGGTGTCCCCGAAACACAGCCGAACCCAGCCGCCTTTTTCAAACTCCACCATCCCGTCGTTCCAGCAGCGCACCGCATCCCGCTCTCCATAGGTCAGCCGGCGCCCAGCCGGGATGGCCGCCTCCCCCGTCTCGGGAAGCAGCAGGCAGTCCACCGCTATATCCCGCGCAAACGCGTCCAGCCCTTGGGCGAAATCCCCCTCCGGCTGAGGCAGCAGCAGAAAATCCAGCCGCCGGATCCCCCTGGCCCGCAGCGCATAGGCCGCTTGCGTCAGCGTATACGCGTCCGGCCCCGCCGCCACCAACCCGGCATGCCCGTCCCTTTCGAGTATCAGCGCCAGGGAATCGCCGACAGGCACCGTCGTCACCGTGGTCACGCCCCGCATCAGCACCGTGTGCGCCCCTATCCCGCAGGCCAGCACGATTACCGACAGCGCCGCGCTCCGCCGCAGCCCCCGGCTCCCCAGCAGCCGGTACCCCAGCAGCATCAGCAGCAGCGCGCCGATCAGCCACACCAGCAGGTACGGCTGGGTCATGGACACCGTGGCGAACCGCCAGCTGGCCACCCCGCCGGTCAGTCCCAGCAGATATTTGGCCACCAGTCCCGCCGCCAACAGCAGCCCCCTCGCCATCCAGCCCAAAAAGGGCACCGCGTCCAGCACCATGGCCAGGCAGCCGGACACGACCAGCAGCGTGGAGGGAAACACCGCCGCCAAATTGCTCAGGGGCGCTATGAGAGACAGCTCGCCGAAAGTAACCGCCACAATCGGCAAAGTGGGCAGCATGGCCGCCAGGCTTACGCACAAAGCGGCGGTGGGCCGCCGCGCCCATCCCGGGATCTTCCATTCCTCCGGCCGCCCTCTGCGCAGCCAGGCGAACGCCTTGTCCTGCATCCAGGGGCCGAGTGCCACCAGCCCCACGGTGGCGGCAAAGGACAGCTGCAACCCCACATCCAGCACCACATACGGATTGGGCAGCACCAGCAGCAACAGCGCAAACCCCAGGGAATTGCGGCTGTCCGCCCTTCGCCGCAGCAGCTGCCCGGCCAGCAGCACCAGGCACATCACCCCGGAGCGCACCACCGACGGCGTCATGCCGGTCAGCAGCATAAAGGGAACCACCACCCCCGCCGCGCCCAGCGCCGCCCACCGGCGGGGCACCCGCAGAAAACGCAGCAGCCCCAGCACCGCCTGGGCAAGAATCGCCATGTGGAGCCCCGAAACGGCCAGCAGATGGGACAGCCCCGCCTGTCGGAACCCAAATGTCACGTCCGGCGACAGCGCCGTCTTGTCCCCGGTGCACATGGCGGTCACCAGCGCTCCCTCGTCGCCCGGGAGCCGCCGCCGGATGGAGCCGCTAAACCGGTCGCGCGTCTCCGCGATCCCGGCCAGCAACGGCTTTTTCGCCGGCGTCTCCATCGTCAGCCCCTCCGGGCCATACCCCGTCAAAGAGCCTTTGAGCTGCGCCCCATCCGCTTTCAGCCCGCTGCGCGCCGGCAGAGCCTGCAGCAGCATCTCCCCCGAAATCCGGTCGTACAGCGCGGGCATGGCCTTGTCCCTGCCCACCGACAGCGCGATCACCGTGCCTTTGGGAACGCCGCCCGCTTCCGCCTTGACAGAGCAAACGCGATCGCTGATTTTGACTACCTGCCCCGTCACGGTCTGCACCGTGCCGGACAGCGCCGCCAGCGGGCGAACCGTCAGCGCCTCCATCCCGGCAAAGACAAAAAAGGCCGCCGCCCCGGTCAGCAGCACCGCCGTCACGGCAGCCCGCCGGCGCAGAGCGGGGAACAGCAGTGCCCCCGCCAGCAGCAGCAGACAGACCACGCCCAGCCAAAGGGAGGTATTCAGCCCCGCCAGCGCCGCTACCAGCAGCCCCGCGGCATAGGCCAGCCCGATGACCCATAACGGCCGCTTCATGCCCGCCCCGTCACTCCCGCGGGAACAGGGGCAGCGGCTCGAGATACACGATGTCCTCGCGACCGATGGCATCCCCTTCCGCCAGGATGGCGCACTGCCCGGCCAGCACGCCGCCGGCCCGCTCCACCAGCAGCGCCAGCGCCCGCAGGGACTCGCCCGTGGAAATCACATCGTCCACAATCAAGACCCGCCGTCCCCGCATGGCCGCCATTTCCGGCCCGTCCAGATATAGGGTCTGCTCCTTGTCGGTGGTGATCGAACGCAGTTGCACGCTCACCGGATCCGTCATATACAGCTTGGGGTACTTCCGCGCAATCTGGTACGGCTTGCCGCTTTGCCGCGCCATTTCATACACCAGCGGGATCCCCTTGGCCTCGGCGGTCAGCAGCACGTCGAACGCCGGCGCCTTTTTCAGCAGTGCCTCCGCCGCCGCCACGGTCAGCGGCACATCCCCGAAAATCACAAATGCCGCGATGTCCAGCTTGTCGCTGATGGGGCAAAGCGGCAGTTCCCGCGTCAGCCCCGCGATGGTCATGGTGTAGGATTTTCCCATCGGTCTTCCTCCTTCCCGCGGGGAAGGCATCCCCCGCGGCCCGTATCGCTCTATGTACAAAAAGGGGCGCGGCGGCGACAACCGCCCGACGCAACCCCTTTTAGCGGACAGCCGCGCTGTCCGTGTATTACGCTTTTTTCTTGGCGCCTTCCTTCATCCGCTGCTCCTTGGACAGAATCCGCTTGCGCAGCCGGATGGACTTCGGCGTCACTTCCACGAGCTCGTCGTCGTTGATGAACTCCAGCGACTGCTCAAGGGATAATACCGTGGGCGGCGTCAGGCGCAGCGCCTCGTCGGAGCCCGCCGCCCGCATGTTGGTCACATGCTTCTTCTTGCAGACGTTTACCGCCACGTCCTCGTTCTTGGGCGACTGCCCCACAATCATGCCCTCGTATACCGGCAGCCCCGGCCCCACGAACATGATACCCCGATCCTGGGCATTGAACAGTCCATACCCGCTGGTCTCCCCCGTTTCAAAGGCAACCAAGGAGCCCTGCACACGCTGGGGAATATCCCCCTTGTAGGGCTCGTACCCATCGAACACGCTGTTCATGATCCCGTTGCCGTTGGTGTCGGTGAGGAACTGCTGGCGATAGCCCATCAGCCCCCGGGCCGGGATCCGGAACTCCAGATGGCTGACCCCCGTGTCCCGGGTGCCCATGTTGACGATTTCCGCCTTGCGGGCCCCCAGTTTCTCCATCACCGCGCCCACATACTGCTCGGGCACCTCGATCATCAGCAGCTCCATCGGTTCAAGCAGCTTGCCGTTCTCGTCCTTTTTATAAATCACCTGCGGCCGGCTGACCGCGAACTCAAATCCCTGCCTCCGCATGGTTTCGATGAGGATGGACAGGTGCAGCTCGCCCCGCCCCGACACCTCGAAGGCGTCGGTGGTGTCCGTCTCCTTGACCCGCATGCTGACGTTGGTCTCCACTTCCTTGAACAGACGATCGCGGAGATTCCGGCTGGTGACGAATTTGCCCTCCTGCCCGGCAAAAGGGCTGTTGTTGACCATGAAAATCATGGAAATCGTGGGCTCGTCGATGCGCACGAAGGGCAGCGCCTCCACGCATTCGGGATCGCAGGCCGTCTCCCCGATGTTCAAATCGGTGATGCCCGTCACCGCCACAATATCCCCCAGCGCCGCGGTCTCATGCTCTACCCGTGCCAGCCCCTCGAACTGGTACAGCTTGCCGATGCGGGCGTTCTGGGTGGTGCCGTCGGTTTTACACAGGGTCACGAACTGGCCGTTTTTAACCCGGCCCCGCTCCACCCGACCGATGCCGATCCGGCCGGTGTAATCGTCGTAATCGATATTGGAGAACAGGATTTGCAGCGGCCCCTCCAGGTCTCCCTCCGGCGCGGGCACATGCTCGAGAATCGCCTCAAACAGGGGGGTCATGTTCCCTTCCCGCACGTTCGGATCCAGAGAGGCGTACCCGTCCCGCCCCGAAGCGTATACCACCGGAAATTCCAGCTGATCCTCATCCGCGCCCAGCTCGATGAACAGGTCGATCAGCTCGTCGATGACCTCCGCCGGCCGCGCGCCGTCCCGGTCAATTTTATTGATGACCACCACCGGCCTTTTGCCCAGCCCCAACGCCTTCTTAAGCACGAACCGGGTCTGGGGCATGCAGCCTTCGAACGCGTCCACGAGCAGCAGCACGCCGTC
>CEAA01027657.1_pt1 | contig 54373 bp, 41 predicted proteins | sample 557551 | NCBI WGS metagenome assembly CEAA01 (sample SAMEA3182115, study PRJEB8094) | gut metagenome | biome: human; feature: gut; material: Stool; isolation source: human stools | place: Canada | collected 2013-06-11
AGCGTTCGTCCTGAGCCAGGATCAAACTCTCTAAATATGGTATATATCCGCCGTAGCGGTCTATATCGTCTTTAGAGCTTCTAGCTCATTCGCAGCCTCTCTGCTGCTCGCACCGGTTTAGGCCCGGTGTGCCTTTAATTAACGGGTAGTTTTGGTTCTTTCCGTTTACGTTGTTTAATTTTCAAGGTCCCCACTCTACGGCCTTGGAACTCTCCTGCATATCCGCGGTTTCATTGTTGCCAATGTTTCCCTGCTTTATGCATTTCATTCCCAGCCCATTCCCATCAGAGCCTCTCAACCCTTGATTTTCCTGGGTTTTTGGCCTCCCGCGGGTTCCCCCGCTCGAGAGCGCTTGACTATAATACCATCCCTCCTCCCCTTTGTCAACTACTTTTTTAATCTTTTTTTGCCTTTTTTCGAAAAAGTTGATTTTCCTCAGCGATTTCCCTTGTTTTCGCCGTTTTCCTACAGGGATTCCGCCCAGCGGCTGATGCCTTGGCGGCCGACTGCCTCCAGCTGCGCGGAAAAGTCCATCCCCAGCGCATACCCCTCAGGGAACACATCAGCCAGCGGCACCAGTACAAAAGCCCTTTCCCCCATGCGAGGATGTGGGAGAGTCAGTTCTTCCCCCTGCAGTGTCTGTCCCTCATAGAGCAGCAAATCCAAATCCAAAGTGCGCGGCCCGTTGACCGCCGTCCGCACCCGGCCCATGGCCGCCTCGATCCCCAGGCAGGCGCCAAGCAGCGCCCGGGGAGACAGCTCGGTCTCCAGCAACACCGCCGCATTGAGAAAAGCCGGCTGATCCACATACCCCACCGGATCGGTCTCATACACGTCGGACGTCTTGAGCACCCGCGTGCGGGGCAAAGCGGCTAAAGCGGCCAGCGCCCGCCGGAGATTGTCCATCCGATCGCCCAGGTTGGCCCCCAGCGCCACCACCACCCGGCTCACGCCCGATTCTCCCGGCGGCGGGTAATCTCCACCGCTACATAGTCAAAATCGGCCGCAATGGGCGCCCGGGGCTTTTTCAGCAGCACCGTCACCGCCTCCACGGGGAAATCAGCCAGCACCGCCTCGGCCACCCGTTGGGCGGCCCGCTCGATGAGATCGTTCTTCTCCGCCTGCATCACCGCCAGCACCCGCTTGGTTACCTTGGAGTAGTTGACGGTGTCGTTCAGGTCATCCGTCGCACCGGGCCGGCGCAGATCCGCCTCCAGCGTGATATCCAGCTCAAACGGCTGTCCCTTTTCCTTTTCGGTCTCCTTAACGCCATGATAGGCATACACCCGCAGCCCGCGGATATAAATCTTATCCATGTTTTTCCTCCATCAATTCCCGCAGCATTTTCTCCGGATTCTCCAGAAAGCTTCGGGTAATCCGGTAGCTGTCGGTCTCCCGATAGGCGCACGGCCGGATCCCCTCGTCGGAAAACGCATAAATCCGCGCCCCCGGATAGGCGGTCAGAATCGGCGAGTGGGTAGCGATCAGCACCTGGGAGCCGCCCCGCACCAACTCGTGCAGCCTATATAATAGGGATAATTGCCTAGCCGCCGACAGGGCCGCCTCCGGCTCGTCCAGGATATACAGCCCCCGTCCGCGGAACCGGCTGAGCGCCAGCGATAAAAAGCTTTCGCCATGGGACTGGGCGTGCAGGGATTTGCCGCCGTACCCCTCCAGGTTCAGCTCCAGTTTCTCCACCTGGGAGGCCACATTGTAGAAGCTCTCGGCCCGCAGAAAATACCCGTCCTCAGGCAAAAGCGCCGATTTCTCCAGAACGATCCCTTTGTAAAAGTCCGCATGAGTCTCGGCAGTGGAAAAATTGAAATCCACCGAGCCGCCTTCTGCGTTAAATCCCCAGTTCACCGCAATGGCTTCCAGCAAAGTGGACTTGCCGCTGCCGTTTTCTCCGACGAAAAATGTCACGGCTTCGGAGAGCTCCACCTCGCGGGTGTTCCGGATGGCAGGCAGCTCCCACACATACCGATCCCGCAGCGGTATCTCCCGCCGGAACCGGACCCGGCGGATAAACCGCCGGTCGATCATCTCTCGCGGCGGCACGCGTCCGCCACACGGGCCGCCTGCACGGCCGGCGCCACATCGTGCACCCGCAGAATATGCGCACCGTTCCATTGGGCCAGCGTATGGATGGCCAGCGTACCTGGCAGCCGCTCCTCAAAAGGCGGATTGCCGCACCACATGCCGACCACCCTTTTGCGGGACGCACCCACCAGCACAGCGGTTTCCGGCAGACCGGCCAGCACCTGCGGCAGCTGGGCGATGAGCTGCACGTCCCCCAGCCGCGGCTTGCCGAAGCCGATGCCCGGATCCAGGCACACCGCCTCCCGGGCCAGCCCCGCCTGTTCCGCCGCTTCCAGCGCCTCCAGGAAATAGGCGCGCACCGCCCCTGCCGCGTCCGCGCCGCCCTCGTCGTCCGCGCCGCCGCCTGCATGCATCATCACCAGTCCCGCCCCGTACCGGGCTGCGACGCCGGGCATACCGTTTTGCAGGGAGCCGGACACATCGTTGATAATGTGCGCCCCGGCCTCCAGCGCTCTGGCCGCTACCTCAGGATAATATGTGTCGATGGAAACCGGGATCGTCACCCGCCCACTGAGCACCTCCAGCACCGGCCGCAGCCGGCTCCATTCCTCCTCAGCCGTCACCGGGATATGCCCGGGCCGGGTGGACTGGGCGCCAATGTCCAGCACATCCGCCCCTTCCGCTTGGATGGCCAGGGCCCGCTCCACAGCGGCCTCCACCGTGTCGTACCGTCCCCCGTCAGAAAAGCTGTCCGGCGTAATGTTGAGAATCCCCATAATATGGGTGTGCTGCGTCAAATCCAACTCCCCGCCGCGATAGTGAAATCTAGGCATATGCCGTCCCCTTTCCAATAAAAAACCGCCCCCGCAAAACGGGGGCGGGAATACCCTTTCAGTCAGAGCCGACTCATCGGGCGGCGTCCCTTTATTTCGCCCGCCGCTTTTCCGCAGCAGCCGCCACCAGACCCTTAAACAGGGGATGCGGGCGGTTGGGCCGGGACTTGAATTCCGGATGGAACTGACAGGCCACAAACCAGGGATGATCGGGAATTTCCACCATTTCCACAATGTGCTTGTCCGGCGAAATCCCCGCAAGCATCATGCCGGCGTTCTGCATCTGCTCCCGGTAGTCGTTGTTGAATTCATAACGGTGCCGATGCCGCTCATAAATCAATTCCTCGCCGTACTGGGCATAGGACTTAGAGCGGATATCCAACACGCAGGGATACTGCCCCAGGCGCATGGTGCCGCCCCGCTGATCCACATCCCGCTGGTCGGGCATGAGATCAATAACATTGTGAGGAGAGGCGGGATCGATCTCCGCCGTGTTGGCGTCGGCGTATCCCAGCACATTGCGGGCGAATTCCACTACCGCGACCTGCATGCCCAGGCAGATGCCCAGGAAGGGGATCTGGTTTTCGCGGGCATAGCGGACGGCGGCGATTTTTCCCTCCACCCCGCGGGAGCCGAAGCCACCAGGCACCAGGATGCCATCCGCGTTGCACAGCACCAGAGAGGCCGTCTCGTCGGTGACGGTCTCGGAATCGATCCACAGAATATTCACCGCGGCGCCTACCGGGATGCCGCCGTGCTTGAGAGCCTCGGCGACGCTGAGATACGCGTCGTGAAGCTCCACATATTTGCCCACCAGTGCGATGTTGACGGTGACGGTGGGATTGCGCAGGCAGTCCACCATATGGGTCCACTCGGCTAAATCCGGCTCCAGGTCGCCCAGGCCGAATTCCTTGCACACGATGGAGGCGAGCCCCTCCTCCTCCAGCACCAGCGGCGCCTCGTACAACAGACTCACATCGCAGTTTTCAATGACGCATTCCCGCTTGACGTTGCAGAACAATGCGATCTTGTCCCGCAGGTCGGAGGGAAGATGCTGCTCGCTCCGGCAGACGATGATATCGGGCTGAATGCCCAGGGACAGCAACTCCTTAACCGAGTGCTGGGTGGGCTTGGTCTTCAGTTCCTGGGACGCGGCGATATACGGCACCAGCGTCACATGGAGGAACAGGCAGTCGCGGCGGCGCTGGCTGGCGAACTGACGGATAGCCTCCAAAAAGGGCAACCCCTCGATGTCGCCCACGGTGCCGCCAATTTCGATAATATGCACGTCGTATTTGTCCGCGTCCAGCTCGATGCGGCGCTTAATTTCATTGGTGATATGCGGGATCACCTGCACGGTGCCCCCGTCATAATCCCCCTGCCGCTCCTTCTGCAGCACGTTCCAGTACACCTTGCCGGAAGTGACCGAGCTGTTTTGCGACAGGCTGACGTCGATGAACCGCTCGTAATGCCCCAGATCCAGGTCGGTTTCCGCGCCGTCGTCGGTGACGAATACTTCGCCATGCTGAATAGGATTCATCGTGCCGGGATCGATGTTCAGATACGGATCCAGCTTCTTGACCGAAACCGTCAACCCCCGGCTTTTGAGCAGTCTTCCCAAAGAAGCCGCTGTAATCCCTTTTCCCAGCCCGGAAACCACGCCGCCTGTGACAAATACGTATTTTGCTGCCATGTCGCATCCTCCAAAAATATCCTCTTGTATTTAACTTCTTCCCGTCAGCCCTGTACCGGGCGTATCGGCACGCCGTGCGCCGCCAGATACGCCTTGAGATCCGGAATACCGATTTCGTGGTAATGAAACAGGGAGGCCGCCAGCACGGCATCCGCCTTCCCCTTTTGAAACGCGTCCAGAAAATGCTCCATAGCGCCCGCGCCCCCGGAAGCAATGACGGGAATCCCCGCCCGCCCCGATACGGCGGCGGTCAGCTCCAAATCGTAGCCGGCCTTGGTGCCGTCGGCGTCCATGCTGGTCAACAGGATTTCCCCCGCCCCCAGCGCCTCGACCCGGGCGGCCCATTCCAGGGCATCCAGTCCCGTGTTCTGCCTCCCGCCGGTCTTGTACACGTCCCAGCCGGAACCGTCCGGTCTCCTGCGGGCGTCGATAGCCACCACCACGCACTGACTGCCGAACCGCTGCGCGGCCTCCCGGATAAGCTCCGGCCGGTCGATCGCTGCGGAATTGACGGAAATTTTGTCCGCCCCCTGCAGCAGGACGGATCGAAAATCCTCCGCCGTGCGGATACCGCCCCCCACCGTGAAAGGAATGGTCAGCTTTTCCGCAACCCGGGCGGCCAGCTCCGCCGCCGTGGCCCTCCCCTCATGGGAAGCGGTGATGTCCAAGAACACCACCTCGTCGGCCCCCGCCTGCGAATAGGCGGCGGCCACCTCCACCGGATCCCCCGCGTCCCGGAGATCCACGAAATTCACGCCCTTGACCACCCGGCCGTCCTTCACGTCCAGGCAGGGGATGATGCGCTTAGCAAACATCAGCCGCCCCCCTTTCGGTCCAGCGGATGAAGTTCATCAGCATCCGTTCCCCCACCGGCCCCGATTTCTCCGGGTGGAACTGCATGCCCGCCACGTTCCCCCGCTGCACGGCCGCGTGAAAGTCGATCCCGTACCGAGCGCAGGCCAGTACGTCCTCCGGCTTGTCCGCCGCGCAGGCGTAGGAATGGACGAAATACACATATGGATCCGCCGGCAACCCGTCGAGCAGAAGGCTTTCCTTGGCCGGTGTCAGGCTGTTCCACCCCATATGGGGGATTTTCAGCCCGCAGTCGGGCAGCCGGCGCACCTGGCCGGGTATCAGCCCCAGCCCCCGGATGCCCGGGCCCTCCTCGCTGCCGTCGAACAGGGCCTGCATTCCCAGGCAAATCCCCAGGAACGGGCGGCCGCTCTCCGCGAACGCGTACAGGGCGGGCACCACGCCGCTGTTCTCCAGCGCCGCCATCGCGTCGGCAAACGCGCCCACGCCCGGCAGAATCAGCCCGTCGGCCCCGGCCATCACGTCCGGGTCGCGGGTAATGACCGCCTCGGCTCCCAACCGCGCCAGCGCCAGGTCGACGCTGCGCAGATTGCCCGCGCCGTAATCCACCACCGCAATCAATCACCCCGCCCCCCCTTTCGCGCTTTCATAAAACATACTTATTTATTTTACCATCAGCGCCCTGTCCGGTCAAGACGGAAAAGCGATTTCTCCGCGCTGTTTTTCCTTTTTATACAGACAAGCCGTCACCATTGTCCTGCCCGCGCATACAGTGGAATAGCGAGCCTTCTATTCAGGGGGAAATCTGCGTACCCACACCGTCCCCGCCAGCGACTTTTTTCGCACGGGGGCCTTATCAGAAAGGAACCATATTATGAGCACTGCGCTATTTATTGTCATCGGCGCGGCTGTGGCACTTCTCCTGGGCTTCCTTATCGTTGTCATTGTCTGGCAAATCCGCACCCACCGCTTCCGCCCGAACCCTGATAAAAACGCCCAACAGGAACAGCTTAACCAGGATTTGAAGCCTGCAGGCTTCGCCTACGACCGCCGAACCGATACCTTCTATTCCCTCATGGACTGCTGGCAGCGAAAAATGGGTTACTGCCGGCTGTACGACGAAGCCGCGCCCGGCTTCAATATGATTATGCACTGCGAACCCGTCCCCTTTTTCTACGGGGGAAAACGCTGGCTCGTCGAACTGTGGAAAGGCCAATACGGCATTACTACCGGCGGCGAAATCGGTGTGTACAATACCACGCTCGAAGACGTTCACTCGGAAAAATTCATCGGTACCTTTTACGAGAGCATCTCCGACGACGAACGCCTGCCCATGGCCTTCGTGCTGCGAAAGAACGGCAAGCCCATCATGCGCCGCAAAGGGCTGCACTGGTGGCTGACCGGCTTCAAGCTCGGGGAGTTCTCTCCCACCCATACGCTGACCATGGACGCGCGCATCACCTTCCCAGACAAGGCCATGTGCCGCGCTTTTGCCGACAGTCTGCGGGGCATCGGCTACCAGCCGCATGAATTCTCGGTGCGGGGCCGCACCGCCGTCGTGCATTACACCACGCCGCACACGCCCCAGTCCCTGAATGTCGTACAGGAAGCCGTCATCCAGCAGGCCAACGAGAACAACTGCGGCCTGTACCGGATGGCCACCGCCAAATATTCCGACACGCTGGATAAGCTGGAATACGTCAAGGCAGCCATGCCCGAGCTGTATGAATTCTTCCTGCACTCCCTGTATGCCCGCGGCCTGTTCGAGGCTTTCGAATGGCTGATTGACCTGGTGCACCCGCCGCATCCTCAGCCCTGTCCGCCCGAACCCTGTCCGCCGGATCCGGAACCTCCCTGTCCGCCTCGGCCCCGGCCCTGCCCGGTGGAGTGTCTGCTGATCCGCCCGGTTCCCGGCGAACCGGGCAGCCTGCTGGCCTGCCCCGTGCCCTGCCCACCGGAACCAGAGTCCCCCTGTCCGCCGCCGTGGCCGCTGCCTTGTCCGCCCCAGCCCTGCCCCCCCTCTCCCCCCTGCCCGCCGGAGCCGAAACCGCCCTGTCCCTGCTGCGGCTCCCGTCACTGCCGGCGGCGCGGAAGCTGCGGCAGAAGCGGCGGTCATCGGCCAGAGGGCTGAGGCCATGTTCTCCGTCAAGCAGCGGCTGCTCGAGGCCTACCAGGCGGCAAAGGTCATCCCCTTCGACGCCTCCTCCAAGTTCATTATTCTCAGCGACTGCCATCGCGGCCAGGGCAACAGCGCCGATAATTTTCTGCCCAACCAGGAGGTCTACTGCGGCGCGCTCGAGTACTATCTGGCCAACGGCTACACCTATATCGAACTGGGAGATGGAGACGAGCTGTGGGAAAATCGAAATCAGCAAACCATCATTCAGACCCACACCAACGCCTTTCAGCTGTTGTCCAAATTCTATCAGGCCGGCCGGCTGCACATGATTTACGGCAACCACGACATTGTCAAGCGGCGAAAAACCTACCCCTGCCAATGCGCGAGCTACTATTGCGACTGCGACCGCTGCGATAAGCCGCTGTTCCCCGGCCTGGAAATCCCCGAAAGCCTGGTGCTGGAAAACCGGCAGACCGGCCAGCGCCTGCTGCTGGTTCACGGCCATCAGGGCAGCCTGCTCAACGACGCCTTGTGGCCCCTGGCTCGCTTCCTTGTGCGGTATCTCTGGGGCCCGCTGGAGCTGGTGGGCTTCCTGGCGCCGGTAGGGGGCGGCCGCCCCCGCCAGAAAACGGAAAAGATTGAAAAAGAGCTGTGCGCCTTCGCGGCCAGCGAAAATCAAATTGTCATCGCCGGGCACACCCATCGCCCGATTTTCCCCCAGCCTGGCGAATGCCCCTATTTCAACGATGGGAGCTGCGTTCATCCCCGGTGTATCACCGGCATCGAAATCGCCGGCGGCAGCATCTCCCTGGTCAAGTGGGCGGTGGGCACCCGAGAGGATCGCACCTTGTTTATTGAAAGGGAGATCTTGGAGGGTCCCATCCCCCTGTCTGCCTATCAAGACTAGCAAAAACCGGCGGGTCCCTCATAAAGGGGCCCGCCGGTTTTTATATCAGCGGTTTTCCTTCCTTTTTTTCGTCAGGTTGGTCGCGCCCAGCACCGCGCAGAGAATCGCCAGCGCCCCGGCCACACCAATTGTCACCAACACCCAGACCGGCTGCTTAGGGGCGGGAATGTCGTCCCGGATCACGCTGGGGGTCGCCTGCACATCCCAGTCCACCACGCAGGGAACCGGCTCGCCGGTATAGGCGAAATCGCAGTACAGCGCCACCCGGTATTCCTTCTGGGAGTCTCTGGCCAGGGCATCCTGCCGCAGCCGGATCCCCCCTTCGTCCGCCGCCCGGGTGTAAGGCCCGTCGTACAAGACCGTCTCCCCGTCGGTGATCCGCAGGCGAAGCGCGCTCAGATAGGCCAGCGCCTCCTCGTCGTCATAAGGCAGCTCCACCGCCCGGATCCAGACGTCCACCGCCGCCTTGTCCTCGTTGACAAAACGGAGGATGCCGTCCTCCCGAGCCTCCCCAGCCCGCAGCACAGGGGACTCCCAGAAGGTGCTCTCCTGTGGCTCCTTGAAAATCTGCCCGCTGTTGCCCTGGCTGACTACGGTGTAAATCCGCTGCGCCTGCGCCGTCTCGGCCGAGACAGCAAAACTCGCGGGGAGCAGCAGCGCCATCAGCGCCGCAGCGAGGCGGACGCCCTTGGAAATGTGCCTCATGCCCGTCCGCCCCCTTTCGGCCCGCCGTTATTTTTGGAAGCCCGCACGCTCAGCAGGATGGACAGGCCCGCGAACACGACCACCACCCCGCCCATGATCACCAGCCCCGCCACCGGGAAGCCGAATACGGTGGCCGGCCGATCATCCTCATCGCCCGTCCCGCTCACCTCGGAGGAGACCGGCGCCGGCGCGGTGGGAATATACGGCGCGGTGGACGGCGGCATGGACGCCCCGTCCGCAAAGGGATCCACGCCCCCCGCCATCATGCCGATCTGATCCGCCGTCAGCGCGACCTCATACAGGGCCGTGTCGTCCAGCTCGGCATGCAGGCAGCGGCCGCCGTCGTATGCCGCCCCTATCTTCATGGTCAGCGCCTGCAGTTCCACCATGCTCATCAGCAGCGGATCATCAAACCACAAGGTCCCGTCAATGTACACCTTCATGCTGTGCTCGTCGGAAACCACCGCCACATGGTGCCAGGAGCCTTCGGGCAGCCCGTAGGACACCCCGTCCGCCGCAGGGTTGAACTGCTCGAAATGCATTCCCTCCTGGGTCTTGGTCTTGTTGAAGCCCAGATCGAGATAAATGCCGTTCAGGCTCCCGCCCTCCTTCTGCTTGGAGGCGTCCCGGGCAAAGGGGCTGAAAGCCAGCCATCGCTCTTCCCGCCGGGAATAGGTGAACAGCCGCTGATTGTACCGGGCGTCCTCCTCCGCCCCGTCCGGGGCCCCCAGCCATTTGATCCAGGTGGAAAAGCTGAACCGGTTGGTCTTCAGCTGCGCGTAGCCCAGCTGAAGATATTCCGTCTTGCCGTCCAGCAGCAGCGCCTTGCCGTCGCGCCCATCCACCCAGGTCATCGCGGACGCCCCCTGCTCCTTGCCGTCCTTGTAAAAGCTCACCTTGTCGGAGACCGCCCCCGGCTCGGTGATGATGGAAAGCCGTCCCTTGGAAAAGCCGTCCAGCGCCGCCGCCGGCAGACCGGGCAGCATCCCCGCCAGCAGCAGCGCGCCGCACACCGCCAGCGCCGCACACCGTCTTCCTCGTTTTGCTGTATGCATGGCTCTAAGCCCTCATTTCCTGCTTATTGGTATCCTCTCTATTCTCTTATTTTTTCCCCCTCTTGTCAATCCTATTAAATAAAAAAGAGACGCCGATCGCATTCCCTATCCATTTTTCAGTGTATTCTGCAATCGGCTGCCGATGCGCTCCACACCTCTCGCCGCATGGTGATGCCTCGGTCATGAAAATCCGGCGGCCGGCTATGGCAAAAAAATTCCCGCCGGCCTATCGCCCGCGGGAATTTTTTTAAAACCGGCAGAGCCCCTTCTGCTCAAGCAACTTGATGAACAGGCCTCCCTGCACCGTCCGGTTCTGAAAGCCGATCTGCTGCGAGGTGACGGTGGAATACCAATCGGTCATGGGCACCCGGGAAGGAGACACATGGTAAGCCAGCCACAGCGGATGGATGAACGCCATGAACTGCTCCTTATCGGGCGCCAATGTCGCCGTCCAGACCAGCCAGTCCGATTTGGTGTAATCCGCCCGGTTGTCCAGCGGCATCCCGTAGGGGTTCAGCCGGGCGGCGTAAGAGGCGAATTCCCGCTCCATGGCCGCCGCCGGGAACAGCCCGGTGCCGAACAGCTTATCCCACACCGCATTGTACTTCATGCTGAAGGTACCCGGCTGATCGAAGGCCAGGCGGAAGCTGCCGTCTCCCTCGGCGGCGCGATCCAACCAAGAGGCAGCCATTTCCCGGGCGGCGGCGTCGAACCGGGCCGCCTCTTGCCGGTCTCCCCACATCCCGCACAACCGGGCGTAGCCCGCCAGCCCCATAATCGCCTTGAGGGACAGGTTGCAGTTGTGGGCCAGATGCCCCGCGAAATCGTCGGTACACAGCTGATTTTCCGGATCCACCCCGTGACGCAGCAGATACCCGGCCCATTTGGCCAGCAGCTCTCGGTGCTCCCCGGCAAAATCCGCATCCCCGTCGGCCGCCGACACCGCCGCGGCCATCACCAGCATGTTGCCGCATTCCTCCACCGGCATCTGCCAGCGGGGATCCGTCCCCCCGCCGTATACCTGCCCGTTAAGGATAGGATAGGTTCCCACATCGTGGGGCGCAAAATCAAAGGGCCACCGCTCCTGCGCCGCATAGCGGAAAATCGGCCGCATCATTCCCTTGACCAGCTCGGTGTTGTACAGCAAAAACAGCGGAATAGACGGATAGCTCACGTCCACCGTGGCGGCGCACCCGTTGCTGAAGCACTCCTTGGAGACAAACAGCAGCTTACCTTCCGGATCCACCGCCGCCTTGTGGGCCGCGATGCTCTGCCGCAGGGCGAGAAGCAGCAGCTCGGCGTATTCCTCGCCCCCCGCCTGGGCGGCCTCCCTGGTCAGCGTCTCTCCGAACGCCCGGCAACGTTCCGCCACATCCACGTACTCCGCGTACGCCCGCGCGATTGCCGCGCCGATCGTCGTCCCGTCCTGGTTCCACACCGACTTGAGCGGCTTCCCGAAATAGGTCAGGGAATACACATCGTCGTAGGCGAAGGTGAACAGCGCCTGCGCCTCCCCCGCCGTATCCAGCCCAGCCGTTACATAGACATACCGCATGTTCCCGCCGGCCGGATCGGCCATCTGCCCGGCCTCCCGCTCCCCGTTCACCGACAGATAGAAATAGCCCCAGTCGATCCGCCGGTCGTCCCCGGCCTTGCCCAGCACCGCCTGCTCCTGGCCGTACAGCCGCATGGTGGTGACACCCGGCGCAGCGTCCGCCCGCTCGGCGAAGACCGGGCACTGCCCCGGCTCGTTGAGGCAGAAGGCCTCCGACGCCCGAACGGTGACCGCCACCCGGTGCGCCCCGCCGTCCGTCGTCCGCACCGCTGTGCGCAGATAAGACACCGGCCGGCTCAGCAGCTGCAAATCATCAGGCAGAACGGGGGACAGAAACTCCGCCGTCAGCTCCACCCCGCCGGCCTCGAAGCGGTACCGGGTGGCGAAGGCCTCCACCTCCACGCTCGTCTGCTCCATGCCCGGCAGCCCCAGCCGCTCGGCGTCCCCCATGAACACATAGGTCTCCCCGTCGATGTCCGCCAGCCCGTCCAGCGGCATGTCCCGCCCTGTCCAATGCCGGACGGTCCCGGCGTTCAGCCGGTCTCCCATGGACCAAACACTCATATAGGGGTCGATGGTGATCAGCGGATACGCGGGTGCTCGCAGCTTCATACTCGTCATCCTTTCCGTTGGGATTGCTTTTCCCCTTTAGTTGTAATATACTATTTTTATCCCCCGTTTACCAGGGGAAAAACCGGTGCAAAGGTGTGAAAAACAAGTGAGAGAGGATATTCACTACTTTCTCCCCTCCTCCCCTCTGCCCTTTGTGGTGGAGATGTGCGGCATTTCCTACTGCGATGGCACCTACCGCCAGGAACGGGTGAATTCCCCCATCTGCGTGCTGGAATACGTGGCCGAGGGCACCGGTACCGTCATCGTGGAGGGAGTGGCCCACACCGCCTCGGCCGGCGACGTCTATCTGCTGCCCATGGGCAGCTCGCACCGCTACTTCAGCGACGGGGAGCACCCCTGGACCAAGCTGTTCATCAACGCCTGGGGCCCGGTTATCCCCCCGCTGCTGACCGCCTATGGGCTGGACGGACAGGTGGTCTTCCCCTCCTGCCCGTTGGAAGGGCTGTTCCGGGATCTGTTCGCCCTGTCGGGCGGGGCGGGGCCGGGCGGCCTGCCGCAGGAGACGGTGATGGAGCGGTGCGCCCTGAAATTTCACGAAATCCTCATGGGCCTGTCCGCCTGTCTCAAGGGCCGGGCCGCGCCCCCCGACGAGGCCGCCCGCCTGAAAAACCTCATCGACAGCCGTCTCAATCAGACGGTCACCATCCGGGAGCTGGCGGAGGAAATCTACCGTTCGGAGGACTATACCATCAAGCTCTTCAAACGCCATTTCGGCCGCACGCCCCACGCCTATGCCGCCGAGCGGAAAGCCGCCTTGGCCGTCAAGCTGCTGACCGAAACCCGCCTGCCGGTGGCTCAAATCGCCGCCGGCCTGGGGTACGAGGATCCGCAGTATTTCTCCCACGCCTTCCGGCGGCAGACCGGCCTATCCCCCTCCGCCTGCCGCAAGAACGCCGCCGCCCCGAAAGGAGAGCCCCCCCATGACTGAACTGCAAGCCCGCCTGCGGGCCCTGGCCGAGCCGGATTACCAGGCCTTCGCCTCCCGCCTGCTCCCCGGGGTGGATAACCTCCTAGGGGTACGCATCCCCCATCTGCGCAAGCTCGCCCGGCAGCTCGCCCGGGAGGACTGGCGCGCCGCCCTGACCGCCATGGGGGACGGCAGCTTTGAGGAAGTCCTGCTGCAGGGCCTCCTCATCGGCTGTGCCAAGGGCACCCCGGCGGAAATCCTCCCCCACGTGGCCGCCTTTGTGCCTAAAATCGATAACTGGTCGATCTGCGACAGCTTTTGCAGCAGCCTGAAGCTGGCCGCCTCCTATCCGGAGCCGATCTGGGACTTTCTCCTGCCCTATCTGGGCAGCGGCCGCGAGTTCTCCGTGCGCTTCGCCGTGGTAATGCTGCTGTTCTACTACCTGGACGAGGCCCACATCGACCGGGTGCTGTCCCTGCTGGACGGCGTCAGGCAGCCGGACTACTACGCCCGCATGGCCGTGGCCTGGGCGGTGTCCATCGCCTATGTCCGGTTTCCGGAAAAAACGTTGGCCTATCTGAAGACCTGCTCTCTGGACGATTTTACCTATAACAAGGCCCTGCAAAAGGCCGTGGAATCCCGCTGCGTCGGGGAACCCGCCCGCTCCGTCCTGCGCGCCATGAAGCGCTGATACGGTTGCGCCCACGCCCCCGTTTATGCTATACTTACCCGGAATCCAACCGAAAGGAGGCGGCCGCTTGCAGTCGCTGTCAACACCGCGTATCCCTCCCCGCGCCCGGGAAGCCGGCCGCTATGCCGCCGCTTTTTTGCTGCCCGCGGCGGTCATGCTGGCCGTCTACGCCCTTATCGGCGTCGCCCCATTTGGTGAGAAAAGCCTGCTGGTCACCGATATGGACGGCCAATACGTCAGCTTTTTTTCCTATTTAAAGGATATGGCCCGCAACGGTAACGACTTTTTCTATACCTTCAGCAAGAATCTGGGCGGCGATATGGCCGGCTTCGCCGCCTATTACCTGCTCAGCCCCTTCAATCTCGTGCTGCTCCCCTTTTCCACCGTCCATCTGCCCGCCGGCATCCTTCTGCTCACCCTCCTCAAGGTGGGCAGCGCCGGGCTGACCTGTGCGCTGTTTCTCTCCCGGGCAGAGCGGGCCGGTTCCGGCACCCTGCTCTTTTCCTGCTCCTACGCCCTGATGGGCTTCGTCTTCGTCTATCAGCAGAATATTCTTTGGCTGGACGGCATCATTTTCCTGCCTCTGGTGCTCTGGGGCGTCCAGCGGCTGATGAGCCGCCGTCGTCCCCTCCTGTTTATCCTCAGCCTGGCCGCCTGCCTGATCACCAATTATTACATAGCGTATATGATATGTATCTTCTCCGCTTTGTATTTTCTCTTCCAACTGGCAGTGATCCATCCCCAATCCCCCCGGCTGCACGGGCGGGCCGTGCTTATCTCCTGCGGGCGGCTGCTGGGCGCGTATCTGGCCGCGGCGGGCCTGGCCGCCTTCGTCCTGGTGCCCACCGCCTTTTCCCTGATGGGCGGGGACAAGAATCTAGGGCTCCTCTCCCGCCTCGGCCTGGGGGTCCGGTTCGAGGCCGGGGATCTGTTTTCCAAGCTGTTCACCGGCTCCTTTGAAAGCCGGGATATGTGGACAAGTCCCCTGCCCGTGATGTTCTGCGGCCTGCTGATAACCCTGCTGCTCTTTCTCTACTTTTTCAACCGGCGCATCCGCTTTCGGGAAAAAGTGGCCGCCGGGATTTGGCTGGCCGTGATGTTCTGCGGCTTTCAGGTGGAGGCTCTTTATCTCGTCTGGCATGCCTTTAATTTTCCCATCGGCTTCCCCTCCCGGCAGGCGTTCCTGTTCAGCTTCACCATGATTTACCTGGCCTGCCGGGGCTTTGTCCGCCTGCGGGGCGGCGTGAAGCGGCGGCACCTGGCCATAGCCCTCACGCTGTTCATGCTGATAGCCGCGATGGTCGCCCGGCAACAGTATGGGTACCTGACCCTGGCCGGGATCGGCTTCGACGTCCTGGTGGCCGCCGTCCTCACCGTGCTGCTCGGCGCGCGGGCGCGGCTGTCCCGCGCCGGCCGCCGGCGGTTCGGCTCCCTGGTTCTGGCCGCTCTTCTGCTGGTCAACAGCGGCAATCTGCTGCTGTACGGCCGGCATGTGCTGTCCCAGATGAATTACATCCCCGTGAAGACCTACGCCCGTTATGTCAGCGACGTGCAGCCGGTGGTGGAGCGGGTCAAGCATGAGGACAAAGGCTTTTATCGGATGGAACAGACCTTCCACCGGGGTCGCAACGATCCCATGCTGTTCTCCTACCGGGGCCTGTCCCACTTCAGTTCCACCGAAAAGACCGCCACCAAGGATTTTATGGGCCGGATGGGCTTCCGCAACGCTGGCCTGTGGGCCAACTACTGGGAAGGATCCACTGTTTTCGCTGACTGCCTGCTAGGCGTGAAATACCGGCTGTCCCGCAGCGAGGCGGATCCCGTGTATCCCCGGCTGTACACCATGGGCAGCGTCTCCGTCTTCCGCAACACCGCCGCCCTGCCCATCGGCTTCGCCGCCGCCGACGATGTTCTCCGCGCCGATATGGGCGGGGACGATCCCTTCCTGCGTCAGAACCGGATGGCCAGCGCCCTCACCGGCCGGGAGGAATGCCTCTTCTACCGGGTGGACGGGGCGGAGGAGTCCCTGACCGGTCTGTCCGCCGGCTTGTCCGATACGGCGACCGTCTATGTTCGGGAAGAGGACGCGGAACAAGCGGAAATCGTCTATACCTTCTCCGCGCCTACCGCCGATCCTCTCTACGCCTACTTCCCCGGCGCCGCTCTGAAGGGGGCGGATATCTCGGTCAACGGCGTCAGCCTGGGCCAAACCTTCACCTCGTATCGGTACGGCGTTATCCCCCTAGGCCGGTTCCAGCCTGGAGAACTCGTCTCCTTCCGGATGACGCCCCACGGAGACTCCTTGGAGTATAAAGAAGCGCTTTTTTACTATGAGGATTTGTCAGCCACCCGCACCCTGTCCAAAGCCCTCGCCGCCCATCCCTATGCGCTCGAATCCTTCACCAGCTCTCGCCTAAACGGAGTCATCGACGTGCCGGAGGATCGCACCCGCCTGCTGCTGACCATCCCGGCGGACGAGGGCTGGACGATTCTGGTGGACGGGAAGAAAACCGCGCCCGACGCCGCCTTCGGCGCGCTGCTGTCGGTGTCCCTGACTCCCGGTCAGCATCGGATCGCCCTGCGGTACGTCCCGCCCGGCTTCGCGGCGGGGACAGCCGTCACCGCGGGAACTATCCTGCTGCTGACCGCTCTCTTCCTGGGGAGATGGAGCCGCCGCCGGCGCAAAAACCGACAGAATTCGCCGCCTCTCCCCGCGCCGGCGTGCTATACTGAACCACTGTGTCCGGGCGATACGGACACACAGCGTTAGAAAGGAAGGGGAACTCCCATGGTATACAGCTGCGGCAAATGTAGATTTGCTTTTGAACGAGTGTCGGAGCCGGAGCGGTGCCCCGACTGCGGCTCCCTGGCCATCCATCCGGCCGACGAGGCGGAGCGCCGGGACTACGAGGCCGTCCGCCGCTCCCTCGAAGCGGAAGCCGCTGGCCGGGAAACGGCCTGATCGCCGCCGAAGCCGCGCCCAAACAAACAGCCGCCGGGCGGAACAGACAGTCTGTTCCACCCGGCGGCTGCTTTTATTTGCCGATCCCCATATTCATTTAAAACGCCGCCTTGATGGGCGCGCGGCGGATGAACAGCCAGGCGAACACGCCGAACGCCGCTGCCACCGTCAGCAGCCCCGCGCCCAGATGGAGGGGCGAGAGCAGCAGGAAATCCGCGGCGGCCGTTATCGCGCCGAAAATCCCCTTTTGGGCCGCCGCCGGGAGCAGCATCACCAGGATGGGCAGGACGACGAACAGGAAGGCCGGCACCCCGATGGACACCCCCAGGCGCAGGTACTTGCCCATGCGGTAATACGCGCCCCCAATGAAATACCCGATCATGCCGAAGGCCAGATGCGCCGCCAGCAGGCAGCCCATCAAGGACAGCCGGGTGGTGAGCTGGAGGCTGTGCTCGTGGCCGAACAGCAACAGCAACACATCGGTGCTGTTATCCGTGAACAGCGAAACCAGAAGCTGCAGCAGCACATCCCCCACCGTCATGCACACCGAAAAGATGCCAAAAAACGCTAAAAAACTGAGGAACACCGTCCGGCGGGACACCCCGTTGCCCAGGCCGAAGCGCAGGCTTTGGGAGAACAGCACGATCCCGTACACCAGCATCATCACCACCGAGCCGGTGGACATGCCGTTGACGTTGACCGTCTCCCCGCCCGCCGAAACGTTGACGGCAAAGGCGAACAGGTACAGCAGGATAAACACCCCATACAGCACGATAAGCCCCATATAGCTGTTCTGCCAGTTCCATTTGATCATTTGCTTGATTTTCATGGCCAGTTCTCCTCTTTCAAACGTTGGTCAGCCGGATGAACAGCTTTTGCATGTCCAGGCCGGACACGTCCAGCCCCGGGGCCTCCTCCGCCTTGCCCAAAATGCAGGCGGTTTTCAGCCCGCCCAGCGTGTCGACACTCAGCACGTCCCTCCCGGTGCAGTAGGCGTCCACCGCCTCCGCCCTGCCAGATACGGTATACCCCATCCGCTTGACCTCCTCGGCCGGCCGATCCAGCAGGATTTTCCCCGCTTTGATGATGACCACCTGCTCGATGATGTCCGCCACCTCCTCGATGAGGTGGGTGGAAATGAGAATGGTCCGGGGCTGCCGGCTGTAGCTCTCGATCAGCTGCCGGTAAAACACCTCCCGGTGGTTGGCATCCAGCCCCAGCACCGGCTCGTCGAACAGGGTGTAGGGTGCATTGCTGGCCAGCGCGGTAATGAGCTTGGCGATGGTCAGGTAGCCGGTGGACAGGTTTTTCAGCTTCTTCTTCTCCGGCAGCCCGAAGGTATCCGCCAGCTGTCCGGCATACTCGCCATCGAACCCGGGATAAAAATCCCCTGTCCAGCGGAACAGCTGGGCCACCGTGGCGGTGTCGGGCAGCAGGGTCTTCTCCCCCATATAATACACCCGGCCCAGCACCCGGTCGTTCTCCCGTGCCGGCTCCCCGTCGATGAACACCTCTCCCGCCGTGGGCAGCAGCCGGTTGGTCACCACGCTCAGCAGGGTGGATTTGCCCGCCCCGTTGCGCCCGAGCAGCCCATAGATTTTATTGTCTCCAAAGCACACGTCCACCCCGTCCAGGGCTGTGTTGTTCCCAAACCGCATGGTCAGGCCTTTACCTTCGATCATGGCTCAATCCCGTCCTTCCGTCCGCTGCGAATCATCTGCAGAATCTCCCCTTGGCTGATGTCCAGCTTCTCCGCTTCGTTGATAAGCTTGACAATATACGTCTCGTAAAATTGCCGGCGCCTTTTCTGCCGGATCTGTCCGGCGGCGCCTGGGCTGACAAACATCCCGACCCCCCGCTTCTTGTACAGAACCCCTTCCTCGGTCAACAGGGTCATCCCCTTGAGCACCGTGGCGGGGTTGATTTTGTAGGTGACCGAAATCTCCGTGGTGGACGGCACCTGGGTGTCCTCCGGGAACGCCCCGCACAGGATGGCGTCCTGTATTTCCTCCGCAACCTGGAGATAAATCGGCACCTCGCTGTCAAAGTCGAATGTCACCCGCTCACCGTCCCTTCCAAGTCAATTGGTTAATTACTTGTGTAACTAACCATACAACATTTTAAGCCCTATGTCAAGAGCAAAATGGTAATTTTCAAGCGGCTTCTCAAAAAGAGGCTGGTTCGACTTTCCCGGCCGGTTATGCTACAATGGATTCAGAAAACACCGACAGGAGGGGATTCGGACGATCGACCTGCACATCCATCTGGACGGCTCGCTAACGGCGGAGGAACTGCTGGTTCTGGCCCGGACGGAAGGGATCCGTCTGCCGGCGGAGACGCCGGAAGGACTGCGGCCCTTCCTGACCGTGCCGTCCGGCTGCGGAAGCCTGAACGACTATCTGCGGTGCTTTGAGACGCCCCTCGCCGTGCTGCAAAGCCCCGAGGCCGTGGAATACGCCGCCGCCTCGCTGGCGGGACGCCTGCGGGAACAGGGGCTGCTGTACGCGGAAATCCGCTTCGCTCCCCAGCTCCACCAGAAAAACGGCCACAGCCAGGAGGCCATTGTGGAGGCCGCGATACGGGGGCTTCGCCGCTCCGGGCTGCCCGGGCAGCTCATTCTCTGCTGCATGCGGGGAGCGGACGAAGCGGCCAATATGGACACCCTGCGGGCGTCGCGCGCCTTTCTGGGCCAAGGAGTGGCGGCGCTGGATTTGGCGGGGGCAGAGGGGCTGTACCCCACCCGGGACTATCTCCCCCTGTTCTCCCGCGCGCGGCAGGAGGGCCTCCCCTTCACCATCCACGCGGGAGAAGCGGCGGGGCCGGACAGCGTCTGGGCCGCCCTGGAGGCCGGGGCGGCACGCATCGGCCACGGGGTGCGAGCGGCGGAGGATCCCGCCCTGACGGCGGTGCTGGCCCGGCGGGGGATCCCGCTGGAGATGTGCCCCACCAGCAATTTCCAGACCGGGGCGGCGGCGCCCGGCAGTTATCCGCTGAAGGCCTATCTCGATCAAGGGATCCCCGTCACCCTGAACACCGACAACACTACCGTCTCCGGCACCACCCTGGCCGGGGAATACGTCCTGGCCAGAGAACGGCTGGGGATTACGGCGACGGACGAGAGGACGCTGCTGGAAAACGCGGCGCGGGCGGCGTTCCTCCCGGAGTCCGAAAAGGCGGCGCTGCTGGCCCGGGTGCGGGACAAACGGACGTTTTTTTCATAATGCCTGATAAATAATCCCCAGTTCAGTGCGGAAGAGGGCGGGAGGTACGTCAGAAAAGCCGGCAGGCACTTTCGTGTCTGCCGGCTTTTCTCCATAGTATTTTGCGTTACCCGGGGACGACCTCCACTTCACAGACGGCGGAGCCGCTGGCATGATTATAGTACGAATATTTCAGCGTGGTTTTGCCTGGGCGCAGCGCTTTGACAAGTATGTCCCTGCCTTCCGCCGCTTTCCCATATTCGCCGTTATCCACCGACTTGATCTCCACGATGTCCGGCGTCTCCACGGTCCATTGGGATTCCACATAATCCGGATAAGCTAACCCACCGAGACAGACCATATTGAAGCAGCCGCCCCGAATCAAACTGTCTACAGCCTTTATCTCGTTAAAATATTCGGCCTTTTTGAGATATAAGTACCAAGTGTTACTACCACCTTCGTAGCTGTATCCTTTTTCAACCTGCTCCAATTCCAAATCGGGGAAATCCGCCGTGGTAAAGGCCTTGGTCTCTTCGGTCATCAGAGCAATCGGAGAGCTGCGGTAGGGGGCATACAGATGCCCGCCCAGGATGCCGAGTTCCATCGTTTCCCCCACGCGCAACTGGATTTTTGTGTAGGTGGGAACCAGGAAGGATTCGAACGGGACCTCCCGGTTGGGCTGGACGGTCTCGACGCCGGCGTTTTCCTTCAGCCGGTTGGCCGCGGCTTCCAGCGTATCGCCGTCGGCGAGACGGACGACCAGGAGCAGCTCCAGGCTTTCCCCCTTCATATAAGAGGTGTAGAGGATCTGCGTTACCTCCGCCTCCGGGAAGTCGGCCGGCGACCAGGAGAGCGTATCGGCAACGGCCTTCTTCATCGTTACGACAAGACTGTTCTCATTAGTCCATCCGCCGGATTCCAAATAGCGTATGGGCGGCACCACGCCGGGGGTACAGGGCAGACGCGGAAGGGTGGGGGCGGTCGTGGAAGCCGTGGTGGCGGCGCTCACTTTGGAGGTGGTGGTGCGTGCGGCGGTGGTACTCCCACCCGGCTTCGTACCAGTTGTGCTCTGCCCCGATGTGGCGGCAGAGGAGGACTCTTGCGTGGAGGAGGCCGTCTCTGTGCTCGTCGGCGGCGCGGCGCTGCTGTCTATGGACAGAGGCGGCAGGGTGCTGCGGGTGAATGTGGTCAGCAGAACGGCGATCGTCAGCATTACCGCTGCGGCGGCGCACGCGGCTATGTACGCTTTGCGTCGATACCCAAGCGGCTTCACAGGTGATTTTTTCTCCTGATAAGGCTGGGTCAGCAAAGGGGACGTCCGCAGGGAGCTTCCAAGCTTTTCGCGGAATTCCTCGGTCAGATGCACGTCGCTCAGGGCCCGCGTATATTTGTTTTTCATATCGCATCCTCCTCCAGAATCGTTTTAAGCCGTTTTCTCGCGCGGGCCAGCCGTGTGCCAATCGTCCGTTTATTGACGTGCAGGATGTCCGCGATCTCCGCGATTTGGTAGCCCTCGAAATAATACAGATACAGCACGTCCCGATGATCCGGCGACAGCCGCTTCAGTTCTTCGAGAACCCACCGGCTTTCATCGGGAATTCCGGGCAGATCCTGCGTCAGCGGCTCGGTCAGCCGGCGCCAGGTGCTTTTCTGATGATCCCGGCATAGATTAATCGTCACCCGAATCAGCCACGCCTTCTCATAGGCCGCATCGTCAAAGGACGGGTGCTGAATAAACCGCAGCAGAGCCTCCTGCACCACGTCCTCCGCCTCTTCCCTTTGCCCCAGATGCTGCCAGGCCACCCGAAACAACATATCCGCATAGGTATCGACGGTTTGCTGAACCGTATCCATAGGTTCCCCCTCCCTCCTACTGATAAAACGAATCGGCCGCCCAGAATTTTCCCATCGGGACAAATTTTTTCGGATTTCCGGCGTCCGGATAGGAAAAACGCCCGGCGGGGGCTGCCGCCGAGCGTTTTGCGTTTACTGCTCCGCTTCCACACCGCCCAGCTCGTGGAACAGGCGGTGATACCAGGCGGGGAAGACGCTGTTTTTCCGCCAGAGGAAGGTGAAATCGTGGCGGTAGCGGAAATCCTCCAGCTCGATTTCCTGCAGGCGGCCGTCGGCCAGCTCGCACCGCACCGCGGCCTGATACAGGAAGGTCACGCCGCAGCCCTCCATGGCTAGGGATTTGAGGGCCTCCAGGCTGGAGATTTCCATCACCTGCCGGAAATCCCCCAGCGTCAGATTCTGCAGCTCCAGATGCTTTTCCAGAATCGTGCGCGTGCCCGAGCCCGGCTCCCGGGTGATCAGCCGCTCCCCCAGCAAATCGGCCAGGCGCTTCGCCTCCGGGGGCAGGGGGTAGCCGGGGGCACACACCGCCACGAACGGCTCCGACGCATAGCGCAGATGGTCATAGGACGTCTTGTCAAAGAAGCCCTCCACCACGGCAAAATCCAGCTTTCCGGCGTCCAGGCGACCCAGCAGCTCCCTGGTGTTGGCCACCTCCATCTGCACCCTCGCGTCGGGATGCCGCCTGAGATACGCCCCCACGGCGGCCGGCATGACATACGCGCCCACGGTGAGCGTCGCGCCAAAGTGCAGCCGCCGGTGCCCGTCCTCCAGGCGGGCCAGCTGTTCCCGCAGGAAGGCGTCGTCGTGCTTAACCGTCTGCGCGGCCTCCAGCAGCAGGCGGCCCGCCTCGGTCAGCACCGCCTTTTTCCCCTCGTAGGCAAACAACCGGACGCCGTATGCTTCCTCAAGCTGATGGATATGGCGGGAGACGCCGGGCTGGGTGATGTGCAGTTCCTCCGCCGCCCGGGTGAAATTCATATGGCGGCACACCGCGAGAAAGGTATGGATACGAAAATCCAGCATAGACGCGGCCCCCTTTCCTTTTAATGATAACACACCATTATGGAAAGATAAAGAATCATCATTTTACATAATCTTCCTTCCGCGCTATACTGGAGGACGCATCATGCAGAAAGGCGTGGAAAACATGAATGTTGTCAAGCAAAACGTGCGGGGGATCCTTCTGTGCCTCCTCCTGGCGGTGCCGGCGTGGCTGCTGGGAAAATGGATCCCCGTGGTGGGCGGGCCGGTATTCGCCATCCTGGCGGGCATGCTGCTGACCCTGTTTCTCAAGGACAAAACCCGCTGGCAGCCGGGCGTCAACTTCACCTCCAAAAAGCTGCTGCAGGCGGCCGTGGTGCTGCTCGGCTTCGGCCTCAACCTCAAGGTGGTGCTGGAAACTGGGCGGAAATCGCTGCCCATCATCTTGTCCACCATTACCACCTCGCTGGTCATCGCCTTTCTGCTCAAAAAGCTGCTGAAGGTGCCGAGCAAAAGCGCCACCCTCATCGGGGTGGGCTCCTCCATCTGCGGCGGCTCCGCCATCGCGGCCACCGCACCGGTCATCGACGCGGACGACGAGGAAATCGCCCAGTCCATATCGGTCATTTTCCTGTTCAACATCGCCGCCGCCCTGATTTTCCCGTCGCTCGGCGGGCTGCTGGAGCTGTCCGACGCGGGGTTCGGCCTGTTTGCGGGCACCGCCGTCAACGACACCTCCTCGGTCACCGCCGCCGCGGCCGCCTGGGACGGCATCCACCACAGCAACACCCTGGAGGCGGCCACCATCGTCAAGCTCACCCGGACGCTGGCCATCATCCCCATCACACTGGTGCTGGCCTTCGTGCGCGCCCGGAAGGAAAAGAACACGGCGGGGGCCGGTAAAGTGAGCCTGAAGAAGATTTTCCCGTTTTTTGTGCTGTTTTTTGTGCTGGCGTCGGTGGTCACCACCCTGTTCCAGCTCCCGGCCGCAGTGACCGCGCCGCTTAAGGAGCTGAGCAAATTCTTCATCATCATGGCCATGGCGGCCATCGGCCTGAACACCAACATCGTGCATCTGGTGCGCACGGGCGGCAAGCCCATCCTGCTGGGCTTCTGCTGCTGGGTGGGTATCGCCTGCGTCAGCCTGGGCGCGCAGAAGCTGCTCGGGCTCTGGTAAACCAAGCCCTTCGAAATAAAAACCGGGAGCCAGCGGCTCCCGGTTTTTATTTCGAAAGAATTTCGTGGCGCCTTTCATTGCATCCGGGGGGCAGACGGGCTATAATGAAGGCGTTCGAACAAACCCGCACAAAAGGAGAAGACCATGACGCTGAAAAAACTGGCAGAGCTGGCCCATGTGTCCCCCTCGACCGCCTCCAAGGCCTTGGCCAACAGCCGGGAGGTCAGCGAGGAAACCGTCCGGCATGTCCGGCAGGTGGCCAGGGAATCCGGCTATCTGCGGCAATGCAAGGAGAGGCGGCTTTCCTACCGCAAGCCGTCCGCCCCCACCATCGCCGTGATCTGCCCCGAAATCATCAGCGTGTATTATTCCGCCATCGCCACCTGCCTGAGCCGTCTGGCCGAGAGTCACGGGGGCACCAGCGCCGTGTATCTGTCCGGCTTCGAGCCGGAACGGCAGAGCGCGCTGCTCGAGGATTTGGCGGTCAAGCCGGGGGTGGACGCGGCGGTGCTGATTCCGGGCGCGGCGGGGGCGCTTATGCGGGAGGATTTCTGTATCCCGGTGGTGCAGCTGGGCGGGACGAGCTACTCCCCCGCCTTCGACTGCATCGATTTCGATTTAGAGGCTGGGCTGCTGGAGGCCGTCCGCCACCTGCAGGGGCTGGGCCATCGGCGCATTGGCTATCTGGGCGAACGGCTGGCCTCCCCCAAGGAGGCCCGTGTCCGCGCTGCCATGGCGCGGGCCGGGCTGACGGCGCGGGAGGAGGATTTCTTCATCGCGGCCGGCCGCTTCGAGCAGGCCGGCTACGCCGCGGCCAAGGAGGCCCTCGGCCGCGGGGATGTAAAACTGCATGTTGTTCTGATAGAGGACGGGGATGATCTTGTCATACAAATCCTCCCACGTCTCGGGCAGACTGAGCCCCAGCTCGGACAGGATATCCTTGCGGTAGAGCAGGGCGGTGAATTTCATGGTTTCCGGCAGGCCGTATATTCCGTCCTGATAGGTCATGGGGATGAACAGCTCGGGCAGGAACCGCTCCCGCACCTCCGCGAATCCCTCCAGCCCGCTGAGATCCACCACGGCGTTGCGCAGGGCGAATTCCCCAATGGAATTGGTGGAGGTGGCCAGCCCCACGTCGGGGGCCCGGCCGGAGGAGATGGCCAGCAGCATGGCGTTGACGCTGCCCGCACCCAGCTGGCCGGCGGGCAGGATGTTCAGGCGGATGCCGATGCCGGTCTTGGGGGTGAAATCCTCATCAGCCATCTGCTTGAGGAGCATTCCCCAGTCCTTGCCCCGGCCGATCCACACGTCGATGGTGGTGTGCACCTCATAGTCGCCGGCGCTTACACCTAGCACGCTGTCGTAATCCTTAAAGAAGGAATTGAAGAAATTGACGGTGGACACCCACAGCCGCTGGAAAACATTGGAGCGGGGGCTGGCCACCTCTCCGTCCCCCGGCACCAGCTCCACCGTGTCCAGCAGCAGCGGATGCTGCTGGAACTGGGTGACCCATTCGCCGTAGGTGGTCAGGATGTTGTTGAGATCGTCCAGGCGGCGGGGAATGGTGAAGGGATCCCCGCGCAGCGCCGCGAGCTGGGCGATCATGCTTTCCATCTGGTAATATTTCGAGGGCCGGTTGCCGGACACCTGCTCCATAATGGTCATGCAGGCGCGCATGTTGGCCGCAATTTCGTCCAGGGCGTCCAGCAGGCCGGGGATTTTCTTATCTAGCTCGTAATCGTAATTCACGTCCGGCGTCTGGCCGGTGATCATGGTGATATTCAGCAGCAGCTCGGACAGCCGGAGGGAATCGGCCGTCAGGATCTGGGTGATGGTGTTCAGTTCCCCCTGCTTGACGGTCATGGTCAGGGTATGGGGCCGCCCGGCCTCCAAATAAATATAATAGGGCGTCCCGTTTTCGTCAGCGAGCACCTCGGTGCGCCAGTTCTTGTCGTAGGCGAAGCGGTAGGACTCCCACTCCTTAAAGGGCACCTGGCCGTCCACCTCGATACGCCGGTAGGAGGGCAGGCCCTCGCAGTAGTCCTGCTTAAGCCTCAGGGCCAGCCGGTACAGGCCGCTTTGAGGCACCTCCACCTGCCAGGTGACGGCGCTGTTGCCGCTCTGCCAGGCCGTGCCGCCCAGGACGTTCATCACCACGCTTCCCGTCTTCTGGGGGCTGGTCTTGGGGTCGCCGTCGCTGGTCATGCGCAGGGTGCTGTTGTTTTTGAAGAGGATCCGCTCCCCTTCCGCCTCGAAGGTAATCCCTTTTCCGGCGGGGGTGTAGCCCTTGGCGTCATAGTCCGCCTTGACAGCGGCATAGGCCGGCGGCTCCTCGGGGGCGTACAGCTCGAGATATTCCAGCAGCAGCGGCTCGTCGACCACTGACAAGCGCAGGGTATGGGCCCCCTTTTCCAGGTAGAAGCGGAGCGCGCCGTCATACATGCCCCCCGCGTCGTACAGCGGGGAGACCGTCCATTCCATGGCCTGGACAACGCCAGGCCGCACCTCGTCGCCAATGCTGTTGACCACCGGCTTGCCGTTGTCCTTCCAGCGGCGGTACAGCGGGATATTGGCGCACTCGTCGAAGGGCACAGCCCCGTCGATAGACAGGGCCCGCACCATGTCCGCGCCGTTGTCATCCGCCGCCTTATAGCTCAGGCGCAGGCAATACAGTCCGGAGGCCGGCACTTCCACCGTCCATTCGAGATAGTCGTTATCCTCTTCCCAGAGGACGGCCTGTCGGCCGTCCTCCGTATGCGCCGCGGGCGTCTTGTCCGCCTTGGTGAAGCTGCCGGCCGGCACGTGCACGGGTACCGCCTCGGCCGGGGCGTACCCTTTCTCGGCGTATTCCTTCAGCCGGGCCTGGTAATTGTCCTGCACCTGATAATCGAAGGAGACGCCGTATTCCGCATCGGGCCGCAGCTTATCCGCCAGCGTCTTCGCCCCGGCTCCCCAGCCGGAGGCGGGGATCAGCAGACAGGCGGCGCTGACGACCGCCAGCAGACGGATCCCGCCGGGAGTTCTCTGGCACGTGATCGGCTTTGTCGGCATAATCGTCGCTCCATTTCCGCATAGTAAACCCATCCGGGGTTGTCGAAAAAGCGGGGATTCTCCCCCGTCCCATACCGAGTATAACACATCGGTTTTAAGAGGAACAACCAGCGGAGGGGTTATTACCAAGTTATACACTTTTTTGAGCAAGATCGTGCCTGCGGTTATCAATTCCGCTTTATTCGCTTAAACCGCGGCCTTCACCTGCGAAAAGGAATTTGCTGGATTTCGACTTGTTTTTCAGCCTGTGTACTTGTATTTTAAGGGGTTTCCAACAACTTTTCACAAGTCGTATCAAGGGGTACCCATCCAATCTTGCAGGGGTGTCTATGCAAAATTGGATGGATCCCGGGCAAATATAGACACATAAAAGAAGCCGGAACAGAAGCTGTTCCGGCTTAGATCAGGTGTCCGCCGCCTTATGAAAAGGCCGCCAGCAGCTCGGCGGGAGAGAGGGCGGGTGCCTCCACGTCCCGCAGCAGCCACAGCAGGGTATAAATCGTCTTGGTATACCGGGCGTAGTCCACGGCCTGGCGGATCCACTCCTCGCCGTAGGCCGCGAGGAATTCCCCACGCCCGTATCCCATGGACGCGAGGATGGCCGCCACGTCGCGGGCGGCAGGCGCTTCCCGGAGAACGGCGCGGATGTCATCCCATTTTTCCGTCACCAGGGGACGCAGATCCCGCTCCTCCAGCCCGCCGGCCTGCAGGCGGCGGATTTCCGGCGCGCCGGCGCCGAACACCCGTCCGACAGCCGCCTCCCAGGCGGCGGCGTCCCGAACCAGGGGGGCGGTGATGGGCCGGCCCCGCAGCGCCTGCTCCCGCATTCGGCAGGTCATCACGGTGGCATAGCCCACGTCAATGCCGTGCAGGAGATAGGGGCGGCGGCGCTCGATACCCGTCAGCTCGAAGAAATGGGACAGATGGTGCTCGCTGCCCGAGGCAGGGCGGGAATTGCCCGCATAGCTCATGGCGACGCCCACCGTAATCAGAGCGGCCATCAGGGCCTCCACGCTTTCCTCCCGGCGTGCGGCCAATCCATCGGCCAGCCCGACGACCTCGTTCACCGCCTCCATCACCAGATCGGCCACCCCCTGGCAGAAGGGCTCCCCGGTCAGCAGGCTGCCCAGCTTCCAGTCGTTCAGGGCGGAGAACTTGCCTACCGTGTCTCCAAAGCCGGCCCGCAGCATGTCGAAGGGCGCTTCCCGAAGCACCGCCGTGTCCGCGAGAATGGCGGCCGGGGGCCGGGCGGGAACCGTCACCTTCATGCCGTCCAGCAACAGGGCGGCGCCGGACGAGGCGTATCCGTCCATGGAGGGGGCGGTGGCCACGATGACATAGGGCAGCCCGCGCCGCCAGCTGCCGTGCTTGCACAGATCGTTGATCACCCCGGAGCCTACCCCCAGCACCAGCTCCGTGTCGGCCCCGATCCGTTCCTCCAGCAGGGCGACAGCGGCGTTGTCCGGCAGCAGCGGATCCGCTTCCTTGTACACAAGGGTGGAGACAGCTTTTCCGGCGGCGGTCAGCTGCTTTTGAACCTGTTGGCCGCATACCCGGTAGGTGTTGGCGTCCGCCACCAGCAGAATCGTTTTATAGGGGGCGGTCAGCTCCCCCACGGCGGCCAGCGCGCCTCTGCCCAGTACCACTCGCTCGATGCCGCACATGTGAGTCCCTCCGCAGGCGCACGGATAGGGAAGCCCAAGCAATGTATCCCAGGATTTCATCAGTAATTTTCCTCCTCAGGGCTGTTTTCCCGCCGGCTGCATCCGGCTGTCAGGGACAGCATACCACACGAGGAACCGCCGGGTAAACGGGATAAGTTGCCCTCCGTCAGGGTCATCTTGCCGAAATAAAAGGGGAAGCCCATGCGGGCTTCCCCTTTTATTTCGGCCACAGCCGTCTCAACACTTCCGCGCCGGCGGCCGCCTCGACGTCAAACGCCTGGAACTGCGCCTCGATGGTGACGCGGCCCGCGTAGCCGCAGCCGGCCAGCCCCCGCACAAATGGCGCGTAATCATAGCCGCCCGGTCCGGGGCACCGCCGCCCTAGTGGATTGCAGATATGGACATGCCACAAGAGAGCGCCCGCCTGCGTGGGCGCGTCCGGCGCTTCCCCGTTTTGGTGCATATGGAACAAATCCGCCAGCACGCCCACGCGGGGATGCCCGAGGGCGCGGCAGAACGCCACCGTCTCCTCGACGGTGTTCAACAGGTTGGTCTCCCCGGCGCAAAGGGGCTCGATGACGACGGTCATATCCCGCGCCGCCGCTTCGTCTCCGATAAGGCGCGCCGCCTGGGCGAACCGCTCCTCCGCCTCGCCGCGGGTCATGTCCGCCGGGACGGCGCGTGCCCGGCCGCTTCCCAGCACCGTCAGCCGCCCGCCCAGCCGGGCCGCCCGCTCCAGCGCCCGGGCGGTATACCGCCGGATTTCCGTCAGATCCCTCTCTCTGCTCACCAGCGGCATATCGCCGGGGAAAAAGCCGTTGAAGGTTTCCTGCCATATGCCGGCGGCGCGCAGCTGTCCGGCGCGGCGTTCCAGCTGCGCCTCCTCCGCCCAGGCCAGTTCGGCCAGGTTTCCCTCCAGATAATCGTAACCCAGGGCCTTCATCGCGACCGCCTGATGAGCGCCCGCGCAAATTCCAAAGCGCATGGCTGTCTCCCCTTTCTCCGCCGCCAGGCGGCGGTTCACCCGACGACGATCGCCCGCGGCGCGTCCTCGTCCGTCAGCCGCTCCCGCCCGGGGAACGGGCAGTAGGCCGTCTCGCTTCCGACTATCTCTAACTCCCGGATATGCCCGTCCGGAAGCTCCAGAACAACCGGCGTCGGGTTTTCCGCCTCCACTTTCAGGACGAACAGCCCGTTTTCCTGCCGCCAATCCACTTGCAGCCGCCCATAGGGGGTCAGCACACTGCCCCGGCAGGAGGCCATCCACAGCATTTTCGGCGCGATCCGCACCGTGCGCCAGCCCGGCGCGCCGGGGCGTACCCCCAGCCCGCAGGCCACGAATTCATACAAGGGGGTGGCGCTCCACGCATGGCAGTCGCTGCGCCAATTAATGTCGTCCTCCGGCCAGGTGAACAGCCGGTAATCCATCAGATCGCGCCACCGCGTCCATTCCTGCTCCACATACCCGTACAGCCCGGTCTTCTCCAAGGCCCGGCACAGATAAAACTGCATGCAGAAGGAGCTGCGGCACAGGGACGGATCCGCCACAGCTTGTTTCATGACGGCCCGGGCTCTTTCAGGGCTGGCCGTGCCCGACAGAACCGCCCAAATCTGCGCCTGCTGGCTTTTCTGCCGCCGCCCGATGACGTCGACATACAGGCCGTCCGTCTCGTCAAAGCAGCGGGCGTTGATCGCCGCGGCCATGCGGGCGGCCTGCTCCTCATATTCCCGGGCCACGTCCGGCCGGCCGATACAGCCCGCCAAACGGGCCGCCGCGCGGATGGCCGCCGTGAGCATCAGGCAATACAGAACGTTTACCTCGTCTTCCGACTGGATGGGCACGCCGCGATCCCACTGCTCCGTCCAGTCCACGAACTGCCAGAAGCCGGTAAAGCGCAGCAGGCCGTCCTCGTTGAGATACCGGCGGAAATACAGCAGGATCTTTTCCACGCCGGGGAAACAGGCGCGCACCAGCTCCAAATCCCCGTGATAGAGGTAATAGTCCTCCAGCATGTCGATCCAAAACAGGGCGAAGCCCGGAATAATCTGCGTGAAATTGCAGGGGGAATTGCACGGCATCATGCCGTCGGGAAGCTGCGCGTAATAGAAATCCAGAATCGCCTTGCGGGCGAGCCTCCCGTCCCGGGAAATCGCATAGGTGTACAGAGCCTCTAGCCGGGTGTCCATCAGATACTGCATCTGCTCGTAGTGGGGGCAGTCCATGTACGTCTCATACATACAGCACTGCAGGGTGTGCAGGCTGATGGCCCACATGTCCTGGTAAACCGGCCGATCCCCCTGGAAATCGGTGTCCACCGACAGGGGGTACCCCGTTTCGGTAATCGGCAGCACCTGCAAGCGCAGGGGTTCGTCTGAGGTGACGATATCCAGCCGTAGGAAGCGGAAGGCCCGGTAATGATAGGGCGTATAGGTCTGAAGGCCCGACCCGGCCACATAGATGTCCGCGTCCCCCTCCAGATAGCTTCCCGGGCGGGAGCAGTCGTCCCGCACGCCCTTAATCCCCCGGCGGCCGTCCTGCTCATACATATAGCTCTCCGCGTACAGCAGCTGGATCCGGCCGCCCTCTCCGCCGTCCACCCGCAGGTTGGGGAAGCCGGTGACGTAATTGCCCGCGTCCAGCTCGGCAAACACCCGGGTATGGGGCGGAATCACCGCCCCCTCGCCCAGCAGAGCGCCGGCGCCGTCAAAATCCGCCCGCTTGACGCCGGCAAACCGACTGTCCCGCTCAAAGGGGAAGGGGATACTGCGGGGCTGCGTCCGCCACACGGAGGCCACCCCGTACGGGGTGGAGGCAGCGTTGTCTCCCACGGCCTGGGCCGCCCGCCAGCCAGCCGCGCGGAACCCCGGCTCCCGATAGCCGAAGGGGAACCGGGAGCCGTCCATTTCCTCGAAAAAACCCAGATAGCCGGCGATGCGGGCGGGCAGAAAACGATAGCCCTCCAGCGCCAGACAGTCGTAGCCCTCATCTGTGTCGAACCGGGGATCGCCGTACAGCAGCAGTCCCCCTTGGCCGGTGGCCAGAATCGAGCAGGGGCCGGCCGAAAACCGGGCGGCCGTCTGGGCGTCGCCGACGTAATGAATCACGTCGGCGGCGACCACGTTCACGCCGGGACGCAGAAAGGGCGCCGCGTCCACCGTGTCGATATACCGGACCGCGCCCCCTGCGCGTACCGGGCCTCGGGATACCCGTTTGCCGTTGATCCACAGGATGTACCGGCTGTCCGCCGATATGGAAAGCGGCAGACTGTCCGGCACGCTCTCCAGCACGATTTCCTTGCGGAACAGCACATATTCCGGCTCGCTGCCGAGTCCTGCGCCGTACCAAATCCATTTTCCGTTCCCCACGGCAAACCCTCCCCTACGGACATACGCCTGACGACAGGCCGGTTATTTGTTGAACACCGCATCGATGTCCTTCTGATAGCGGCCCGCCTGCTCCTTGACCGCCTGAGCCGGCTTGCCGTTGCGCTGGTACAGGGACTTGCGGACGATTTCGCTGTAGAATTTGGTGCGCAGGTTCTCCACGGTATAGCCGGGATCGATCATGCTGCGATCCAGGATATAGGTGTACATCTCCAGGCTGTCCTTGTCGCCCGTCTTGAAATAGTCCTTAGCCACGTCATCCTTCCAGCTGTCTTTCTCATAGGACTCGGCGAAGTATTTGCCCAGGTAGTTGAGCACCGGGATGCTCTTGTCGAGATCCTTGTTGGTGGACGTGACACAGAACATGGGGCTGTAATTCTCGGCCGGGGACACGTAATCGGACGCGCCGGGGCCCTTGGGAAGCGGCAGGATGCCGTAGTTCAGCTTGTCGGCCTTGGGCTTGATGGCCTGGACAGCCTTCCAGGATTCCGCGACGTAGAACGCCAGATTGCCGTTGACGAACAGGGCGTCCATATCCACGTCGGAGTTGCCGCCGTCCTTCTTGCGCAGGTTCTCGGAAATCTTGGCCACCTTGTCCTCGTTGATGAGCTTGTCATAGAAATCCAGGGCGTACAGCGTTTTGGAATCGGAGAAGCTCTCCACGGCCTTGCCGTTCTGGAACTTGACGAGACCGCCGCCGTTGGCCTCCACGAAATTCAGCGCCGCGTAATCCGGATCGGCGAAGCCGAAGCCGAAGGTGTCGTATACGCCGTCGCCGTTGGTGTCCTTGGTGGTGGCTTTCGCATATTCCCGGAACTTGTCGAAGGTCCAGCCGCCGCTCTTGACCAGCTTGGTCATGTCCTGCGTTACGCCGTTCTTTTGGAGCAGATCCCGGTTGTAGAACACGCAGCTGCGCACGCCGGGCGGGAACCAGAAGCTGACGCCCCAGGTTTTATTCTGCAGGGTGGAAAGCTTGGTCGCGCCCTGGATCCATCGCGCGTCGTTGACATTGATGCCTGCGACCTCGTTCAGTGGCCGGATATAGCCCGCCATAGCGCTCTGCAGCATCAGGTCGGCCTGCATATCCACGATGTCGCCCACCTTGTCGCCCGAAGCGGTTTTTTTCTGCATGTTCTGGAGGCTGGGCCAAAAGAAGTTGATTTTCACCTTGCACTTAAAGGTCTTTTTGATGACGTCGATCATTTCCGCCACCTGCGGGTCCTGCACGTCGTTGAAGAAGCCGGAGCCGATGACGAACGTATAGCCGGACAGGTCCGGGATCTTGTCGTTGGACACGGCGCCGCCCTTGGCGGAGGTGGTGGTGGTATTTTTCTTGGTCGTGGTGGTGGGCTTATTCCCCGCCCCCCCCTGGGACGAATCGCCCTTGGCGGTGGTGCCCTCTCCCGACGCGTCGCCGGCGGTGGTGGTCTCGTCCGGGGTACCGGGATCCGCCGCGTCGGAGACGGCGGCCCCCGACGAGGCGCCCGAGGCTGTCTCCGGCGGGTTCTTCTTGCCGCAGCCGGCCAGGCTCATGCCGGTCATGGCGACGGCCAGCAGGCAGCAGGCGATGCGGATTCCTGTCAATTTCATACGGTTCATACGAATCCTCCTTCTCAAATGGATCAATAATACGGATCGGGGGTCAGTTGGCCAGACCACTCTGAGTCAGGCTGCGCACCAAATTTTTCTGGCAGAACACGAAGAGCACCATCAGCGGCAGGATGATCAGGATCGCGGCCGCGTTGCGCGCTACGGCGGTGGAGACCAGCGTGTCCGCGTTGATGGTCGGAATGGTCAGCGTCAGGGGCCGGTACACGTCCAGAAAATTTTTGGAAAAGGAGATGTCCGTCCACTGCCAGCAGAAGGCCAGCAGAAAAACGGTGGACATCGTCACCCGGGCGTTGGGCAGGATAACCGACAAGAAGGTGCGGGGTACCGATGCGCCGTCGATGTAGGCCGCGTTCTCCAAATCCTGCGGCAGCCCCAGGAAAAACGCCCGGTAAAAGTAGATGTACAGCCCTTGCTTGAGCCCCAGGGTCCCCAGGGACAGCAGCACGGTCATCCAGGGGGTGTTGAGCAGGTTGAGGCGCAATGGGGTGAAAAAGTGGAAGTAGGTAAACTCAGAAATGCTGTACAGCTGCATGGGCACGAGCATCACCACAATAACGGCCACGAGGGCCAGCTTTCTCCCGCGGAACCGGAACCGCGCCAGGCCGTAGCCCACCATGGCGCTGGTCATGGTTTGGATACCGCCCGCCAGCAGCGAGAGAAGCAGCGTCTTAAGCGCCGCCTCGGGCAGGTACATCCCCTGAAGGGCCACCTTCCAGTGATAGAGGCTCCATTCCCGGGGGATGTTTTTCACCGTCACGTCTAGCAGATCGTTCTGGGACATGAAGGCGGCGAGTATTTTGGAGGCAAAAGGCTGCAGGATGATAAAGCACAGGCCGAACAGCAGCACGAAGCGCACCACAGCAAAGGCCAGACGGCCAGCGGCAGCCCAGCCGTTTTTTCTTGCAGACACGCGCATGGTATCAGCCCCCTTCCGCCCGGCGGTGCGTCGCCCGCGCGATAATCAGACCGACCACCGCGATGGCCATCCCCACGGCGGCCGTATACAGCCAGTACATGGAGGACGCGTAGGAATATTGCTGCTGGGAAAAGGCCAGACTGTCCAGATATTTGAACAGGGCCGAATCGCTCTGGGAAAACATATCGACAAGGGTATAAATCGCCACCACCAGGATCTGCGGCGCCAGCATGGGCAGGGTGATTTTCCAGAAGGTTTCCCATTTGGTGCAGCCCTCCACCCTGGCCGCCTCGTACAGGGACTCGGGGATTTCCTGCAGGGCCGCCAGGAACAGGAAAATCTGCACGCCCGACGACTGCACCACCCGACTGATGCCGCTCACCGCGGCGCCCACAAAGCCCAGCAACCCTTCCCCGAAATTCAGGGACAACAGCAGACGTTCCACCCCGGCGGTCATCTGAGCGGCCTGGTTCGCCGCGTCCCCCAGGTTCTGGGAGGCCAGGATGTCGTTCAGTCCGGTTTCGTAGGCGGTGTTGGCCACCACGCCGGTGACCAGCACCACGGGGATGAAAAACACCGCCCGCACAAAGGTGCGGCCCCGGAAATTCTGATTGAGCAGCACCGCCATGAACAGGCTGAAAATCAGGATAACCGGAATATCCGCCGCCAGCGATCGCAGGGACGTCAGCAGCAGCGGGATAAACTCCGCGTTTTCCGTCAGAGCCCGCCGGAAATACTCCAGGCCCATCCAGGTGAGCGTATAGTCTCCCGGCAGCACCTTCAGCTCGTTGAGCGTGAACACCATCGCCTGCACGATATTGGGCAGCCAGATGACGCACACCCCGAAGATCAGGGGAAGAATAAAGACATACCCGCAGCGGGATAGCTTGCGCTCCAGCGAACATGGTTTCCGTTTAGCCACGCGTATCCCTCCCCTCTAACTCTCGGCTATCCATAAAAAATCCCTGGCCGCAACGGTCGCTCCGTCGATTTGCGCGTCCTGCTCGCCGTAGTTGACCAGCACCCGCGTCCCGCTCTCGTAAACGGTTTCGGTAACGGCGTCGGTCAGCCAGGCGTGGCGGACGATGGTTTCCCCCTGCACCCGGCGGGCCTGTTCGCCGTACCGGGCATATGCCTGCTCCAGCTCCTCCCGCACCGTTTCAAATGTGGCCGGCATCCGATCCAGCGCGTATGGAGTGGCGTACAGCTCCTCCGGCAGGCGGGCCGCGCAGGAATAATACAGGGCCGCCCCGCTTTCCACACTGTGGAGCAGGGCCGTCTCCGGATCCTCGCTGAGATTGAGGGCCGGGCCCGCGTAGCGGATCGACCCGTGCGCCACCATGGCGTAGAAGGGGACCGCCTTGGTTTCCACGCTCTGCATGGAGGCCGTCAGCGGCAGACCCAGCACCGTGTCCGCTTTGCCCAGGATATAGCCGTTGCCCCCGTCGGTCATCACCCCGCCGGCCGCGGCATAAACCTCCAGCGCCTGGCGTGTCATCTCGGCAGCCATGCACCGGTCGTATTCCCGGCCGGCGCGCATGTCGGAGGCCAGGAACTGGCCCGCCGACGAAAAGGACAGCCCTACCGTTTTCCAATCGCCCACCGTTTTCCGCCCGGTCTGTACGATCGTTTCGGCATAGGCGGGGTAGGCCGCCGGAGACACGTAGCGGAACACGTCGGTCAGCCGGTTGGCGTCCCGCAGAACCCGATCGATGTCCCCGCCGATGGCGATTTTCCGGTTCAGGCGGCGGATGCCGTCGGTGTTGGGATTAAAGGGGCTGAAGGCCGAATACCGGTAGGCGCGGGACACGTCGTTTTCCAGGTACAGCCGCCCGCCGTCCTTCAGCAGCGCCTGGGCCAGGCGCTGCAAATCCTCCGCCTGTCCCACACCGCCGTACAAGGAGAAGCCGTTTCCGGCGGTGGGCGTCAGCCCGTCGCTCCCGCTTCCGGTCAGCCGGACGGTGGCGCCGTGGATTCCCGCCCCCTGCAGGCTCTGCACCGCGGCTTCCAGCTCGCTCAATGTCGTCAGCACCATCCGGCCGGTATAGGGAATGCCCAGCAGGGTTTTCTCGGTGCGCACCAGCCCCGTGAAATCCAGAAACAGCGGCGCGGACGCGTCGGTCCGGCGGGACAGGGTCCCCTGCTGCGTCAGATAGTCCCGATAATACCCGGCCATGGAGGAATAGTCCGCCGAGACCCCGGCGTCCAGGACGTACCGCACCCGGGGATGCTCATACAGCGTGTGCTTGGCGTACAGATTGTACGGCTTGACCCGGGTATCGGCTTCCACCGTGGTCACATCCGACGCCCGCACCGAAAAGGCGGCGTAGATGGCGTTCAGCGGGGCGGTGCCGACCCGGCGGTTGGCCGTCAGGGTGGCCTCGGCCGCGCCCCCCTCGATGATGGCGAAGAAGCCCTGATCCTTCGAGCACAGCCCGAAGACGGGCAGAAGCGCGCTGGGGGCGATCTGCGCGGAATTTTCCCGCTGCACGGCGGGATCCGCCCCATACAGCCGCTGGGTGTACAGCCCTTCGGCGCCCTTCAGGGAAATCAGCGCGCCCGACCCGTCGGGCACCAGATACGCGTGATCCCCCGCCGCCACGCTGCCGAAAAACTCCAGCAGGGTCACCGACTGCAGGGTGTAGGCGTCGGACAAGCCCTTTACCTTGTCGGTGAGCAGCTCGGCCGAAAAGCCATCGGCGGTCAGGCGGTATTCCACCGCCAGCTCGAACGCGGGGGAATCGTCCCCGTCGGCGGGCGCCGGCAGCCCCCAGGCCTCGCAGTCCTTGGCGTAGGCCTCCTGGGTGTAGCCGATGCGCTGCAAATACTCCGCGATTTCCTCCAGATAGCGATCCTGCAGATCGTCGGTCAGCAGGTAATAGTCGCCCTCCCGCAGGCAGGGATACGTCTGCGCCTTTTCCTCGAAGTCCTCCGCGCCCGGCTCCATGAGGGAATAATAGCGGTTCATCCGCCGTTTTTCCGAAGCGCTCAGGGTGTCCAGCAGCGCATCCTCATACACGCTCCGGGCGATGAGCAGGGGGGCCCAGCCGCTTTTCTTCTCGCCGATGGTGTAATACACCCGCACGGCGTCCCCGCCCTGCTTGACCGTCGCGCCCCCGGCTTCCACCCCCTGGGGCGTGGAATGCATCTCCTGGGGCTGGCTCTGGTCGTTGTAGTATTGTATGGACACCTCGGAAAAGGCCCGATCCGCCAGTTCTCCCGCGTCGACCGTCTCCTCCGGAACCGAGCGGTAAATCCGGCCGGTCGCCCGATCGGTGACGGTGAAGTGGGTGGTGTCCGCCTGGAGCTCGAAGCGGAACCGCTCGTTCTCCAGCACGGCCTGCCCCTGTTCCAGGACGCTCCAGTCGGCATCGTCGGCCGAGCGCTGCCGCGCGGCCCAGTCCTCCGTGAAGGGACGCTCTCCCCGCCACAGCCCCATGGACGCGCCGGCGTATCCCGCCAGCAGCACCGCGCACAGGCCGATCGCCGTGCCGATTAACCAAGGCTTTTTTCTCATAGCTTATACCCTCAATACATGCGGAAAGCAATTTCCTGATAAATGTCCTGGCCGTAGGTGACCACCTGCTGCACGATATTCAGGAACAGCAGGGCGATAAACAGAATGAGCAGGATGCCCACCACGATGAGGCAGACCGTCAGCAGCGTCTTTCCAAAGCTGTAGTCGTGGGTCATCATGGTGCTGAATACCAGCAGCGCCAGCACCCAGACGATGGTGATGCCGTCCAAGGTGTGGTAAATGACCGCCTCCTCCAGGGTCAGCACATGGGAGAGCGCCAGCAGCGGCAGGGACATGCAGACATACGGCGCCAGCGCGTAGCCGGTGGCCACCGCGATGTCCTTGATGGTGCCCTTGCCGTCCATCAAGGTGGTGAAACACCAGTTGGACAGGCACCATAGCAGCAGCGGCAGCGCGATTTTCAGCAGCTCGGGCAGCAGGCTGGACGCCCCCGCCTCCCGGTCGGTGAACAGGTAGCTGGTGAACTGTACGCGCATGGCGTACAGCAGGAAGAACAGCCCGTACCAGATAAGCGCGCCGGGCAGGCTGCCCCGTCCCTCCCGCTTGATATCCCAGAAACCGTCGAAGGGATGCACCATGGCATAGCCGGCGTACCGCACCTGTTTCACCAGGGGGATATTCCCCACCCGCCGCACCACGGCCAGCCGCCGCCCCTTGACCAGCAGGACGATGAGGCCGACAAGCGCCGCCAGCGCCAGGGGCAGCAGCCAGTAAAAATGCTGCCGGATGTACCCGCTGCGCAGCTCCCGATAGGCCTGGGACGCGTATTCCCGGGCCCCGATGCGCTTGAGCAGGGGCAGGGCCGTCTGCGGATCGCCCTCTTGGAGAACCAGCCGGGCGTACAGCAGCTGTCCCACCGTGTACTGCGGCGCCTGCCGCAGTACCGTCTCCCATTTTTCCCGGGACAGGCCGGTTTCGCCCCGGCTGTAGGCGTGCAGCGCCTCATCCACCTGCTCGCCGAAGGCCGTCCGGCGGTACAGGGTCACGCTCCCGTTGGTTTTGTCCGCCACCGCCACCCGGTTTCCCACGATTTCCACCGCGGAGGGGGAGTAGGTGGTGCCTTGCTGCGTGCCCGCGCCGCCGAAGGCGTACAGCATGGTGCCGTTGCCGTCGTAGGCGAACAGGCGGGAACGGGTGCTGTCCAGCGCCAGGTATATCCCGTCGTCCCGCACAGCGATGTCCACGAATTTGGAGGAGGCCTTCTCCCCCAACGCGTCGATGTACACGCCGTCGCCCGAGGGCGTCTCGTCCAGGAAGTGGACGACGTTCTCCCCCTGGCCGTTCAGCTTGGAAATCGGCGCCACGCCCTCCGACATGGAGGTGGCGAAAATAAAGCCCTTGTCGTCCACGGCGATGGAGGTGTACTCGGTCGGCACGGCTTGGGCCATGTTCTCCCGCTGCTCCTGGGTGGCCACCGAGCGCCAGAGAATGTCCCAGAAATCCAGATGCACGTCGGGCGCCCCCATAAAGCCGATAAACGCGCCGTTTTCATCCAGCTGCAGCAGCCCCTGGTTGATCCCCCGGGCCGTGACGTACATCCGGCCCGCCGGATCCACCACCAGCTTAGACGGGGCGTAGAGATACTCCGCCTCCAGCAGAGCGACGGCCGGGCGGGGGAAAATGCGCAGCAGCGTGTGATCCTTCTCGTCCAAACAGACGATGCGGGCGTTGCCGGTGTCGCAGATGTACAGCCGCCCGCCGCGCACAAACACGCTCGACGGCTCGGAGAACCCCTCCCGTTCGCCGCCATTGTCGAACCCGTCCAGGACGCTTCGCGTTGTAAACGCCGCGTCGAGCACCACGATGCGGTCGTTGCCGCTGTCGCAGATGTAGACGCTCCCGCTCTCCGCGTCGTAATAGATGTCCGCGATGTCCTTCATGGGCTCCAGTCCGAAATCACCGCCCACATAAACCCGTTCGGGCACGTAGGGCGCCGGGATGGACACCGGCTCGCTCTGCAGGTTGTACGCATAGGAATCGTAGGGCACGCTGTTGTCCGCGTCCTCCTTGGCCGACACGCACAGCGGCGCGGCCGCCAGCAGCAGGGCGACGGCGCAGGCCCACCATTTTTTCATCTCCCCACCTACTCCTTCATTCCCGAGCTGGCCATGGCCTCGATGATGTTGCTCTGGCTGATGATGAACACCGTAATGGGCACCAGCATCATGATCACCATGACCGCCGCGCCGACGCCGGCCCGGGCCACGCCGCCGGACACGATTTGGTTCAGGGCGTAGGCCAGTGTTTTCTTTTCCTCGCTGAGGATATACGGGCTCTGTCCGCTGTTCCACAGGGTCTGGACCGACAGCAGCATCAGCGTCAGCCAGCCCGATTTGACGTTGGGCATCACGATGCGCCAGAAAATCTTCCACTGGGACGCCCCGTCGATGCGCGCCGCCTCCAGCAGGGAGTCGGGAATCACCTGCTCCATGAACTGCTTCATCAGGTACAGCCCGAGCGTGGAGGAAAAGGCGGGCACCACAATGCTCAGCAGCGAATCGATCCACCCCAGGGCGGCCATCACCATGTAGTTGGAAATCACCGTCACCGTGCCGCTGAACATCAGGGCGATGACAATGGCGTTGAAAATCACCTGCCGGCCGGGGAACCGCTTCTTGGCCAGAGGGAACGCGCACATGGAGGCCAGAATAATATGCCCGCCCGTCCCCACCGCCGTGACGAAAACGGTGTTGGCCAGATACATGGCGAAGGGCACGAGGGAGCCCGACATGATGGACGCCAGATTCCGGTAATTCTCAAAGGTCGGCTGGCGGGGGATGAGCCGGGGCGGGAATTCCCACAGCTCGTTGAGAGGCTTGAGGGAGTTGCTGATAATCAGCAGGAGAGGGGCCGCCATGAACAGGGCGAACAGCGCCATGATGAGAAACAGCAGAACCGTCCCGCCCCGCGACCGGTTGATGAACCGGCCCGTGTGCCCGCTTTTGAGTCTCATGCGCGTTACCCTCCCACCTTTGCCAGCAGCTTCTGGATGATTAGATTGGAGCCGACCATGATGGCGAACAGAATGGTCGCGATGGCCGAGGAATACCCCAGCTCGAACCGGACGTTGCCGTAATCCTGCAGATGATGCATCATGGTGTGCAGCGTGTAGTTGGCGCTCGGAAAGCCGAACAGCCCCGTGATAATATCCCCCACGTTGAAAGACGTGGTGATGCTCATCACCGCGCCGAACATCATCTGCGGCTTCATGGCCGGCAGCGTGATATGCCACAGCTCCTGCCAGCGGTTGCGGATGCCGTCCACCGCCCCCGCCTCATACAGCCGCCTGTCCACGTTCTGGAACCCGGCGATGAAGGACAGGAAGCTGGTGCCCAGGCTGGTCCACAGGATGACCGCCACCGCCGCGCCGAACATGACCTTCGAATCGGTCAGCCACTGCACCGGCTCATAGATGACGCCCATGCCCATCAGCAGCCCGTTGAGCAGACCGTAAGAGTCGCCGCTGTAGATTAAGCTCCAAATCATGTACACGCCGCCGCTGATGGACGGGGCGTAAAACAGCAGGGTCATCACCGCCCGCAGCTTGGGTGAAAACTCGTTGACCAGCCAGGCCAGGAACAGGCACAGCAGGAACCCCACCGGCCCGGTCACCACCGCCAGCGCCAGGGTGTTGACAAACGCCTTGGTGAACAGCGCGTCGTCCAGCAGCAGGGTGAAATAATTCTCCAGCCCGATGAACACCGGGGCCTCCAGGCCGTTGAAGTAACAGAAGCTGAAGCCGATGGCGATGGCCACCGGAACGATGGTGAACACGATGAACAGCAGCAGATACGGGGCTATAAAGGCATAATCCTCCCAGTAGCGCCGTACGAAGCGGCCCGCCCTGCCGGGGGATTTCTGGATTGTGTGCATAAACCCGACGCCTCCATCCTCGTATCAGCGGGCTTCCCGCCGCGCAAATTCCTTTTGCTTGGCCGTCAGCTCGTGATTGATATCCTTGATCGCTTGGTACAGGGATTCCTTCGCTTCCTTGCCGTCGTTGACCACCCGGCGGAACGCGAAATCAAAGTGGCGGGAGGTGAAATACCCGCCCGGCACCTCGGGGATCGCCTGCACAAACGCCCGCTGCCGCTCCATGGCCGCCCGGTTTTCCCGGCTCCAGGAGATTTTCTCCATGGCCTCCAGGTTGGCCGTGGGGTTGCGGGCCGCGGTGCCCACCAGGGTTTCCAGCTCGCGGGAATACCGCTCCTGCACGTCCGCTTGGGTCCACCACCGGATGAACTCCCAGGCCGCTTCCTTGCTGCGCGAGGCGGAGAGCATCACGCAGCCGGTGACGGTGGCCGTCACCGAACGATCGATGGCGCCGTCCTCCCGGCGGGTGCCGGGCACCGGCCGCATGCTCCACAGCCCCTCGATTTCGGGCGCGAACACCGACAGCTGGTTATACGCGGTGAAATCCTGCACCGCGATCGGCATCTCCCCCGAGCGGAACCGGTTGGAAAACTCGTAGGTCAATGGGAACCGGTAGTCGGAAAACAGCGTCACAAAATCCTCAAACGAGGAGATGGCCACCGGGGAATTCAGCGCCGACTGGCTGCCGTCCGCCGTATAGAAAGCGCCGCCGTTCTGGTACAGGAACATGCCGTAGCCGCCAATGGCGGCGGGGATGCCGATGGACAGGTATTTTTTCTGCAAAATCGGCAGCCCCGTCTCCAGCAGCGTGTCCCAGGTGTCCAGCCAGGCGTCGTCAATCCCCAGCTCCTCCAGCACATCGTCGCGGCAGAACAGCATGGGGTAGCTCATGGTCTCGGGCACCGCGTACCAGTGTCCCTCCCTCTCGAAGGGCAGGCAGGCCGCGGGCGAAAAGCGGCCGCGCACCTCCTCGGCCCCGTCGAAACCGGACAGGTCGGTCACCGCGCCCCGCAGCGCGTAATTCATCGGATCGGCCTGCGCCTGGCCGAGCGCCACGTCCGGCCCCTTGCCCGCCAGCGTGGCCGGCAGCAGGGAGCCGTTGGCCACCAGCTGGACGTTGACCCCGATCCCTTTCGCCGGGGTGAACAGGTTCCGGGCCAAATCCGCAATCAGCTGCGCCTGATCCCGCCCGGAGGAGGCGCTCTGCGTCTGGGTCTGCCCGGCGAAGAGGTTGGCCCCGGAGCCGGCCCAGACCGTGATCTCCTCCCGCACCTCCTGGCCGGACACCCCGATGCGGGAATAATCCATCCGGTAAGCGCCCAGGTACTGCCGGAGGAAATGCAGCAAACCGCCGCCGAAGCCCGGCTCGCCCTTTTTCAGCGCCGCCCCCGGCCTTACCGCCTGCAGGGTGTCCAGCTCCAGCGGCTGGGAACGGCAGCTGGTCAGCCAGGTGCCCAGGTTGGTCACCGTGTTTTTATAATCGCTCAGGCGCTTGGCGATGGAACCGGGATCCTTCGTCATGGCGTCCAGCTGGAAATACACCCGCCGGAACACCGTGGCGCTCTCCCCGCCGCCGTCGGACAAGCCCCCCACCGTCTTTTCCATCTCCTTGAGACGGGCGCTCAGCTCCTTCATGGCCGCCAGCGTGTCGGGAATCAGCACCGGGAACCGATAGTCGCGCAGGGTGTCCGGGCTCGGCCCGGTCACCATCACCACCTCGCGGTAAATCCGGTTGAGCTCGCCGACCAGCGCGCCGGTCTCCTCGATGACGGAGGCGTACCCGCCCAGGGCGGCCGTCAGCCTCACCCGGTGGGTTCCGGCCGTCAGATAGAAGCGGTAAGGCTCCCCGCCGTCTTTTCCCAGGGCCGCCAGCCTAAAGGCGTTGTCGTAGCCGAACTCCAGCTGGGCCGCCTCCTCAAAGGGGACGGCCCCATCGATGGTCAGGGCCCGGAAGGAGATTTGGTTGCTCTTCTGATCCTGCCTCAAACGCAGGGCCAGAGCGTACAGGCCGTCCTCCGGGACGGTAACCGTCCACTCCACCCACTGCCCCTCCTGCCCCCAGCTGCCCCCGCCGATGGTGTTGTAAACGATCCTGTTGGGATCGTAGGGGGACGTGTAGGGGGAGGTGCGGTCGTTAATCGGCAGGATGGCCTGATCGGATTTGAGAGCGGCCCGCTCCGCCTCCACAAGGACGCCGTCCTGCCCGGCGTCCTTGGCGCCCTGCGCCTTCCAGGCCGCCAGCTGATCGGCATAGGGCCGTATCGTCTGGGCGGGCGCCAGCCGGATCTCCCGGATCCAGGGGCTTCCCTCCCCGGCCTCCAGCCGCAGGGTGTGCGTCCCCGGCGTGAGCTCCGCCGTCCAGGGCAGGACGCCGTCCTCCCCGGCGACGGTTTTGGTCAGGGGATCCCCCGCGCGCTCCGCCTGGGGGCGATACGCGTTGCCCTGAACGTCCGTGTCCTCGCGGAACGCGTCCCGCCATGGCCGCTCGAGCTTCAGCGCCTTCTCCGCGCCGGCGGAATCCAGCCGCAGCGTCCACGCGGCCGCCTCGGTGTCGTCGTCGTCCGTGTCGAAGTCGTAGTCGATTTCCACCGTGTACCGGCCCGCCTGCGCGACGGAAAAGGTCCATGCCAGCGCGCCGCCTTCTCCGGCGGTCCCCCCCGCCGGCCGATCGCCGCCGGCGGGGCGCGTACGCGCCTGCCGGGAGTCTTCCGTATGGAGCGCCTCCGCCGTCAGCCGGATGGTCCCGTCCGCCGCCTCGGCCGCTGCGGGGAGCGGCCCCATCGCCGGGGCCGCCGCCAGCAGCAGCGCCGCGCACAGCCCCGGCAGGCCCCACCGGCGGGCGCGTGTTTTCCTGTGAACCATGCCGTTTCCTCCATTTCCACCGGCGCCGTACGGCCCGCAAAGGGCGGGGAACATCCCTCCCCCGCCCTTTGCCCCTGCGCTTATTTCGTGTCTCTGCCGCGGTTCCTTTTGCGCCGGCCAGCCGTCGCGCCGGCCGTGGCCAGCGCCGCGCCGCTCAGCGTCAGGGCGGCCAGCGGGAACGCCGCGCCCGTGTCCGGGATGCTGCTGCCGTCATCCGGCTTCTTGTCCGGATCGCTCGAATCGTCGTCCTTGGGAGGGATCACCGGGTCGGCGTTCGCCGGCCGGGGGCCGTACACCAGCTCGATGTCCTCCACCGAAAAGGCCACAAAGGACTGCTGGAAGCCGATATCGTTGCGGTAGTCGCGGAACTTCTCGGGTATGGTGAACTTCAGCGCCTGCTTGCCGTCCACATAGATGGTGTACTCGTCGCCCACGCAGGAGATTTCCAGCAGATAGGACGACTCCTCGGTGATGGCGCCCACCTTGGTCATGCCCAGATCGTCGTAATCCACATACTCGTTCTTCTCCAGGGCCACCGGGTAGAAGGTGCCGTCCAGGAACCAGACCACCTGGAAGCTGTTCTCCAAATCCTTGGTCCTCAGAAGGATGCGGATGCCGTGGTAGTTTTCTTCCTCGTCCACCATCTGGTAGCTGACCCGCGCCTTGAAGTAGAAGCTGTACGGCAGCGTCTCGGGCTCGGTCACCATCCAGTACTGGTGCTGCCACAGCTGCATGGGGATGCGGAAGCCGTTGTCTTCAAAGAAATAGTTGCCCGCGTCCTCGCCCTTCAGGTCGGTGACCTTGATGGGGGTGCCGTCCGGGACGCTCTGTTCGTCCTTCTCAAAGGTGACGGAAATGGTGTGATCCGCCGTCACGTTCTCGAAGGTGTAGGTCTCCACCGCGCCCACGCTGACGCCGTCCACCAGCACGTCCTTGACCTTGTAGCCGCCGTTGGGCTGCATGGTGTAGGTCATGGCCGTGTCGAAGAACACCGGGGTGGCTCCCTCCGAGGAAATCCGGCCGCCCTGGCCGGCGGAGGCGGTGATGGTGCTTTCCATATCCAGTCCCGCCGTCTTGTACACAGCGGTGTGCGTGGTGCTGAAAGCCGTGCCCGCGCCGGAGGACAGGATGCCGATGTAGGGATCAAGCTTCTTGACCGGCGCCTTGTCGATGAGCTTCTGCCCGTTGACGTACACCGTCACCGCTTCCGGCTCGGAAACGATGGTGACGTCGATGTCCTCGCCCACCTTGCAGCCGTACGCCGTGCTGCGGTACACGCCCCAGTCGCCGAAATCCTTGCCGTCGATGGGTCCGTAAATACTGACCTGGTTGGGGGTGAAAATAACGGTCAGATAATTCTTCTCGTCCGTCCAGCGGAAGTAGAGGCGGGGGCCGTTCCAGCCCTGCTCGCCGATGCTGTCCAGATGGATCCGGGTGGAATACACATAGGTATCGTCCGCCGTCAGGCCGCTGATGCCGCTGAAAATCAGCTCGTTGTCGTCCTTGACGCTGGCCACGCCGTTCTTATAGGTGCCGCCGGCGGTTTCCGTTTCGGGGGTTACCAGATTGGCCGCGCCCTCCGGCAGAGCCGCTTCGCCCCCCGTCCTCTCGAAGGAGGCCGCGATGGTGTGATCCGCCTTCACGTTTTCAAAGGTATAGGTGGTCACCGCGCCCACGCTCTCGCCGTCCACCAGCACGTCGGCGATTTTGAAGCCCTCGTCCGGGGTGATGGTGAAAGTCTGGCTGCCCAGCCGGTCCACCTTGACCTCACCGGCGGGATCGATTTTTCCGTGCTGGCCGGGGGTAGCGGTGATGGTATACTCGCTGGGAATCAACTGGAAGGAGGCCGCGATGGTGTGATCCGCCTCCACGTTTTCAAAGGCGTAGGTTTCCACCGCGCCCACGCTCTCGCCGTCCACCAACACATCGGCGATTTCGTAGCCCTCGTCCGGGGTGATGGTATAGGTCTGGGACTGCCCCTTGTGAAGCGTGGTCTCCCCATCGGGGGCGATACCGCCGTGCTCGCCCGCCGACGCCGTGATGGTCAAGGGTAGGGACTCGCTGCGGAAGGTGGCGGCAATCGTGTGATCCGCCCTCACGTTTTCAAAGGTGTAGGTTTTCACCGCGCCCACGCTGACGCCGTCCACCTTCACGTCCTCCACCAGATAATACTCGTCTGGGGTGATGGTGTAGGTCGCGCTGCCACGGAAATCCACATTCTGCGCACCGTCCGGCGAAATGGAGCCGTTCTCTCCCGCCGATGCGGTGATGGTATACGTAGGCATTTTATAGAGCTGGATATTCGACACGGTCATGTCGCTGTAAGTCGCCAGAACACCGGCCCACGGCCCATAGTTCGGGACGTTCGCATTCTCCAGCGCTTTTTCGCCGTTGATATACACCGTGACCTTCGTGGGCTCGGATACGATGTCCAGATGCACCTTGCCGGTGCCGCCCCGGACAAACGCCTTTGTCTCCGCGCCCAGCTGCTCTCCATCCAGGAAGAGGGACGCGCCCACACCCATCAGGCCAACGGACAGGGTTCTCTTAACCTGGTTGTTCGGATCCGTTCCCATATCCGAGCGAATGATAATCTCAGGCCGATGCCAAAGACTGCTTTCGTCGTTGGCCGTATACTCCAGATCCAGGCTGTAGATATAGCTGTCGTCCTTCGTCAAGCCGAGGGCTTTAAACGTATAGGGCTCTGTCAACGTGGCTTTGCTTTGAATCACGCCGTTTTGATAGGTGAAGGCGGTGGTTCCGTTCCAGGGATCGCCGAGAGCGCTGTCCGCTTTGACCAGATTCGCGTCGGCGCTCGGCAGAGGCGGAACATTCTCGTCTAAGGCAATGGTCCGGTTCGCCGTGTTGTAGAGCGTCAGGCCGTCCGCCGTGAAGCTGGAATACTGCTTGATAAAGCCGACATCCGCTCCCAGCACATTGCCGTCCGCGCCCTTGACCACAGGCTGGTTTTTAAACGCCGCCTGCCCGTTTATATAGACGGTGACCGTCTCGGGAGCCGAGACGATGGTCAGGTCGATTTCCGCCGCCCCTTTGGGCAGCTTATAGTCCAGATAGGAGGCCGTATGCGTTTCCACACCGTTTATTTTGCCGATGAGCAGGGCGCCGGATTCGCGGAAGTTGATTGTCATATAGTTGGAGCTGTCCGTAAACCGGAAAATCACAAACAGGCCAATCGAATCCGCGAGCATCTTGGTTTGGTGAATCTTGGCACTGTATACATAGGTATCCTTGGCATCCAGCCCCGCTGTTTCAAACAGCATAATCCCGTCGCTGGCACTGGGATCGCTGCCATCGCTGTTGAGAACGCCCCCTGTATAGGTAAACGGCGTCCAGGCTTCCGATGCGCCGGCAAGAGGAACATTTTTGATTTTCGTTGACGAGGTCAGGATATCCTGCTGTCCCAGGCCCGGCCCGGGGATTTCGGCCGTGTCCGCCGCCGCCGGCAGCAGCGACGTGCCGATGCTCGCCATCAGAGCGACGCTGCTCAGACACGCCAGAATCTTTTTGCCTATGCGTAATTTCATCGCAATTCTCTCCTTTTCCATATTGAATCGATTCGCGGGAAGACTTCCGATCCCGCGCTCATTCCACCGTGATAAACGCGCCCTCGCCGCAGCCCAGGCGCAGCGCGTACGTCCCGCCGGAGGCTGTCAGCTTGACGCTCTTGCCTCCCATGTGGGCGGTGACGGTTTTCGCGCCGGGAATGCTCAGCTTCATGGAGGCGGTCTCCTTGTCCTGGAGATCCGACATGTTCACCACCATGTAGCCGCTGCCCTTCCCGCTCTTTTTCTCGAAGCAGCCCACCAGCAACGGGCTGTCGCACTGGATGGACTGGATGGCCTTGGCGCCGGTATACTGGTTGTCGAACCGGAGATAGGGCACCGCGCTGTGATACCCATGGCTGTAAGCGCCCACGCTTTTGTACTGCATATACACGTCGGACAGGGCGTTTATCTCCTTGTTGACCTTCTGGGCGGCGTACCAGGTGTCGGTTTTCTTGCCGCTGCGATCGATCAGGGCCGGCGTGAATTTCTCCCCGCCGTTGTCGTCGGGGGTGCGGTAGGTGAAATAGATGAGGTTGACCGCCCCGAAGGCCAGGTGGGAATATGCCTGCCAGCGGATGTCGGTCTCGTCCGGCTCTCTGTGCCCGGTGGACCAGGTGAGCGCCTGCAGGAAGCCCCAGAACTCCCGGCCGCTTTTCCGGGCGGCCGTGGCCACGATATCCAGGTTCTCGGCGTACCCTTCCCAGGTGGTCTTGGTGCCGTCGGACATCCGGGTGCAGGGATAAATGTCCACCGAAATGTAGTTGGTGGGGACCTTCTTGACGTACGCGTTTATGTAATCCTGATAGGAGGAGGCTTCCAGCGCCGCGTTGGTGGCATACATGGGCAGCAGGTTGATGATCGCCTGCTTGCCGGGTACCTGTTTGGTGTAAGTCGCCACGCCCTTGCCCAGGGCGTCGAACTGGCTGGCCCCCGGCTCATCCCGGATAAGATTGCCGGCAAACCCGCCGTAATCCTTGTAGGTCTTCACCGTCTCGCCGCTTTTGTCAAAGGGGGCGTTGTGCCCGTACAGCTTGTCGTCGGTGAAATACCACTGCAGGCCGTACTCCTTGCACCATTCCCCGATTTTTTTCAGCACCATGGGGTGGAAGCCCGCCTCTACCATCACATAGTCGAAGCCCGCTTCCGCGATTTCCCGGATGTGCTGCTTGTCGGCGAAATTGGGATCCACCCCGCAGAAGCCGCCGATGCGGATCTTGCCGTTGGCGCCCGGTTTTTCCGCTTCCGTGGTGGTCGTCGGCTTGGCCGTGGTGGTTTTGCCGCCGCCCCGGGTGGTGGTTTTGCTGTCGGTGCGCCGCGTTGTCGTGCCTGCGTCCCCGCTTTCGCTGCCGGTCGTCTCGCCGCCCGTGGTGTCAGACGGCGTCGTGCTGTCCGTAGACGCCGCCGTGCTTTCGGCCGGCTGACTGCTCGCCTCGGGCAGAGAGGATTCCCCTCCCCGCGCGCAGCCTCCCGCCGCGAGCGTAACCGCCGCCAGCAGCAGCGCCGCGCAGCGGTGTCCCCATCGGATTTTCCCTGTCATGTCTGCATCCCTCCGGTTTTGTCGACTGGTGGTGCCGCGCCGCGTTTCTCGCTTTTGCATACAGATGCGTCGCCAGCAGCTTCTCAAGGATCTATAATAATACCATAAAAACGTCGGGCATTCCCCGGGAATATTCGCCTGTCAGGATTGATGTAACCTCTTTCTATTGTTTATTATAGACTAAATAAGCTAGCATTTCAACGGATTGTTTTACCTATATTTGCATGGGTATAACCTAAATTTACAGTTTCCTGCTTTTTTGTTGCGATTTTTTTCGAATTCCGGTATACTGGTTACTGTCAGCAGAGTCATCTGGAGGTGCGGGAGGAGAACGCATTTTATGAAAAACGACGAGGTGTATCAATTTCTCAAACGGGATTATTTCGACTCAGATTTCTGCTTTCAAATCGAAAAAAATTCCTTGAGCTGGGATGTCGGGCTGCACTTTCACGATTTTTTTGAAATCGAGTTTTTTCTGTCGGGCAGCGCCTCCCTGGTGCTGAACAACCGGCAATACAAGCTGTCCCGCGGCTGTATGCACCTGCTTACCCCGGCGGACTTTCACCTGTACCATCTGGAAAAGGGCATGGAATGCCAGTACGTCAACCTGCGCTTTGACGACTCGCTTTTGTCCGCCGAGCTTCTGCAGATCCTGTACGCCTGTCCCACCGCCCTGCTGGCCCGCATGGAGGGCGCCGCCTTCGACCAGGTATATCGGGAGATTCAGCTCCTCATGGAGGAAAACCGGCGGCGGGAAACCGGCTACCGTATCATAATCCGCGGCGGCCTCGAGCGCATCTGCCTGCTGCTGCTGCGCAGCACCGCCCAGCAGCAGGATCTGCTGCTGGAGAAAACCAACGCCCTGGATCCTAAAATCCAGGCCGCCGTTTCCTTTATTCAGAAGAATTTCCGCCGCAAAATCGCCATCGGAGAGGTGGCCGCCATCGTCAACCTGTCGGCCAACTACTTCAGCAATTATTTTTCCAGCGTGATGGGCACCTCGTTCTCCAATTACGTCAAGGATCTGCGCCTGCAATACGCCATGAACCTGCTGCAGACCTCGGATCTCAACATAAACGAGATCAGCTACGAATCGGGCTTCAAAACCCTGTCCAATTTCACCAGCGCCTTTAAAGCGCGCTACGGCCATTCCCCCAAGCACTACCAGCACGCCGCCCGCGTACAAGCGCCATAAAGCCGCTTAACAAACAAACGCCCCGCGCCACTTCACCGAAATGGCGCGGGGCGTTTGTTTGCATAGCTTATGGCACAGGCCCGGCACATAGGCTTACAAAATCTCCGCCGGCCTTTTGCGGAGCGGCGCGGCCTGCGGGGCCGGCCCGGTGGTTTCCTTTTCGATGAACCGGCAGCCGAACAGCCGGCGGCGCTCCACCGTTTCCCCCTCCAGCACCCGGGCGAACACCTCCACCGCCTGCCGGCAGAGATCGTCCACCCGGTTGTCCACCGAGCTGAGCTCCGGGATGCAGCACACCGACAGCCTCGAGCAGTCGTAGCCCACCACCGACACCGCCTCGGGGACCGGCTTGCCGCAGTCCAGCGCCGCCTTCACCGCGCCGACCGCCAGCTCGTCCTCCGCCGTGACAACGGCTGTATAGGCCTCCTCGCGCAGCCGGGCGCCCACCAGCTGACGCGCCTTCCGGCAATCGCGAGGGCAGAACAGCTCCCCCTGCCCCTCGGGGGGCAGCCCGGCGGCGCGCACGCCCTCTCGGAATCCCTCCCGCTTGCCGCGTCCGCTGGGCGTGTCGGTATCGTATACGTATAGGAACCTTCGGTGCCCCAGGCCGGCCAGCCGGAGAACCGTGTCCCGCACCGCCGCCCTGTCGTCCGTCAGGAGGGAGTACGGCGGCCCCTCGCCGAAATCCGCGTTGATGCCGATCACCGGGATTTTCTCCGCCGCCTTCAGCTCCTCCTCCGTCAGCCGCTGGAACTTGGATCCGATGAGGAACAGCCCGTCGATCCGCCGCCCCATCATCAGCGCGATGTACTGCCCCGCTTTGCTCAGCTCCCTGCCGGTGCTGTACAGGATCAGATCGTACCCCCGCTGCTTCAGCTCCCGCTCCAGCACGGCCACCGCGCGGGCGTAATATAAGTCGTCGATATCCGACACCAGGATCCCCGCGATGCGGATGGACTGGCTGCTGAGCCCCTGGGCGCACACGTTCGGCACATAGTCGCCCTCCTCCATGATCTGAAGAATGCGCTGCCGCGTGGACGCCTTGACCACCCCGCCGTTGAGCACCCGAGATACGGTGGCGATGGACACGCCGGCCTGCTTGGCAATATCGTAAATGTTCACACAGCCGCCTCCTCTGTAAGGGCTTACACTCTTTACCATACCATAAAACCCGCCGGCTGTCAAAAACCGCCGCCCCTTCGCCGCCGACCGGTTGACAAATTCCCGATTCCCCGTATAATAGAAAATGTAACCGCTTACAATTTGAATATGGAGGCTCGTCATGCACGCGATACAAGACCATCCCGCCGCCGACTATTCCCATCTTCCCCTGCGCGTTCTCCAATTTGGGGAGGGGAACTTCCTGCGCGCCTTTGCCGATTGGATGATCGACAAGGCCAACGAGGCCGGTGCCTTCGCCGGCAGCATCGCCGTCGTCAAGCCCCGCCCCGGCTCCCTGGCCGCCTTCCGCGCACAGGGGAACCGGTACACCGTCGTCGCCCGGGGACTGCGGGAGGGCCGCGCTGTCCGGGAGGCGCGCCTCGTCACCTCCATCGCGCAAACGGTCGACCCCTATGAGGACTTTTCCGCCTTTCTCCGCCTGGCCCGCTGCGACACCCTGGAGCTGGTCCTGTCCAACACCACCGAGGCCGGCCTGGCCCTGTCTCCCGACGACCGGCCGGACGCCGCCCCCCCCGCCAGCTTCCCGGCCAAGCTGACCCGCCTTCTGTTCGAACGCTACCGCCATTTCCAGGGGGCCGCCGATAAGGGCCTGTACTGCCTGCCCCTGGAGCTGCTGCCGGAAAACGGCCGGAAGCTGGAGGCCTGCGTGCAATCCCTCATCCGCCGCTGGGCGCTGCCCGAGGCGTTCGCCGCCTGGGTGCGGGACAGCTGCCGCTTCTGCGACACCCTGGTGGATCGGATCGTGTCCGGCTTCCCGGCGGACGAGGCGCCCGCCCTGTGGCAGCGGCTCGGATACGCCGACCAGCTTCTGACCGTGTGCGAGCCTTACGCCCTGTGGGCCGTGGAGGATCGCGGGGACATCCGCCGCCTGCCGCTGGACGCCGCCGGCCTGCCGGTGCGCTTCGTCCCCGACGTCGCCCCCCTGCGGGAGCGGAAGACCCGCCTGCTCAACGGCGCGCACACCCTCCTTGCCGCCGTCGGCCTGACCGCCGGCGTGCAGACCGTCGGCGGCTGCATGGGCAATCCCGCCGTCTCCGCCTTCCTGGAGCGCTGCCTGCGGGAGGAAATCCTCCCCCACACCCCCGGAGAACCGGCGGAAAACCGCCTCTTCCAGGCCGCCATGCTCGAGCGCTTCGCCAACCCCTGCCTCGAGCACAGGCTGGCCTCCATTTCACTCAACGCCCTGTCCAAATGGCGCGCCCGCCTGCTGCCCACCCTGGAGGCCTGCGCGGCCGAGGGCGCGCTCCCCGACGGGATCCTTCTGGCCTTCGCCGTCCAGCTGCACGGCCTCCTGTTCCCGCCCCCCGGCATGGAAACCGCCCTGTCGGGGGAACCGGCCGAGGCCGCCGCCTTTTTCGAAACATGGGCGTCCGCGCTGCGGGACGGCGCGGCCTCTTGGCCAGCGTTCGCGGAGGCCGCCGCGGCCCAAGCCGCCTTCTGGGGAACGGATTTGCGCCGGTATCCCGCCCTGTCCCCCACAGTAGCTGCCCATCTGTCCGTTCTGTCCCGGCAGGGCCTCCCCGCCCTGCTGCAACCCTACCTGGAGGTGTCCAAATGAAAACCTTTTTAATCCATCCCGACGACTCGGTGGAAATTCTGCTGGAAGCGGGCGTCTACAACGGCACCCCCGTCCCCGCCGGTCATAAACGGGCCCGCCGCGCCGTCGCCGCCGGGGAAGCCGTGTATAAATACGGCTGGCCCATCGGCCGCGCCACCCGGGACATCGCGCCGGGCGACTGGGTGCACAGCCATAACCTGGCGACCGATTTAAAGCCCGGCGGCCGCTATACCTACGCGCCCGATTTCCCGCCCCTCTCCCCCGCCCCGCCGGAGGACGCCTCCCGCACCTTTCCCGGCTTCCTGCGG
>CEAA01045726.1_pt1 | contig 51911 bp, 57 predicted proteins | sample 557551 | NCBI WGS metagenome assembly CEAA01 (sample SAMEA3182115, study PRJEB8094) | gut metagenome | biome: human; feature: gut; material: Stool; isolation source: human stools | place: Canada | collected 2013-06-11
CCCCAGCCGGCAGTTTCCAAAAGCGTGGGCAGCGTATTTTCCAACGCGGTTCGTAGCGGTTCCAGTGCGTCCGGCGGCTGATTGCCGGCGATGGAGATGACCATATCGTCCCGGACAATCACAGCGGGGAAAATAAAATTGCCGAAGGCGGCCGGCCGGGAAATGTTGACCGGCACCCCTTTTGCCTTGCATTCGTCAGAAATGGCAATGTTTACACTTTCATCGTTGGTGGCGGCCACACAAAGATAGGCGTTGGTGCAGTCCCCGCGGTAATAGCGGCGGGGAATATGGCGGACGGCTTCACTTGCTGCATCCAACTCCCGCATTTTTTCACTGAGTATCGGGCAGATAACCGTCACCCTCGCCCCGAAGGCCAGCAACGTCTTCACGCAGGAAGCGGCATAGTCTCCGCCCCCGAAAACCACACAGTTATTGCCGTTCAGGTCGATATAAAGGGGGAAGCCCAATGCCATGTTCCTCACCACGCCTTTCCAGTCCTGTAAGTATTCTGGGTTAAGTATACCGAATTTTTTCGCATTTGACAAGCTTTGCTCGAAAAAGTACGAAAATTCTTGAAATATTTTTACAAAGACAGAGGAGTGATACGGGACAGCTGTATGGTATTGGTATCCAGCAGGGCCGTATATCCGCTGCCGTTTGGCGTGGCGTAGGCATAGAAATCCGTCCCGGGAGCGACGTCCAGCTGTTGAAAAAGTGTCATAATGCAACCGCCGTGGGTGATAACGGCCGCCCGCTTGAAATGGCAGCGCTGCGCGTCGTCAGCGATTTGCCGCAGCGCGCCCATCAGCCTTTGCGCGATTTCCTTTCCGCCCTCTCCGCCGGGAGGCGGCGTCATCCCACGGGAGTCGATCCAGCGTCGGAAGGACGGCTCATCCTTAAGCTGCTCGTAGGTTTTCCCTTCGAATATGCCCAAATCGACTTCCACCAAAGACGGGATGGTCACCGGTACCAGCATGGGATAGAGAATTCTGGCCGTCTCCTGACAGCGGGCTAAGGGGCTGACATACAGGGCGTCGGCCGGCGGGTATTTTTTGGCGGCCTGCCATTCCTGCAGCTGGGCCCGGCCGGCTTCGGACAAGGGCTGATCGTCGCTCTGCCCGATATAGCGGCGCTGTTCATTCCCGGCTGTCTGACCGTGACGGATGAATACGAGTTCCAATTGCATATAATCAAGACCTTTCTATCACAATGCGCGGAGAAACAAAGAACAAAGTGCCAGGACAAGCAGCAGGCCGCCTTGGGACAGCTCCACAAAGAAGCCCAGCAAATCCCCGGTAATCCCTCCGAACTCCCGGCGGACCATGGAAGCGTACCACCAGAAGAGGAGCCCCGCCGCGGCGGCCAGCACGGCCGCCGCGATACAGCCGCCGGCACCGGCGGACAGCCAGCCGACAATGAATAACCCGGCAACGGAAACCGCCGTTTCCGCGATGCCTAGACCGGCCACGCCGCGGGCCGCCCGGTTGGCAAAGAGCACGCCTAGCGTGCTGGTGGACGTATAAGGGAGGCGGCTGCCCGCCATGACCGTCAGACTGCGGGATACAGTGAAAAGACAGCAGGCCAGAGGCAGAAGCTTTGGGACGGACGCCAGCTGGCACCAAGCGCCCAGCTCCAGCAGAAGCAGGCCGCCGCAGCAAAGCACCGCGAAGGGACCGCAGTGAGGATCTTTCATGATTTCCAGACGCTTTTGCCGGTCGCGGCGGGAAAAAATGCCGTCGGCGGCGTCTAGGAAACCGTCCATATGAAAACCGCCGGACAAAACGATGGGGAGGAGGACAGCCACCGCGCCGAACAGCACCGGCTGCATGCCGGTAACAGCACCCAGCACCGACCACCCGTAAAGCAGCCCGCCCGCCAGCAGCCCCACTGCCGGCAGACAACCCAGCGACCAGCGCATATTGTCCTCCCGCCATTCGATTTGCGGCATGGGAATGGCCGAGTACATGGATATGGCAATGATCAGCGATTGCAGCACCACACGCGCTCCCCCTAAATTTCGTCGATTCCAACCACCTGTTCGTAAGCGGCCAAAGCGTAATCCAACAGCGCCGCACCCAAAACGCCGCCGGTTCCTTCTCCAAGACAAAGGCCGGCGGTAATCAGCGGCTTCTTATCGAGGGCTTCCAGCAGGAGGCTTCCTACCCGTTCCGCCGAACAGTGGGAGGGGAGAAGATACTCCTGGACAGCCGGTGCCAGCCTCACCGCCGCCAGGGCGGCGGTACAGGAAATGACGCCGTCCAGCATGGCAGCGAGGCCGCAGGCCGCGGCCCCTATATAAAGGCCGCACAGCGCGGCGATGTCCAGTCCGCCGACCTTGGCTAAAACATCCAGCGGGTCGGCGGGACAGGGGCGGTTGACGTCCAATGCCTTTCGAATGACCGCCGCCTTATGCGCCACCCGTTCAGGAGCGCCCGCCCCTCTGGCGGTTATCTCTTCGGGCGGCTTTTGCAGCAGAACGGCGGCGACGGCGCTGGAGGAGGTGGTGTTGCCGATCCCCATTTCGCCGGGAATGAGCAGCTGTGCGCCGCTTGCGGCCGCTTCTTCCGCCAGGGTTATGCCGACTTCCACAGCCCGGCGGCAGTCCGCCGCCGACATAGCGGGGCCCGCCGCCATATTATCGGTGCCGCGCCGGACAGTTCTCCGCTCCACACCTTCATGTGTGTACGGTGTAGCGATCCCCACATCCACCACACGAACCGGCGCGCCCAGCCGACGGGCGAAAGCGTTGATGGTGCCGCCGCCCCGGGCAAAATTGACCGCCTGGGCGGCGGTGACAGTGGGGGCGGAAGGGGAAATCCCTTCAGCGGTTACGCCGTTGTCCGCGCACACGACCACCACAAGCTTGTGGTCCAGCCGGGGGAAGGCGGTCCGCTGTATGCCCGCCAGGCGAATGACCGCGTCTTCCAATAGACCCAGACTGCCCGGCAGCTTGGCGCGGGTATCCAGTCTCCGGCGGGCGGCGTCGCGGGCCTTGGTGTCGGGAAGACGGATTTGTGCTGCCGCCTGTTCCATTGTCATACTGGTCACCTCCACCTTCCGTTGAATAATCGGGCCGCCGCCCATGTCTTTTTATTCTACCACAAGATGGAACGCGGCTCAAGCTTACCGGGGAAATAACCGCTTGTCTTTTCTTTTTTCCCATGATATAGTATAATGGTTAAAATTCAACGCCAGATAAAGGGACGTGAGAGGCATGGCTGAAATCGGATCGTTTCGCACAGGGATCGGCGGATTCAACAAGGCCGATGTTTTGAATTATATCGATGAGCTCAACGCCCGGCACGGCGAGGAAGTGGAGGAAGCGCGCCGGGAGCTGGAAGAAGCGCGCACGCAGTTAAGCGCTGAACAGCAGAAGCTGGAGGAAAGCGACCTGGCGCTTAAGCAAAACGCGGAACAGCTGTCGGAAGCCCTGCAGACCTGCAAGCAGCAGGAGGAGCGGCTCGCTGAAACAGAGCAGCTGCGGCAGGCGGCTGCGGCGGGCGACGCCCTTCGCCGGGAAAATCAGGAACTGCGGGATCAGCTAGGTGGAATGCGTTTGTTGGTGGATTCTGCCGCCGAGGTACAGGGCCGGGCCGACGAGGCGCGGATTGCATTGGAAAAAGAACGGGCGGAACGCGCGGCTGAGAGCGATGCGTTCCAGGAGAAGCTGCGGGAACTGGAGGCGCGTCTCGAAACAGAAAAAGAGCTGCGGGTGGGCGGCGACGAGAAATCCGATAGCCTGCGCGCTGAGAACGAGCGGCTGCGGGAAGCATTGACGGCGCAGAAGAACGAGATGGCGGAAAAGGAAGCGAAAATCGAGAGACTGCTGGCGGCCAACCGCAGTTATGAAGGCTTGATGGGCGATCTCGGGGCGTTTCTGGTGGAAATCCGGTCTATGGGGCAGCGCTATCTCGAAAGCACCTATGCCCGGGCCGGCGGCTGCCTGGATACCATCGAGGATACGCTGGAGGGAATCGATAGACAGCTGGCCGTCTCCCGTGAAGAGATTGGAAAAGCCCGTCAGGAGCTGGAAGAGAAAAGCGCCGCCTCTGAACTGCGGCTGGAAGAGTGGGCCCGGCATTTGGAACGCTCCGCGGCGGCGGTGACGGAATGCGCGGAAATTTCCGAGGACAATCCCGTGGACGAGGAGCCGGGCGATTCGGCGCCGCTGACCGAACCGGCATTTTTTCGATGAGCCGCTTCCCGCTGTCACGGCGGCGGTAAAAAGCGGCGAATCGGAGCGGCCGCCGATCCGGCGGCCCTATCGGACGCCTCTGCCTCCGACCAGGCGAAAGAGGCGGCTGTCAGAAATCTTGGAAAATTGGTTCGGCTGATTCGCGTGAACCGGAAAGTGGGAATCCTTATGACCGAGCGGCATATCCATACAAGCGAGCTGCCCGCCGTCTGTCCATCCTTACGGGCGGGGGACAGGGTCTATCTCTCCGGAACGGTATACACCTCCCGAGACGCGGCGCATAAGCGTATTTTTGCATTGCTCGATGAGGGCAAGCCATTGCCTTATTCGCTTAAAGACAGCGTGATTTATTACTCGGGAGCCACACCGGCGCCTGAGGGGCTGCCCATCGGCGCCTGCGGACCCACCACATCGGGGCGGATGGATCCCTATGCGCCTCGTTTATACGATTGCGGCGTGACCGCCACCATCGGAAAAGGGGGGCGCGCTCCCGCGGTTGTGGAGGCGATCGCCCGTAATCAGGCGGTGTATCTGTGTGCCGTGGGCGGGGCGGGCGCTTTGGCCGCCAAAAGTGTGACGGCCTGCGAGATAATCGCCTTTGAGGATTTGGGCTGCGAGGCGGTGAAACGGCTGGAAATTCGTGAGTTTCCCCTTATAGTAGCCATCGATTGCTGTGGCGGCAATCTGTTTGACGCCGGATATACAGGCTGATTTTTCTCCGGCATGCATAGCTGGAGGGGTCTTGGCCATATATAAATATAAAAACAAAACAAGGAGTGCAACCCATGGCAGAATTGAAGTATGAAATTGTAAAAGAGTTCGGCGTCTTGTCCCAGTCTCCCTCCGGATGGACAAAGGAGCTGAATTTGATATCCTGGAATGACCGTGCACCGAAATACGATATCCGCGAATGGGCGCCTGAACATGCCAAAATGGGCAAAGGGGTGACGATTTCTGCGGACGAAGTGATCCTTCTGCGGGATTTGCTTAACGAAATTGACCTGTAATACCGCCGTGCTTCACGGGGAAAGGTATGGCCCTCATTATGGATTTTATCGAGATACTCAAGGCGATCGTACAGGGCATCGTACAGGGCATTACCGAATGGCTGCCCATCAGCAGCACCGGCCATATTCTGCTGCTGGATGCGATTTGGCCCATGAATGTCAGTCCCGATTTTTTCAATGTGTTTAAAGTGGTAATTCAGCTTGGCTCCATCATGGCGGTCGTGGTGTTGTATTTTCATAAGCTGAATCCGTTTTCTCCCAAAAAGAGCCAGAAGGAAAAAGGGGACACCTTTCGTCTGTGGGGAAAGGTGCTGATAGCCAGTATTCCGGCGGGTGTTGTCGGTATGGCGCTCAACGATTTAATCGATTCCAAGCTATCGTATCCCTTGGTCATCGCCGCCGCCCTCATTTTATATGGGGTGGCCTTTATCTGGATGGAATCCCGGAAAAAGCAGCCCAAAATCGGCAGCTTTCAGGAGATGTCTTATAAATCGGCGTTTGGCATCGGTGTTTTTCAAATGCTGGCCCTGATTCCAGGCACCTCACGTTCGGGTTCGACCATCCTGGGCGCTACGCTGCTGGGTACCTCCAGGACAGTGGCGGCGGAGTTCTCGTTTTTTATGGCCATTCCGGTCATGCTGGGAGCCAGTGGCGTCAAATTTCTCAAAGCTCTTGTCATTGACAAGGTGTCGTTCAGCGGCCAAGAGTGGGCTGCCCTGATCATCGCGACCGTGGTATCTTTCCTTGTCTCGCTGGTGGTCATCCGTTTTCTGATGAATTTCATCAAGAAGCATGATTTTAAGCCGTTTGGCTGGTATCGGATTGCCTTGGGGGCTTTGGTGATTTTGCTGGTTCTATTAAATGTTATTCCTAACGTGGTGCACGCTTGATTCTTCAAAAAGAGGATGTGTCAATACAATGAATACGTATGCGATCACATTGCTGCGCGGCGACGGCATCGGCCCGGAAATCGTGGCCGAGGCGGTAAAGATGCTGGACGCGGCGGGACAGCGGTTCGGTTTTCGCTGTGCCTATACCGACGCGCTGCTAGGCGGCTGCGCAATCGACGCAACCGGCAACCCTTTGCCCGGTGAAACGGTAGAGGCCTGCTTGGCGTCCGACGCGGTTCTTCTGGGCGCTGTCGGCGGCTACAAATGGGACACCCTGCCCGGTGGACAGCGTCCGGAGGCGGGCTTGCTGGGAATTCGTGCGGCTCTGGGGCTGTTTGCGAATCTCCGCCCCGCAAAAATCTACGGCCCTTTGAAAAGCGCATGCCCTTTGCGGGAAGATATTATCGGGGACAGCATGGATGTCATGGTGGTTAGAGAACTGACCGGCGGCATCTATTTTGGCGAGCGTGGCCGGAAAACGGTGAATGGCGTGCAAGCGGCGTATGACACCGAAATGTATACCGTGCCGGAAATCGAACGGATTGCCCGCGTGGCATTTGATTCAGCCCGTAAACGGAATAAAAAGGTACATAGTATCGATAAAGCCAACGTCTTGGAATCCTCGCGTCTGTGGCGGGAAACGGTCATTCGAATCGCGAAGGACTATCCGGATGTGGAACTGAACCATATGTATGTGGACAACGCCGCCATGCAGCTGGTTCGCAACCCCAAGCAGTTTGACGTCATTCTTACCTCCAACATTTTTGGAGATATTCTTTCGGATGAAGCGTCGCAGATCGCCGGTTCCATCGGTATGCTTGCCTCCGCCTCCATGGGGGAGGGGACCCGCGGTTTGTATGAGCCGATTCATGGCTCCGCTCCGGATATTGCGGGAAAGAATTTGGCGAATCCGCTGGCCACCATTTTGTCCGCGGCCATGATGCTGCGGTATTCGCTGAACGAACCGGTAGCGGCGGACGCCATTGAGCAGGCTGTGGAAAGCGTTCTGAACGATGGCTGCAGAACCGCAGATATCTTTACAGACGGCTGCAAGCGCTTGGGAACAGTAGAAATGGGCGACGCCGTGGTATCTGCCCTGGCATAAGATAAAAGCCGGCTCCTGCGGAGGCAGCGCAGGAGCCGGAAGATTTTTTGCCAGAACGGTTGACAAACAGAGTTAGCTATTCTATAATTAACGGCGGTATCTATATGTGCCCAAGTGATTGTCTGACAAAACTAAATAAGCGTCCACCTCCGGGAAACCGGGGTTGACATATACGGAGAAGTATCGAAGTGGTCATAACGGCCTCGACTCGAAATTTTTGGAAGCTCCGGCCGTTTCGTCCGCTGAAAATGTCCGCCGCACAGGGCTTTGCGCGGGTTCGGATTTCACAATTTCATATCGTTCTTGCGTGTTTTTCTTGCATTCCTCCGGAGCAGGGATTACACTTGAGATATACGGAGAGTTGTCCGAGAGGTCGAAGGTGCGACACTCGAAATTTCGGCGGAATCTGTGAATTTCGTCCCCTCGAAAACTCCTGCTAATTCCGGGTTTTCAAAATTCCAAATCGAATACTTTTATGTTTTCTCTCCTGCTTTTCTCTCCAAAAGATTTTGCGAGTTAAAAACAGGCGAAAATATACGGAGATGTACCCAAGCGGTTGAAGGGTCCGCACTCGAAATGCGGTAGGTCGGCTCAAACCGACGCGAGAGTTCGAATCTCTCCATCTCCGCCATCAAAAGAGGACGAAAAAGATGTCCTCACGAAAAACCCCGATTTTATCGGGGTTTTTCGCTGTCTATACGGGCATTTTGGGGGATGCAGAATCGTAGATGTAAAAAGGCATTTTTTCCTTTGCGGAGAGTTTTAAACTCAAACCCAACTTAATATTTTCACTGCAGGCGCATGGAACAGAAAAATCCATGCGCCTTTTTCTATACCCAAAAATCAATCAGGAGGTACCTATGACAATCTATCAACAGGAGCTTTTACGAAAGCTTCCCCACTTCGGATGTACCGGGCAATACAGTGAAACCGATGAAGCGCTCGCCTTTTTCTATGACGGTTTCAAAATCGGATGGCAGGACAAGGCCGGATATATTTACGAAGCAATTGACAAAGAGCTAACCGATGAAATGCGCGACGCTTTTTACGCCGTACAGGATCAGGCAAAAGCGGTTCGTGAATATACCGATCTGTATGAAACATCCCCACGCATGGGCATTCGGGATGTGGATGAATACCGCAGATTTGCCGAATATGGTGACACCGTCCTTGCCGGAATGTACAGCGAAAAGCACGGATTCATGTTCACCACATGGAAGCAAAGTGCAGACCGCAGAAGCGTTTCCCACGGAGATTATTCACCCGATTTTGAATATGCAAAGGAGTCCTTTGCCACCCGTTCAGGGCTGATCGATGCACAGCGCCTTTTTACCGAGGATGAAGCCGCCAACCTTTATCGCTGCCTTGACTTTGCCAAAGGCAACTGCGAAGCGCTGACCTACGAGCAGGAAAAACAGCTTGATGAGCTCATGACCAAGCTGCAATACGGATATCCGCAGTTAGAAGACGCGCCGCCCTCTTTCGAGCAGGACGACGCCCCACAAATCAATATGTAACAACATTCCTCAAGCCTCCGATTTTTGACTTTCCCATGAAAACAAAAATCGGGGGCTTTTTGTATTTCAAGAAAGGAAATCAAAATGTACTTTATGCAAAACAGCCGTCTGCGTGAGATGGAGAAACTTATGCAGCGCGTCCCCAATTTCCGTCCGAGAGGACGCGGCGTGATCGCCATAAGAATCACGGAAATCCCTCCGTCCACCTTTGCGGGGGTGATGATGGAAACGGCGTCCGCCATACGGTACCGCCCGTTTCGGCTTCGCCTCCAACAATATCTGAAAGAAAGTAAGGATTCACCTATGATCTACAAAAACGATAAGCACAGGGCGGCATTTGAAGCCGCCGTCAGAAAAGAAAACAAAAAGAATTATGCGCTGCTGTCCGCTCTCTACCTGCTTACAGCAGACGGCAGACTGTGGAGGGACACAAAAAGATTTGTGGTTACCGGCTGTATCTGCTTTGAGCAGGTGCATTTGCCGAACTGCACAGAAACCGCATACGCGCTATTCTGCGCCGCCAAAGACCTGTATCTCGGAACAAAGCATCTGACAGTCAGTGATCTTGCCGATCAGAGCCTTATACCGCCGAAGGTGTTCGGACTGATCTGCAACGCAATGGCAATCCGCCGATTCGGACTCGGCGCAATCGCATCTATGAATCGAGGTGATGAAGCATGGCTCTAATCAACGCAGTCATTATGAACGAAGAAAACACGCTCATAACGGAGTTTCCGAAGAATTATCTGGATATTTATGAGGAACTCTGCTCCATAGGAATCCGCAAGGCGCTTGAAAGGATTCCGCTTACGGATAATGAGGACGATCCCATCCGGGTAAAGCTCTATGCCGACAGCGATATCGGCAATCATCTGCTTTTCCTGTTGACGGAAAGCAGCACTTTGGCCGACGCCAATACCGCAGCCTTTGCAGTGCAGAATGCAGACGAAGATATCCAACAGGAATTAGAGCAGAATCTGTTAAATGACCAATATACCGGCATTGCGGAACTGCTCCGTGACATCAAGGATATGACCTATCAGGCCGGACAGGTGAAAATGTCCTTCTTCTGTCCTCTGGATGGAAATATCGAGGATTCTGAGTACGGCGGCACAACACCTGTCGGCAACCTCTTTCTCAAAAGCTATGAATGGGATATCCGCGAACTGCTGGAAATGGAGCAGTCCTCACCGGAAGACGAAATGGCGCAGTTCTTTGATGATGACGAGGGCATCAAGAAAAAGCTCGTCTCTGCCGTATGGACGGTGGATGAATACAAGGGCAAGCTGTACGGCAGGATCGATTGCCGATTCAAGGAAGAGCTGACAGAGGACGAAACGGAAATCTTCAAAGACTGGCTGATCGGACAGTGTGCAGACGGATTTGGCGAGCATGTAGAACAGCAGCCCATTCATACCGAGGACGGCGATCTGTTCGTCTCTTTCTGGCATCCGGGTGACAGCTATTTCCTCTGTACAGAAGATGAACTCGACGATTGTATTGAGAATTCGCAGGGAATGCAGTTTGGAGGGATATGAAATATGAGTGCAGAAGAAAAATACCCCCTGCTGATCGGACACTCGCTTGCAGGCAGAATCCGTCTCCATAAGCATTCAGGAGGTAGCAAATTTTATTTGCACACATGGGCAGTATAGCGATCTTGCTGTTACGCAAAAGGACGGCACACCGCTTCTTGACACCTTCGGCATCTACATTAACAAGATTGCGGATATGGAGTACCGGGAGGAACTGCTCAAGGTGCTGATCCCGATGCAGATGGAGATAGACGGTACGAACAGGATTGAAGAAGAAAATGATGAAAAGGAGAAAACGGATATGAACGAATATGAACGCCTGCGCCGCTTAGCCGGACGGCACAGAGAAACCTACCCGCCCGGAACAAGGCTGGAACTCATCGACATGAACGATCCTTATGCCCCGGTGCCTTCCGGTACGAGAGGCACGGTAAAATTCATTGACGATATGGCGCAAATCCATATGGAATGGGATAACGGCAGGACGCTTCCCCTCAACAGCGATGAGGACTCCTTCCGCAAGCTGACAGCGGAAGAACTTACAGAAGAACAGAATGACGGCATGGACGAGGATAATGCTCCTGTCATGGGAATGTGAGGTGAAACGGAAAAAGAATAACGGAAGACGGTCGGATGCCCTATGGCTATCCGATTTTTTGATATGTTCGCAGGCATCGGCGGATTCCGGTCAGGGCTGGAAGCGGCAGGCGGTTTTGAATGCATCGGCCACTGCGAAATCGACAAATATGCCAACAAAGCCTATACCGCACTCTATGAACCGAAAGGAGAAATTTACTATGAAGACGCAACCAAAATCGATCCGGCAGGACTCCCCGACATCGACCTCATCTGTGCGGGGTTTCCTTGTCAAAGCTTCTCAGTTGCGGGAAAGCGGCTTGGATTTGCCGATACAAGAGGAACTCTCTTCTTTGAGGTTGCCCGAATTGCTCGTGAGAAACGGCCTGCATTTCTTTTATTGGAAAATGTGCCGGGGCTGCTATCGCATGACGGCGGCCGGACATTTGAAACCATCCTCTCCACGCTTGTTGAAATGGGGTATCATCCTGAATGGTGTGTGCTTAACAGCAAATATTTCGGAGTCCCCCAGCAGCGAAGGCGCCTGTACATTGTCGGACATCGTGATGAACGAGGCGCCGGAGAAGTATTTCCTCTCGCCGGCGGCCATGCGGAAGATCTTAAGCAGCTTATCCCCGGACCGCAGGGAGCGAGAGTCTACAGCACCGATGGCGTAGCCTGTACGCAGTGTGCGGGATCGGGCGGCTGGGGCGGCAAAACAGGGCTGTATTTCATTGATCTGAATCCCGAACCCGCCATCACCGATGAGGCAAGATGCCTGATTGCCCGGTATGATTCCGGCGTGGGAAATCACAAAGGCAGAAGTTCCGGCGTACTCGTCGAGGATGCGCCGAGAGCAATTCTGACGCCTGACCGTGAAACTGTCCGTCAGAACGGCAGAAGGATGAAAGAGCCGGACGAGCCGATGTTCACCATCACCGCACAGGACAGGCACGGCATTGTGCATCACGGCAGAATCCGAAAGCTGATGCCCATTGAGTGCTGGCGGCTGCAGGGCTTTACCGACGAGCAGTTCTATAAGGCAAAAGCCACCGGACTTTCAGACGGGCATCTGTACAAGATGGCAGGAAATGCAGTCAGCGTTCCCGTCATTTCCGCTATCGGCAGAAAAATCAGAGAAATCAATGAGAAATATCACATTACGGAAAGGCTGTGAAAGCAATGGAAAGCAAGCAGAGAATTGATAAATTCAATCAGGAGAATCCTCCTTTCTATATCGTCGATCATGAGGACGGCGAATACAGTTTGTGCCTGCCGTTGGATATGCTCGGTGATGAATACTATCCCTACTGTCAGGACGCATTTGACGCTTATGCAGCGGAGATCGGTGAACCTGCATACAGCCACAACGGGCTGAAAACCCACGGCAGTGGCTACGAATGGGAGGCGGCGTTCCGTGAAGCATTCAAAGATGATCCCAATATCGGAAGAATTCTTTTTGATTGTGAGATGGGCGGCTTCTTCTGCGATGCAAATGACTTGGCGCTGCTCGAAGACTTTGGCAGCAGGTTCAAGGATATCTGCGAGGATACGGAACGCTTTATTCCGATTGTTTCGGAGGGCATCAAAAATGCAGAAGCATGGGAAGCGGAACAGGATCGACTCATGAAAACCGTGAGAGGGCAGCTTATGAAAAATCCCTCTGCTGTTTTCGATATTATGACGCCGGATGGCAATGTCCGCCTCATGCCGAAGGAGAGCAAAGCGCTGCTCGACGGCGAAATGCAGTTCATAAAAATTGGCGGTATCACCTTTTCAGCCTATGAATTGCTCAATCAGGAGATTACGGATATGCAGACGGATCTGTTTGACCAAAATCTTGTTCGGATGAAAACGGATGACCCCGAAGAAACCATGAGCATGTCCATGTAGGAGGATCAGATGAGTTATACAAGAAAAATCATGAGGCTTGACCTCTCAGCAGAAAAAACTGCATCAAACGGGTATTACTACACGGAGCTTCTGCTCCCCGCTGAGGACTATGAAATCCGGGACGCCATGCAGCAGCTCCGTGCCATAGGCAGAGAGGACAGCGTGTGGATCAGCATTTTAGAATGCAGCGATCTTCCCATGCTTGAAAATGTCCGATTGGATTCCCCGACACTGGATGAGCTGAATTTCTTTGCGAAACGGCTGGTTTCTTTAACCGATGAAGAACAGCTTGTACTGCGGGCAGTTTCCGGGCGTGTAATTTCCGCCGATCCCGCTGGCGTGCTGGTCAGCATGAAGGATTTAATCAATATGACCTATGGACTTGATACCGTCATGATCGCATCCAATGTGGGAAACGATGAACAGCTCGGTCAGTTTGTCATCGAAGAAGAAATAAATGAAGATGTAGCAAGCATTCCCGAAAATGCGCTGTATCTGCTGGATCGAAAGCAGATTGGAAGGCTGCAAAGAGAAATTGACGGTGGCATATATGTAAACGGTTTCTATGTGGTTGCCGGTGATTATGAAATGCCGGAAATTTATGATGGGAGGACGCTTCCCCATGAAGAACCGTCAGAATGGTTTGCATTCCGCTTAAACATTGCGGAAGCTCCTGTGAACAGCGCAGAGGAAACGGAGAACAGTGCTGAATGGATCAATCTTCCCATAAATAAAGCGGACGCAAACAGGATTGCAAAGGCTCATAATGAGGGCTGTATTGAAGATTGTGTGTACTTTGGCTTTGAATCCTCTGTTCCGCAGATTACCTCTGAGATGTTCGGTGATATGCAGGATTTTGATATTCTTAATACCCTTGCTCGGCGCATGGCAGAAATGTCTCCTGATGAGCAGATCAAGTTCAAGGCAGTGCTGACCGTCGAACAGCCGCGCAATATCATTGATGCAGTTGATGTCGCCATGCATCTCGGTGAATATGAGCTGTCCTATTACTCTGATTCCGCTGCTTCCTTTTACAAGGATTATCTGCGGAACTTTATGGACAGCCGCTTTGATGGCGCATGGCTGGATACGCTCCTCACACAGAATGAGGGGGAACGGCTGCTCCAAAGGCTTGGCGCGGCAGAAACGCCATACGGTGTGATCTCTGACCGCGGGCACTCGCTGTATGAGCTTGTTTCCTATGATGAGCCGGAGGTAAAGGAGCTATCCGCACAGGACATGACCGATGAAAAGCTGGATGTCATCGAGGTACTTGACCGCAGGGCGTTGTTTGCAAATGGTAGGCTTCTGCCGGAAGAACTTCCTGAAGGGCTGTATGCCTATGATCTCCGGGAAAGTGATGACGGCGACCGCTTCGTCTCCATAGAGCCGAAGGTGGGTGTGAACCACGGCGGCACGGTACTCATGAAGGAAATGCTCGACTTCGGGGAGAGCGGATATATCCCGCTTGACGAGGACAGTGATCCGAACTTTCTTGGATACACCATGACGCCGCAGGAGTTTGCGGGCGAGGAACAGGCAGAAGGAGAAAATCAGGAATTTGGAGGGATGCAGCTATGAGTATCAAAAAGATTACTGCGGAGGATCTTCGCCGTATGGACGGTAAGGAAGGACTCATTTTACAGGGCTGCGGCGGAAGCCTTGACGAATGGGTAGACGGCATCAATGATCTGCTCACGGAGTCCGGCATTTTGCTCGAAGGAACAAAATTCAAAGCGGAAGATTGCTCCGCCTTTGAGCATGACGGACTGACCTGCCTTATGTTCCCCTTTTCGGAAGATGTCAAGCTGGATGTTGGCAGGCTCGCCATGTGGCGGCTGCAAACACACGGGCAATTTGGCGGCACATGGCTTTCCGATTATGTTCCCAATCGCCTTGGTGGTTTTGTTGACGGTGCGCAGGAGGCGCAGAAACCTGACTGTCCTCTCATCGGACAGGACGGAAATATCTTCAATCTCATGGGGATTGCATCGAGAACGCTGCGGCAAAGCGGGATGCCCGAACAGGCAACCGAGATGTGCAGCCGCATTACAGAAACGGCGGGCAGCTACTCTGAAGCACTCAGCATCATCGGAGAGTATGTGAATATCACCTCTGTGGATGACGGTCAGGGCTATGGTAAAGATATGGAGATGAGACTATGAAATATGTTTTTTATTGTCCTATCGTTCTCCGCCGCTTTTTTGATATTTCGCCGCAGGAATTAATAAATGAATATATTGAGGATTGGGACAACGATGAAATTTCAAAAACAGCAGATTTTGAAAAAATTGTCCGTCAGGATATCGACTCTCTGAATGACAGAATACAAAGCATAAGCAATATTCCGGGAAAAATGAACTTTCAGACAGAAATTTTCGGCAACAATCTTTGGCTGAAAGTCAAAGTACAGACCGAATCCAGCATTATCGATGATTCCATTCGGGATAAAATGGCGGATGTCATTGCAGATGATCTTATGGACTTTCGTTTCCATGCTGACGGCAAAGATACCATTTCTGTGGAATTTGCGTCCTTCGAAGCGTACAACCAAACAAACTGTGCTGCGCCGTATTATGAAGTAAACCAGCTTCTTACTGAATATGAGGCGATAACTCGGTTTTACAGTTCTTTGGACATCTATACCTCGCCGGATTTCCAGTGTGATCAGACAGGCGGGTTTCCCACCTCTCTCTGCGTATGCTGGGAAAAAGGAAAAGCATGGCTCGCTCCAAATGACTTTATGATCACAGATCTGCCGGACGGTCAGGTAAAAGATATCCTTGACGCTTGTGCAGAGTATGGTATCCGAAACTGTGAGGATGCGGAGGACTTTAATAATCTTCTCCGCGGACTTGGCGAGGACGCCTTTCAGACAGCATACCTGCCAAATGAAGATGAGGACGAAGGGATGGTGATGTAGAATGAGCGAGCTTGCATGGCTGTTTACGGGAATCTTTATCGGCGGCTGCATCGGTATCGGTATACTCTGCTGTATGCAGATTAACCGTATCAGCTATTATGAGCAGAAAATCCGAAGGCTCAAAGAAAAACTGAATCAAAAATAACAGGCAAGGCGGTATCAATCGTTTCAGAGCAAATGATTGGTACCGCTTTTTTTTGTTATGCAATCCAATCAATGCGGCGCTTCGGCGCGGGCAAAAAAGCTGACATGAAGATAGTCCATCATGTCGCGTATTTGCCTGTCGGGGCTTCCCGACCTCTGGAACGGTTGACCGCCCTGTGAAAGAGGGTGATGATCATAAAAACGCCTGTGTCGAGGGTGGGCAATAAGTCGTCCATCCTTTCGATTCTCTATGCGCTGTTTCCGCTGAAATACGGTCGGTTTATCGATGTGTTCGGCGGCTCCGGCAGCGTACTGCTGGGAAATCCCTGCCCCTGTGCCTTTGAGGTGTACAACGACTTTGACCGCAATCTCGCCAATCTGTTCCGCTGCATGAAGGAGCGGACAATGGCGACCATCCGTGAGCTTGGTTTTTGTAACCTTAATTCCCGTGAGGATTTCATCGCCATACGCAAATTCTTTGAAAACGAGCAGTTTGATGACAGATATTTCTCAGAAGAACTAAGGCTGACAGAAATCCTGTTCCCCCCTCTTGAAGCAAAGGAACTCAAAGAGCTGCGGCTGCGGATTGCCGAAGATTACGATGTCCGCCGAGCCGCTATGTTTTTGAAGCTGCTGCGAAACAGCTATTCCAGCAGCGGGAAATCCTACGCCTCACAGCCCTTTGATATCCGCAAGCTGTTCGGGCTGATTGGACAGCTTCAGGACAGGCTGGCAAATGTAGTGATTGAAAATCAGGATTTTGAAACGCTGATCCGGCACTATGACCGTCCCGACGCCTTCTTTTATGCCGATCCGCCGTATTTTTCCACCGAGGATATGTATGAGGTAGGCTTCGGATGGGAGGATCATATACGGCTGCGGGATACGCTGAAAACGATCAGCGGCAGATTCCTGCTCTCCTACAACGACTGTACCGAAATCCGGGAGCTGTACGATGGCTTTTCCATCTTCGATTTCTCCCGTACCCACTCAATGGCGCAGCGGTATGAAGCCGGAAAGGAATTCAAGGAGCTGCTCATCGGGAATTACGATCTGTACGAGCGGGAACGCGAAAAGCCAAAGCAGCTTACGCTGTTTGACGGTTACGGCATTAGTGGAAGTCAGGATTACGAAAAAATCTTAAAGGAGTGTATTATATCATGCAAAATAAAGAGATAAGCGGCTTTGTGCTGCTGCCTGTCCCGCTGGACAATTTGATTGCCTCTGGCATTGACCTTGACGGAGTGATTCAGACAAGCGCCGGAGATGGCAGGATTATCATTGAGAATGCAGCGGATACGGCAGATTTTGTCTGCGACGGCAACTGCGAGGGCTGCCCCATGAGCGAAATCGACTGCGATGGGGACTGTGAGAACTGCCCTTGCTCTGCAGACTGTGATGAAGCGGAGGTGTGCGGCTGTGAATAAGATGTTCCGGATTCTCGGAAAACGCGGAAGGATTACAATCCCCTATGAAATCAGGCAGAGAGTGGGATTTTCGTATAACGATGTGCTGTCCTTTGCCGAATCGGATGATGGCAGAACTGTGGTTGTCAAGCGTGAGAAAATCTGCGATAACTGCAAAGGAGCGCAGCCCGCCGCACAGAATGACGAGGTAACGCTCTTTGATTTTTTGAACGGACTCTCAAAGGAACAGCAGAAAGCAGCGCTCGTCCATTTGTCGATCAAGTTGGCGACGAAGCAAGGAGGTACGCAGGGTGTCTGAGCATAAACCGCTGTATATATGGTCGCTGGATTACGCTGTCCGAAGCAATGAGCGTGATCTCTGGCGGGAAAGCTACCGTGAAAACTGCGACTGCGCAAGAGCGATTGAACGCGCCATTAACGAAAACTACCGTGACAACTGTTTGAATGACTGTATCCAGCCGATCATCGAGCGATACGGCTTCGACCGTGTAAATTGGGTGCTGGCCAATACCATTCAGGAGAAACAAGATGACGGCCGGTTCAGTCAGGAAAACAAGGCTTGGGCAAAGGGCTTCTATATCCCCCAAGACGATGTCCGGTGGCATTTTTGTGTGGAGGCGCATCCGGGGCTGACGAATATTTTTACCAATCAAGCCCGCAGAGCATGGCAGGCGCTTGGTTTGTTTGACGCTTCCCACTGTGAATCGGAAAAGGACGGGCAGCTTGACTATGAAGGCAAGGTGCTGGTGCTGAAAGGCAATGTACTCAAAGACCGATACAAAACGCCGGAGGATCAGTTATTCCTTGCAGACGGCGGATTCGGCTGCAGGCCAAACAGCAGAGGCCGCAAGGTGTTCGGAAAATTTCTGAAAGACGGCGAGGATACCCACTTTTACCGTGAAGACTTTGCCGGAATCCTGAAGGATGAATGTTTGCCCGATTGGGCGAGAGAAAAGCTGAACGAACTACAGACGCCGGAGGAATCCGAAGGCCCCGGCATGATGATTTAAAAACGGAGGTAATGTAAAATGGCAGATAAGAAACCCGCTGCCTCCAAAGCAGCGCAGAAGAAATCCGTCCCGTCCATTCAGGTGCGGATCGACAGACTGAATGATTACGAGGGCAGCAATATCAAGGCGTTTGCCAGCGCCAACATCGGCGGTGCCTTCGCCATCCACGGCATCCGTGTGGTAGATTCTCAGAAAGGGATGTTCGTCGCTATGCCGCAAAGCAGCCATAAGGACGGAAACGGCAATACGAAATACAGCGATATTTTCCACGCCGTGACTGCCGAGGCAAGGAGCGAGCTGAACGAAAAGGTTATGGACGCCTATGAACAGGCGCTTGCCGAGCAGCAGGACGAGGCGGCAGAAGAATCTGAGATCGAGGAACAAGGCATAGAGCCGACTATGTGACTTTTTTCTGAAAAGTTCTGAAAAACGCTGGACTTTTGAAATTCTTTCGGTATGCTTGTGGTGAAGGATGGTGATCTCCCATGAAAAAACAACTGATAGCCGCAATTCTATGCGGACTCCTCATATCCGGACTTGCCGGATGCGGAAATCAACCAAAACAACCGGTAGAATCCGTTCCCGGCAGTACGGTCAAGGCAGATGATACATCGGGCATTGATACGAGCGATGTCATTCCTGCCGAACCGACTGCGTCGGAAGAATCGGAACCACCCACAGAATCCTCTGCATCCGAACCACAGCAGCCGGCAGAAAAAGAAAAATCGGAGGCGGAACCTGTGCCGCAGCAGACCAAAACGGAATCGCAAAAGCCTGCGGAACCCACCGAGCCGCAACAGCCGCAGAAACCGCCTGCTGTGCAAACACAGCCGACAGCGCCTCCTGAATCGGAGCCTGCTCCTGCTGCACCAAGTCAGCCAACGGAACCTACGGTGACCGACCAGCCCAAAGAGCCGGAAGATGCGGCGCCGCCTGCTGTCACAGAGCCTCCAAAAACATTCACGCAGGCAGATCACGAGCGCATTATAAAGGAGGTGACCGCTTATGCGGAAAGCTACAAAGCAAAGGGGTTTATCTTCGAGTGGAAGAAATCAATGGAATTCGGCTGGGATGTGGGATATTTCGGCACACCTCGGATCGACCGTGACGGAGTCGACGGTACAATCCGAACCCTGAAATATCACATTGACAAGATTGTATCAACATCCACCGATCCGGCAAACGGGATTACCACTGAGTATATGACCTACAAGGTGGTGCAAATCACCATTGACGGAAGCATCGCTTACGCCGTCATCTATGGCGGTTGACAATACAAATACAGCAAAACAGGACGTCGTGAAAATCACGGCGTCTTTTTTTGTTTCCAAAACGAATGGAGGAATATAAAATTATGATTACGAAATGCAAACGTATCGGAACGGCGCTGCTTGCCGTCCTGATGCTTTTCGCCGCTCTTGTTCCGCTTTCTGCATCGGCAGCGGAAATCACAATGGATTTATCCAAAGCAGAAGTGTCGTGGGATTATACCTTGACAGATTACGATGGAAACACATTCTCAGCGGCATACGGCATTCGCGCAGAAGATAATCTTTCCGGCAATGCTATTGCCCCTAAGCTCAGAAATATGCACGATTACACCGCCAAGCGCCCTGGACTCGGCAGTGATAAATCCAAATGGGTATATGGGCAGGATTACGTCTATTGCTTTTGTATTGAGCATGGCATTCCTTTGCCGAACAGCGGCAGCTACAGCGGTTCATCCGATCCGCATCACGGCAATAAATATGAAATGCTGTCGGAAAGTCAGAAAGACCTGTTATCTCTTGCGCTTGCCTATGGCTATACCAATCGCACAGATCTGAAAACAAGTCAGGATGCTAACGCCTGCTACTCAGCAACGCAGCTCATTGTCTGGCAAATTTCATTGGGATTTAGAAGTTCACCCACACAGCTTGCCGATAAAAGCTATCCGGCCTCCGGCTACACCGGCACCATGACCGAGCAGTATTGCCGCAATAAGTATTTTAAGCAGTGGTACGATTTAATCCTGTCGGATATGGCTTCACACAGTGTTCGCCCGTCTTTTACAAGCAATGTCCCTGCTTCTGCCAAAACCTATGAAATGGAATATGCAAACGGCAGATACAGCGTAACGCTCACCGACGCCAATCATGTGCTGAACAAATACTATGTTTCAGTCAGCGGCGGCGTGTCGGTCTCTGTCAGCGGAAATACTCTGACAATATCCTCTAATACGCCTGTTAATGATGCGGTTACTATTAAACTCAATCGTCGGATGCCTTCGACCAATAGTACCACCGGGTTTCTCATTTGGTCTGTCCCCGGAAAAGAAGCGGCCAATCAGGATATGGTTTCCGGTGTACCTGCCGACAATGATCCCATCCCGTCTTATTTAAAAGTGAAGACAGCCTACGGCTCCGCCAAAATCGTGAAAACCTCCGAGGACGGCAAGGTAGATGGGATCAATTTTCATGTACAAGGCAATGGCATTGATAAAACCGTTCAGACGAAAAACGGCGGCCAGATTCAGATCGATAACCTTGTGCCCGGCGTTTATACGGTAATGGAACTCACCGAGGACAGATACGAGCCGCAGGAAATCCGCCGCGTTACTGTGGTCAGCGGGCAGACGGCTACTGTAACCTTCAATAACAAACTCAAGCGCGGCGATCTCACCGTAACCAAAACCAGTGAGGACGGCCTGAACGAAGGGGTGAAATTCCACCTTTCCGGCACCTCCTTCTCCGGGCTTGCGGTAGACGAATATGCCGTAACCGACAGTACAGGCAAGGCATATTTCCGGGATGTCCTCATCGGCTCCGGTTATGTGCTGGAAGAAGTAGATACTGCCATCCGCTATGTGGTGCCGGACAATCAGACGGCGACAATCGAGTGGAAGAAGGTAACGAACAAGAGTGTGGATAATATCCTCAAAAAATTCCAAGTCACCGTTACCAAGAGCGACAGCGAAACCGGTACACCGCAGGGAGATGCGACTCTTACAGGAGCGGTTTATGGGATCTACAAAGGCGACCAGCTAATTGACACTTATACTACCGATAGCGACGGCAGTTTCACAACAAAATATTATATTTGCGATTCCGATTGGTTGATCCGTGAGATTTCCGCAAGCGAAGGTTATCTTGTAAATGGCACTTCTTATCCGGTGGGAGCGGAAGCGAAACTGTACACCATCGAATACAACACAGCGCCTGCTATTGATGCCCTCGAAACCGTGCAGAAAGGCAAAATCGCAGTGATCAAGCATTGCGATGACGGAGAAACACAGATTGAGACGCCGGAAGTTGGCGCAGAGTTTGAGGTATTCCTCAAAGCCTCCGGCAGCTATGAAAACGCAAAGGAATCCGAGCGCGACTATCTCGTGTGCGATGAGAATGGCTTTGCGGAAACAAAGCTCCTGCCTTATGGCATTTATACCGTCAGACAGACAAAAGGCTGGGACGGCAAGGAATTGATGGACGCCTTCGATGTGTTCGTAAATAAGGATGGCGAAACCTATCGCTACCTCATCAACAATGCTGAGTTCAAGGCGTATGTCAAGGTGATCAAAACAGATGCGGAAACCGGAAAGAGCATCCCCTATGCGGGCGCCGGTTTTCAGATTTATGATCCCAGCGGCAATAAGGTGGAGATGACCTTCACTTATCCGGAAATCACCACCATCGACACCTTCTACACCACAGAGGATGGCACGCTCATTACGCCGGAAGTGCTGGATTATGGCACCGGCTATTCGCTGGTGGAGGTTTCTGCACCTTACGGTTATGTGCTGAACAGCGATCCCGTGTATTTCGATATCACAGAAGACGCCTCCACTGAGGAAGGCGCTGTAACCATCGTTAAAGTGGAACGCCCGAATATGCCGCAGAAAGGCACGATCACAGTATCCAAATCCGGCGAGGTGTTCTCCTCTGTTACAGAAGCGGACGGTCTGTATCAGCCGGTTTATGCTTCGGCTGGGCTTGCCGGAGCTGTCTATGAAATCACCGCCGCCGAGGATATCATCACCCCTGACGGTACGCTGCGATACAGCAAGGGCGAAGTTGCAGCCACAATAGAAACGGACAGTACCGGGGCAGCGACCACAGAGCCGCTGTATCTTGGAAGCTATGAAATTCGTGAGATCAAAGCACCCTATGGCATGGTGCTGAATCCTGAAACGAAATCGGTACAGCTCACCTACGCAGGACAGGAAATCGAGATCACCGAAACCGCCGCCTCCTTCTACAACGAGCGCCAGCATATACGGATTGACCTCTCCAAAATCATGGAGCAGGACAAGCAATTCCAGATTGGCATGAACGGTGAAATCCTTTCGGTACAGTTCGGATTGTTTGCTGCAGAGAATCTCACCGCCGCAGACGGCAGCGTAATCCCGGCAGACGGACTCATGGAGATCGTAAGCTGCGATGAAAACGGCAAAGCTGCCTTTGCAGCGGATATCCCTGTGGGTGCAAAGCTGTATGTTAAAGAGATAGCGACCAACGAGCAGTATATCCTCTCCGATGAAAAGTACCCTGTAAACTTCGAGTATGCGGGACAGGATGTGGCTACCGTCAGCATTACCGTAAGCAACGGCGAAACAATCCCCAACGATATCATCTACGGCACGATTAAAGGCTTGAAGATTGACCGTGAAACCGAGGATTCTATCGCAGGCGCGATCTTCGGCTTGTTCCGTTCCGATGAAGCTGAATATACGGAGGAAACCGCAATCCTGACCGCCGAATCCGGCGAGGACGGTGTATTCACCTTTGAGAATGTACCGTATGGCAATTGGCTGATTAAGGAGCTGAAGCCTGCCGAGGGCTTCCTCCCCAATGAGGAACTCTATCCTGTTACGGTTACGGCAGAGGAAAAAATCATTGAAATCACTATAGTCAACGACCGTATCCCGGAGATCGGGACAATTGCAGCCGTGGACGGAGAAAAGGAAATCTGCGCCACCGAGGTCTTCACCCTTACCGATACCGTCTCCTATAAGCACCTCATTCCCGGCAAGGAATATGTGCTGAAGGGTGTTCTCATGGATAAATCCACGGGCAAGCCTCTTGTGATCGACGGCGAGGAAATCCATGCAGAAACCGCCTTTACACCGGATGCGCCTAACGGCGAGGTAACCGTCGAATTCACCTTTGATTCCAAGTTTATCAAGGCAGATACCGATATTGTGGTGTTTGAGAGCCTCTTCAAAGACGGCGTGGAATTGGCTGTCCATGCAGATATCGAGGACGAAGGGCAGACGGTAAAAGTTAAGGTGCCGGAAATCGGTACGCAGGCCAGCGTTGACGGTAAGAAAGAAATCACCGCCAAAGGCACGATTACCGTCGAGGACATTGTTTCCTATAAGAACCTGACTCCCGGCAAGGAGTACACTATCACCGGCATTCTGATGGATAAGGCTGCGGGAAAACCGTTTACAGTGAACGGTGAGCAAATCCGCAGCTCCTATACCTTCAAGCCTGAAACGGCAGACGGCGAGGTAAAGATGACCTTTACCTTCGACGCCAGCGGCATCACCAAAACAACGGAAATCGTTGTGTTTGAATCCGTTTCCCGTGACGGCGCGGAGATCGCCGTCCATGCGGATATTGAGGATGGCGGTCAGACTGTGAAGCTCATCCCGCCGACGCCCGATGTTCCGCAGACCGGCGACAACAGCAATCTCGGCTTCTGGATCGGCTTGGGAGCCGTTGCCCTGGGCGGCCTTGTCTCTGTCGGAATTATGGCAATCAAGCGCAAAAAGGACGATGACGACGAATGATGAAAAAGGTGTATATCTGCGCTCCTCTCGGCGGCAATGTCCATGAGAACCTTGAACGGGTAAAGAGATACGCCCAATATGCGCTGCTGTGCGGTACGGCTCCGGTCGTACCGCATTTCTATGCGCTGTGCCTCGATGACAGCAAGCCGAAGGAGCGTGAAATCGGGATGGCGGCGGGGCTTTCCCTGCTGTGGTTCTGCGATGAGCTGTGGCAGTTCGGTGATGAGGTGACCGAGGGCATGGCGGCCGAGCTTCAGTTCTGTAAAAACCTCAATGTGAAAACCCGAAAGATTCGGGAAACAGAAATTCAAAAATTGATTGGAGGAAATCGCTTATGAAAAAGAAAACAATGAGAATCCTGCTCTGCGTCATGATGATGGCGGTTATGGTTACGGTTTCTGCTGTGCCTGCCTTCGCCGCAGGTGATGTGGCGGGCGCAATTGAAAACACATGGAATACAGCGCAGGCGCAGATTAAGACGGTAGTCAACAATGTGGTATTTCCTGTCATTGATATGATCCTTGCTATCCTCTTTTTCGTAAAGCTGGGAACAGCGTATTTTGACTACCGAAAGCATGGACAGTTTGAATTCACGGCTCCGGCAATTCTTTTTGCCTGCTTGATCTTCACCTTGACAGCTCCGTTGTATATCTGGTCGATTCTGTAAAAATCCTTAAAAAATCTCTGGACTTGTGTGGACTTCCGCAGTATAGTGTTGCGCTTGACAAGGAGGTGATGAAATGCGCAGTTTTCTGGAAGCACTGTACTTTGGAAGCTTCGACCTGAAAGAGGAAGGAGAAAACCAGCAAGAAAAAAAGCAGATTTGCAGCAGGATAAAAAGGTTGGAAACACAAGTTGAAGCGATGCTTGGCGACGAGGGCAAAGCCCTGTTCAGGCAATACGCTGACGCTTACAACGATTTGACATCCTGTGAAATCGCGGACGGATTCATCATGGGATTCCGGTTAGGCGGCCGGATGGTTATGGAGATCATTTTCGGCGCGGAAAAACTGGATCTCCCGCATTGAACAACTATGCGCAGGACAGGCGGCGAAAGCCGCCTGCTTTGCGTTTGAATATAACAGGAGGTGATGACCTATCTTTGATTGGTTAGGGGATATTTTTTCGGGTATCGGAGACGCCATCGGAAGCGCCTTTGAGCTTCTTGGCGAACAGATTTCCAATGCCATCTGGAACACCATGCTCCAATGGTTTTATGAAACAATTTACGGCGCTGTTGCCGATTTTTTCACCATGATGGGAAACATGGGCGCAGATATCTTCGGACTTGATTGGGTGCAGGCCACTATTAAGCTGTTTACCCTGTTTGGGTGGGCACTCTTTGTGGCAGGTACGGTGGTCGCCGTATTTGATACCGCCATTGAGTATCAAAATGGCAGGGCAACCATCAAAACCACAGCGATCAATGTCCTGAAAGGCTTCTTCGCCTGCTCCCTTATTGGTATCGTGCCGGTGGAACTGTATAAATTCTGCATCAGCCTGCAAAACACCTTTTCCCACGACCTGTCGGCAATCTTTGCTGGCGGCAGAAGCATTGATCTTGCCGGTGAAAGCACATCCGTATTGGAGGGCAGCTTTGCCGTAGCGAATAACATCAGTATTAACCTGTTCAACATTCTTGCTATGATTGCCTTTGCCTACTGCGTTATTAAGATATTTTTTGCGAACATCAAGCGCGGCGGCATTCTGCTGATTCAAATGTCGGTGGGCGCACTGTATATGTTCTCCGTACCGAGAGGCTATCAGGACGGCTTCAACCAATGGATGAAGCAGATCGCAGCCCTGTGCCTGACAGCATTTATGCAGACAACCCTGCTGTTCTTGGGACTTTTAACCTTCCCCGGCAATATGCTGTTAGGGCTTGGCATTATGCTTGCCGCCAACGAGGTACCGAGGATTGCCCAGCAGTTCGGACTTGATAGTTCCGTCCGGGTCAACATGATGAGCGTAGTCCATGCTACTACCACGGCAGTCAACCTGACGCGCAGTGTGGCACGGGCGGCAAAATAAATACGGCTTTTTTGTTAAGTTTCGTGTATCCTCTTGACATTGTTTCGGCGTACCGATATAATAATAACAGAGAGGATGTGATCGGAATGATGATCGAGAGCCTGCTGAAAAAGCGAAACATGACCAAATACAGATTAGCCGTAGAGGCGGGAATCCCGCACGCTACGTTAAATGATATCTGCAGCGGTAAAACCAAGCTGGAAAAATGCTCCGCCGAAACGGTGTATAAGCTGGCAAAGACGCTTGGTGTGTCGATGGAGCTTCTGACTGCCGAGGGAATCCATCAGGCAGAGCGGGAACGCTCCTATGAGTATGGTCTGCCTGCCTATTTGCAGCATGACTTGGACGCATATAAGGACGGGCTGAAAAGCAAATCGCCGCTGCTTGACTGCCTGTGGGGAGAACTGTACGGCAGCATCAATATCGCTGAGATCAACGACGGCGCGATCACAAAGGAACACGCAGATTATTTGAGGGCAAAATACCTTTAAGGGAGTGAGAATGAATGGCTGAAACAATAGATTTTACAAACTGCCGTGTGGTACTCGGCAAAGCGTATAACGGAGCGAACGGAAAAAAGATCGCTGTGGAATATAACGGCACGCTGTATATGCTGAAATTTCCGCCCTCCGGCAAGAATAAGCCTACAGAGCTTTCCTACACGAACAGTTGCTTCAGCGAACATGTCGCAAGCAGCATCTTCAATCTGATCGGCGTCAAAGCGCATGAAACCGTACTTGGAACCTTTAAAATCGGCGGTAAGGAAAAAATCGTCTGTGCCTGCAAGGACTTTACGGCAGACGGAAAGAAATTCTTTGATTTCTGCTCCATCAAGAATACAATTCTGGAATCGGATTCAGGCGGCACAGGAACGGAGCTTGAGGACATTCTCGATACGATTGAAAAGCAGCAGTATGTATCTCCGGAGGAACTGAAAAGACATTTTTGGAATGTGTTTGTAGTGGATGCTCTGCTCGGCAATTTCGACCGGCACAATGGCAATTGGGGCTTTCTGTTCGATGAAAGTACGGGAGAAACAACCTTTGCGCCTATCTACGACTGCGGAAGCTGTCTGCTGCCGCAGGCCGATGAGAGGATCATGAATGAAGTGCTGACAAATGAGGATGCGCTGAATGCAAGAGTTTTTCAGTATCCGACCTCTGCAGTCAAGCAGAACGACAGGAAAATCAATTACCGGGATTTCTTAATGAGTGCTGGGTATGATGACTGCAATGAGGCGGTAAAGCGGATTGTGCCTCGGATTGATATGGACGAAATCAGTGCGTTTATTGACGGAGTGATCTATCTGTCCGATCTGCAAAGAAAGTTTTACAAGCACTATATCAAGGCGAGATATGATTTAATTCTCGCTCCGGCTTTTGACTTGGCAGTCAGTCTTGAACAGGAGCAGGCTGATCCAACAATAGGAATGTAACAACAGAATATTGTAACAGAGGACGCTGAACAGACCGGCGTCCTCTTTGTTTTGCAAGGGAGTGAGACAGTATAAAAGAAAACAAGGAATTGGAATGCTCGGATATCGCTATCGACCGGGACATAGAGGTAGACTGCGATATCGGGCAGGAAATTACGGTGTATATCGAGACTTGGTTTGATGTGGAAAAAGTTCGGTACGCATACAGCCGACGATGACAGAACATGGGTAAACCTCACGTGCTCGGTCGCAAGGGCAAAATAAGGACGGTGATAACATAAAGGAAAACCTTGAACTTGAACGATCAGATATGGTAATAGACCGCGATTTAGAAACCGACGGTCAACAAATCGTAGCGTATATAGAAACCCTTTTCGATGTGGACAAGAAATTCAATATCCACACTGATGTTGATGAAGATATGTGGCTGAATATATACGCCATTTATGATCCGTTGAACAATTCTTTGGAGATCGAGTGTCATCATTGGAAGCCGGATGGTGTTGATGAATTCTACTATACTCCCACTCCAGATGAGGCTGAGATCGTGAAAGAAATTATCGCAGAAAAAATAGAAGAACTGCACGGTCAAACCCCGATACAGTTTCTTCTTGAAGAAGATTGCGGTGAGCAAATAATGGGAGGAATATTATGACAACTTATCTCTATCCGCAGAACCTGAAGGCCACAGCCAACCTGTGGCTGTGGGGGCTGCGGGATTTTACGATTTTATGTATCGCCGCACTGCTATCGGTGGTGGCGCTGGTGCAGCTTGGTTTTTTCATTCCGGCTGCGGCAACTCTGTGCTTTGGCTTTCTGACGATCCGCATGGACGATACCACCGTCCTCGATTTCATCCGATACGCTGTGCGGTACTTTATATCAACCCAGCAATACTTTGAATGGAGGGCAGGCTGAGCCTGCACCCAATCCGCGCGCAAAACCGGCGGGTATTTTAAGCTGAACGCCCGCGATTAAAATGGAGGTGCAATAAAGGCTTTGAAAAAAGACGGACAACAGAAAAAGAAAAAAGGACGCTCCACACAGGAGCTGATCGGGATCAAAACCTTTACCAAATACGGTCTGGAAACAGCAAAGGGCGAATTGCTCTTTTACCTTGTTTCCCCGACCAACATCTCGGTTTTATCCCATACCAATATCGAAATCAAAATCCGCCACCTGATGATGGTGCTGTCCGCTATCCCTAATGTGGAAATCACCTGCACCGACTCCTGTGAGTGCTTTGACGATAATAAAAGCTATCTGCAGATGCGGCTCTCGGAGGAACAGAACCCCAAGGTACGGAAGATATTGAAAAAGGATGTGGAAATGCTCGACCATGTGCAGGCGGAAATGGCAACGGCAAGGCAGTTTTTGTTTATTATGCGCTGCAAGGGCATGAAGCCGGAACAGATCTTTCAGACTGCCAACCGCACTGAGAAGGTCATCTCCGAGCAAGGCTTCGAGGTGCAGCGGATGAAGAAGTCGGAGATCAAACGCTTCCTTGCCATCTATTTCGAGGCAAGCATGAACGGAGATCAGATGCCCGATGCGGACGGCGAACAGTTCTATGAGGTAGACGATGACGAGGAAACGGAAGATTAGTATGGCGATTGTCTCTGTTCTGCTGTCGGCGCTTCTCCTCATCTCCGGGGTGATGATTTACCGGGAACTGTCCTCCCGGCAGAAAGAAAAAGAGGACTTCGACGCCCTCGCAGAGCTGGTGGAAATGCCGGTGACAAATCCACCCATCACATCGGAGCCGCCTGCGGAAACTGTGGAACCGAGCGAAACCGCAGAACCGGAAGAACCTCTGCGGGATCTGTCGCCGCTGTTTGAGCAGAACAGCGAGTGCATTGGCTGGCTGTGCATCCCCGATACGGCGGTGAATTATCCCGTGATGCATACGCCGAGAAATCCGCAGAAATATCTGCGCATGAATTTCTACGGCGAATACAGTCAAAGCGGCGTCCCGTTTCTGGATTATCGGTGCAGTCTTGACAGCGGAAACCTGCTCATCTACGGTCATAACATGAAAAACGGCACGATGTTCGGAGAACTGAAGAATTACACCGATTCATCCTTCTGTGCCGATCATCCGACCATCGAATTCCAGACTGCAGATGGACTATTCCGCTATACGGTATCCGAAGTAAAAATCACCGATACCTCAGATAAGCGGTATGAGGATATCGGAAGCGAACTGTTTGAGGATAAGCGGCGCCTTGTCCTCTCCACCTGTTACGGAGGCGGCAGCGGCAGGCTGCTCATCATTGCCACAGAAGTCAATTAATCAATATTCAATAGATCAGTCGTTTTGCAGACAGCAAGGCGGCTGTTTTTTATACCCTTCTGTCTGCGAGGCGGCAGACAGGAGGTAATTCAATGTTCAAACGAAAACCAAAGGTACTCACCCCTGCGGAAATGGAGGTCATCCGGACAAAGGACTTTTTTGACTGCATTCTCCCCGGCACGGTGAAATTTCTCTCCGATCATTATATTCTCGGTGACAGCTATCGCTGTGTGTGGGTAATTCGGGAATATCCGCCCTCTACAGAGGAACAGGCGATCCTCTCCCAGCTTGCCGACCGCAGCGGCGTAACGCTTCGCATCTATCACAGGCTGGTAGAAAGCATGGAGCAGCGGAAAATCATTCAGAACGCCACCCGTAAAAACAAGCTCATGTCCGGCGGAAACGATGTGAACGAAACCATTGAAGCGGAGGGAAATCTGCAGGATGTAATCGAGCTGCTGGCGAATCTCCGAAAGAACAAAGAGCCGCTTTTGCATTGCTCCGTATTCATTGAGCTGAAAGCAAGGAATATGGACGCGCTGAAGGAGCTGCAAAGCGAGATCGCAATGGAGCTTACCCGCTCCAAGATTTCGGTGGACAGGCTGACGCTCCGGCAAAAAGAAGGATTCCTCTCTGTTCTGCCTGTGGGCGCCAATCAGTTTGGAGCGCAATATGAGCGAGTGCTGCCCGCATCCAGCGTGGCAAATCTGTACCCCTTTAATTTCAGCGGCAAGACCGATCCGCAAGGCTTATATATCGGCAGGGATAAGTACGGAACCAACATCCTTGTGGATTTTGACCGCCGCGCAGAGGATAAAACCACCAGCAATATCCTCATCCTCGGAAACAGCGGTCAGGGCAAGAGTTATCTCCTAAAGCTCGTCCTGACCAATCTCAGGGAATCCGGCAAATCGGTGATTGTGCTGGATGCAGAGGCGGAATACGAGGATTTGACTGAAGCCCTCGGCGGCTGTTATATCGATTTCATGTCCGGCGAGTATATCGTCAATCCGTTAGAGCCGAAAGCATGGAGCGATGGAAATGACAGCGACAGCGATCCGAATACTCCTGCCGCTTTCCGCAAAGTGACTCGTCTCAGCCAGCACATCGCCTATCTCAAGGACTTTTTCAGAGCCTATAAGGATTTTACCGATGTGCAGATTGATACAATTGAAATTTTACTTGCCAAGCTGTACGCCCGGTTCGGTATCACCGACTCCACTGATTACAGCAAGCTGAAGCCCACCGACTATCCCATCATGGAGGATCTGTACAAGCTCTGCGAAGAAGAATTCATGACCTACGACAGAGGAAGAAAGTATCTCTACACAGAGGAAACTCTGCAAGAGGTGTGCCTCGGCATCCACTCCATGTGCGTGGGATCGGAAAGTAAATACTTCAACGGCCACAGCAATATCACCGATGACGCCTTCCTGTGCTTCGGCGTGAAAGGACTCATGGATACCAACCGCAGGCTCAAGGACGCCATGCTGTTCAACATCCTTTCCCACATGAGCAACCAGCTCCTCGGCAAAGGAAATACAGCGGCAGCCATCGATGAGCTGTATTTGTACCTTACCAACAAAACGGCGATAGAGTACATTCGGAACGCGATGAAGCGTGTGCGTAAAAAGGATTCGGCCATCCTGATTGCCAGTCAGAACATCAATGATTTCCTTATGCCGGAGGTTTGTGAGCTGACAAAGCCTTTGTTTGCCATCCCTACGCATCAGTTCCTGTTCAACCCCGGCTCCATCGATGCCAAAGCCTTCATCGACACCCTGCAGCTCGAACCCAGCGAATATGAGCTGATTAAATATCCCGAAAGAGGTACCTGTCTGTACCGATGCGGAAATGAACGGTATCTGCTTCAGGTTATCGCTCCCGATTATAAATCCGCCCTCTTCGGGAAGGCAGGCGGGCGATGAGCGCCACAGTTGCCGCCGCCTTAAAGAAAATAGCCGTAGCCATCCTTACGAATCCCAAAGTGCTGAAAACCATCGGCGGGATTGTTCTCGGCATCATCATTATTATCATCATGCCCATTGTGGCCGTGGTGTCGATCTTCAATGGCGACATCAATATAGACACCGACCGTCTGCAAACGATGGTGGTGGAGAACCTCTCTGCCGAGGAACAGCAAAAGCTGCAGTTTGTAGAGGACACCATGTATTCCATTGAGGATGAAATGAAAACCGCAGGCTTTGGCGGCAGAGTAAAGGAAGCACAGGTGCTTTATGTGCTTGCGCTCTCCGACTATGCTTCGGAGGATGGCTTTGTCTCAAAGCTGGTCGGGTGCTTTGCTGAAGATCAGACAGATGCACAGCTTATCTCAGCGGTTAACTCCGCATTCGGCACGCAGCTTACCGCCGAAGATTTCGGAAAGATCATGGGAAATATCCGTGCTGTGGCAATCGACCTCTCCGGCTACACCGATCCTGCTACAAAGAATAATCTTGATCTTGTGCAGTGGGCAATTGAGGCGGAGAAAGCCGGATGGGGCTATGTGTACGGAACCTACGGTAATGTATTTGATCAGGCGATGTTTGATTTTAAGCTGGAACAGTACCCGGACGAGGTCGGCGGTCATGAGGATTTCATCCGTCAGAATTGGCTGGGCAGACGGACTGCAGACTGTGTTGGGCTGATTAAAGGCTATGGCTGGCTTGATCCCGAAACCAAGGAAGTCAACTACGGTACAAACGGTATGCCCGACATCGGTGCGGACGCCATGTATGAATATGCCTCGGAAAAAGGAACGATTGATACCATCCCCGAAATCCCTGGTCTGGCTGTTTGGCACGAAGGTCACATCGGAATTTATATTGGAAACGGCAAGGTCGTACAGGCGGCGAACACCACGGCAGGAGTGATCCTGACTAATCTTAGTGACACGGCATGGACGCACTGGCTGAAAGTTCCGTATATCAGTTATGTTGAAGAACAGGAGGAAACGACAGGATGAAAACACACGAATTTATAACCACTATGCGGGATGATCTGCACTGCCAAGAAGACAGCACAATTCTCGCATGGCTTGCTTTTACAGGAGAAGTGGCAGACAATACGGAATCGGACTATGAAAACGAGTTAGATGAAACTATGCGGGCGCTGTGTTTCGTCAAGAATAATTTTAATGCGGAAGTTCTGCAAAAAAGCCTTGGCTTTCAAACACTGGCAAACGAGATTATTTATGGAGCCGCTATGTTTCACGCAGGCGCTTCGGAGGAAAAGGTTAGAGATTACGCGATGAACGGAATACTGGAATGTGGATATATCCCATCGAGCTTTGATGAGATCGGCACTCTCACATTGATACAACTTGGAGATTCAAAAGATCAAGTATTCATTGCGGAGAACGAGCCATACAGCATAGTGCTGAATACGGTCGGACAGGTAGCCCGTGAAGCCCGACAATCAGGAAAAGCAATGGATATCTTGCTGAAAAGCCATGCCGAGACAAATCTGCGGCTGAATGACCTTTGCGGGTGTGCCATTGGCAGCTATATGATGAGCATCTTTTCAACCACATCTGCTGTCGGCAATCTTATCTGCTGTGATCCTGAAACCCTCGATATAAAGGAAATACCCTGTCCAATGTTAAACCGACAGGAAAATACAGAAAAAACAGAAGAATCGAAAGCAGCAAAATTTCTGCTTAGAAAAAAGGTAGAAGACAACTTTGCGGAGCTTAAAGAAAAGTGGATGCAGATGCTGCCTGCAGAACTGATAGAACGCTGCGAAGAAATCGAAGCAAGCATACGAATGGTGGAGACTCTTCCTTCTGCCGTGTCGGACGAGGATGCAGAATATCTGCTCCGCTTCAAAAATCCGCTTGAAGTGATCAGCAGCGAGTGGATTAGCAGAAACGGCATAGATGCGTTTGTTGTGGATGATGAAATGAGCCATCTGCTGTGGGCGCTGCGGGATCGCAGCGATGCAGAGCAGTTCTATGAAATGGAGCCGGAGTCCTCAGACGAGGATGAGGCTCCCACATTGTCTATGTAGAAGAGGAATTAGGAAGCCAAATATGTCTGAATTGATAACTTTCTTTTTGGCCGTTGTTTTCGCTGGACTTACAGCAAAAGGTGTGGCATTGTTTTGGTGCGCCGAAACAGGCAGAAATAAAAAAGGAGCGATTCTATGTTAGACGAAAACAGCAGACAGAACATCCGCAGACACATTAACACGATCTGCAAGACTGCCCTCGCAGTGATAGAGGTTATGGGAACAGATAAGGAAAGCGACCTCGTTGACCGGCTTGAGCAAACTGCAGGCGCTATTGCCTCACACTATGAAATGGAGCCGGAACTCATGGAGGAATTCCACACCGTTATCATAGCAGCGAGAAAACGAACGGATCTGAACGAGGAAGGTCTTCAGTTTATTGATGTAGAACAGGCGAAGGACATGATCTATGCGCTCTGCGACAATCTTAGCGATCCAAAAGACATCATGCGCTATGTGAGGACGGCAGACGAAATGATGGCAGTATGGGAAACCGAGTAAACAGTGCAAAGGTAATACGCAATATTCTAAAACGGGGCGGTCGTTTTCGACCGCCTCAATTTGTACAGAAACGGAGGACACTGAATTGAGATACAGAGGATTTGAAATCACCTCCTGCCCCGACAGCGGCGTGGAACGGTATAACAGCGCTGAAAGCCGGGATGAGATTTGCGAGGGATTTTTTTGTGAGATATACCCGGCAGGCGATGATCCGTACGCCAATCAGCTTGACACCTTCTGCCTTGCAGAAGGATATGAAATCCCCGACACATCGGATGCGGCGCTCACCGCCGGAATTATAAAACATGTAGATGAGAACTACTATGAACTATTGGAATCCAAAAATGAAGTAAAGCGGAAACGAATGGAGGAATTGGTGGGCAGGCTGGTGTGCTTGCTGGGTGAAAGCGAAAATGGTGCGGAGCTGTACAATATGCTTTCCGAAACCATTGGTATGACCGATGAGGAAATCCGGGAGGTCGGCTTTCAATCCCTTGCACCGTTCTTTGACCGTGACCAATACGCCCAGACCATTGCCGACTGGCTGATTGAGGACGGAACGGAAAGCACCATCTCCGGCAGGTGGAGTGCCCCCTATGGGAACATCGGAAAGCGCTTTGGAGTGGATCTGCAAACCGATGCTGATCTGCGGAATATGGTCAGCCACTATCTTTATGACAGCTCGGACATCGTTGCAGATTTCTGTATGGAGCAGGACAAGGTGACGCTTGATTTCTTTTATTCCCATTGCCCCTATGTCCATGAAGATGAAACGGAAAACGAGAGCGTGGAACAGACCATGAGTTAGGAGTGAGAAATAAAATGCACATTACAACAGAAAACAAAAAGGAATACCTCATCAGCGAGGTGCTGGAGCTTGACCATGACGCTTACGCCGACTACAGAAACAGGATGCGGAATCTGCCCGATTCGATGAAATCCGAATATGATCCCGGCGTGGAGCATCTCTTCCTCCTTGTAGTTGGCGATGGTTACAAGGACGGAGTCATTGTAGATTTTTCCGGCAGAGCCTATGAAGGCATCCCTGCTTTTGCTGATAACGTACGAAGCCAGCTTGAAAACCATATCCGTCGCCTTGCAGATTACTGTGTCCGGGAAGGTACGGAGCATACCGAGGACGGCAAATGGTCGGTCAGCTATGATGAGCTGTATTACCATTTCGACAGTACTACCATAACGAGCCGCAATGGAATGGGCAGATTGCTCTGGGAGGAATTACAGCAGAGAGAAGAAATCAACGAGCTGATCATGACCGAGGACTGCATCGAAATGACCTACCACATGGAATACTGTGAGAACTGTCAGGAGGGCGGCATCAAGGGCGCGATGAGTCTCTTTTCTCTCATGGGCTGCAACCTCTATGATGTTCACCTTTGCGACAGCGATGAAGATCACGAGTTGGCAACCGTGGTAGAACTGAATCAGGATACGCTGACGGAGGACGGCAGGCGCGAATGGTCGGATGTGCTTTCTGCAAGGGTAACCTCCATCTATGAGGGAGCCTTCGGTGTGCAGATCGGGCTGACCGGATGTCCGGCAGAACGGCTTCGGGATTTCTCTTTCATGCTGGCGGGGCATTGTTCTGCAAAGGAGTATGAACGCTGGGTAAAACAGGATGGCAAGGAGTACGCTGCCGCAAAGGAGCAGAGCCAGCCTGCAGTCGATACCCGGTACAGCGCGGATCTCGTTGCCACCTACGAGGAACTGATGAAAGTTCCGGGCGAAGAACAGATTACGGCTTACTTCGGAGACTACGGCCTGCACCATTTCAAGTACGGCGTTACCGAGAAGCAAATCCGTCCTGTATACGATAAGGCGCTGGCGGCCATCGAAATGACCGAGGATGAATTCAATGCCCGCCATTCGCAGTTTGTGTATCGTGGTGAAATCATCGGCAGAATGCGTGACTGCCTTCTGCCGTCCGTGTTAAAAACCGGTGAAGAATATCTGTTTGTCGCTACTGAGCCGTATGGCGGTGACGGAGATTTTGCGCTGCGCGGCGGCATCCTGCTTGGGGTGGATACCGACCGTAAGACCTGTACGATGCGGGGCGATTTTTTCACGATGGAGGATGTTCCTCTCCGGTATATTCTTGCCAGACACAATCCGGAAGCTGCAGGAAAGCATTATGGCTTTGCGAAGGCTGAGCCGCTGTTTGGTGAATATCCTGCTTTGGCGCAGCAGTACCTGAAGGATGCCGAGAAAGCCTTCCATGAGAAATGGAACTCCGATCAGGAGCAGGATGAAGAACCGGCACAATCAATGTAAGGAGGTAAATCAAAATGGGTACGCGCTGTTATATTGCCAAAGATCTTGGCGACGGAAAATACCGGACAATATTTTGTATGCTGGACGGATACCTTGAATATACAGGAGCCCTGCTGGCAGAGCATTATGCCACACCGGGAAGGATAGACGCGCTTTTGTCTCTTGGAGATATCTATTCGCTTGGAGCGAAGATCGAACCTGATCCGGCATATCCGCATGACTGGTACAACAATAATCGTCAGAAAGATGTTACAACTGCTTTAGGAAGGGATTGCGGAGAAACTGATTGTTCGGCACAGGAAATGACGCTTTCAGAAATGGAAGACAGCTATGAGTTTATAGATTTTCTGTATGTCTTTACTCACGAACATGAATGGAAATACCTTTGCCTGACTGCTCCCGACGCAAGGTGGAGGAATGTCCGCGATGAGCTTATGGAATTGGAAATGTCCGATCAAGACGATGAAGAACCTATGCAAACCATGTGATTACAAGAAGGGAGCGAAACCGATATGAAGAAAACAACCGTAAGCATTACCTTTGATGATGAGAAGCTGTCTGCGCTGAAGATGTATCTCGCGCAGAAAAATATGCAGGTAGAATCCGAGCTGGAAAAATCTCTCGACACCCTATATGCCAAAACCGTACCTGCCGGTGTTCGTGATTTTATTGAGATGCGCTCCGGCAATGCACCTGCCGCACCAGCAGCGCGACCGAAAAAGCCGAAGCCTTCTCTTTCCTCTGCCGTGGGCGCTGAAAGTACCGTGGAGGTAAAAACAAATGAACCATGTTGACATTACGCTGTACCTGAACGAATACCGGGTAAAAGCACTGTCGGATGCGCTCAGAGAAAAGACCGGCGAAACGGTTGAAGATAAACTGCTCGAAGCCTTCGATGCGCTCTATCAGCAATATGTTCCTGCGGAAGATATCGCTCAGTTGGAGGCGAGCATCGAACTGAAGGAAGCTGCTGAGCGTGAAGCGGCGGAAGCCGCGCGGCGCTTCGCTGTCTATCATGTTCGGGAGAACGGTGAAGACTGCCATTTTACAAGCGATTATTTCAAAACACCTATGCAGGCGGCTTACCGATACCGGCTCTATGACCGAGGCGAGTTATCCGCCAAGCCTGAAACCCTTGCAGCAGCATTCATCGAAACCAATCCCATCGATCTGAAAGAATTCAAAGAAGCCTGTGATGATATCCGTTCGGACAAACGCATCACCGTGCTCATTGAATTCGATCTGGATGAAGGCAGAGTCAGTATATGCGACAGCGGCGATAACGAATGGCAGACTTACTCTCTGCATGATTTTTCTGTTGCGGCATACAAGGCATACCGCTCCGATTATCGCAGCGAGGATTGCCGCCGTGAGATATTCAATGCTTCTCTCTGCGGCAAAGAAATCGATACGCATATGATTGCGGATAAGAAAGCCGGGACGCGGATAGAGGGTGCGACTATGGATCGTGAAGCGTTTACCGCATATCTGAATTCCATTCGTCCTGACAGCGATTATGCTGCAAAGATATGGTGCCAGTGGGCTAAAGAGCTGGAAGGATTCGACAGCTCATATGGAGAGCTGCCTGCCGGAGAATACAAAACCGCCGAAATGTTTCTGAATGAATTTGCGGAGCGCCTCCGCACGATCCGGGAAATACACGGTGATGAAATCGCCGGACAGATGATCTCGCTGGCAGAGATATCCGCCTGTCCTTTTCCCTGGGAGATGAAGCTCGCTGCAGAGCATCTTGCAGGCGGCGGAAAGGTTGAGGACATTCCTGAAATGGAAGAAGAAGGTACTTTGGAGGATTTCGATGAGTACCTGACGCCGCAGGAGGACGGGATGCAGATGCCGCCCATGTGAGCCACTGTGTGCCGATTTGTGGGGTTTTCAGAGGCAGGCGCGAGGAAACACCCGCCGAAGCAAAATACAAGCCGTTTGGGGCAGGTTTGGGCAAGGTGTGCAAAGTGGTATAAAAGCCCCGTGCTATCAGATGGTACCGGGTCGATCTGCAAGCAGGTGAAAGAGCCGGGGTTGCTGACGCTTCCCCGGCTCGGCTCACAGCGGACGGCAATGCCGACCGCACAAGGGTTTTTCGCACTTTCACCTTGCCAAATCCGTAGGGGTTGTAAAACCGCCTCAAAGCCTGCTGTAGGGGTTGCACCTGCCTGAAACCGCCGTACTGCAAGGGAAATACTCGGCGTTGCGGCAGGCGTTGCACCGGGTTTGGAAGGAGATGAATCATGTTCGAGAATAAGAAGAAATTTGCCCTGTGGATGTACCCGGAAACCTACGAAAAGATTGAGGCGATCTACAAGGAGGACAATTGTGAGAGCCGGTCAGAGTTCATTGAGAAGGCTGTCCTCTTCTATGCAGGCTACCTGACCTCGAAGGATCAGAACGGCTATCTGCCCAGCGTGGTAACCTCTACGCTCAAGAGCATCGTAGCTGAGAGCGACAACCGGACGAGCCGGATGCTGTTCAAGATCGCCGTGGAGCTTGCCGTCCTGCAGAATGTGGTGGCAGCTACCAACGAGATCGACGAGATAACGCTGAACCGTCTTAGGGGTGAGTGCGTGAAGGAGGTCAAGCGGCTGAACGGCTCCCTGTCCTTCGATGATGCTGTGGATTGGCAGAAAGGATAAGAGAAAATGGATAAAGATAAAACACTCCAAATCATTGAGGAAAATAGAAAGCAGATACATCGGCTTGTAGATGAAAAATTCGATAGCCTTATCCAACAGATTACAAACACCGATGAACTCACGGCAAACCAAAGTATGTATGAAAGGCATGCCTCTCTTGCCGCTGAACCATCTGCTTTCAAAGGCATGAAACCTGTCTCGGTTATTTTTCCGGACGGCGAAGAAGTAACTGCTCCTACATGGAAGAAAGCCGCACTTGCCGTGCTTCAGGATTGCAACAGCAATGCTTTTAGACATGAAATAATGATGCGGCTGCGCGGAAGCGTTGCAGGGCGATTCCGCATCATCCTCGGCAGTGATCCATTAAAAATGGATGTGCCGCTAAAGATTGATAATGATCTGTATTTTGAAGGAAAGTTTGATACGGAATATTTAATCAGGATGATGACAGAGCGTGTGCTGAAACCAACAGGTTACGATTGTTCCGGCGTAGTCATTCATATGAGGAATCCGTTGTTACAAAATGCCGGCGAGGCTGAGTATGAAAGCGAGCAGGAAACTGAAGATGAAAATGAGGACAGCGGCTTCATCATGCAAATGTAGGTGAAAATGTATGGCGAAGCTTATTACCAAGTTCAGGTTTATCAAACCGGGTAACAAGGCTGGCAGTTATCTCAAGTATATTGCTACCCGTGAAGGTGTGGATAAGATCGATGACAGCAAAAAGAATCTCCCCGCCTCCAAAAAGCAGAAGGACTTGATTGCACAAATCCTCCGGGACTTTCCCGATGCGAAGGAGATGCATGAGTACGATGACTATCTGCGTACCATGATCGTGGGCGACGCCTCCGAATTTATTACCCGTGCGCTGGAAGATAACGCACAGGAAATGATGTCCGGCAAAACCTATGCGGACTATATCGCCACCCGTCCGAGAGCGCAGCGGTTCGGCTCTCACGGCCTGTTCACCGATGACGGTGTGGAGATCAAGCTCTCAAAAGTATCGGAGGAACTAAATCTCCATCAGGGAAATGTGTGGACAGCCATCCTCTCCCTGCGCCGTGAGGATGCGGCAAGGCTTGGCTTCGATGACGGATACCGCTGGCGGGATATGCTGCGGACGCAGACGGAAGCTCTGAGTAAAAATCTGAAAATCCCGCTGGAAAACCTCCGGTGGTTCGCTGCCTACCATGACGAGAGCCATCATCCTCATGTGCATCTCATTGCGTATTCCATTGTCCCAAGCGAAGGATATCTCACCAAGAAAGGCGTAAACAATCTGCGGTCTTCCTTCGCAAAGGATATCTTTGCCCAAGACCTGCTGTGCGTTTACGAGCAGCAGACGGAGCATCGGGATGCGTTAAAGGCGGAAAGCCGGAAACTCATAGGAGAGATTATTGCGAAAATCAATAACGGAGCCTATGACAATCCGGCTGTGGAAACTCTGCTTGTAAAGCTGGCAGACCGGCTCTCTAAAACCAGCGGGAAAAAGGTGTACGGCTACCTCAAGGCAGATGTGAAAGACCTCATCGACTCCATCGTGGATGAGCTGGCAAAGGACGAGCGCCTCGCCGCCCTCTATGATCTGTGGTACGAAAAGCGTGAAGCAGTGATCCAAACCTACACGAAGGAAATGCCGGAGCGTGTTCCTCTGTCGCAGAATCAGGAATTCAAATCCATACGCAATGCCGTGATACAGGAAGCGATGAACATTGCGGCAGACCGCATTGCAGATGAAGATGACGCAGATGCGCCGGAGCCGCAGGAGGATGAGATGCCGGATGATATTCCATACAGCGAACCCACAGAGCTGGATATCCCTTCGCCATCCTCCAGCAGAGGCAGAAAAAACAAATCATGGTGGACGGATGCGTATAAGGAAGCGCGGAATTATCTGTACGGAACGAAGACAGCGCCTCCCGATCCGCAGAAAGCCTTTGCACTGATGAGTGCGGAGGCTGCCACCGGCAACGGCTTTGCCATGCACGATCTCGGCAGGATGTATCTGTCCGGACTGGGCTGTGGTGCGGATGAAGCGGTGGCGCAGGAATGGTTTGGAAAAGCCTTTGCCGCTTTTACTGCAAAAGAAAAGACAGAAAAAAAGAAAGATTACTTCCAATACCGCATCGGCAAGCTGTATTCTTTTGGATACGGAGTGGAACAGGACTACACGAAAGCCGCTGAATGGTATGAAAAAGCGGTCAGTGAAAACAATCCCTTCGCTGCGTATTCCCTCAGCAGCCTCTATCGGCGCGGTCAAGGTGTAGCACAGGACGATGAGAAAGCCTTCTCCCTCTATAGGATGGCGGCGGAACATGAAACCAAGCCCAACGCTTACGCCATGTATGAGCTTGGCAGGATGTATCAGGGCGGGATCGGTACTGCGCCGGACAAAGAAAAATCCACGGAATGGTATGCGGCAGCATACAAAGGGTTTCTTTCTATCGAGCAGAACATGGCGGACGATAAGCTGTATTACCGGATCGGGCAGATGAATCTGACCGGCACCGGCACCGAGAAGGATCTGTCCAAAGCAAAGGACTACTTTGAAAAAGCCGCTGCTCTGGATAACGCCGACGCCTTATACGGCCTCGGCAGGCTGTATCTGAACAAGGACTTTGTGGAATGCGATACGCAGAAGGCACTTGACTATCTCATCACCGCCGCGCAGAAAGGTCACAGCTATGCACAGTATACGCTGGGAAAGCTGTTTCTCAAGGACGAAGTTGTGAAACAGAATGTTGATTACGCCCTGCGCTGGCTGGAAGAAGCCGTCCGACAGGACAACACCGATGCCCAGTGCCTGCTGGGAAAGGTTCTCCTGCAGGGTGAAGTCATAGAACAGGATGCGGATCGGGCTTCTGCTCTGCTGACCAAAGCAAACGAAAGTGGCAGCTCCTATGCAGCCTATCTTCTTGGTAAGGCGTATCTGGATGGTACGGCACTCCCACAGGATATTCCCGAAGCGATCCGCCTGCTCACCGAATCCGCAGACAAGGGATTTACGCCAGCCGAATATCTGCTCGGCAAGCTGCTGTATAAGGGTGAAGTGATTCCGCAGAACATCGGGAAATCATTATTTTATCTGGAACGGGCGGCAGAAAAAGAACAGCCTTATGCCGCATACCTGGCCGGGAAAATCTTGCTGACCGAGGATGCGGTCAAAGATGTGCCGAGGGCAATCCGGCTGTTAAAAATCGCCGCTGAGCATGGGAATGATTTTGCGGAGTACCAGCTCGGCAAGCTGTATCTCTACGGCAAGGATGTACAGAAGGACTATGCGGAAGCCATCCGCTGGCTGACCGCTTCCGCCGAGCATGGCAACCAATATGCCGGGCAGCTTCTCCACAGCATTCGGAACAACCGGAATTGGTCGGCGGCGATGGGCGCTTTCCGGCTTCTGCATCACATCAGCCGGATCATACAAAACCGCTTGGAGGACGAGCGCAGAGGAAAAGGCGGCGCATTCATTGACCGCAAGCTCAGGCGAAAGATTCAGGACAAGAAAGAAGCCTTGGGCATGAAACAAGGATAGGAGGAAGAAAATTGCCTACAGGATATATTCATTTTACTGACGAACAGAAAGAGATTGCAAGGCAGACTGACATTGCAGATCTGCTCCGCAGGCAGGGCGAAACATTAAAACGCTCCGGCTCAGAGCTGGAATGGCGTGACGGCTCCCAGAAGGTAACCGTCCGGGGAAACTTGTGGTTTCACCAGTACGATCAAGAAGGCGGCGACACCATCGACTTTGTCCGCAGGTTCTATAACAAGACCTACCCGGAGGCGATGGAATATCTGCTGGGCGGCTGTGGAGGTACGCTCAAAACATCGCCTCCCGTTGTGAAGGAGAAGAAACCCTTTGAGCTGCCGCCGAAGAACGATAATATGCGCAGAGCCTTTGCGTATCTGACAATAACCCGTGGTGTGGATAAGGATGTGCTGCAGGCATTTGCAGATCGAAATATGATCTACGAATCCGCAGACTATCATAACGCCGTCTTTATAGGATACGACAGGAACGGCGTTCCCCGCCATGCGCACAAGCGAGGTACTGGGCAGGCAAGCACCTACAGAGGAAATGTGGATAGCTGTGTGCCGGAGTACAGCTTTCACTGGCATGGCAATAGCGATAAGCTCTATCTGTTTGAGGCGCCTATCGATATGCTCAGTTTTATCTCCATGCATAAGGATCGTTGGAAAACCCACAGCTATGCAGCGGCTTGCTGTATCTCAAGCAGGGTTTTGCATCAGATGATGAAGGACAATCCCAATATCAAAGAAGTGTATTTGTGCTTGGATAACGACAGCGCCGGACAAATCGGAAATACACGAATATCCGAAGAACTACAAAAACTTGGCATTCCGCATGAAATCCTCGTACCGATCCATAAGGACTGGAACGAGGATTTATTATATCCGGCAGAAGAAATGGAGGAAGAAACAGAATGTATGCAGCCGATGTTATGAGAAAGAGAAAAACCTAAAAGGAATGGAGTGATGAAATAACCCTCAAAAGTGTGATGCCCTATGACGGGCAATATCACTTTGCTGATTGTGGTGGGCGCGGTGATGTTCGCCGTCCTCGGTGGCGTGACCTTGCTTGCCCACATCTACAGTCTGAACAATATCAAAAGCCGGACGGTGGGCGACGGCCAGCATGGCACAGCCCGCTGGGCAACCAAGCGGGAAATCCGCAAGACCTACCGGCACATCCCGTTTACGCCGGAGCAATGGCGTGAGCAGGCCAAAAGCGGTAAGGCGCCGACCACTGCGGAAGGCGAGCCACTTCCGCAGGGCATTGTTGTGGGATGCACAGGAAATACGACAGCAATGGTGGATACCGGAGATGTCCATGCGCTGATGATTGGTGCGGCCGGCGTTGGCAAGACCGCCTATTGGCTGTACCCCTGCATTGAGTATGCCTGCGCCTCCGGCATGAGCTGGCTTTCTACCGATACCAAAGGCGATATCATGCGAAACTACGGGCAGATCGCAAAGGACTACGGCTACCATGTATCGGTGATCGATTTGCGAAACCCCACAAGGAGCAACGGTAATAACCTTTTGCATCTCGTGAACAAGTATATGGATCTGTATCAGGCGAACCCTGACAAGCTGGTCTACAAGGCGCGGTGTGAGAAATATGCCAAAATCATCTCCAAGACTATCATCCTCTCCGGCATGGATGCCGCATCTTTCGGGCAGAACGCATACTTCTATGACGCTGCTGAAGGGCTCCTTACGGCAACCATTTTGCTGGTAGCGGAATTCTGCAAGCCGGAGCAGCGGCACATCGTGTCGGTGTTCAAAATCATTCAGGAATTGCTCGCTCCCTCCGGCAAGAAAGGAAAGAATCAGTTCCAGCAGCTCATGGAGCTGCTGCCCAATGACCACAAGGCGAAATGGTTTGCCGGAGCTGCCCTCAATACCGCCGAGCAGAGTATGGCATCTGTCATGTCCACGGCGCTGTCCCGTTTGAACGCTTTCCTCGATTCGGAGCTGGAACAAATCCTCTGCTTTGATACGGAGATAGACGCGGAGAAGTTTTGCAAAGAGAAATCAGCGCTGTTTATTATCATGCCGGAGGAAAACCCGGCTACCTTCTTCATGATCAGCCTGATCATCCAGCAGCTCTATCGGGAAATCCTCGCCGTGGCAGATGAGAACGGCGGCAAGCTGAAAAATCGCTGTGTGTTCTTCTGCGATGAGTATGGCACGCTCCCGAAGATTGAGTCTGCCGAGATGATGTTCTCTGCCTCTCGTTCAAGACGATTGCAGATCGTACCCATTATTCAGTCCTTCTCCCAGCTTGAAAAGAACTACGGCAAGGAAGGTGCGGAAATCATTGTGGACAACACCCAGCTCACCATCTTCGGCGGCTTTGCTCCACAGTCAAGCTCGGCGGAAACTCTCTCCAAAGCGCTGGGCAGCCGAACCGTCATGTCCGGCTCTGTCAGCCGGAGCAAGAACGATCCGTCTGAATCTCTGCAGATGATAGAACGGCCTCTGATGACGCCGGACGAACTGAAATCCATGCCCAAAGGTCAGTTCGTGGTGATGAAAACTGGCTTCTATCCCATGAAGGTCAAGCTAAAGCTGTTTTTTAAGTGGGGCATTTCGTTTGATGAAAAGCACCCTTACGAGATACCGGATCAGGGCAACCGCAAGGTGGAGTATGCCGCAAAGAAGGATATCATGGACGGTATCGTGAAGAAATACCGCCCGGATTTGTTAGAGCCTCCGGCTCCGCCTGAAGAAAACGGCGCATCAGGCGGTCAAGATCAGCAGATAGCAGAAAAGAACGATCCCAAATCAGCAAGACCACAGGATAAGGATAAACGGAGAAGCGGCGGCACTGCTGTGCAGACTGCGCCGAGAAACCGCCGGAGCCACCAGCCAGCCGCTGTGCAGGAACAGGAGGTGAAGTCCGATGGGCAGGCTTGATTTTTTATACCGCATGGAGCTGCCTCATCGGGCGAAGCTCGTGTATATCTATCTTCATGACCGCATGGATAAAGAGAAAAAGGCATGGCCGGGACTCAACACCATTGCAAAAGATCTGTCACTATCCCGCAGCACCGTCAAGCGGGCAATCCGGGATCTGGAAAAAGCAGAGCTGATACGAAAAGAGCCGCACTTCCGGGACAACGGAAGTGCGACCTCAAATCGGTACTATCTGCTTTGAAAAATATAAATGACTTACAAGGGGGAAGTCTGCCTAAACAGTGGACTGAGGGGCGGTTCATCATGGGCCGCCTTGAACCTCCCACTTTAAGAAGGATTACAGCAGAAAAGAAAAATATATCTGGAAATTATATACGAATACGGACTGAGAGAAATTCGAGTAGATCTGATATATCCTTCAATTGAGAAACAGTCTTTTTTCTCTGTCTGTTAAGCGAATAAGATATACAAACTATATATACAGGAAAAGGCTGTCGAAACCACAGAGAATTCTACAAGCCTTTTAATTCTAAGGTGATTAAGGTTTTGACTGAGATGAATGGCGCATCAGCGTATCGATGACATCGTAAATTTGCTCACGATCCTCGGCTGAAAGTTTCTCCATTTTTTCTGCCAGAAGCGAGTTTTTTACAGTATACCCTACGTCAATCACATCGGCCAGAATCATATCGGCAGATACTCCTAAAGCGTTCACTATGCCGATAAAAGTTTCAAGAGAAGGTATTTTTTCTCCACGTTCAACCATACCGATGTAGTTTGTGCTGAGTTCTGCTTTTTCAGCTAAATCCTCTTGCCGAAGTTTCTTGACCAATCGGTATTTTCGGATGTTTTTACCGATTGACTCAAGTCCCATCGCAATACCTCCTATTGGTGTTTCAATATCACTGATAGTATAGATTAAACACGCAGAACTATACACAAACTATTAGGAAGATAGAATAACTAATAGTGTGGATTTTTTCATAATTTTATGATATAATAGAAACTGAGGAGGTGTATATGATGGGGAAAGAAAATACAGCAACTTTTATCGGACACAAGGAATGCTACCGCTTAAATCCAGAGGATGTTCGTGAAGAGATTAGAAAACTCATCGAAAACGGAGTCACAGTTTTTCTCAGCGGAGGAATGGGGACATTTGACTGGATGTGTGCGCGAATCGTCTTTGAACTCAAGAAGACCTCTCCTCATATTTCCAGCTATCTTGTCATTCCATACCTCTCTTTCAACATACTTGAAAAGAAATATTTTGATTCAATAGTCTATCCGGAAGGCTTTGAAAAGTATCACTTCAAAGCTGCGATTCCGGCAAGAAATAAGTACCTTGTGGACAACTCTGCGTATGCGCTCTGCTATGTCACTCATGACTGGGGCGGCGCAGCACAGACATTAAAGAAAGCGGTCAAAAAGGGATTGACTGTAATTAATTTAGGTGAAAAAAATGGTTGATAGAATACATCTTGAAACAGAAGTAATCTACAAAAAGACATTCCTTGAAAAGTCTATTGACGAGATTGAATTCTCTATGATAGAGCAAGGGATATCTGTAAAGGATAAATCCAAAAAACACATGACTTTCGATGAAATCATAAACGAGATATTTAGGGAAATTGAGTATGTTCTTCTGCCGGAACGGGCAAAGACGGCGGAGGCGTTCGTTAAGACAGCTATTGAAATATCAGAAACTTACGAATTGGATGTGAAGATCGTAAAACATCATAGTCACATCTCCGTGAACTACTATTTCAACTCTACCGGATGCATGGGATTTCTCCGAAAAGTTATAATGTTTGCAGATGACATTGAATTCTTTACCAACACAAAGGGCTATGATATTGTAATGTCGATTGATCATTATACCCATGCAGTCATTAGAAATGGAAAAAGAATTAAGCCATAATCTAATGCCTGAGCGAATCTCAGATGCTCCGATGTTCTATGAAAGCCAAAGTGTCGAGTTCTTGCAACTTTTTTTGAAATTTTGGGGCGTATCATTGACAAACTCGACTTTTTATGCTATAATTTGAAAAACTCTTTCAATCGGCCTTACAAGCATAGAAATAAGAGGGGTTTAAATGAAAATAAGCTATAAAAAACTGTGGATGATGCTTATTCAGAGAGACATCACCAAAGTCACACTTAGAAGAGATATTGGGCTTTCTGCCGGTACAATGAGCAAGCTCAACAAGGGCGAAGAAGTTGCTCTTTCTATTTTGCTGCGTATCTGCGACTACCTTGACTGTGATATCGGTGACATCTGCGAAGCCGTTCGGGAAGCGTGATTGGCGTTGATGAAATTGTTTGATAAGGAGTACCTTATATGAGCTTGTTTGATAAATTCAAAAGCGAAAAATCTAAAGATGGAGCAACATCAGGCATGAAGCCGGATGATGCAGAACAGGAAATTGATTCCCGAGGTTGGGATGCTATTACGAAAACCTTTGAAAGGCTCTATCCCGGGCAGAATAATCCGCTCCACTATGGCACACTGATTCCTTGGCAGCTTGGCGGTAACGATCCGCTTCGCGGGATTAGTGTCTATGACGGCGGAGACTATTGGCATTTTGTTTCATACGGACTCAGTGACCTCTACGAAAAAGAGACGAATGACCCGGAGTGGAGCGGCTATGGTTTTGAGTTCACCTTAAAGCTGAAAAAGGCGGGACTTGCGGATGAGAATGCCGAGATAAAAACAATCTGCGGTATCTTTCAGGCGCTTGCCCGGCTTACATTCCAAAATGGAGAAATCTTTCAACCGAATGAGTATATCTACACCGGGCAAACCGAAGGGATGGATAATCGCCAGCAGTCAAAACTCACCGGTTTTATTACAGCTTTAGATGAGGCCGGAGAAATTGTTACACCTAACGGCAGGGTGCAGTTTGTCAAGCTCATCGGCGCCACCGATGCGGAGCTGAAAGCGCTCTGTAACAAGGAAACCACCGTGCCGAGAATCGCGGAAATGATTGGCAGCGATTTGACTGACTATACGCGAGTGAGTGTGCTTTAACGGTACAGAAACGAATAAAGAATGAAAACAGAGAGAGCAAACACCATGAAAAAAGAACAACTAAATGCGGCAACGAAATCTATGATTGAGTGGCTTTCCCACCCTGCAGAGTTAGGAAAAGCACCGGCAAAGATTGAATGCGCCGGAGAATTTGACCTACACGAGATGCACTACTATATTTTCAAATACAAAAAATCAATGCTCGGCAAGTGGCTTATGGGCGTCTGCGGTGGCTATGAGGACGACGATCTGGAGCATTGCGGTCATGTATTTAGTGAGATGGAGGAATATACCGAGGCAACTGCTGTCGAGCAGGCAACCGCATTGGTTGAGTATATGCGCGAGTATTATATGAATAAGGCAAAAGAGGCAGAGGAGCGCAAAGAAAATGCCGGTACGTTCATCAACTATGTGCTGCTTTCCGAAGCCAAATGGGACAAGGCGGCACTCCTGCGGGATCTGAAAGAGACATGGGACATTGAAGATGAGTCCTTGGAGGACAATGAGGATGACGAACGCGATGACACCTTTATTATTACCTATCAGGGAGCGATGCTTGCCATCTCGCTGATGCCCGGTCCGATCCCGGACGGCGAGGCGGAAATCATGACCGAGAGAAACTTTATGTGGCCGGACGGCAGGGAGAAAGTAAAACAGCACAAGGCACACATTCTGATCGCTCAGCTTGGCAAAGAACTTCCTCCGAAAGAGAGCGGTGTGATGTTAGTAAAAGCCGTGGTTTCCGCCTGCAAGCAAGAGGGTGTGATAGGTATCTATACCGGCGATATTGTGCTGGAACCGACATATTATCTAAAGTTTGCAGAAGCGCTTAACGAGGATGAGTTTCCGATTACCAATCTTGTTTGGATTGGACTGCACAACAACGAAAAAGGTCTCTGCGGCTATACCGCCGGGATGAGGAATTTCGGCTATGACGAGATGGAGGTGCTGGACAGCAGCGTGGAGCCTATTGAGCTGCTCGAGTTTCTTACCAGCACTGCAAACTATGTCATCACCGAAGATGTGATTTTGCAGGACGGCGAGACCATTGGCTTTACAGCAGATCAAAAACTGCCGATAACCAAGAGTCAAGGCGTTGCTGTGGAGGGCGACAGCTTGAAGATCGAATATTGAAAGGGGCATATCCGAAAGGAAGAAGGAGGTCAGAAAGATGATTGAAAATTCTTTTGAAGATTTTGAGTATATTCCCTATACCCCGGAAAATGCAGATGCGTTCTATCATCAGCTTGAGCAGTGGAACGATGCAGACGAATTTACTCGATGTATCAAAGTGTTAGAAACCATTCCAGAGCAGCAGAGGGACTACCGTGCCTCCTTTGCGCTGGTTCGTGCATTGGAAAACTACGCCATAATCGGCGACCATGACGAGAGGACTGACGAGGAAGAAGGCAACATAGCGCTTTATCGGGCGATTGATTTGTTGGAATCGGTACGCGAGGAAGGCAAAGACAAAGCGGAATGGAATATGCGTATGGCATACGCATATCAGTATTTGCCGCAACAGGAAGAACAGGCGATTCCCTATGCGCAACGTTGGGCAGAGCTTGACCCCGGCGATGATAACGCCAAAGCGGTGATTGTGGAGTGTCAGGAGGAAATTGAAAAGCGAAACGATCAAAAATCCAAGTTTGTTACATTGAACATAAACGCCCGCCTTCAACCCATGCACCGCCACGATTTGGAAGACGAGCTTGATGATCGTCTGGCCGCTCAAAAGCTGGGGTTTGTTGATGGCGGCGGCACAATGATGATGGCAAGCGGTGAAGTCAAAGACTGCGACATTGAGATCACGCTGGCAGACGGCAAGGACGAAACGATAGAAGAATTGATGTCGATCATCGAAGATATTGGCGTGCCAAAAGGTTCTAAGCTGCTGTGGAGTGCGGATGCCGATGAGCGAAGTGAGCGCCCGGTGGGACGTTTGGAGGGCATGGCTCTCTATCTGAACGGTACCGAATTACCGAAAGAAGTTTATGAAAGCTGTGACATCAACTACGCCATCGAGCAACTGGAATCCCGTATGGATGGAGTGGGACGCTTTTATAGCTGGTGGGAAGGCCCTCAGAATACTGCGTTATATTTCTACGGCCAAAGCTATGATAAAATGTTGGCAGCGGTACAAGATTTTATTGCGGAGTATCCGCTGTGCCAAAAGTGCATTGTTGAGCAGATAGCAGGCGAACAGAAACCAAGCCCCAATAAAAAGAAAAAAAGCACACCGTTTGAAGGCTTTGACTTCACAGGATTTTGGGATGACTGTGACTACGCTTTGAAGGAATATGTCTGCGATCCGCCCTCCGATGAACTGATCACGGAGATCGAGGTGGAACTGGGTTACAAGCTGCCCGCCTCTTACATCTGGCTGATGAAACAGCATAACGGTGGTATTCCGGTCAATACCTGTTTCCCAACAAATACTCCGACCAGTTGGGCGGAAAACCATGTGGCGATCACGGGAATTTTTGGCATTGGAAAGAAAAAGACCTATTCTCTCTGCGGAGAGCTTGGCAGCCAGTTTATGATCGACGAATGGGAATATCCCGCCATCGGTGTGGCGATCTGCGACTGCCCCAGCGCCGGACATGATATGATCTTTTTGGACTATCGTGAGTGTGGTTCGCAGGGAGAGCCTAAAGTGGTGCATATCGATCAGGAGTGCGACTATGCCATCACGCCGCTGGCCGACAGCTTTGAAGAATTTATCCGCGGACTTGTCAATGAAGATGAATTTGATGAATACGACGATTGACCGACAAGTTCTAAAGGAATTATATATTGAAAGGAGGTGTATCCTTGCAACGAGTATATAAACGAAAAACGACAACGCTTATCTATCATCTGCTGATAGCAGTGGTTGCAGTTGTGTTTGTTTTTGTTATCGCAAGATCAATTACCCATACGCTATGGATTGCCGGCCTTATTGCTTTTGCTGTCTTGTTCGCAGCAGTTGGTCTTATACTTTCCGGTGCGAAACTTAAAATCATAGTGGATGATACCAAGGTGACGTTCATAGAAAAAAGAAAAACCACTTGCCATGAAATCGCAACTTGTTCGTTTTCATCTAAAATAACAGATGGAACGGATTTCAGCCTTACAGTTTATGATGGTGACGAGAGTTACTACTATGATTGCTCGTACATAGGATCAGAGCAGTATAACAGTCTTTTAGATGCTCTCGGAGTAACCGGCGAAAAACAAAAAGTCCAAAAAATTGA
>CEAA01018491.1_pt1 | contig 50514 bp, 57 predicted proteins | sample 557551 | NCBI WGS metagenome assembly CEAA01 (sample SAMEA3182115, study PRJEB8094) | gut metagenome | biome: human; feature: gut; material: Stool; isolation source: human stools | place: Canada | collected 2013-06-11
GGCGTAGATGGCCACGTTGCCGGAGCCGGAGACCACCACGGTCTTGCCCTTGAAGGAGTCATTCTTTACCTTCAGCATCTCATCCACAAAGTATACCAGGCCGTAGCCGGTGGCCTGGGTGCGGGCCAGGGAGCCGCCGTAGGTCAGCCCTTTGCCGGTCAGAACGCCCTCATAGCGGTTGGTCAGCTTCTTATACTCGCCGAACAGGTAGCCGATCTCCCGGGCTCCCACGCCGATGTCGCCGGCAGGCACGTCGGTGTCCGCGCCGATGTGGCGGTACAGCTCGCTCATGAAGCTCTGGCAGAAGGCCATAACTTCCCGGTCGGACTTGCCCTTGGGATCGAAATCAGAGCCGCCCTTGCCGCCGCCGATGGGCAGGCCGGTCAGGGAATTCTTGAAAATCTGTTCGAAGCCCAGGAATTTGATGATGCCCAGGTTGACGGAGGGATGGAAGCGCAGCCCGCCCTTGTAGGGGCCGATGGCACTGTTGAACTGGACGCGGAAGCCGCGGTTGACCTGCACTTGGCCCTTGTCGTCCACCCACGGCACGCGGAACATCACCACGCGCTCCGGCTCGGTCAGACGCTCGAGAAGGCCAGCCTTCTCAAACTGGGGATTGGCCTCGATCACCGGGCGCAGGGAGTTGAGCACCTCGGTGGCCGCCTGGATGAATTCGTCCTGGGCGGGGTTCTTGCGGATAAGCTCGGAGAGAACGGAATCGACATAGGACATAGGGTACGTCTCCTTTTCATCAGCAGATTGCCGAAGCCCATGGCCCCGGCTTCGGTTAATATTATAACGAATTGAGGAACGATTTGCAAGAAGAATGCGAAAAAAATTCATAAAACTTTCAAAAGAACGGAAAAATGCGAATTTAGAAATCGTAAAATGCTAATTAATTCGAAAAATGTTGCGTTTTTTTGAACGCGTTTTCTCTAAAGAACCGATTGCCAGAAGGTGGGCAAGTGTGGTATACTAATCAAAAGTGCGAAAAGGTGCGAAGCGGTCGTTAAAAATGCGATAAGGAACGAAAACGTATGAAAACATGGCTCATCCGGGGCGCCAAAGTGGTAGACCCCTCCCAAAACCTGGAGGATACGCGGGATATCCTCATAAAAGACGGAAAAATTCAGGAAATAGGCACAAATATAATCAGCGAAAACGCGGAAATTATCGAAGCAAACGGCCTGATAGCGGCTCCCGGCCTAGTAGATATGCACGTCCACCTGCGGGATCCCGGCCAAACTCACAAAGAAACCGTCCAAACCGGCTGTCAATCCGCCGCCGCCGCCGGCGTCACCTCCCTCGCCTGCATGCCGAACACCAGCCCGGCATGCGATTCGGCGGCGGTTGTGGAGGAGATTCTCCGCAAAGCTGCGGCCGCTAAGGCGCGGGTGTATCCTGTGGCGGCGATTTCCACCTCGCTCGAGGGGCGGAAATTGACGGACTTTGCCGCGCTGCAGAAGGCGGGCGCTGTGGCGCTGTCAGACGACGGGCGGCCTGTGCCAACGGCTGGGATGATGGCGGTGGCTATGGAACGGGCGGCCCGGCTGGGGATGCCTGTACTATCCCACTGCGAGGAGATAACCCTGGTGCGGGGCGGCATTATGCATGAAGGGGTTGTGTCTGAGGAACTGGGAGTGCCCGGTATTCACCGGGGAGCGGAAGAGGTGGCCACGGCGCGGGAAATTGCTCTGGCGGCGGCCACCGGCTGTCCGGTGCATATCTGCCATGTCAGCACGGCGGGGAGCGTGGCGCTGCTGCGGGACGCACGGCGGCGCGGCGTGTCGGTGACGGGGGAGACAGCCCCCCACTATTTCGCCTTGACTGACGAATGCCTGCGCGCGCGGGACGCGGATTACCGTATGAACCCGCCGCTGCGCACCGAAGCGGATCGACAGGCGGTCATCGAGGGGCTGCGGGACGGCACCCTGCAGGCCATCGCTACCGATCACGCCCCCCACACGCCGGAAGAGAAGGCCGATTTTCTCAAAGCGCCCAACGGTGCCATCGGCATGGAGACCTCGCTAGCCGCGGGGCTGACCTACCTGGTCAAGCCGGGTCATCTGTCGCTGATGCGGCTGATAGAGACTATGTCCACTTGGCCGGCCAAGCTGCTGCATATTCCTGCCGGTACCCTAAGACCCGGCGCTGCCGCCGACCTGGTGCTGTTCGATCCGGACAAGGAGTGGACGGTGGATGTGCAGAAACTGCACGGCAAATCCCGCAACTGCTGTTTTAAAGGAATGACGCTGACCGGACAGGTCCTGTATACGTTTTTAGGCGGCGAACTGGTATTTAGCCGCGGATAAATACACATGCAAGCTGGAGGAATGAAAACATGGCTCTCGATCGGCTGATAGAAGCGATCAAACGCACGCAAACCCCCACGGTGGCGGGACTGGATCCCAAGCTGGAGTATATCCCGTCGCACATCAAGGAGGCCGCCTTTCAGGAGTATGGCGAGACTCTGGAAGGGGCCGCCGCCGCTATTCTGGCGTATAACAAGGGCTTAATCGATGCCTTGTGCGATATCGTGCCGGCGGTGAAGCCACAGGCCGCCTATTACGAGATGTACGGCTGGCCGGGCGTTCGCACGCTGGTGCAGACCATCGCCTATGCCAAGGGAAAGGGCTTGTTTGTCATCACCGACGGCAAGCGCAACGATATTGGCACCACCATGGAAGCCTATGCGGCCGCGCATATGGGCAAAACGGCAGTGGGGGACAAGGACTGCGTCCCCTTCGGGGGGGACGCCCTGACAGTGAACGGATATTTGGGTTCGGACGGCATTCTGCCGCTGATTCCGGTTTGCCGGGAACAGGATACAGGCTTGTTCGTCCTGGTCAAGACCTCCAATCCCTCTTCCGGTGAGCTGCAGGATCGGCTCATCGACGGGCTGCCCGTCTACCGGCATGTAGGCGCTATGTGCGAAGCCTGGGGCGAACAGCTGCCGGGCCGCTATGGCTATTCCGGCGTTGGCGCGGTGGTGGGCGCCACCTATCCGGAGCAGCTGGCGGAGCTGCGGCGGGAGCTGCCCCACACCTTCTTCCTAGTACCGGGATACGGAGCGCAGGGCGGCGGCGCGAGAGACGTGGCAGGCGCTTTCGATAAGGATGGCCTGGGGGCTGTCATCAATTCCTCCCGCGGCATCCTGTGCGCCTGGAAAAAGGAAGACTGCGCGCCGGAGGATTATGCAGGCGCCGCCCGACGGGAGGCTTTGCGCATGAAAGCGGACATTACGTCTGTATTATAAGGGGGGGGCTGTATATGCGATATACGCAGGAAAATAGCAAGCTGCTCCATAAGGCGGAGATTGCTCCCGGTATTTATAATTTCACCTTGTCCGCGCCGGAAATCGCCAAGGCGGCAGCCGCCGGACAATTTGTCAATGTGCTGTGCGGCGCCCATACGCTGCGCCGGCCGATTTCCATCTGCGGATTTGATGCGAGCCTCGGAATCCTCCGGCTTGTTTTCGAGATACGAGGAAAGGGAACGGAATGGTTGGCCGGCAGGGAAGCAGGGGAGACCGTGGATCTGGTCGGCCCTCTCGGTCACGGCTTTCCCCTGCTGGAAACAGAAAAAAGAGCGGTCATGGTGGGTGGCGGCATCGGTACGCCTCCGCTTCTGCCTCTTGTGCGGCATTATGGGGCGAACGCGACGGCTATCACCGGCTTCCGCAGCGGGAGCGCGGCGATATTGCAGGACGATATGGCGGCCATGGGGGCCGGGCTGATTTTGTGCACCGACGACGGCTCCGCTGGTTTTCACGGCTTTACCACCCAAGCGCTCGAAGCGCATCTGGACAAACAGGCCTGCGATGTCGTTTACACCTGCGGCCCCAAGGTCATGATGCGCGGCGTCGCTCGTCTGGCGGAGGAGCGCGGCATTCTTTGCTACGTCTCCATGGAAGAGCGGATGGCCTGCGGCGTGGGTGCCTGCCTGGGCTGCGCGTGCAAAACCAAGGATAAAAACGGGGATCCGCAGATTTCCCGGGTTTGCCTCAACGGCCCGGTATTTGACGCGAAAGAGGTGGATTGGACATGAGCGACATGCGGGTGAATCTCTGCGGTGTCACGCTGAAAAATCCAGTTATCGCCGCTTCCGGCACGTTTGGCTACGGCATGGAGTACAACGAATTCTATTCCATCTCCCGGCTGGGCGGTATCTCCTGCAAGGGCACCGCCATCGAGGAATGGAAGGGAAACCCCACCCCGCGTATCGCGGAAACCCCGGCGGGCATGCTCAACAGCGTCGGGCTGCAGAATCCCGGCATGGACGCACTTTTAAACATCTATCTGCCCTGGCTGAAAGGGCAGGATATTGTGGTTATTGCCAATGCGGCGGGGCACAGCCTGGAGGAATACTGCGCGGTGGCTGAACGGCTCGGCGATTCCACCGTCGATATGGTGGAGCTGAACATTTCCTGTCCCAACGTCAAGGAGGGCGGCGTGAACTTCGGCACGTCCTGCGACAGCGTCGCCCGGGTGACGGCTGAGGTGAAAAAACGGTGCGGCAAGCCGCTGATGGTCAAGCTGACCCCGAACGTCACCAACATCGGTGACATCGCGGCGGCGGCGGAAAGTGCCGGGGCCGACGCCCTGTCCCTGATCAACACCATTACCGGCATGCGCATCGACATTAAGACGCGCCGGCCGATTCTCAAGAACAACACTGGCGGCTTATCCGGCCCGGCGGTTTTCCCAGTGGCGGTACGGATGGTGCGCGAGGTGTACAAGCGGGTAAATGTGCCGATAGTCGGTATGGGAGGCATCTCCAGCTTCGAGGACGCGGTGGAAATGATGATGGCCGGCGCCGCGGCTGTTCAAGTGGGCACGGCCAATTTTCATGACCCATATGCCTGTTTGAAAATTGCCGAAGGGCTTGCAGCCTACGCGGAACAGAACGGGCTGGACAGCATTACGGAGCTGACCGGCTGCGTGCAGGAATGGTAAGCGGCATGAAGATTATGGCGGTGGATTTGGGACAGGTTCGCACCGGTTTGGCGGTGTCGGACCCCACGGAACAGCTGGCCTCTCCGGTAGGCACCATCACGGAAAAGAATACGGACAAACTCCTTGAAAAGGTGGCGGCCGCCGCCAGGGAACAAGGGGTGCAGCAGCTGGTGGTGGGGCATCCGCGGAACATGGACGGAAGCCGTGGGGAATCCGCCAGACGGGCGGAGACGTTTGCCGCGTCGCTGGAGAAGGCGGCGGCGCTGCCTGTGGTGCTGTGGGATGAACGGATGACCACGGTATCCGCCATCGGCTATCTGAACCAAACGGATACCCGCGGAAAAAAGCGGAAAGCCGTAGTGGATACCGTGGCAGCAACCATCATTCTGCAGGATTATCTGGACAGTCGGCGTATGCGGCAGTCGGAATAAGCAAAAAGATGGTGTCAAGCGTTTAAGCTTGACACCATCTTTTTGAAGTTTGCGACGAACTTTTGTTTATTTTTTTGAAATTTCTTCTTTTTTCGGTTGTTGAGACGCGCGCATTTTTACGTGAGACAGTGGATTATTCTCCGCCGCCTGCTGAATTTGGGCGTTGGACAGATGGGTGTAAATTTCTGTGGTTCCCAAATTTTCGTGTCCTAGTATATCCTTGAGCACCCGAATGTCCACGCCGCCCTGCTGGTACATCAGCGTGGCGGCGGTATGCCGCAGTTTATGAGTGGAATAATCCTGCGCGCCGTCTACCTGCTTGAGATACCCTTTGATAATGTAATGGACGCCCTGCAGGCTGATTCGTTTGTTGAGACGGCTGAGAAACAGCGCGTGTTTATCTTGGACGCCATCCACGGGGCGCACCCTCAGGTATTGCCGGATGGCGTCCTGGCAAGCCTCGTTCAAATACAGGAGGCGTTCTTTGTTGCCTTTACCGCGCACCCGCAGGGTATTGTCCCGGCCGATGTCCTCCAGATTCAGACCAGCCAGTTCCGCCCGCCGCAGGCCGCAGTTGAGTAGCAGCACCAGCATGCAGTAATCCCGCTGCGGAAACTCTCCACTCACCTTGGTCAGCAGTTCCAGGCTCTGCTCCAAAGACAGGTACTTCGGCAGAGTTTTCTTGGCTTTCGGCGTATCCAGGTTCTGGACGGGATTGTACGGCAGTTGATTGGTCTTATCCGTCAAGTAGCGGAAAAACATGCGCAGGGAGGAAACCTTGCGGGCTCTGGTTTTGTTGCTGTTGCCGCGTTCGTTTTTCGCGTAGTTCAAATAATCGTATACGTCGTTCAAAGTCACGGATTTCACAAAATCCAAATCGATATCCTCAATGGATATTTCGCTGTCCGCTGTATTGGAATCCACCAAACGGCGTTGGCGTTTCAGGTAACGGAAAAAGGTGCGCAGGTCAGTGAAATATTCATCCACTGTTTTTGAAGAGCGGCCTTTGACCGTTTCCATATAGCCCAGGTAGCCACGCAGAATCTCGGGACAGGCATCCCAATAGTCCTTACGCAATGCAGTTCCTCTTTTCTCTCCCCTGAACTATACAAAATATTCAGTTGGGGAGCAGTTGTATTATATAATAAGGCCCCCCTTGCCGTCAAGGCAGGGGGGGTTATGCTAAGTCTTGGGAAACTGTATTATTTTTTGCCTGTCTGCTTTCTAGATATTCTTCTATTATTACTTCTAGCATGTTGTTCATGGAACGTTTTTGTTTTTCGGCTTCGGCTTTTAGCCTGTTAAGGGTTTCTTGTTGTAATCTTAGGTTTACTTGTATTTTTTCTGTCATGTTATCACCTCTATATTATTTTACTATCATTTTATATACAATTCAAGATACCACTTTGTTACCATTGTCAATATACAAAAGTGGTACCATTATGCTATAATATGAGTAACATAAAGAAAGGCTGGTAAGTGAAAATGAAATGGTATCACGTAATTGACCGAGACACCAGAGAGGTTTTTTGCTCCTGCCTGTCTTATAAAGAGGCTTTGAATTTCGCTGAAGACCTTCAGGCCCGTCGCTCTTTTTCTGGTCGTGTCTTTCGTGTGGTCACCGAATCTATTTGTAAATAAGCCGGCGGGCTAAAACGCAGAAAGGATTTTTAATGAAATGCATTCTGACTGGTACCGTGGTTGGTAAAGGCGTTATCACCTCGAAAAAGGATAATAAAGAATATCCTTGGGTTGATGTCTATTCCGATGGGGAATGCCCGCGGGTGTTCGGCTTCCCGACGATGGAATTTTCCGGTTTGGCTGAGGGTGAGGTTATCGAGTGGCCTGTCCGTATCACTGTCAACGATAACGGTCGGCTCGGTGTCCGCTATATTGATAGGTAGGGAGGTGCTCCGCCGTGGTCAAGTTAAAAAAGGCCTTTAAACGGTCGTTTGCCCTGGTTGCCGCTGTTGTGGTGTCTGTTGTGGCTTTTTGCTTTCCTGCGGCGGCGGCTACTTCTTCATCTTTCCCGCTTAGTCGTTTTCAACGGTCTTTTCGGGGTTTTAAAGATTCTACCGGTATTAATGCCACAGCAGGTAATGCTGGTCCTTATTCTGCTTTTGGTTATACTTACACTACTTTCCCAGTTACTTTTTCGTCACCAGTAAATAAGGCTCTTTTTGGCTTTCTTGTTTCTCCTGGTTCTAAACCGTTTTTTTCTTTAAAACCGGATACAGTTTACACTATTTCTGGTAGCGTACTTGTTGTTAATGATGGTACCGCTTCTTTGGCACAGCAGATTTGTCTCATCCTTATTGACAGTCTTGTTGACCCTTCTGTAGAATATCGTTTTTATTCTCCTTCTTATGTGCACTATACTGCTGAGGGAGATAGGCGTTTCGATTTTAGTTTTACCTTTTCGCAATCAAATTTTCCAAAATTGATGGACTGTTTTGGGTTTGCTGTTCGTGTCGATTTTGGTTCAACTTTTACTTATACAAATGTTGGTATTACATCTTTGAAGATAACCCAATCGTCAAAAACAGAGGAAATCATAGACGGAATAGGGGACAAGGTTGATGAAAATACCGATAAAATCACCGGTAACACTAACCCTGATGTCGGCGGTGCCGGTGATAAAGCCGATGAGCTTAACGGCCAGATAGGGGATTATAATCAGAAAGAGGATGAGGTTATCGACCTCTTGCAGACTTCTACGGATGATGCTCTTTTGAAATATAATCCTTTCCAGCAACTTAATTTTATGGCTTTGGCCGTGGCTTTTTCTGGTTTCACTTCGACCTTTAATTCTATCATTGCTTCTTTGGGGGTGCATTTTTCTACAGTTATAGCCTTCTCCGTTTGCGCCGGATTTTTTGCACTAATTGTTGGTATCGTAATCCGGCCAGGGAATAGGCCGCCTCCGAAAGATTAAGGGGGGATTCCATGTTTGAGTTTTTTGCAACAATCGGTAAGACCTTGACTATGATTTTTTCCTTTATCGGGAATTTAATCACGTCTATGGTCAATGCCGTTACTTGGACGGCGCAGTCTGTTACTGCATCGATGTCCATTGTCGGTTTTCTTCCTCCGGTTATCGGCACTTGCGTTGTTCTTACCCTGATGATTTGCATTCTTAACCGCTTTACCTTTGGTTCTGGGGGTGGTTAAGTGCTAACTGGCATTATTGACATTTTGTCTAAAATCACCCTGGCTGTTAAAAATATTTTTGACAATTGTCAGATAGAAACGGATGTCGGCACTTTTACTCTATGGCACTTTGTTATAGTCTTGATGATTATCGGCGTGGTTGTGTCGGTGTATGTGCGCACCGGAAAGGCGTAATTTTGAATTTTACCGTACTTTTGCTTATGGGAATTTTCGCTGTCCTGGTGATTGACCTTACATTTCGAATGGTTTTTAAATAGGAGGGTTTATGCGATATTTCTTTCGCCGTCTTCGCTTTGCTGTTTTGAATTTTCTTTTGCGTTTCTTTACCCGCCTTTGCAATTGGGTTTTGAATCGCTGTCTTAAGGCGGTGCGCTGATGCAGACTATTATTTCTTTCTGGCGGTCTATCGTGGGCGAAGCAGTTGACTATTTTACAATTGGCTCTAGTAGCCAGCCTCAATGGAATTATGGCGAGCTTTTGGAATACATGTTTGCTGGTCTTGCTGTCATCCTTGTTATCGCCCTTGTGTTTAGGCTATTGTTTACAATAGTCGGTTTCTTTAGTCCAAAGCGCTAACGCTTTAGGATATAATTTTGTATGAAAGGAGAGGCTATATGGCTACTGTTACCGGTTTTCTGACTGAGCTTGGCAATATTGTCACTGAGGTGATTGGCTGGCTCGGCGAAATGCTTACCTTTGTCACTGGTAATCCGGTGATTCTGGTTCCCCTGCTGATGTTCTTCGTGGTCGGCGGCGTTGTTGGCATTCTCATGCGCATTTTGCGTGGCTAAGTGCTTGTGAGAATTTCAATAACCACTTTCTAAAAAGGAGGTGTTTCTTTGGAGCAAACCCCGTCTGCAATTGTCACTTTTCTTGGCACTTGCGGAGAAATTGTTACTAAGGTCATAGCGTGGCTTGGCCAGATGCTTAAATTTGTCACGGATAACCCTGTTATCCTGGTGCCCCTTCTGATGTTCTTTATCGTGGGTGGTGTCGTCGGTATTCTTATGCGCATCCTTCGCGGGTGATGGTGCGTATCAGAATGCTTATGATATAAGGATGGGGGCCCGGATTTGTCCGGCCCCCATCCTTGTCTTTTTGGAGGTGTTGCATGGTCATTTTAAATAATGTCTTGGCCTTTTTGTCCCGTGCATTGTCCGTCTTTATGGATTCTTCTCCGTTCTGCTTTCTCTTCTGGGCTTTAGCTCTTTTGTCTCTTTTCCTCCTGTTTATCAAGTATCTTTTTGGAGGTACTGTCTAATGTTGACTATCGTTTTTGGCTCTCCTGGCGCTGGAAAGACTACTCTCGCGGCCCGCTATACCAAGGAGTATCTTAAAAAAAATGTCCCTGTTTATGGCAATGCCGAGATTGTTGGGATGATTCCTTTTCCTCTTGAAAAATTGGGGGATGTTACTCCTCCTCCTGGTTCCGTCTTGATTGTGGATGAGGCTGGTATACATTACAACAATCGTAAGTATAAGTCTCTGTCCCAGAAGACAATAGAGTGGTTTAAGTTGCATCGTCATTATGATGTCGACATCATAGTTTTGTCCCAGTCCTGGGAAGATATGGATATAACTCTTCGCCGACTGGCTGATAAATTGTTGTATATTCGTAAACTTGGCGCTGGCCTTACTATCCTGCGTCCCGTCAGAAAATTTGTCCAGATAGACCAGGAAACCCATCAAATTGTTGATGGTTTTCGTTTCCTGCCCATCTGGTACAGCCTCCTTCGCACTTTGATTATTGGCCGCCTTGTCCGGCTCCCTAAGCCTTTTTCTTTCCTTTTCCGGCCTCGGTATTATAAGCTGTTTGATTCCTGGGCGGTTCCAGAAACTCCTGTCTATGATAAATCGTAGATTTTTGTCAATCTTTTTTTCCGCAAGTGCGGATAGTGGTAAACTCGGAGAGTTTTCCACTATAAAATACGCATCCCCATGACACACGGAGGGGCTACGCCTTTAGTGTGTCATGCCCTGTGTCATGATTAATCTTGGAGGTGCTTTTTATGCGTGGTCGTAAGGTGTCGTTGGTTTGCTATAGTCAGCCAACAGCACAGCAGCTATCTGGTGCTATCCGTTGGGCTTATATCCTGCACGATAAGGATTTTGTGGTTGATGCGTCTACGGGAGAGGCAACCCCCAAAAAACCGCATTATCATGTGTACCTGGAATTTGGTAACCCGCGCTATTTTGCATCTGTGGCCAAAGAGTTTGATTTGCCGGAAGCTGCTATCTGCAAGGTTGCAAGCACAAAGGCCACGTTGGCTTATTTGACACACAGGACGGCCAAAGCTATCAAAGACGGAAAGTTTGTGTATGACCCTGGAGAGGTCGTGCAGTCGGAAGATTTAGAGTTTGATTTTAGCGCTGTTGTCGATTCCGCTGAAAGTGTTGACTGGATGAAAATCTTTACGATGCCTAGTCTTCATGAGGCAATCGCAGAGTATAAGGCCCAGGGGGAAGAACTTGGTAGCCTTCAGCAGTTTAAAAATTTCGTGCAGACGTATTATACAATCTGCCAGATAAACCGTGAAGAAAATGGACAGCTATAGTATGATTTACGAGTACATAATGAAAAAGTCTGAACAACTCGAAAACGAAGTTGTCCAGACAGAGCATAATGTATTTGGTCGGAATGTAGATGCCTTTGATGCTTTTGAAGCCTTGGTAGCGCGTTGTCGGTTGGAGATGGCAGAAGAAATCTTTTCAGATATTCATCGTGTTTTGCGGATTATTAGGGGGGTTAATCAATAAAGTATTTCAAAAATCGATAGCCCACTCCCTGAACTATACAAAATATTCATTTTGTATAGTTGTCCGTATCGTTGTTCAGATTCTGTAAACGGCTTCCCAGCCAGAGCAGCTCTTTCTCAAAACACAGGCCCTCCCGTTCCGGCACCTGGGCTTCCGCTGTGCGCTGGATGCAACGGCTGGTAAAGTATGCTGCCGTCTGTGCGGCCGTCTCCAGGTTTTGACCGTTGAGCAGGCCGGCCAGCAGCGCCGCGCTGAATGTGTCGCCGGTTCCGTGAAAATATTCCGGTACCTTGGTCGCCCAGACATATTGCAGCGATTGCTCGGAGGCCCGATAACAGGCGGCCCCGATTTGCGTCTCATCAAAGGATATACCGGTAAGGACAATCTGAGGCGCCCCTAAAGCCGCCAGACCTTTTACCAAGCTTTGTATATACTCTTCCGAGTAGCATTCCGCCTGATACGGAATACCGGTTAAGAACGCGGCTTCCGTCAGATTGGGCGTCAATATGGTGGCGCTCCGGCACAGGCCGCGCATACCTTCTACCATGTCCTCGGTATACATTTGATATAATTTTCCATTATCTCCCATGACTGGATCGACCAAACAAATGGTCTCTTTCTGTCCGAATAGCTGAAAAATCCGCTGCACACTTTCCAGTTGTTCGCAGGAACCGAGAAAGCCGCTGTAGACAGCGTCGAAGGAAAGGCCTTCCGTTTTCCAGTGCTCGGCCATGGGCAGGATGTCCACGGTCAAATCCCGATAGGTGTATCCTGTGAATCCGCTGGGATGGGTGGATAAAACCGCTGTGGGCAGAACCGAGCAGGTCAGCCCGGCCACCGACAAAATCGGCAGCGCCACGGTCAAGGAGCATTTACCCAGTCCAGTGATATCTTCTATAGCCAAGGCGTGTTTCTGTTTCATAAACGAACATCCAATCTATTCTCGACTTACTGGCTCATTGTACCACACTTTCCGGGAAAATAACAGCCGTGAAATTATTCACAAATTCCGACTTGTATTGTGTCCGGATTCCTGTATACTGGAAGGGTATTGCAAAGTAAAGGAAGGGTTGCATGTTTCGTAAAATCACTGCTGCGGACGAAGCCGTATATACTGAGCTGCTCAGAGAGTTCTACCACTCCCCCGCCGTTCTTCATCCGATACCGGAGGAATACTATCACCGTGCGTTTGAAGAGGCGGTCAAGGACAGCCCATACGCCGAGGCGTATCTGTTCGAACAGGACGGACAAATCGCCGGCTATGGCACGCTGGCCAAAACCTTCTCCACCGAGGCAGGCGGACTGGTGATTTGGCTGGAGGAGGTCTATATTCGTCAGGAGTTCCGGGGCTCAGGGCTGGGAAGCCGCTTTTTCCGCTTTATCGAGGAAATGTACGAAGGGACAGCCGCCCGGCTTCGCCTGGAGGTGGAGCCGGACAACGAAGCGGCCATCCGGCTGTATACGCGGCTCGGCTACGAGGCTCTCCCCTACCGGCAAATGATTAAGCCACTGATTTGAACGGCAAAAAGCCGGCACTTTCGTGCCGGCTTTTTTACAGTGTGAGAACGCCTTTATCCAACATGGACTGCGCCGCGAGCAGGACGCCGATTTTTCCGGAATGAAAATTGAGACCACCCTGCATATAGGCGGCGTACGGCGGGCGAATGGGCGCGTCGGCCGACAGCTCAATGGAAGCCCCCATAGTAAAGGCGCCCGCGGCCATAATGACGGGGTTCTCGTAGCCGGGCATATCCCAAGGCTCCGGCACCACAAAGGCATCCACCGGCGCCCCCTGCTGCATTCCCTGGCAGAAAGCGACCAGCGCCTCCGGGGTTTTTAGCTGCACGGCCTGGATGATATCCGCCCGGTATTCCTCCGGTTCGGGAGTGACGGCGTAGCCCAGACGGCGGAACAGTGCCGAGGCGAAGACGGCGGTTTTCATGGCCTCCCCCACTACGTGGGGCGCCTGGAACAGGCCCATATACAGTGTGCGATTGTGTCCGAGGGAGGCGCCCACTTCCCGCCCCAGGCCGGGCGTGGTCATCCGATAGGCGCATTGTTCCACCAAATCCGCCCGGCCGCAGATATAGCCGCCGTTTTCCGCGATACCGCCGCCAGGATTCTTGATGAGGGATCCGGCCATCAAATCGGCCCCCACGGCGGAGGGCTCCAGGCGTTCGGCGAATTCTCCGTAACAGTTATCCACAAACACCACGACGTCCTCACGCACCGCCCGCACGGCGGCGATCACGTCGCCGATGACCGACACAGGCAGAGAAGGGCGCAGGCTATACCCACGGGAGCGCTGGATATGTACGGCTTTGACGGCCGCGTTCTCCCGCAGTGCTCGGGTGATGGCCGGAATATCCGGCCATCCGTCGGCGGCCAGGGACACCTCTTGGTAGCCGATGCCATATTCGCGCAGGGATCCGGGAGAGGCTTCCCGCATGCCGATGACCTGTTCGAGCGTGTCATAGGGAGCGCCGGTGGCGGCTAAAAGGACATCGCCAGGGCGCAGGACGCCAAACAGCGCGATGGTAATGGCGTGGGTGCCAGACACGATGCTGTGCCGCACCAGCGCGTCCTCAGTGCCCATAACCTGCGCAAACACCTGATCCAGCGTGTCCCGGCCCCGATCGCCGTAGCCATAACCGGTCGTGGGGGTAAAGTGGCTTTCGCTGACCCGGTGGTCGATGAAGGCGGCCAGCACCTTCTGCTGATTATATTCGGTCGTCTCCTCAATTTGGGAGAAAATCTCGCGCAGAGAGGCGGTCACCTCCTCGCAAATGCCCTGCAGGGCGGGGGAAATCCGAAAAAAAGTGTGCTGCTCACTCACGGTTGTTCAACCTTTCAAAACAGTTATTCCTTAGAAACAACGCCCCAATCGCCGCAGACGGTAAAATGCAGGCGCTCGTACAAACGCTGTGCCGCCGGATTTTTAGGGCAAATCCAAACCGCTTTTCCCTTGGCCAGCATGGTGTGAGCCAGTGTGGAGACACAGGCCGACGCGTAGCCGCGGCTGCGGCAGTCGGGACGGGTGGCCACCGCCCCCAGAAGAGCGGCGCCGTGGCATTCGGCCACCGTCATGGCGGTGGCTGCGGGCCCCTGCGCATCGCTTAGTACAACCATGTGGCAGCAGCCGTGCCGCAGCCGATGGGAGACGTCGACATACCAGCTGTCAAAGGCGGACAGGCCGTCCTCAAAGCACTGGGCCAGCAGGGGATAAACGGAACGGGGAGACGCGGGAGGCTGTACCCGGTCATCCGGCGGCAAATCCCGTTCCAGCCGCATGACCGAGCCGGTTTTCGCCGTGGTTCCCCACCGCTCCGCGAGAATGGCGGCAAAGGCTGCATCGGTACGCACGCTCCGGATTTCCGGCTGCATAGATAAAAACAGGTACAGCTCTTCCCTATCCGTCTGCATGGAATGTTCCGCCACCGCCATACCGTCAAGCAGCGCGACAAGGCCGCCTTCGTCCGCCTGCCAGAAACGGACGAAGGGGCAGTCCGGGCCATAGGCCTCCAGCAGCCCTGCGATGCGGATGCCCGCCTCGGTTTCGGGAAGGGGAAGGCCGGGGCCTGTCCAGCGGCGGATCATACCGCCAGTTGCCTGGCCAGCTCCTGCAAAAGGGCCAGGGTCTGTTCCATATCCCGCTTGGCCACGACGCAAGCGGGGGAATGCAGGTACCGGCAGGGAAGCGAAACGGCGGCAACCCGCGCGCCGCGGCCGGCCAGCTGAATGGCGCCGGCATCGTTTCCGCCGGCCACCATGGTCTTGCTCTGGGCGCGGATATTCTTCTTTTTGGCAATCTCCAGAATCCGGGCATACAGATCCGCGTCGTAGAGGGTGCGCTTATCCATAAAGCTGATAACAGCGCCCTCCCCTACCCGGCAGACCTGCTTGTCAGCGGCGACGCCGACCGTGTCCGCCGCGGTGGTGGCGTCCACGACAACCGCGATATCCGGCTGCACGCCGAAAGCGGCGGCTTTCGCGCCTCGCAGTCCGACCTCCTCCTGAACGGTAAAGGCCAGAACCATGTCGTAATCCGGCGTCTGTTCCGCCAGGTCGAGCAGCAGCGCACAGCCCGCCCGGTCGTCGATGGCCCGGCTTTTCACCAGGCCGCCCTCCAAACGGGAAAATTCGCCAGCAAACACCGCCGTGTCTCCAGGGCGTACCAGAGCCTCAGCCTCCTCCTTTGAGGCGGCGCCGATATCGATGAGAAGCTCTGACGGCTTGGGGACCTGTTTTTTCTCGTCTGCACTGCAAAGGTGAGTGGCTTTACCACCGATCACACCGGAAATACCGCCAACCCGAACCGAGCGGCCGTATACCACCTTGGGATCGATCCCGCCGACCGTTGTAAAACGCAGATAGCCCTCCGGCGTGACGCCGGTGATCATAAAGCCGACCTCATCCATGTGCGCGGCGAAGAGGAGCGTATGCTTCGCCCGTTCGCGGCCTTTTACATGGGCCAGCACGTTGCCCATCGGATCCACGCGAACCGACATGTCCGCCGGGCTCTGCTGCAGGACGCGGAGAATATACTCCCGAACGGGGTGCTCTCGGCCTGAAACGCCTTCCAGAGAACACAGCTTTTTTAAATGGGTCATCACAGAGCCGTCACTCCCTTCTGAACAAACGCAGCCATCAGCGCGCCTACCGCCCGTACATCCTTAAGGTCGACGACCTCTGCGGGGGTATGCATATACCGAAGAGGAATGGAGAGAAGCGCGGTCGGCACGCCGGTGCGGGCATCGCTGATGGAATCGGCGTCGGTGCCGGTATCGCCGCCCATGACCTCGTGCTGCAACGGGATTCCCGCCTGTTCGGCCAGGGTTTCCAGCTGCCGGGTCAGTGCGACGTCCAGGGTGGGCGACCAGCCCAGCATGGGGCCTTTGCCCAGTTCACCGCATTTGGCGGCGGGGGCGTCGGGCGTCAGGGCGAAGCTGACATCGGTGGCAATGGCGCAGGTGGGATTGACCGCAAAGGCGGCGACGGCGGATCCGCGGCAGCCCAGCTCCTCCTGCGCGGCGAAGACGACCGCCATATCGCAGGAGAGCGCGACACCGTCTAGAAGCCGTAGGGCGTGCAGGATGGCCGCCACACCAGCCCTGTCATCCAGCGCTTTGGCGCAGACGCGATCTCCCAGCAGCGACTCGAAGTGAGGCCGGAAGGTGACGCGGGTTCCCAGTGGGATGTGCTTTTTGGCTTTCCTGGCATCCAGTCCCACGTCGATCCCCATGTCGGGAATATCCGCCAGAGGGGCGTCGCCGCCGCTCAAATGGGGCGGCGTGGAGCAGAAAACGCCGGGATAGGGCTTGTCCGCCCACAGAACGACCTCGGCCGCGGCCAGGGCGCGGGCGTCCACGCCGCCGCAAGGAGAAACGCGGACAAATCCGGCGTCGTCTACGCCGGTGACAATGAAGCCGATTTCGTCAATGTGCGCCTCCAGAAGCACCACCGGCGCGTTATTTTTCCCGCAGCGGCGCCAGCCGACGACATTCCCGATGGGGCTCAGCGTTACCTCGTCCATGTAAGGTTCCAGCAGTTTTGCGGCAGTTTTGGCAGCTTCCGGAAGGCCGCCGGCGCCGGCGGCACGGCAGAGGTCTTCGAGTGTTTTTTGTTCCTGTGTGATGGTATCCATGCGATTCCCTTCTTTTCAAACAGCAGGCAGGGCTTGAACCAAGTCTTTGAAATGGTTGCCCCGCACTTCAAAATTCGGATACATGTCGAAGCTGGCGCTGGCAGGTGACATAAAGACGATATCGCCTTGTCCGGCTATCGCGGCAGCTTTTTGGACAGCCTCCTCCATGTTATATACGCGGTAAATCGGTAAATCCGCGTGGGCGCGGATGGCGGCTTCTATGGCGTCGGCCGTCGCGCCCATGAGAATGGCGGCTTTTACGGTTTTGGCGGCGACGGGGCCGAGGGGGGCGTACGGAATATGCTTATCGTAGCCGCCAGCAATCAGGATAACCGGCTTTTCAAAGGCGTTCAGCCCCGCGATGGTCCGGGAGGGGCTGGATCCGATGGAATCGTTGTACCACCGGACGCCGGCGCGCTCACGCACCAGCTCGCAGCGGTGGGCGACGCCGCCGAAATCCCGGGCGTAGGACTTTATCACGTCGGCCGGCACTTCGCCCCAGACCGCGGAAATGGCGGCCAGATAATTTTCCACGTTATGGACGCCCGGGATGCGGATATCCCGAACGGACAGAACGGGCGTATCCTGGCCCTCTTCGCGGACATATAAGGTGCCGTCTTCCGCCTGCCAGGCGCCGCTCTCCACCGGATGACGGCGGGAAAACCAGGAGACCTGCGCCTGCGTGTCGGCGGCAAAGGTGGCGGTGACGGCGTTGTCCGCGTTCAAAACCGCTCGGTCGGACGGGGCTTGGTACCGAACGAGGTTCTTTTTAGCGTCGATGTATTCCTGCATATCGGTATGCCAGTCCAGGTGATTCGGGGCCACGTTTGTAACCACCGCCACGCGGGGTCGCTGTTTCATTCGGGTGAGCTGGAAACTGGACAGCTCCACGACGGCGGCGTCCTCGGGGCGGATGTCCCGGACGCAGGGAAGCAGGGCGCGGCCGATATTGCCGCCGAGATACACGGTTCTGCCGGCGGCGGACAGCAGGCCGGCGATGATGGTGGTGGTCGTGGTCTTGCCGTCCGATCCCGTTACCGCGTAAATCGGCGCGGGGCAAAGCTCGAAAAACAGTTCCATCTCCGAGGTGACGGGAATGCCGGCCTCTCTGGCCTTTTCGAAGGCAGGCAGGTAGGGCTTCATCCCCGGCGTACGCAAAATCAGGTCGGCGTCCGTCAGCTGGTCGAGGTACCCATCTCCCAGCAGCAGACGAGCGCCGGCCTGCTCCAGCGGTTCGACGGCTGCGCCCAGTTGTTCCCGGCTGCGGCGGTCGCAGGCCGTTACATGTGCGCCGGCTTCCAGAAACTGATGGATAACCGGCGTGTTGTTGGCGCCGATCCCGCAGATGGACACCCGCTTGCCGCGCATTCCCTCAAAAAAGGCTTCTGCCTTCGTCATAGTCCCACTCCTTCACTTCGGGTTTTCCCATCAAGCAAAGAAAACCCGCTAACCTTATTATTATACTGAGATGGCTGGAAAATATCAACAAATCCGCATCATTTTCTTTTCGGAACTTTTTCGTGTATTTCCACGGACATTTTTACGGAGAAAAGGCGGATTCGTTAACATTTTATAAATAGTAAGCAATTTAGTTGCGGATGTCAGGAAAAGAAGGTACAATAATCAAAAGGAATCGTACGATCCCTGAAAAAGTATGGTTACGTCGCTGTTCACCATCGAACAGACGGCATTCATACAGGAGGCCGTTTATGTTTTTTTATGAGGGGTATACCTGCCCTGTTTGTGGTGAAAAGTTCAAAGAGTCTGACGATATCGTCGCCTGTCCGGAATGCGGAGCGCCTCACCATCGGGATTGCTGGAAAAAAGAGGGACACTGCCATTTCGTAGCGGATCACGGTACCGATCGGCAATGGGTCCGGCCGCAGGCCGGCGATAGCGCAAATTCGGCTGAATCGGCGGTTGAGGGGAAGGTCTGCCCGCACTGCGGGGAGAAGAATCCGGAGTTTGCAGAATTCTGTTCCCGCTGCGGCAAGGATTTGCCGGCAAGCGACTGGAGCAGCGTACCTCCCCCGCCGCCCCAGGGACCGCCGCAGGCCAGCTATACGCCTCCTCCCTATCCCGGAGGCGCCTACGGGGAGTACACACCTTTTCGGATGCCGACTATCGATCCCTGCGGAGGCGTTCCTAAAGAGGAGACCATCGAGGGGGTTTCGGTGGAGGACATGGCCAGCGTTACGGGCATGAACTCGGCCTACTATGTACCCCGGTTTTATAAAATGTCCAAGGGCGGCTCGAAATGCAGCTGGAATTGGCCGGCCTTTCTGCTGACGCCCTATTGGCTGCTCTACCGCAAAAACTACTGGATGGGTGTTGTGCTGATGGTTCTGAATGTAGTGCGCACGGCTGTCAGCGCCTACATTCTCAACGTACAGATCGCCCCTGTGCTCAGCCCACTGCTGGGCGAAGGCTCCACCATCGTGGACGAATATCGAATCCTGATGGAAAAGTTCATGAACGGCGATCTGGCCATCGTTATGTGGATTATGGCGTTGATGGGGCTGGCCGATTTGCTGATTCGACTGTTTTTCGGGCTGTCGGGCAATTATTGGTATATGCGCACCTGTGTTTCCCGGGTTAAGCGGCTGCGCAGTAAAAAGCCGGATATGTTTCCCGCTGAGCTGACCGCCGCGGGCGGCACCTCCTTCCTGCTGGGGGCCTCGGCGTATGCCATTTTGTATTTCTCCTCGCTGCTGATTTCCACATTGATCGCCACGGTATTCCGATAAAGAGCCTTTACGGCGGAATGGACGGTGCTTATGCTGGATTATACCCACTATACCTGTCCGATATGTCATAAGCCGTTAAACGCCGATGAGGATATTGCTGTATGCCCCCAGTGCGGTGCGCCGCACCATCGCCGGTGCTTTTTAAAAAATGGACAGTGCGCTTACGCGGCGGATCACGGCGGGCCCCGGCAATGGAAACCGCAGCCGGATAAGGATGGGGACGGGACGGTCATCTGCGGCAACTGCGGCACCGTCAACAATGACACAGAAACGGTTTGCCACAAGTGCGGGCATGCGCTGGAGGAGATCTTCCCCCCTTCCCCAAGCGAACAGCAGCCGCCGGTGGACGAGGGAGTTTTTTATTCCCAGTTCAGTCCGTATATCGGGATCGCGCCGGACAGCACAATGGACGGATATCCGGTGATGGACATCGCCACTTTCCTTGGGGCAAATTCGGGATACTATCTGTCCCGGTTTCATTTTATGCGTCTGCAGAAGAGCAAAATGTCCTGGAACTGGTCGGCGGCTATTTTCCCGGTGTTTTGGGCGCTGTATCGAAAAATGTACCGGTTGTTTTGGATCCTTCTGGGCATATCGGTCTTGCTTTTTCTCCCCTTTGCGTGTATAATGGCTCGAATAGTGGCTTATCTGCTTAGTGATCCTACGCTATTGCGGGATTTATCGATCGGATTACTTCCAAAAACGGTGCTTCCCGCCTGGCTGATGATTGCAGCCAACGTTGCGACGACCGGAGGCTTTGTTCTGCGGGCAATGATGGCTTCTATGGGGAATCATTGGTATCACAAGCATACCCTGCGGCTGATGAACAAGGTGCGGGGCGCCGAGACGAATCCGCTGCATTACCGGTATGCCCTTTCCAAAAAGGGCGGGACGGCACCCGTGCAGGTGGCTGTCGCGGCGGCGGGGATCGCGGCCGTTTTGCTGCTGTATCTAGTGCTGCTGATTGTGTTCTGCGGCTGAATAAGACGTTAAAAATCGAGGAGGACTGCCTAATGGCTCAAAAAGTGCGGAAAGCTGTGATTCCGGCGGCTGGATTAGGGACGCGTGTGCTGCCCATTTCCAAGGCGATGCCCAAGGAAATGCTGCCGATCGTGGACAAGCCCGCCATCCAGTACATCGTGGAGGAAGCGGTCAAATCCGGCATTGAGGACATTTTGATTATCACCAACCGGGGAAAAGGCATCATCGAGGATCATTTTGATCACGCCGTGGAATTGGAGGAGCGGCTGGAAGCCTCCGGCCGCACAGAGGTGCTCAACGAAGTGCGTTCCATCGCTCACATGGCCAATATCTATTTTGTTCGACAGAAGGAAACCAGAGGGCTGGGGCACGCGGTCAACTGCGCGCGCTCCTTTATCGGCAACGAGCCGTTTGCAGTGCTGTACGGCGACGATGTGATTATCGGAGAGGATCCGGCCTGCGGCCAGCTGTGCCGCGCTTATGAAGCCTATGGCAAGGGTGTGGTGGGCATTAAGCAGGTGACGCCCGAACAAATTCTGAAATACAGCTCACTGAAGGTATCCCATATTGACGGAAATCTGTTTCACGTCACCGATATGATCGAGAAGCCGTCGCCGGATAAGGTGCTGTCCTTGTACTCCATACTCGGACGCTGTGTGCTGCCGCCGGAAATCTTCTCGATACTGGACAACACGCCGCCGGGAGCCGGCGGGGAAATCCAGCTGACGGACGCCATGCTCACGCTGACCCGCCGCGACGGCATGACCGGCGTGGATTTCACCGGAAAGCGGTACGACATGGGCAACAAGCTGGGGATCCTGGAGGCTACCTGCGAGGTGGCTCTGCAGCACCCTGAAGTGGGCGAAGGCTTCCGCGCTTATCTGAAAGAGTTGATTAAGACGCTGTAAAGAGTTTCATAAACAAATGAGGGCAAAAGGTGAAACATCATCACCTTTTGCCCTCATTTCTTGTATGCCCGCAGGCCGCATGCTATGATAAGAACAACCGAATGCTGCGGGAGGAAGTCCAAATGTCTGCGAAAGAAGTCTGGTCGAAATATCGCTTAGCCCTGCCAGTCTTTCTTTGTTTGGCGGTGGCGGGATTCATCATCGCCATGCTGCTGCGTGCTGGCCGCAGCGCCGAGCCGCCGATGTATGCGGTGGATTCCAGCGATTCCCGCAGCCGACCGTCCAGTCAGACGGCGACACGCTCTTCCACTGGGAGCCGGCCGCCAACCGTGGCGAGCGAAACAACCGGCGAAAAGCCGAAAGACGAGACCGCCAAGCCGGTTACCCGGTCCTCCCGGACGGCGAAAACGACGACACTTCGTACATCCCGCACCACAACGGCTAAGAGCACAAAAAGTACCAGTGCCAAAACCACGCGCTCCACAGCCGATCGATCGGAGCTCTATCAGAAAAAGCTGGAGGAGCTGCAAAAGGAATACGAGAAAAAACAGGAGCGCGTGCAGGACAAACTCATAGACCTGGAGATACAAAAGGAGATTGACCTGGCGGCTCTCGACCTGTATTATGCCTCGGCCGGTTTGGCGCATGGCGGCGCTTATGAGGCGGAAAAGAACCGGATATTGAGCCAGTATGAACAGGAAGCCGCCGCTTGCCGTCAGCAGGGCGAAGACTGGCAGCGGGAGTACGCGGACAAAGTGAAGGAACTGAAAGAGCAATATGGGCAGGAGTGATAAAAGCCGGTACAGACGCGGGCGTGTTCCGCATCCGTACCGGCTTTTATCTGGTTTTAGCCAGGCTGTGCGACCTTATGCATTTCCAGCTGGGCCATGACCAGGCCGTAATATATGCCTTTTTTCCGCATCAGCTCATTATGGGTGCCGATTTCCGCCACCGTATGCTTATCGATGACGATAATCCGATTCGCCTCTCGCAGGGTGGAGAGCCGATGGGCAATGGCAAAGGTGGTGCGATTTTGTGTCAGCCGGCCGAGCGCTTCTTGAATTTGGAATTCGGTTTCGGTATCCAGGCTGCTGGTGGCCTCGTCCAGAATCAGCAGATGGGGATCGTGGAGAATAGCGCGGGCAATGGCGATACGCTGTCTCTCCCCGCCGGAGAGCGTGTAGCCGTGCTCACCCACATAGGTATCGTATCCATCAGGGAATCGGGAAATGAAATCGTGGGCATTGGCCATTTTCGCCGCCTGGATAACCTCTCGCTGGGTGGCATTCTGCTTGGCGTACCGGATGTTGTCGTAAATGGTTCCGGTGAACAGAAACGTCTCCTGCAAAACCACACCGATTTGCCGGTGCAGACATTCCCGGGATATATCCCGCAAATCCACCCCGTCCGCCAATATCTGTCCGTCGTCCACATCGTACAGCCGCATCAGCAGATTAATCAGCGTGGACTTTCCGGCACCGGAGGAACCAACTAAGCCGATCATCTCTCCGGGGCGTATCTGAAAATTCAAATGCTCCAGCACTGGCAGATAGGATTTATACCCAAAGGTCACGTCTTTAAAGACGATTTCCCCTTTTAGCGTGTGCTCCCCGGCGTTCTTGCGTTCCTCCAGATCCGATTCCTCATCCAAAATTTCATAGATGCGTTCCAGGGAATTGGTCAGCTGCATCAGCATGCGGGGCAGACGGGATAAAAAGCCGAGAGGGCCGTAAAGCATGCCGGCATAGGCCACAAACTGGGTGAGCTGTCCGGGCGTCATACGTCCGCCGAGGACGGAGGCGCCGCCGAAGTAGATGACGAAAAAGGTGCCGACCGTCAGCAGGAAGGTCACAAACGGATAGAGCGTCGCCCAAAACCTCTCGTTGCGGCGCTGCAGCTGCATGAGCCGTTCGGTATATTCCTGAAAGCGCTGGGTTTCCCGCTGCTCCTGTCCAAAGGATTTCACCACGCGTATGCCGGAGATGACATCCTGCAGCCGGTTGTTTACCTTGTCGTTGAAGCGCCACTGTTGCCGCCAGAGCCGTTTTTCCTTCCGATGGAAGGCCCTGACCAGAAGGACGGCCGCCGGCATAAATGCGATGGCCAGCAGAGCCAGCTTCCAATCCATCAGCAGCATGACAATCATGGCGCCCAGAATGGTGAAGCTCTGGGTAAACATGTCGGCAAAAACCTCTTCCATGAATTGGCGGACCTTTGCCGAATCCTCCACCACCCGGTTCATCAGTTCGCCGGCCTGACGGCTGTCCATGAAGGACAGGGATAGAGAGTTGATTTTATGAAACACGCGGGCGCGCAGATCCCGGCTGATCCGGGTGCCCAGGCTGTTGCTCCACAGGTTGCGAACCACCGTCAGCGTCAACGTCAGCAGCATAAAACCGAGCATAATACCGAAGAAACCCAGCACCGCCCCCAGCGTTCCCTGGGCGGGAACCAGAATGTCGTCCACAAAATACCGCTGTATATACTGCTGCCCGATGGTGATCGCGGAAATTACCAGCATAAACAGGGTGATGCACAGCAGCGGTGCCATGTACGGCCGGCATAAATCAAAAAAACGATGAAAGCTGCGACCGCGGCCGTCGCAGCGGGGGCACAGGCTGGTTCCCGGAAGAACCCGTCCACAGCGCAGGCAGTGCTTTTCCTTTTCCCGACTGACCACTTCCCTGCCGTCTCCCCGACAAAGAACGTCCGTGCCCCGCGCCACATAGGAGCAGCGAACCATATGCCGCATGGTAAAGCGGCACAAAAGCCGTTCTTTTTCCCCTTGTTTGACCAGCAAAAGACCACTGTCGATTTGCGGCACGCACAGAATGGCATCCGCCGCCGCCAGGTCAATGGAATCAGCGATAGCGCCGTCCTTTAGAATATACAGCCGCTCGCCGGTCACCGCAATCCAGCCGTCTCCGCATAGATTCCCCTCTTTGTCCAGGTCATAGGGAACGCAGTAGCGGAGTTTCTGACCGTGCAGCGGGCCAGCCAGCAGTTCCTGCTCTCTGTCCGGCAGGGTATAGTGCAAATTCATGCGGTGTTTCACCCGCCTTTCTTTCCAACACGCCGCCTCTAAATAAACAGATCCAGCTTTTTGATTTCTTTGGCCGAGAGGGCATACAAATCCGGTATTTCAAACCGGTTGCCGTCCAGGTCGTTCACCAGATACCGATTAGAACCGATGGTATATACCGAACCGCCTCCCATACGGACCGTGAAGCGGCAGCGGCCCTTGTCGGTGGTGACATCCCAGTAGGAATAGCCGTATTCCTCCTTGATGGCGTGGATTTTCTGAATCTTCGGAGCAAAATACCGCAGCGCCATCTGTTCCTCCAGCATCTCCCGGGTGCCGGCGGGCAAATCGGCCAGATTTTCAATGAGGCCGATTTCTTTGCCGTCGCCCTCGGGTTCTCGAATGGAAATATAGGCATTTGGGTCACTGTGGGGAAAACACCGGTGTACCGCGATGCGGGAATAGTCCTTCCCGGCGAAGGTCATGCGTACAAAGCCGCCGCCCGTGCGTTCAAACACTGCGTTATCGGCGGTGATGGCTTTGATGGAAATGATGTCTTCCACCGATTTCTTTTCTTGTTCCAGAATATCGTTTTCTATCATAGAATCGGGCATCAGTCCCCCACCCCTCTCATAGCCAGCGCCTTGGACTGCAGTTGAAGCAGCTTGAAGTAGACGCCGCGTTTATCGATTAGTTCTTTATGGGTGCCGCTTTCCACCAGTTCGCCGTTCTCCAGTACGATTAAATGATCCGCGCCCCTCAGGGTGGACAGCCGGTGGGCGATGGAGATGGTGGTGCGCCCCTTGACCAAGGCGTCCAGCGACGCCTGAATGGCCCGTTCCGTTTCGGTATCCACCGAAGCTGTCGCTTCGTCCAGTACCAGAATCTGCGGATCGGCCAAAATGGCCCGTGCAATGGACACGCGTTGCCGCTCGCCGCCCGACAGCTGCCGACCGCCGGCGCCGATTAAGGTATCGTATCCATCCGGCAACCGGCAGATAAAGCCATGGGCGCTGGCGGCTATCGCCGCCTGTACGATTTCCTCATGGGTGGCGTCCGGGCGCGCATAGGCGATGTTTTCCGCCACGGTTCCCATAAAAATATAGGTTTCCTGGCTGACCATGGCCACCGCGCCCCGCAGGGAGGCGAAGGAAATGTCCCGAATATCATGGCCGTCCAGCTGGATATCACCGCTTTCCGCGTCATAGAGCCGGGAAATAAGATTGACCAGAGTAGATTTCCCGGCGCCGGACTTGCCGACAATGCCCAGCATCTCCCCGGCCTTGACATGAAAGCTGATGTCCTTGAGCACCGGCTTATTCGGCTCGTAGCTGAAGCTGACCCTATCCAGGCGGATATCGCCTTTTAGCTGGACATCCAAGGCCTTCGGGCGTTCCACAACATCGGGGTGCGCGTCGATAATTTCAAAGATGCGCTGGGCAGAGTTCATGCTGCCCGACCACCACTGAAAGACATGGGAAAAGAAATCCATTGGCCCCTGCAGCATGGACAGATAGCCCACAAAGGTCAGCAGAGAGCCGTAGCGAAAGGCGCCGTCGGCATGCAGAATGATCAGCGCGCCCACGGCCCAAACCAGCAGACTTGGGACGTCCTTGGCGATGCTGTAAGCCACGCTGAAGCGGTTTTGGTAATGCACAATGTTGATTTCTGCTTCCCGAACCCGGTTGTTGCTCTTTTCAAAGCGGATATCCTCGGTGCTTTCCTGGCCGAAGGCTTTGACCACCCGCGCACCGGTAATGTTGTCGTTGAGCACCGAATAGAGGCTGCGCACCACCCTGGCCCGCCGGCCAAAGGCATGCCAGAGGCGGGGCAGCAGCCAATAGCTGACCAGAAACAAAGGCGGCAGCAGGAAAAGGGCCACCAGCGCCAGGCGCCAATCCATAACGAACATCACCACAGCCGTTACCAAAATGGTCAGCACATTGAACAGCAAATACGGCAGGCCGTCGATGAAAAACTGCATGACTTCGTTGGCGTCGGCATTTACCCTCTGCATCAGGCTGCCGGTCTGCCTTCTGGTGAAGAAGCCGACCGAGAGTTTTTGCAGGGCGGCAAACACACTGTTCTTAATTTTACAGACCACGCCAGGAACCATGTACGCGGTCATTCGCCCGTGAATGACGCCGGTAATCTGCTGAAGCAGCTTGGTCACCGTCATGATGAAAACTAGGAAGCCCAGCATTAGCATAAAGTTGCCGCCGAAGCCCAGCGAGGAAGCGAAGTCCCCGTTTTTCCCCAGCACCTTATCATAAAGGACGGTGCCGGACAGATAGGGCCAAATAGCATTGAGAACGCCAGACGCGGCCACGCACAGCAGCATCACGACGACCCGCCAGCGGTATTCTTTGAAGTAGGCCAAGATTCGGAGCATCACTGTGCTCTTTTCCATACAGCGGGGGCAAACGGCACGTCCGCGCTCCGGATAGGGCAAGCCGCATTTCGGACAGCATTCCTCTTCTTCCCGTTCGGGAGGACGGCGGCATTCCCTTTCCGGATGCAGCAGCTGCTCAAGCCGATCGGTAAACCGGCGCATTTCCCTCATTTTACTGCTGGAGAAACGGCAGAGCCAGGTTTCTGTGCCGCTCAGTCGAACGGCCAGCAGGCCGCCGACCACTTGGTTATGTATTTGCGGCTCCGAAAGGGTTTCCAGAGGATATTCATGCACTTCTTGAATGACCTCTTCCCTGCCGGCCGGCGCCTTGCCGAAGCCGCCGGAGAACTCCATCTCCCCTGACAACGCCGACACGGCCAATAGCAGGCGATCGGCCTTCAGGAACAGATGGACATGACGCAACTCCCCTTCTGGGCTCATGTCCGCGCAAGCGTAAGCCGCCAGAGGCTCTGTCTCTATGCCTCTGCGCCGGCAGGCCTGGAGAACCGTTTTGGGTACGGCAGGCGGTTTCGGCTCTTTGGCTGTGGAAGACACTCCCATCACACTCCTCCCCGTTTCACAAACGAGCGACAAAAAAAGCACACCCTACGCGGATGTGCTTACGGCCGTCTTCCTTCACGGAAGACGGGTTTATCTGCCCGAAAGTGAAACAGACAATTTGACATCCAAACCGTTGTTTTGAATTGTGCGGGTCATATTGTCCATCTCCTTTCCTGTAAGTTTCCTTATTTTAACACAGTATTTTGAATAATGCAACTAGTTTCGAACGTTTGTCCAAAAAAGAATCGGAAGGCATTCCTGTATGGAATACCTCCCGACAGATAATCAGGTCGCCTGGCTGAACTGAAATTCGCCGTTTTCCGCGTCAATTTGAATGACATCACCGGCCCGGAATTTCCCTGTCAGAAGCTGCTCTGACAGGGTATCCTCAATTTTTGACTGAATGGCGCGGCGCAGGGGCCGAGCCCCGTAAACCGGGTCGAATCCCGCTTTGGCAATTTCCGCTACAGCCCGATCGCTGACCTGGCAGGACATATCCATACCGGCCAGCCGTTTATCCAGTGTGCGCAGCATCCGGCGGGCAATCTCCTGGATATTTTCCTCAGTCAGCTGCTGGAAGACAATGATATCGTCCACCCGGTTCAAAAATTCCGGCCGGAACGCCTTTTTAAGCTCAGCCATCACGTCGTTTTTTATCTGTTTCTGGCTGGCGATTGGATCAGCGGTTTCCGCGATAGAGGCGAAGCCCATCTTTTTCTGCTCAGTGATCAGGCGGGCGCCGACGTTGGACGTCATGATGATAACCGTATTCTTGAAATCGACCCGCCGGCCCTGGGCGTCGGTCAGGATGCCATCCTCCAGAATTTGCAGCAGCATATTGAAAACATCGGGGTGCGCTTTTTCAATTTCGTCAAAGAGCAGCACCGAATAGGGCTTCCGGCGGATTTTTTCGGTCAGCTGTCCGCCCTCGTCATACCCGACGTAGCCGGGAGGCGATCCGACCAGACGGGACACGGTATGCTTCTCCATATATTCCGACATATCCAGGCGGATCATGGCGTTTTCATCCCCGAACATGGCCTCTGCCAGCGCCTTGCACAGCTCCGTCTTGCCCACGCCGGTGGGGCCGAGGAAGATGAAGGAGCCGATGGGGCGTTTGGGATCTTTAAGCCCCACCCGTCCGCGGCGGATAGCCTTAGAAACGGCTGTGACAGCCTCATCCTGTCCCACGATGCGTTCGTGCAGGATGGACTCCATATTCAGAAGACGCTGCCCTTCCGCCTCAGTGAGCTGCACGACCGGCACGCCGGTCCAGCCAGAAACGATTTCCGCGATTTCCCGGGCGGTCACCTCGCCGGTGATGCCGGCGTTCTTTTCCTGCCATTGCTGCTTGTGAACGGCCAGCTGTTCGCTCTTTTCCTTTTCCTCGTCCCGCAGCCGGGCGGCTCGTTCGAAGTCCTGTTCGTTGACCGCCGCTTTCTTTTCCTCGTTCAGCCGTTTGACCTCTTCCTCCAGCTCTTTCAAGTCCGGAGGAGCAGTAAAGGCTTTTAACCTTACGCGAGAGGCGGCCTCATCCACCAGGTCGATGGCCTTGTCCGGCAGATAGCGGTCGGATATATACCTTGTAGAGAGGGCCACGGCCGCTTCCAGCGCCTCGTCGGTAATTTTCACCTTATGGTGCGCTTCGTACTTATCCCGCAGCCCTCTTAGAATCAGAGCGGCCTCTTCCGCCGTCGGTTCGCCGACCATGACCGGCTGAAACCGGCGTTCCAGGGCAGCGTCCTTCTCGATGTGCTTACGGTATTCTTCGATGGTGGTCGCGCCGATGACCTGCAGCTCGCCCCGAGCCAGAGAGGGTTTGAGAATATTGGCGGCGTCTACCGCGCCCTCTGCGGCGCCGGCACCGATGAGGGTGTGCATTTCATCGATAAACAGGATAATATCTCCTGCTTTGGAGACCTCGGCAATGGCGTTTTTAATTCGCTCCTCAAAATCGCCGCGGTATTTCGTTCCGGCCACCATGCCGGTCAAATCCAGCGTGACCACGCGCTTGCCCCGCAGGAGCTCCGGGACTTCATCAGCGGCGATTTTTTGGGCCAGGCCTTCTGCGATAGCGGTTTTGCCCACGCCGGGTTCGCCGATGAGGCAGGGGTTGTTTTTGGTTCGCCGGGACAGGATTTGGATCACCCGTTCGATTTCCGCGGCTCTGCCGATCACCGGATCCAGCCGGCCTTCCTTTGCCTGCTTCGTCAAATCCCGACCGAACTGATCGAGCGTCGGGGTTTTCCCTCCGCCCTTAGCCGCAGGGGCTTTCCCAAGCCGTTCGCCACCGGCGGTCGTTTGCGCCGTGGGGGCGCCCACGGCTTTCGCAATATCCCCGAACAGTTCGTCCGGGCGGGCGCCAAGTGCAACAATCAGGCGCACGGCCACGCTGCTGTCGTCCCGCAGCACCGCCATGAGGATGTGCTCCGTCCCCACATAGCCATGCTGCATCATCGCCGCCTCAGCCAGCGCCATCTCCATGGCGGTTTTGGCCCGGGGGGTGAAATCCTCGGGCGTCAGCCGGCTAAATTCCCCGCTGGATTCCACTTCGACGATTTTTTCCTCATAGAGAGCCGCCGTGACACCTCTGGCCCCGAGAACAGACGCGGCCACGCCGGTCCCCTCCCGCAGCAGGCCGAGAACGATATGCTCTGTGCCGATGTAGGTGTGCCCCAACTCCTGGGCAGCTTCTATGGCTAAATTCAAAGCCGTGTTGGCCTTTTCCGTAAATCCTTTAAACCGATACATATATCTACTCCATTTCTAAGATTCTTGCGATTCAGGCCAGGCGCTCCCTAACCATACGGGCGCGTAAAGCATCCCGCTGCAGGGGCTCCATGTCCTCGCCAGCGTGCAGCATGAGCGTCGCCGGCTGCGCGTCGTTGAGCAGTTCGCCGATAACATCCAGAGACAGCCCTTCGATAACACGAACAGCAATCCCGACCCGTACGTTGGAAATCAGCGCCATAAACTCGTCGTGGGACAATAGCCGCGCCGTTCTGAGCAGGCCCAGCGATCGCCAGACCCTATCCTCAAAATGCGGGTTTTGGCTGAGGCTTTCCCGGGAGACCCGTTCCTGCCGGATAATCTGCGAGGCGATGCCGAGGAGGTTTTCAATGGCGGCTTGTTCGGAAATTCCCAGCGTCACCTGGTTGGACAACTGGTATAGGGCGCCTTCCGACTTGCTCCCCTCTCCATAAATGCCCCGGATCGTCAAGCCTAGCTTGGAAACGGTGTTGGCCAGCTGTTGGATGGCGTTATGCTCTTGAAGGGCGGGCAGGTGCAGCATAATGGAGGCCCGCATGCCGGTACCTAGATTGGTGGGGCATTGCGTCAGATATCCCAGGCGGTCGTCAAAGGCAAAATGCAAGGAGGCGTCTAGGCGGGTATCCAATTCATCCGCCTGCGCATACGCCTCTTCCAACGCCAAGCCGGCCCGCAAGACCTGCAGACGCATATGATCCTCTTCGTTGAGCATAATGCTGACGCTTTCGTCCTCGTTGAGCAATAAGCCGCTTCCCGGCTCGCACCGGGCAAATTCCGGGCTGATCAGATGACGTTCCACCATCGACTGCGCCTCCATCGGCGCAATGTTTTCCATGGGACTAAACCGCAGCGGGCCGGCCGCCGCTTGAAGCGTTTTCTCAAAGATATCCATAACCTGCCGACGCTGCTCGGGTTCCATGCTGCCGGGGAAAGGATAGTTCTCGATATTGCGGGCCAGCCGCACGCGGGTGCTGATGACCACGTCCCCTTCCGGCCCACTGTGCTGATACCACTTATTCTCCATCGTGTCTCCCCTCCTCCAGCGCGCGGATGCTGTCCCGCAGCTCGGCGCATTTTTCATATTCCTGGCTGGCGATGCTTTCCGCCAGCTGCTTTTTCAGCACATCCAGCTCCCGTTCTTTTTTGGCCTCTTCCCCAGCGGCTACGGGCGTTTTGCCGGTATGGCGCGTTTTGCCGTGGATCCGGCGGATCGAGGGGAGAAGCTGATCGTAAAAGGTGGTGTAACAGGCCGGACAGCCGGCTTTGCCGTTTTTCGCGATATCGCCGAAGGTGCTCCCGCAGCATTCGCAGCGAACGGTGTCGGTTTTTTCTCGGACAGCCGGTTCCGCGAACAGACTGCCCCAGAAATTCCCCAGATCCAGACCAAGGCCGTCCCACACGGTGTTCAGGCCCTGCTTGGCGGCGCAAGCGGCACAGAGATGCAACTCTGTGGTTTTTCCATTCATCGTTTTCTTCACATGGGTAGTCGCCAGATTCTTGCCGCAATTCTGACAGGTCATACACAGTCCCATCCTTTCTCTATAACGCCGCTGCGGCCAGCATTTGTTTCATCACTGCCGCCCGCAGTCTATCCCGTTGTTCAGCCGGTATATCCCGGTACGCTTTGTCCGACAGGGCCGCCGCCATAATCCGCGCCTGCTCGGTTGTCAGACATTTCTCGTATAAAAGATTCTCCAATATAGCCTGGGCCGAGCCGGCTGCCAGTTCTTCGCCAATAGCGTTCAACGTATGCATCATCGGCGCGGCCGTGCTTTGGTATCGAACACGCTGAACGCGGATATACCCGCCGCCGCCCCGTCGGCTTTCCACGATGTACCCTTTTTCCGGCGTAAATCTGGAGGTTAATACATAACTGATTTGACTGGGAACACAGCCCAGCTCTTCCGCCAACGTGTTTCGCTGCAGCTCCGCCGTGCCGTTTCCGGTACGTTCCATTACACCTAAAATATAGGCGGCGATCGCGTCGCTTATACACATATTCCTATCAACTCACATTCCTGTCCCGTCATTTATTAATCCTTTTGCTTATTTTAGAGTATAATCAAAAGGTCAACAAAAGTCAAAGACTAAGAAAGTCTAACATCGTCGAAGGCAGTCTTTTTTTTTGTGTTACCTTGAAACATCACACGATTTCTTCTGTTTTCTTCGGATTTCAAGTCGTTACGGGGGCACAAATCCTTCCAGTTTCATCATATGGGTAGGGGACCGTTTTTATCCGTGGGCGCTCCCGTAAGATTCCGTAACCACTCCCCCGCCCGGTACATAGTATAGGGTGTAAGCGATGAAAGGAGGCGGCAAGATATGTGCCTGAGAAATCTGTTTGGCGGTAATGACTGCACCTGGATCCTGTTCATTATCATCGTCCTGTTGCTCATCGATAACGATGACTGTGACCGCGGCGGAAGCTGCGGCGGTTGTGGCTGCGGCTGCTAACCTCCAATAGAAAATGCCCGGCGCGGAAAACCGTGCCGGGCATTTTCTTTTATTGACAGACGGTTTCGCTATGGCTATAATGTAAGGGAAAAGGACTACCACATCATGGCAGGAGGTATCCTATGAAAGACGACAAAATAAACGGCGCCTCCGCAAGACCGGAAGAGCCACAGGATGATTTTGAAGTGCGGGAACGGAAAAGATGGACATTTTTCGGTCTCCCCTTCACGTTTACCACATATACCCTGACCCCTAAAAAGCTGACCGTTCAAACGGGGCTGTTCACCACGGCGGAGGACGATATTCTATTGTTCCGGATCATGGATACCTCCTACCGGCGGACCTTTATACAAAAGCTTTTCGGTCTGGGCAATATTCTAGTGGCCTCCTCCGATCACAGCATTCCTGAGCTGATTATTCGCAACATACGGAATGCGAAGGAGTTCAAGGATCTATTGGACGAGCAGGTGGAAAAGGAGCGGTTTCGCATGCGGTTTCGCTCCGGCGAATATGTGGGGATGGAATCGGAAGGCTGTGACGATGATTTTCATGGTCATCCGGGAACCTAATAAGAACCTAATAAAACCAACCGTCTTCGGTCTTAGGATCGAAGGCGGTTTTGCTTTCGGCAAAATTCTTTAAATCGCGGCTCCGACTGTTGCGCACCGGCATCCGCTCGTTTATAATGGAAACGGATGTTTTACGCTTAGGAGGGGGAGCTATGAATAAGGATAAGCGGCGGCTTGGCGATCGGTATGATGGCAGGAGGCTGCGCCGTACGCCGGCTTTTTTTACGGTGATGCCGCATATTATGAAGAGGCGGTCGGACAGCATCGTCCTGTTTGATGAAGTAATCGATATTGAAAACCTGGAAAAATACGTGCGAAGGAAACGAAAGGAGGACAATTTGCCGGGCTTCTCCACCTATCATCTGTTCATTGCGGCGGCCGTTCGGATGATCACGCTGCGGCCCTGGCTCAATCGGTTTGTGATTGCGGGTAAGATCTATGCGCGCACCAATCTGACGGTTTCCATGTCTATCAAGCGGGGGCTTAATCGAGACGCGGAGGAGACCACCATTAAACCGGAATTCTCCCCCACCGATACGTTGTATGATGTATATCGTAAAATCAACGACGCGATTACGCATGAGGTCATGGACAGCACGGTGGAGAACGATACCGACATGGTAGCCCGGATTCTGAACCGTTGCCCGGCTTGGCTGATACGCGTGATTGTGAATTTGGTTAACGTGTTGGATCACTGGGGATTGATGCCCAAGGCGCTGAACCGCTTGAGCCCTTTTCATACGAGCATCTATATTACCGACGTCGGATCTTTGGGGATCGGCCCGGTCTTTCATCATATATACGATTTCGGCACCACTTCGGTTTTCATGGCTATTGGAAAAAAGGAGACAGAGCTAATCCGCGGATCCGACGGCTCGCTCGAGGATAAGAAGGTAATCCGGCTGCGCTTTACGGTGGATGAGCGTATTTGCGACGGATACTATTACGCGGAATCCATCCGCTCCATGAAACGCATGCTGAAAAACCCGGAGGTTCTCGAACAGCCTCCGGCCAGCACACCGGCTGATGCCTGGATTTGAAAAAAGGCGGGACGTGACTTGTACGGTCACGCCCCGCCTTTTTACAGGAGTCCTACTAGATTAACTGCCAATGTACCGAACTGATACACCATAAAAGAAACAATCCAGGCCACTACCGTCTGGAACGCAACAGTACCAAGCGCCCATTTCCAGGAATTCATTTCCCGTCGGATCGCCGAGAAAGCGGCGACACAGGGCATATACAACAGCACGAATGTCAAAAAGGACAGAGCTGCGACCGGTGTGAACACTCCTTGCAGGATGCTGTACATGGCGGCATCGCTGATGGGGTTAAATAGGATGGTCAGGGTTCCCACCACCGCTTCCTTAGCCACCAAGCCGGCCACCAGGGCGACGGAGGCCTGCCAGAAGCCAAAGCCCAGCGGGCTGAAGATGGGGGCGATGGCCTTGCCGATAGAGGCCAGCATACTGCTGCCTGTTTGTTCCGGCGACAGCATGTTCAGATGAAAGTCAAAGGATTGAAGGAACCAAATGACAATGGAGGCGGCCAGCAGGATAGTTCCCGCCCGCACGGCAAAGTCCTTGACCCTCTCATACAGATGCATCCACAAGGTTTTGAGCGTGGGCAACCGGTAGGGCGGCAGTTCCATGACAAAAGGGGAATGCCCGCCCTTCAGCACCGTCTTTTTAAGAATCATCGCGCAGACAATGGCAACAAGCAGCCCCAGGGCATAGATGCCGAAAACCACAAAGCCGCGGTACTTCGGAAAGAAAGCCGCGATGAACAACGCGTAAACCGGCATTTTCGCCGAACAAGACATAAACGGCGTCAGCATGATGGTCATACGCCTGTCCCGTTCATTCTCCAGCGTACGGGCCGCCATGACGCCGGGAACCGAACACCCGAAGCCCATCAGCATGGGAACAAAGGAGCGGCCAGACAAACCGGTCTTATGCAGCAGCTTATCCATAATAAACGCGGCCCGCGCCATATACCCGCTGTCCTCCAGGATAGAAAGGAACAAAAAGAGTAACAGGATCTGCGGAAAGAACGAAACGATGGAGCCGACGCCGGTGATTACCCCGTCACAGACCAGGCTGACGGCCCATGGAGATGCGTGCGCCGCCTGCAACCCCCTTCTGGCCCACTCGGTGAATATATCGATAAGACCGGTGAGCCCATCCGTCATCCAGGTGCCCAGCGGGCCGAAGGTGATGAAAAACACCAAAACCATGATGCCTACGAAGACAGGCAACGCCAGATACTTATGCGTGGCGATGCTGTCGATGCGATCGGACAGCGTCAATTCTCCTGGGGCTTTCAAGTGCGTCACGCACTGTTCGCAAATCTGACAGATGAATTTGTATTTTTGATCCGCGATGATCATATCGCGCTCGACGTACTTGGCCTCCAAATCGCGCACGATCTCATCGATCAAATGGGCCTCTCCGTCTGAAAAGTTCAGTGCTTCAATGGTGGGGGCATCGTCGTCAATGATTTTGACCGCCGACCAACGCAGGGCCATGCCCGTTTTCATGCACTTCGGTTCTATAATATCTTCAATGCGCAGGATGGCTTCCATGACGGCGGTGGAGTAAATTTCATCAATCACGTGGGTGGAAAGGTATTCGGAAGCGTGATGCTCCCGCCTGTCGTGGAGTTGATGCTTAATATACGGGTTGCCGCCATGCTTAGCGTCGATCCGTTCGGCCAGCCGCATTTCGTCGAAGGCGGATAAAGTCTGATGGCCGCGCTCTACGCCGTCATGATGAGCCCGGTCAATCAATTCCTTAATGCCACGGCCCCGGCTCGCGGAAATTGGTACAACCGGAACCCCCAGCATGTGCTCGAGCTTCTGCACATCGATTTCCACCCCGCGGCTTGCCAGCATGTCCATCATGTTCAGGGCGATAATCATGGGACGGCCAAGCTCGGCTAGCTGTAAGGTTAGATAGAGGTTTCTCTCGATATTCGTGGCGTCCACCACATCGATAATCACATCGGGGTGCTCATCCAATATGTAATTCCGGGTGACCATCTCCTCGGCAGAATAGGGCGACAATGAGTAGATGCCTGGTAGGTCCACAACCGTTACATCTTCGCCGTGGCTTTTTAACTGGCCGCCTTTCTTTTCCACGGTCACGCCCGGCCAGTTACCGACATATTGGTTGGAGCCGGTTAATTCGTTGAACAGAGTAGTTTTGCCGCAGTTCGGATTTCCCGCCAGCGCGTAGGTCGTACTCATCAGCGTGCCTCCCCGTTGTCCGGCAAAACCCATATTTCTTTCGCTTCTGAGCGTCGGATGCTGAGTTCATAGCCCCGCACATTGATCTCCAAGGGGTCGCCCATCGGCGCGGCCTTACGCATGATAACAACAGCACCGGGGGTAATCCCCATGTCAATGATCCGCCGCCGTAAAGCGCCGGAGCATCCCAGTCGTGTCACAATGGCCTTTTCGCCGATTTTCAAATCGTTGACCGTTTTCTCCAAACTGAGTCTCCCTCTTTCTCCCCTGCTCCCATCCCGGGGGTGTCCCTTCCATATATACGAAAAAAGCAGGACAAATATCCCGAGTGTTAGTCTTTGCTAATTTTAGCATGTTCCATTCGATTCGTCAATATTGAAATTGTGTGGCAATATGCCACACCTCTGCCACTCTTACATTTTTTCCACATATAATCCGTTGACAATTTAGACAGAAATTGGTACTATAAAAATGTCGGCGAAAATCGACAAAATCAAACAAACGCAGAAGCGACCAACGCCCTGTTCTGCGAAATGTTAAATGGAGGAAATAACATGAAATCAACCGGTATCGTCCGCAAAATTGACGGCCTTGGCCGCATTGTCTTGCCTATTGAACTGCGCCGTACCCTGGAAATCGGAGACAGCGATTCTCTCGAGATCTTCATCGAGGATAACACCATTATTCTGAAAAAGTATCAGCCCGCCTGCGTGTTCTGCGGCAACGCCAAAGACATCAGCACGTTCAAGGGGCGGAACATCTGCCCCGCCTGCGCGGCGGAAATCGCCCGTAAACTGTAAACTTAGCCTGTCTACCAAAAGCGGAATGTCCTTAACGAAGAAATATGAAAACCAAATAGGATACAGATGCAAGGAACCGTCGAGATGCTATAGCACGACGGTTCCTTGCGATCTATACGCTTCTATTTTTTGCAGAGAGCGTTATGTTCTCCGCCGCCTTAACAAATCTCAGCACATCCTCCGGCGCATGAAAGCTGTAAAGAAGTCCAAAAGGAATACTATAATCCCAATTGACAGGGATAGAGACAAGACCAGGATGAACTTCCTGCCAACATTCAATCGTAAGCAGAACATTTCTGGTCTCTGCACAGCGGTTAAATACAGATAAATCATAAAAGTAAGGCGTGTCTTCAATATGAATCTGCGGGTGATTTTTTTCCAAATCATTGCGTATGAAATCATTTACACCGGAATCTCCCGCACTCACCATCATAAGTGTTTCGCCGTATAAATCTTTGATATCAATACGGCTTTTCGATGCAAGAGGATGTTCTCTTGATACCGCAATCATTTTTTTGTATCTCCCAAGCGGCAGAAAATGGCATAAAGACAGCCACACCTTGGAATCACATACGCCAATTAAGAAATCAAATTTTTCACCCAACTTTTCGATTTCCGACAAAATGCCCTCGTGATTATCTTCAAAAGGAACGAGATGCAGCTTGTAGTCAGGAAAACTTTGATTTACCTTGTACCACAAATCCATAAAAGGCTTTGCGGGATTGAGCAAAGATGTACCAACGCAGAAGGTGGTGTCATAGGTATGCATGGCGGTATTTGCGGCGGCAATGGACTTTTTTGAGTAATCGATCATAAACTTTGCGTCACGGTAAATCACCTCCCCTGCCGGCGTTATATGTACGCCTGACGGAGTTCGTTCAATCAGCTTTAAGTTTAGATGGCTTTCAAGCGCGTTCATCTGTTTCATAACGGCAGTGGGTGAAATATACAGATGCTCCGCCGCTTTGGTAAAGCTACCGTAGTTGCTGACGGCTATAAAAGTATCAAGCATAGGATTATACATAGGGTACCTCCAAACGCTAGTATAAACTTTAAGTTTATACTACGATAACATATCGGATATTCTGTGTCAAGGATTTCTATGTTATGATTTTAGCAGAAACGGATGGAGGTATTGAAATGTCGAAAAAGTTGATTGCTTTTTATTCAAGAGCCGATGATAACTATGTAAACGGACTGATTAAAACCTTGGAAGTCGGCAATACGGAGGTTGCAGCGGGTATAATCAAAGAGTTGACAGGCGCTGATTTGTTTAAACTCGAGCAGTTGAAGCCTTATGCAAGAGATTACAACGAATGTATCGCACAGGCGCAAGCTGATCAGCGGCAGAACGCACGTCCCGATTTGAAAAGCTTCCCGGAAATGCTCGACGAATATGATGTGATTTATTTAGGCTATCCAAACTATTGGAGTACCATGCCTATGGCAGTATTTACTTTTCTGGAGCATTTTGATTTCAGCGGAAAAACAATCAAACCTTTCTGTACCCACGAAGGCAGTGGTCTGGGCAGCAGCTTAAGCGACATCAAAAAACTGTGTCCTGCCGCAAAGGTTGAAAAAGGTCTTGCCATTCACGGCGGCAGCGTAAAACGGTCGAGAAAGGATATTGAAAAATGGGTTCGGGAGGATTTGCTATGAATATACCGGAAGTGAGCCTATTCCCTATAGGAGGAGCAAACGAAGCTTTTGCACAGTATTTTATCGGGCAGAGCTATTTGAATATGCTATCCACAGAGCAGGTCATTATCGGCAATGTAACCTTTGAGCCGAAATGCCGCAACAACTGGCATATCCATCATGCGGATAAGGACGGCGGTCAAATGCTGCTTGTTACCGCAGGAGAAGGCTGGTATCAGGAATGGGATAAGCCGGCAAGAAAGCTGAAAGCCGGAGATATCGTTCACATTCCGGCAGGGATAAAGCACTGGCACGGTGCGTCGGCTGACTCATGGTTTCAGCATTTAGCAGTCGAAGTGCCGGGTGAGAATTGTGGGACGGAATGGTGCGAGCCTGTTTCCGATGAAGAATACGATAAACTGAAATGAGGTGTTGTTATGGCGAAGGTAACAGCAGGAAGAGACGAACTCGGCGCATTTGCCCCGAAATTTGCCGAGGTGAATGATGATATACTCTTCGGCGAGATTTGGTCGAGAGAAGATAAGCTGTCCGCAAGAGACAGAAGCATCGTTACGGTGACGGCATTGATGGCAAGCGGAATTTTGGATAACTCCTTAAAGTTTCACTTATCAAATGCGAAAATTCACGGAGTAACAAAAGAAGAAATTGCGGAAATTCTTACACATGCGGCTTTTTATGCAGGCTGGCCAAAGGCTTGGGCGGCACTGCGTATGGCAAAAGAGATTTGGGAGGGATAGCCAAATGAAACGTGTATTGATTATTTCTGCAAGTCCGAGAAAAAACGGCAATTCCGATATACTGTGTGACAGATTTGCCAAAGGCGCGGCCGAAAGCGGTCATAAGGTAGAAAAGATATTTCTGGCATCAGAGAATATCGGTTACTGCCGTGGCTGTGGTGTGTGCAACTCCACGCACAAATGCGTTCAAAAAGATGATATGGCAGAAATTCTTGACAAAATGGTAACGGCTGATGCGATCGTTCTTGCCACACCTGTCTATTTCTACACGATGGACGGACAGATGAAAACCTTCATTGACCGTACCGTTCCGAGATACACGGAAATTACCGATAAGGATTTTTACTTTATTATGACAGCAGCTGACACCGAAAAAGGAAACCTTACCCGTACTATGGAAGCGTTCCGCGGTTTTACGGAGGATTGTCTTGCAGGAGCGAGAGAAGCGGGGATTATCTACGGCATCGGCTCTTGGAAGGTCGGAGAGATAAAAGACACTCCGGCTTACAACGAAGCCTATGAAATGGGAAGGAGCATTTTATGATGGAATATGTAACATTATCAAACGGTATAAAAATGCCAATTTTGGGCTATGGCGTTTATCAGGTAACAAAAGAAGAATGTGAGCACTGCGTGCTGGATGCCTTAAGTGTGGGGTACCGACATATCGACACGGCACAGTCGTATTTTAACGAGGAGGAGGTCGGCTCCGCTATTGAGAAATCCGGAGTGCCGAGAGAAGACATCTTCCTTACCACCAAAGTGTGGATTGAACATTATGGTTATGAGCAGACAAAGGCTTCCGTGGCGGAGTCTCTTCGCAAGCTGAAAACGGATTATCTGGATTTGGTACTACTGCATCAGCCGTTTTCCGATGCTTACGGTGCGTGGAGAGCACTGGAAGAATTATACGATGAGGGAAAAATCCGCGCGATCGGAATCTCCAACTTTTATGCCGATCGTATGGTCGATTTTGCGTCTTTCAACCGCATCAAACCTATGGTCAATCAGATGGAAACGCATATTTTCAATCAGCAAAAAAATTTAAAAGAGTGGGCTGACAAGTATGATATCCGTTTGGAAGCTTGGGCGCCTTTCGGGGAGGGGCGCGGAGGCACATTTGACAATCCGGTCCTTTCGCAAATCGGTGAAAAGCACGGAAAATCAGCGGCACAGGTTATGCTGCGCTGGAATATTCAGCGCGGAGTGGTTGTGATTCCGAAGTCAACACATATCGAGCGTATGAAGGAAAACTTCGCCGTTTTTGATTTTGTGCTGTCAGAGGAAGAGATGACCACCATTGCGGCTTTGGATAAAAATGAAAGTTCCTTCTTCTCTCATCAGGACCCATCCATGGTTGAATGGTTTGTAGGCATGGTTGAAGAAAGAAAAAAACATCAGGACTGCAGCAAAGAGAAAAAAAGCCGGTAAGACATTTATAAATCAGAATAAAAAGATAACGGAGGCAGCCGTGATGAAATTAAATTTAACACAGGAATGGGATAAAACCTATCCTAAAAGCAATAAAGTAAATCATAGCAAAGTAACATTTCATAACAGATACGGAATTACACTTGCGGCGGATATGTATACGCCGAAAAATGCTCAGGGTAAGCTTCCGGCAGTTGCGGTAAGCGGACCTTTCGGTGCAGTTAAGGAACAGGCATCCGGATTGTATGCACAAACGATGGCAGAGCGAGGGTTTCTTACGATTGCCTTTGACCCGTCATTCACGGGTGAAAGCGGCGGTAAACCGAGATATATGGCTTCTCCCGACATCAATACCGAGGATTTTCAGGCAGCGGTTGATTTTCTGTCCATACAGGACAATGTAGACTGTGAAAGAATTGGAATTATCGGCATATGCGGTTGGGGTGGTCTTGCACTAAATGCGGCGATTGATACCAGAATCAAAGCCACTGTAACCTCGACCATGTACGACATGAGCCGTGTAAACGCGAAAGGCTACTTTGATTCTGAAGATAGCGAACCAGATCGTTATGAAAAAAGAAAGGCATTAAACGCTCAACGAACAATAGAATACAAATCCGGAACTTATGTGCGTGGGGGCGGTGTCGTGGATCCGTTGCCTGAAGACGCGCCATTTTTTGTAAAAGACTATTACGATTACTATAAAACCGAACGCGGTTATCACAAGCGTTCTCTCAACTCCAATGAGGGCTGGAATATTACAGGCTGTATGTCCTTTCTGAATATGCCGATTTTACGGTACAGCAATGAAATCCGCGGTGCAGTGCTGATGATTCACGGAGAAAAAGCACATTCCTGTTACTTCAGTAAGGACGCCTTTTCCGATATGATGAGAGATAGCGCTTATACAGATAACAAGGAGTTAATGATTATTCCTGATACAGTGCATACCGATCTATATGATGGCGGTAAAAAAAGTGCAATTCCCTTTGACAAAATAGAACAGTTTTTCAAAACAAATTTGAAATGAAAAGAAAGGAGTAGTAAAGAAAACTTACTATGAAAAAATTATTTTCAATCATTATGAGCATTTTGCTTATAGTATCTCTTACTGCCTGTGGCAGTCAAAACGCGGATCACTCCGGCGGCCAATCCGGGACTTTGGAAAACCTGCAATCAGGCAGCGGAAATGCTGAGGCGGAAATGCCTTCAAATGAAGCTTCTGGCAAAAAAACATTAGTTGTTTACTACTCTGCAACAGAAAATACCAAAAAAGCCGCCGAACATATTGCTTCTGTGACAGGTGGCGATCTGTTCGAACTTGTACCTGTAAAGCCTTACAGCCGTGAGGATTTGAATTGGAACGATGAAAACAGCCGTGTTGTTTATGAATACGAGCACCCCGCGGAAAGAAAGGTTGCCCTGACAACCGTAACGGTTGACAACTTCGATAAATACGATACCGTGTTCATAGGTTACCCTATTTGGTGGGGAATTGCTGCATGGCCTGTTAACGGTTTTATTGAAGCAAATGATTTTACAGCAAAGACAGTAATCCCTTTCTGCACATCGGCAAGCTCCGGTTTAGGCGATAGCGGAAAGTTGCTCAAGGAAGCGGCAGGAACCGGCAACTGGCTTGAAGGCAAGAGATTTTCTTCCGGGGTATCGGAAACAGAAGTTTCCGAATGGATACAAAATCTCGATTACTGATTATTATCCACTATGCGTTCCAGCTTCCCAAGCAAAGCGGAATGCCTGCCGTAGAAGTCCTCACCAACCCCACAGCAAAAGCCGCATAAAAAGCAGTAACCGGAAGGCATTTTGTCTTCCGGTTACATACTGTCCTCTATTCTCCGTTAAGAACATCGCAGAAAAGCAGATGGGCTTTTCGTTTTCCATTCAGATGGTATCGTCATCGTCATCCGGACGCGCGTCTTTCTTGTAAATCCGCCTGCCGCGTTTCAACTCCTGCTCATTGTACTGTTTAGGCAAAACGCGGGCCGGTTTCTTCTCGCCAGCCCCCTCTTCCTCTTCGTCCTTCACAGTACGGCCGGTATCCTGGAACACTGGCGCTTCCTCGTCGGCTGTATCTTCTTCGTCCTCGATGTTCAACGCCCGTTTGGCGTCTTTATCCTCACCGGGATGCTCCTTATAGTAAGGATCGATCATGTGTTTCTTAATAAGGGGAAATACATTATATTGAATCAGCAACGAACGGAATGCCGGAAAAATCAGAATGTACAGGAAAAGAACGATGGTAATCCCGATATAGCCAAGCCCCCAAATCAGAAGGAAACCCACGGCATAGCAGAGGATAAGCACCAGGGAAATAAGCAGATTCCGTTTAAGGCCGGCAAAAGCAAAAATCAGGCTGTTTTTAAACACCTGCTTAAGGGAAAGCTTGAAGGTGATGATCATCATGGGAATATAATATTTCATGAACGAGAAGACGATAAAGACCATGAAAATGACGGCCAGCAGGATATACTGAATAATCCCGGCTTCTTCCGCGGCCGCGTTGGCGTTGAAGAACCAGATATCAAAGGCAATCAGCACGCTGAGTATGACGTTGATTATGCCGTAAGGCAGCGCCTGTTTCCAATTCTTCTTGATAGTGTCAAAGAAGTCGCCGGAAACGAAAGCGTGTTTCTCTCGGGCAAAATTCCGGGTGATATACGTCATACCCGCTTCCGCCAAGCCCATGGTAAGAACCGGCAGGGAAATCAGAACATATAAGAGATTGACGCAGATAAGCTTCCAGAATTTGCGAAAGAAAATTTCAAAAAAGACAATAAAGCCTTTTTTCTTCGGGGCATTTTTGTCAATGCCCGGTCCTTCCTTGCTGTAGTCAAACAAGCCGAAAAATCCCGCCACTGCTATCAAACTCCTTGTGCTTGAAAATTCCTGCCGCTGACAGCGGCAACGATTCAGGTAAACCAGGAATAACACGCCAGCCGCAGACATACATCCACCACACCCGCGGCAAAAGCCAGACCGAAAAAGACCAGAAACCGTACACAGTAAAGCCGGAAATCCAGCCACAAGCCACCGCAATGCGCGTTGGGAAGCAGCTGGCCGCTGAGCAAAAGAGACATCCGCAGAGATTCGGAACAGCCCATAAGCAGCGCGGTGGCCGCAATCAAGGTGCGCGGTACGACCAACAGCGCCACAAACAAAATGCCCGGCCGGCCGGCTCCGTAGTAATAGGCTTCAGTCAGCCCCACTCCCAGACCGAAAAAGATGGGAACCAGCACCGTGACCGGTGCTCCATATGTGGACAAACCGGCCAGAAACAGCGCCAGCAGCAGAACAAACGTCAGAAAGCAAGAAGAAAACAGAACCGACATGCCCCCCTGAAAGCCCCCTTGAATCGCGGGGATATCCAGCATAAGAGACAGCTCATGCTCCATAGAGGCGTGCGAAACCGTAAATATCAGAACGCCGCCCAATACCCCCGCCAGAAACACAGCCAGAAATATCAGCAGACGACGGTTCTGTTCAAAGAATTCCTGCAGGGTCAGGCCGGGGGTGCTATGGGTTGTCCGGTTCATATGTAATTCCTCCCACCATCATATCACAAAATACTATGCAGGGAAAGAAGAAAATATGAACAGGACGGCATTTGGAAAAATCTTGCCGTTTTTTGTCGATGCTATTCGCAGGCAACGGCCTGCGCTGCCTCCATGACCTCCGCAGTCCCCAAGGCCGCCTTAATCATCAAAGCGCATTCCAATCGCTTTTTCTCCAATTCACAGGAAAGCGTATGCGCGCGAAGGATGTCTCCGGCATATTGCAGATTGTTCGCGTTGCAGCCGCCTGAACAATAGAATTTCGCCCAGCAGGAACGGCAGCTTTCTTTTTGATAAACCGTTGCCTTTGCGAAACGAGCCTTTTGTTCCAGGTCATATTCGCCGGTCAGAACATTCCCCATCTGCCATTCCGGCTGGCCCACGAACTGGTGGCAGGGGAATACGCCGCCATCCGGATCCACCGCCGCATATTCGTTGCCGCAGCCGCAGCCGCGCAGCCGCTTGATGGCGCAGGGGCCTTGATCCAAATCCAGCATAAAGTGAAAGAAATTAAAGCAGTGGCCGGCTTTTTTCTTTTCCAGAATCACTTTGGCCAGCTTATCATATTCCTCGAACACACGTGGCAGATCCTCTTCCCGGATGGAAAAGGGCAGGGACGGGTCACTGACTACCGGTTCCACAGATATCTGATCAAAACCGAGGGACGCCATATGCAGCACGTCTTCGGTAAAATCCAGGTTTTCCTTGGTGAAGGTTCCCCGGACATAATAATCCTTATCCCCCCGCTTAGCCACAAAACGCTGGTATTTCGGCACTATGCCGGCGTAGCTTCCCTTGCCGCCCGCATTCGGACGCATAGCGTCATTGACTTCTGGACGGCCGTCCAGAGATAAGACCACGTTATTCATCTCACGGTTAAGGAAGTCCGCGATCTCGTCCGTGAGCAGCACCCCGTTGGTCGTCATGGTAAAGCGGAACACCTTGCCGTGCTTTTTCTCCAGGCTGCGGGCATAAGCAACGGTTTCTTTGACCACATCGAAATTCATCAGAGGCTCGCCGCCGAAGAAATCCAGTTCTAAATTGCGCCGCCCGACGGATTTGTCAATCAAAAAATCAATGGCGGCTTTAGCCACTTCCAGACTCATGACTTTTGGCGTGCCGCCGTATCCCCCCTGCCCCGCAAAACAGTAGCGGCAGCGCAGGTTGCAGTCGTGGGAAACATGCAGACACATGGCCTTCAGCGGAGAAGAGACCATCCTATCAGCAAACTGCTCATAATCGTCCGGGCTGAACAGCAGGCCGTCGGTATATAGCTGATACAGCTCCTCGTACGTCTCCCGAATGTCGTCTTTGGGATAGTCCGCGTCCAGGCCGTCGTAAACGGTGGCCGGACAATCCGCCGTCATGTCCGCGGAAAGAAAACCGGCTATCCGATATGCTAGTTCATCCACCACATGGACGGCACCGCTGTGCACGTCCAGCAGGATATAATATCCATTGTTTTTAAATCTATGTATCATTCTATTGCCTCTCTTTATACAGCGAAACAGGGCGGATATCCTCCGCCCTGCTGAAATCTGAACTGGTGCAGGTTTACTTCTCACACTTCTGATTGGCAACGGTGCAGGAAGTTTTGCACGCCGATTGGCAGGAAGCCTGGCACTCGCCGCAGCCGCCCTTGGCCGCAGTATCCTTCAGATTTTTTTTGTTGATGGTTTGAATGTGTTTCATGGAAATCTCTCCTCCAAATTAAAATTCCTAATGTTTGCGTGAGTTCACGCCCAGAATGCCGCCGATCGCACCGCAGCCAATGAGAATGAACAGCTTAGCGACCGCAAAAGAACCGCGCACCTCTTTCAGCACCGCAAATCCCGCAACCAACACCAACACAAAAAGAATCAGTCCGCAGGCGGCGCCGAAAAGTAAACCCTTTTCCTTGGCAATTTTCGCGGCAACGATACCGCCGACAAAAGCGCCAACCGCTGAAGCGACAACAGCCAAAGGTGTTATGGCCGCCTTGGGAACATCCACCGCCGCAATGACAGCCGCCATCAGCAGCAGCAAAAGCAGGCAGACGACGGCCCCCATACAGGCGCCTACCAAGACCGGACGCAATATTTTTTTCACCATGGCTGTATCCTCGCTGCGAGATTTCATATCTATCCCCTCCGCCATATTCATCACCATATGGTACATGCATATGTGGCGAAGAAAATATTTATGACCGTAAGGCCGGAAAAGCCGGGAAACCCCTGCATTCCTCCTTAAGATACGCGACAGGCGTTAATCAATCGTCGTCATCATCATCGTCATCGTCATCATCCACGATGTCGTTCGGATCGTGGATCGTATCGACGGTCTGAATAGCCCACTTTTTAATGGTCATTTTGTTGCGATCCGCGCCGGTCTCAATAACAAGAGAATCTTCCTTAATATTAAGAACACGGCCGCAGATGCCGCCAATGGTGGTGATTTCGTCACCGACGCGCATGTTATTACGCATCTTCTGCTCTTCTTTTTGCTTTTTGCGCTGCGGACGTATCATAATGAAGTACATCAGCACTACAATCAAAACAATCGGTCCGAACTGGATCAGCATCAGCAGAGCCGAGTTCCCAGCAGACTGCTCCTGAGCGGTCGTCGTGGCCGCTTGACCGGCCGCCAGTATAGCGTGCAAATTCAAATACAGCACCTCCTAAAAATCTTTTCTATTATAACGAGTTTTTCCAGAGTTAGCAAGTAAAATGAAAAAAATTTACAAATTATATCCGCTTGTCCAACACACCGATCAATTTCCTGTACAGTTCGTTGAATTTTCCCTGCTGCAGGCTGTCTCGAATCCGTTCCATCAAGGTGTTGTAAAAGTAAAGATTATGCATCACGCACAGCCGCATGGCCAGCATTTCATCCGCCTTGAACAGATGGCGGATATACGCGCGGGAATGACGGCGGCAAGTGGGACAATCGCATTCTTCGTCAAGCGGCGCCATATCCCGTTCGTATTTCTGATTGAGCATATTTCGATGGCCGCTCCAGGTGAAAACGTGGCCATGGCGGGCGTTACGAGCCGGCATGACGCAGTCAAACAGATCCACGCCCCGGGAAACGCCTTCCAATATGTTTTCCGGGGTGCCCACCCCCATGAGATACCGCGGCTTGTCCGCCGGCATATGAGGTTCGACGGCCTCGATGATCCGATACATGTCGGCGGCGGGTTCCCCCACGGCCAATCCGCCGATGGCGTAGCCGTCCAAATCCATGGCGGCAATTTCCTGCATATGGGCCACTCGCAGGTCCTCATACGTGCAGCCCTGGTTGATGCCAAACAGCATCTGATGGGGATTAAGCGTATCCGGCAGACTATTCAAATGCTGCATTTCATTCCGGCAGCGCCGCAGCCAACGGGTGGTGCGGGCGCAGGAATCCTTGGCATACGTATAAGCAGCTGGATTTTCTACGCATTCGTCAAAAGCCATGGCGATGGTGGAGCCCAAATGCGATTGAATCCGCATGCTTTCCTCCGGCCCGATGAACAGCTTGCGCCCGTCCACATGGGAAGCAAAATGCACGCCCTCTTCTTTAATCCGCCGCAGCTTGGCCAGGGAAAAGACCTGAAAGCCCCCGCTGTCGGTCAATATCGGTCCGTCCCAGCCGGTAAACCGATGTAGTCCCCCCAGCTCCCTGACCAATTCGTCTCCCGGTCGAACGTGCAGATGATAGGTGTTGCACAGCTGCACCTGGCATTTCAATTCCTTCAAGTCGAAGGCGGATACCGCCCCCTTAATAGCGCCGCAGGTGGCGACATTCATAAAAGCCGGCGTCTGAATAACGCCGTGCGGGGTTTCAAACGTGCCCAGCCGGGCACGGCCGTCGGTTTTCTGAATATGCATGTGATGTTCCCTTCCCATTTGCCTTATTGAAACAGTTTCTCCGGCAGGCGAATGTCGTCCAAGGGGATTTTATCCCAGGAAAACAGCGGCAGCACTTCCCGCAGGCTCATGGCCTGGGGCTGCGACAGCAATCCCGCTGTATAGGCCAGCCGTCCCACGATATCCTCCGCGCCATAGCCCCTTGTCCGCAGCGCGTCCAAATCCAAATCCCGATCTCTTTTGGATAGCCGCCTGCCGTCGGAAGTCAACAAAAGCGGAAGGTGGAAATACGAGGGCGGCGGCGCGCCCAGCAATCGAAACAGATACAGCTGCCGCGGTGTGGAAAGCAGTAAGTCCCGCCCCCGTACTACCTGGGTAACTCCCATAGCGGCGTCGTCCGCCACCACAGCCAGCTGGTAGGCGAATACGCCGTCGGCTCGTCTAACAATGATATCGCCGCACTCAGCGGCCAGATGCTGCCGGCACAGGCCGTAATGGCCGTCTGAAAAAGAAACCGTCTCGTCGGGCACCCGCAGCCGCAGAGCGGGCGTTCGTGATTTCATCTGTTCTGCAACCGTTTCTGCCGAAAGGTGCCGGCAGCGTCCATCGTATACCGGCTCGCCGTCCGACGCGTGCGGGGCTGTGGCGGCGTGCAGCTGAGCACGGGTGCAAAAGCAGGGGTATATCAGTCCGCGGCTTTGCAGCTTGTCCAAAAGCTCTTGATAAAAAGCGGTTCGTTCGCTTTGATAATAGGGGGCATGCGGCCCGCCCCAGCTTCCTCCCGCGTCCCAGTCAAAGCCCAGAAAGCGAAGATCAGCCTCCAGCTGATTGGCATACTTCTGCGGAGAGCGCGCCTTATCTAAATCCTCCACCCGCAAAAGAAACTGTCCGCCTTGTGAACGGGCGGACAGCCAAGCCAGCATGGCGCAAAGCAGGTTGCCGAGATGCATACGACCGCTTGGTGTCGGCGCGAAACGCCCCACAACCGGATTTGCCATCTCCCCCACTCCCCGCCTTTGCCAATCGTTTCCTTTCTATTGTAGAGTTTTGTTATATTCCTGTCAAGTGTTTTACAGTCGCTAGTTTTGCAGAGCGCGATACGCGCTGTCCAGCAGATCACCGCCGCTGTCATGAGGCAGGGACCAAGCGCCTACCCCCGCCAGCCCCTTCTGGCGGGCCAAGCGAACCTTGGCAGCAATGGAAGCCGGATCGTCATATGAGATAAAGGTGTTGTTGCCATATAGATAAGGGACGCCTGTTTCCTTGTGTTCAAACCGGGAATATCCCGCTTTATCAATATATCCCTTGACCAATTGCGCATACCCCAGAGACGAGGCGGACGAGAAGCGGCTGTAAAGGCCATTACCTTCCTTTGAAACCCCCTGGTATTTGTACCCATAAAACGGCATGCCCAGCACCAGCTTGGACGCACTAGCTCCCCGGCGCAGATATAGATGGATCGCATCGTTTACGCTGTTTTGATAGTGCGGCGTGCTGCCGGAGGGCGTGTATAGCGGAGCGTTAAAGTCAGCGAATGTGTCCCAAGGGCCGTGCATATCGTAGCTCATAAGAAAAATATAATCGACCAGCGGAAGAATACGGGTCAGCTCGATGCGATCTAAATAGCTGGAGGAAACCGCCCCCGCAATAGTAAGCAGATAGGATTTCCCATCTTTTCTTCCCTGCGCGTCCAGTTGTTCCCGCAAGGTCTGAAGTAAAAGAGTAAAATTCTGTTTGTCCTGCGGTCGATTATGATTTCCTGCCATTCCGCCGGACACGGGATATTCCCAATCCAAATCCACGCCGTCAAATCCATGTTCCCGAATAAAAGCCACGCAGCTTTGCGCAAAGGCTTTTCGGCTGTTCGCGGTGGCAGCGGT
>CEAA01046192.1_pt1 | contig 48741 bp, 41 predicted proteins | sample 557551 | NCBI WGS metagenome assembly CEAA01 (sample SAMEA3182115, study PRJEB8094) | gut metagenome | biome: human; feature: gut; material: Stool; isolation source: human stools | place: Canada | collected 2013-06-11
TTACAGCGGTGCGATTTTTGAATGGTTGAAAGTCTCTTTTCATTGTCTACAGCGGCGCAAAATATACACGTTTTCCTCCGAGAATCGTCGCTGCATAAAAAGCACTTTTTTGGGTAGTTGGAAACTGCGATTTCCTCAAACGCCTGCGGAACGTCCACCTTGAAAAGTCCGCCGCCACGGGCCTTTTCTGTGCCTGACGTTCACCTATGACTGCGAAAGTGCCTCTCAAGGTGCACCTTAAACTGCGGTTTCAAAACCCCGGAAAGCCCCGCACTGCGGGGCTTTGAGGCCGAGAGGTGCCCAATTACGGGCACCTCTCTTTATCTTGTGCTTTTATCGAACAGGTGGGTTTCAGCGGAACTCGCCATAGCCGGGGGAAAAGCGGTGAACCCATGCGCTCTGTTTTCCCTTTGCTTTTGTGCCAAAAAAGCAGCAAATTCCGCGTCAGCGAGACGGGGGTGGTATCACTACCCTCGGCGTGGGCCGCGTGCTCCCAAAACCCTGTGCGGCCACGGGTCAGGAGGGCATACTTTGCCGTTTTACGCGCTCTGCTCTCCCACTGCCGGAGTGAATGCGGCACCCAGCTTTTCGGCTCTTTCCTGTGCCCGCTGCCGTTCCATGGCTTGTCCCGCTTTCTCCAGCTGACGCTCATAGCAGAGGGCGAGAGCATTCTTGATCGGCAGGATGGTGTACCTGAGACAGCCGTTGCGCTTGAGACCGTCCCTGGTGATGATCTCCGTGTGCTCTGTTCGGATGAGCCCATGCTCCTCCAGTGCGGCAACATACTTTGCCACGGTGTTGACCGAGACGCCCAGCTTCCTTGCGATGGTGGGGTAGCTGACAATGCACTGGTAGGTGCGGCGGTCTTCGATGCGGAGCAGATAGGCATAGATGTTGATCTCCATGTGGTGCAGTCCCAAATCAAAAATGGCATTGGGGAGGGGAAAATAATTTTTGATCGTGTCCTTCTTCACATAGGGCGTATTCAGCATCCCGACGCTCCCTTCGTATGCGCGGTGATCCATTTCCGCAGTTCCTCCTTTGGAACGACGATGCGCTTGCCGATCCGCAGAGAGGGAAAGCCATCCTCCTGAATGAGTTCATAGATGCTGGAGTCCGAGACTCCCATGAGATCCACCAGCTGCTTCACATTCAGCAGCAGGGGCAGTTCGTCATAGCTGGTATAAATGCTTTTCTTCAAATCGTGTCCTCCTTGCAGCTTTGTTGGTAGAGCGTATTCAGTTTTTGTCGGTAATGTGTATTTCGATCTCACCCCCTATGTTTTTTCTCTGCTGTACGCCGCGCCCTCGCTCCGTTGGTGCGCTCCCCCTTCGCGGGATCGTGGCGGCACTTCGCCCGGAGCATCCCGGGCTGCGGCGGCAGGTATTCACTTTTCAAGGTTCCGAAAATAATGGTTGACATATCTGCCTTAATAGATTAGACTTATTTCATAAAGCATGTTTCCTGCGTCTACTTCTGGGCATACTATAACATGTCAATCCCCTGTTGTCAAGTCTTATTGAACACTATATATTTCATCAGTCTAATCTCGTTTTAAGGAGCGTCAATTATGCAAAACTATATTTTCAAAACCTACATCAACGGCGGCAGGGAGTACTACGAGTACACCGATGCGGCGGATAGAGAGCAGACCATAAAAAAAGACTTTCCGTTTCCGGAAAGTCTGATGAGTCTGCTGTATATGGATATCTGGGAGCTGGAGCCCATCACCAGGAAGATGGACAAGGCCTTGCTGGCTTTTTACCAGTCCAGCGCCAAGGATGACCTGCAGGTCGTAGTAGCAGGACTGGACGAGCTTGCATCCCGACACGTCTATTTTGAGCTGCTGCGGCTGGACTGGCTGGAGCGGCTGGACATGGTAGACAGCACCGCACCCGGAGATTTTCAGGACTTACTGCCCCACAAGAAACTATCCCATCTCTGCAGCAGCATCGACACCATGCAGAAGCAGATCAAGGGGCTGATCGCGCAGGTGCTGGACATGGACGGGGAGAAGAGATCCGTATCCGAGAAGATGGTGGCCTACTACAACGCCGAGGGCGGCGACACGCTGAACACCTTTCAGTTCCAGCCCCAGCCCATGAGCTTTGAGGTCATCGATCACAAGGTTTTTGCCGAGGTGCTCTATCCCAAGGACATCTACGACCTCATTGATTTCCATGTGCGGGAGTGCGTGAAGCGTGAGGTGAGGATGCGGGTATGCAAGAACTGCCTGCGCTACTTCGCCGTGACGGGCAAGGCCAGCACGGAGTACTGCGGACGGATCTGCGACAGCAAGGGCCGCACCTGCCGGGAGATGGGGGCTATCAACACATGGACGCAGCGCAAGCAGGGCGACGAGGTGTTCAAGGAATACCGCAGGGAGTACAAAAAGCGTTTCGCCCGCATCAATGCCGGCAGGCTGACCAAAAGCGCGTTCTACGCCTGGAGCGAGGAGGCCAGAAAGAGAAAAGAGGACTGCGACAGCGGCGTGATCTCGCCGGAGGAGTTCTCCCGCTGGCTGAAGGAGTCGTGAGAAGAATATCATCTTTTTCAAAGGGGTATCGTATTCCGTTTTGGTCTTTTTAAGGCATCTCCGGTTCTGGAGCAAGGCGCACGGTGAAGTCCTGCGCTACAGCACCCTCCGGCAGCAGCTTCGCCATGAGGACGAGCCGCTGGTTGCCGGTATTGTACTCATCGTACTTCCGGCAGCAGGTGGAAAGAGTCAGCACGGTGTCCTCCTCGCCGAAGGTTACACCGTCAAATTCCAGCCAGTTCTTCTTTGCCACCTGCTCAAAGAAATTTGTCAGCTCCTCACCTGTGGGGTCGGGAGCGATGTAATCAAAGTCAATATCCGTGATGAAGCAGGCCGTGATCTGGAAGACCATGTCCTCGCCTTTCACCGAGAGGTAGATATACGGGTTCTCCTTCACATAGTCCGCATCCATATACCGATGGAACTTCGTGAGCTTTGGCCCGTCCGGGTCACAGTTGCTGGCGGAGTGACCGAAGATGACGGTATTCCTGTCCAGCTTGCTCCGGCTGCTCAAACGGTTGTCACAGTGGGCGTAGTAGCAGCCCCATTCGCTGTAGTTCCCGTTCTCGTCCTTTTGCAGGTAGTAAGCGTTGTCCTTCGCCTGCACCACGGGGTCGTCCACCTCGGCACCGGGCATATACAGCCATGCCACGGTATCGGAGTTATTCTTCTTGGCGGCCTTCAGCTCCTTTTGCCGGTCCACGGTGGGGATGATCTCGCCGGCGGGCTGTGGCCCGGTCACTTCGGGTACGCTGGGATATTCCTCTTTCTGATGGCAAGCGGTGGCACTGATTGCCGTCCCCATCAGCATAATGGCGACGAAGGTGCAAAACAGAAATCGAGTGATCTTTTTCATAGTGTTTTCTCCTGCCGCGTGGGATGGCGGCATGGCTCATGGGTTGTGAATGGCGTACAGAGTTTCCTGTGGCGAAAAAGGAACAGCGCGGAGGCCGGTGTTGTTAACCGTCCGCCGCGCTGTCCTTTGCCTGTTGTGGAATTATGCCAGCGTATGGATGATCTGGCAGTTGCTCGTTGCGGATAAAGAGTTATCTGCTGCCAATAGAATCATTCGTGAGAGTACAGAAGGGAGAGAACGCTTTCTGCTTTCGAGCAAGATCGAAAGCACAGCACCGCAGAACTTCTGTCATCTTCCCAAGCCGTGCGCAGCGCAAAGGGCTTCGTGATAAACTGAATGTCTGGCAGCATTAGAAAGGTTACGGGGCAAGTCACCGTTAGGTCTGCTGTCAATTGGATCGTTCTGATAAGCAAGACCTGATCGCCTTTCTTAGCCCGCTCTGAAGGTTTTCCATGAAATAGCTTATGCAGATCCATCTCGCTTGCCGCGAGGTGATAGCATTTCAGCGGGTGCATACGTCATCCCTAATTACTTGCTGTGAGCACGGTACAGAAAAGTCACGATTTGTGCGCGGGTGCAACCCTCATCAGGGCTGAAGGTAGATAGCGTTGTCCCGACCGTGATCTTATGCTTGACCGCCCACAGCACAGCGTCGATATAGTAGGCGTCCGCGGCTACATCGGTAAAGGGATTGGCCGTTTTTACAGAGGGAGAATTGGCTGCTCTCCACAAGAAGGTCACAATATGTGCGCGGGAGCAGGTCAGCTCGGGGCTGAAGGTCGTTGCGCTCGTGCCAACGGTAATACCGTTCTCCACCGCCCACAGGACGGCCTCATAATAGTAGCTGCCATCCAGCACATCCTCAAAGACCATTGCTTCTGTTTTGGGTGTGGGGCTTCCGGCAACTCTCCACAGGAAGGTCACAGCCTGTGCACGGGTACAAATGCCATCCGGCGTGAAGTAATTATTGCCCGTGCCGGTGGTGATGCCCTTCTCCACCGCCCAGTCGACCGCTTCCTCATAGTAGCTGCCCTCCGGCACATCCACGAACACGCCGGTCTGGGGGTTACCATTTGCCTTCATAAAGACTACCTCGATGGTGTGATCCTTTGTGACATTCTTGAAGGTGTAGGACTTCACAGAGCCCACGCTCTTACCATCCACCAGCACCTTGGCTACGGCATAGCCCTTGTCCGGGGTGATTGTGAAGGTCTGATCCCATCCGTGACGGACGGAGGTCCAGCCGGAGGGAGAGATAGAGCCGTTCAAGCCGGAGATCGCCCTGATGGTGTGGTAGGTGTAGCCGCCACCGCCGCCACTGCTGCCACCGCCGCCGATGTAGGTCCAGTGGGCGTACACAGTGGTGTTTTCATAGAATACAGTAGCGGTCGTGATCTTTGTGCCGCCGCTTGCCGCGGTGTACCAGCCGTCAAAGCTGTATCTGCCGCTGCGGGTTGCGGTGGGCAGAGAGGTCAGCTTCTGATTGGTGGTTCTCATACTGCCGACAGAGGGTGTGCCGTCGTTGCCGTTAAAGGTGATGGTGAACTCGGTGGGGACTGGTGTGTCGGTCTCATGCTTGTCGCACGTCACCCAAATGGCCATCTGCTTGACTTCCTCTGCGGGCTTCCACATCTTTGTGGAGCTGTCGTACTTCACTACGAACTTCAGACCATCGGTGGTCTGCGCGGAGAGCACCTTGTGCATGATGCCCGTGTCGCCGCTGAACTGGTTGCAGTACACGGAGGGAATAAGGGTAATGGTGCTTTCGTACACCTTATCCGCATTGAGCGTGGGAGTTGTTGAGGTAAAGCCGCCGCCAATCAGGCCGTAATACTTGCCGGACTGCTGACCGGTCGGAACATTGTTGCAGAGCACCGCGACGATCTGATCACCCAGACCGCTGACATTCTCCTCCGTGGGATGCGGCGGAGTCTGCGGATGCTGGCCGTCACATTTCACCAAAATGATAACATTCGGGAAAGTGCCATCCAGCTCCCACTTGTCGTTGACATACTTCAGAGTAAAAGCTGCGTGGGTGTTCCCCTCCAGCCCTGCCTTTTCGTGCGTTTTTTTGGTGTCCGCATCGTACTTGTCCTTGTAAGCGGACAAATTGATCTTGACGATGGCCTTCAAAACACCATTTTCCATGTAGGGCGTCGCGTTGCTCAAGTCAAAGCCGCCGGGGATCTTCCCGTATGCCTTGCTGTCACCGGTTGTTTGGCACTTGACGGTGACAAGGTTTGCGGGAATGTCGATCCCCGCAAGATCATCCTCTGTAATGGTGGAGACGATGGTGAAGCTTTTGAAGGCTGTGTCCTTGTAATTGTTCATTCCGGTGATGGTCACCTTGCCGCCCTGCTCCGGCGAAGTGTTGGTATCGTAGCTGTAGGTGAAGTCCGTGCCCTCCATCAGAACCATGTCGCCGTGCTTAATCTCAGGCTTGGGATGGATGGGCTGTCCTGTATAAAGCTGATTAGGGATGTCGGCAATCATGCCGGCGGTCAGGGGCTTGGGCGTGATCTCGGGATAGGAATAGACAATAAGACTCTGTCCATAGTCCGGGTGGGTAAATTTTGTCTTTACCGTTAGGTTAGAACCGGACACATTCCGAATCTTCGGTATTTGGGGCACAAAGTCATTTCCGGTGCCCGCGGTGTGACCCGCGATGGTCCAGCCGGTGGGCAGCTTATCGGTATCCACAATGACCGCCTCGTGCTCCATGCCGTCAAATTCAGCCTTGTAGGCACTTACAACGGCAGTCAACTTATCCTTTAGGTCATCCGGGATCATATCAAACAGCGTGGCAACGGTAAGAGGCTCGCTGACCGCACCGGGCTTGTGGGTGGCAGTTTCCTTCGCCCGAGCCGTGATGGTGTATTCCCTGCCGGGCTGCAGGTTTTCGAAATAGTGGAGGTCCTGCCACTCTCCATTGTCTATGCGATACTCATAGGCGTTGCCAAGGGGCTTCACCTTGATTATATTGATCGATCTGAAATCCAGCTCGATGGCAGGCGCGGCGGGGCCGTCCGCCTTCTCGACGGGTCCCACGGTTGTCTCAATCGTGCCGGTCTCCGTGCTGCTGCTCACCCTGCAGGTGATTTCCTTGCCGATGTCCGCCTGCACCAGTTTATAGGTCTCGCCCGTGCCGATGGGGTCTGTCTTGCCTGCGCGGTACCACTGGTAGGTCAGGGTGCCAGTGTTGTTGGTGTCGGTCACATTGGCGGTGAGGGTCTCATCGAACTTCGGTGCACCGATGATGTTCACCGTGCCGGTAAGCGCGTCGGGTGCGTTCTGCCAGTTGATTTTGAGGGTGCATGGCATCATCAATTTTCCCGTCACTTCTGGAGTACCATACTTCGCCTCTCTTTCACCGCAGTCGTAGGTATAGGTCACATTCTCTGCGCCCTCATTGACTGCCAGAGTAGTCCCGGATACCGTTCCGCCCTGCCAGTTGCTGGCTTTGCTTACATCAAAGCCCGGCAGCGTGTTCAGGTCAAAGGTTTTTTCTGCGGCGGAAACTTCGATGGGATAAGGGAGGTTATCAAATTTTACTTCCCTGATGGAGCCGCTATCCCCTAAGTACATGGAGGTGAGAGGGTTAGTATATACCCACAACCGCTGTAGATTACTATTCTTGCTGGTATCCAAAGTGATCAGTTGGTTACCAAAGAGATGAAGATACTTCAGTTTTGTATTTTGGCTGACATCTATGGTGGAAAAGTTGTTTCCGCAGAAATAGAGCTCTTCCAAATTCGTATTATGGGTAAGATTCAAAGAACTCAACTTACCGTTAAAGAAGCCGAAGGATTTTAGGTTTGTGTTCTGGCTGAGATCTAAGGTTGTAAATTCATTTCCTCCACATTCGAGGGATTCCAGCGCAGTGTTATTGGTAAGATCCAAATCAGCCAAAGCGTTATCGTTACAGCGGAGAACTTTCAGTTCTGTGTTTTGGCTGACATTCAGACTGGTTAAGGTTGGGGTATCATTACATTCGAGGGATACCAGCTTCGTGTTATGAGAGGTATCCAAGGTGGTCAATTTAGTGTTACTGCACATGAGATCTGTCAATGCAGTAAAATACGCAATGCCTTCAATAGATGTTATGGGTTTCCCTGTCACGAAGATTATGTCCGCCGCGGCAATCTCCGCCGCAGAAAGGATGTCATCACTGTCTTTATCAAATTCAACCTTGACATACTGCCGGAAGGTAGCATCCGGGAAGTTCGTTTCGTTAATATCCACACCGCCGGCGGCAAAGGCGGCGGTGGGCAGCAGCGTCAGCACCATGCAGCAGAGCAGCAGGATGCTGAGAAGTCTTTTTCTCATGGTCTTGTTCCTCCGTTTTCTTTCTAATCGGTTAATATGGTCGCTGCAATTCTTCTGTTCCTTAACTCGTCTCCTACGCCCACCCCCTTTTTCCTGCGGTACACTTCCGCGGCAACAGAATGGTGATTCTGTTGCATCGCAGTGTCTGCCGCCAACAGCGTAGACCCTAAACGGCGGAACAGAGGGTAAAAATGGCGCATAAAATCAGGCCGGGAGAGAAGATTTTTTCATCCGGCCTTGTTGCCGTTATCGTTTTTTGACTTTTTTCGCTGGGTTTTTCAAATTTTTCTTGCTAATGATACTGGGTCTCTGTTATGATGTAGATGTAATATGGGGTTGTTGCAACTATTCCGCAACAGAATCACCATTATGTGAGCAGTGTTCGGCTGACGCGCTCCAGCAGCTTCATGTGCTGCCGTCCGGTTTCCATGGTGTAGATGCGGGTGGTGTTCACGCTGGCGTGGCCGAGGATGTCCGCAAGCCGCAGCAGGTCCTTTTCCACGCTGTAAAAAACGCGGGCGAACAGATGCCGCAGAGAATGGGGAAAGACCTTGCGCGGGTCCACCCCCGCCCGCTCACACAGGGCTTTCATGCGCCGCCAGACCGTGCTGCGGTCCAGCGGCGTTTTGTTTTTCGAGAGGAACACGCTGCCGGTGGTGATGCCGGCCTTTTTCATATAGCCCAGCAGGAGCCTTCGCAGCGCGGCGGGAATGAGGATCACGCGGGTTTTCCCCTTGTTGCGGACGGCGGCGCGACCCTCCCGCACCGCCTCGGCGGTGATGTGCCGCAGTTCGGAGACGCGGATGCCCGTGCCGCAGATGGTCTGCATGACAACGCCGATCTGCGCCCCGCCCGCGGCGCGGACAAGGCGGGTGTATTCCTCGCGGGAGAGCTCCCGTTCCTCGCTCCCGAACAGCGTCCGCTGGACGCGCAGGGGCTTCACCCGGCAGTCGGCGCGGCCGGAAAAGGACAGGTAGCTGTTGATCCCCGCCAGCATGGAGTTGACGCTGGCGGCCTCGTATCGATCGGTCAGTCCTTCCTTGTAGCGGACGGTCAGCTCCTTGGTGGGCTTGCGCCCGTCCAGCCAGCACAGGAAGGCGCGGGCGTCGCGCAGGTATTTTTCTATCGTGGCGGGACTTTTCTCGTTTTCGCGCAGGTGCTTTTCAAAGGCTTGCAGCTCGTTCATGAAATCATCCTCCGTATCATGGCTTTAGGGTTATTGTATGATATGGAGGCGTTCTTTACACGCCACACCCGTCTTTTCTCCAGCTTCGCTCTTCCCGGAAGATCTCACGCCGTGCTGGCTGTTTTCTTTGATTATGGCATCCCACCTCATGGGGTGGCCTCGGCGCGGTTTTCATGTTGTTCATCGAGGAGAAAAGCGGGATTCTGAGAATACGACAAAGCCCCGCCGGAATTACTCCGGCGAGGCGTTGCCTTTGACCACATAAAATGCCACAGACAGGTGTGGAACACATGGGGAATGCGGGCCACAAGATGTTAGGAAAGGAATTAAAATCGAGAGAAAATCGCCAAAAACGGCTGAAAAGTATAGGAAAAATAATGCGGTAGCTCTTTGCTTACAGCGGTGCGATTTTTGAATGGTTGAAAGTCTCTTTTCATTGTCTACAGCGGCGCAAAATATACACGTTTTCCTCCGAGAATCGTCGCTGCATAAAAAGCACTTTTTTGGGTAGTTGGAAACTGCGATTTCCTCAAACGCCTGCGGAACGTCCACCTTGAAAAGTCCGCCGCCACGGGCCTTTTCTGTGCCTGACGTTCACCTATGACTGCGAAAGTGCCTCTCAAGGTGCACCTTAAACTGCGGTTTCAAAACCCCGGAAAGCCCCGCACTGCGGGGCTTTGAGGCCGAGAGGTGCCCAATTACGGGCACCTCTCTTTATCTTGTGCTAAAATCGAACGGCCTTCCCCGTCCAAAAATCCGGCTTAAAAAGTTCGGCTTTTCGTCCAAAAGCGTTCCCGCAAATATCGCCAAAAAGTTACCGTTGCAACGCTGTCCCCAACCACTTCTCATCCCGATTTTCAACTTCTCGCACAAATGGCCCACGTTCGCTTTCACGGGTGAAAGCGGGTACACACTCGGCTTTCGGAGAAGGATCGCACACAGCGGCTTACACGCCGAAACAGGGGGCGTTTCGGATGGGGGTGGTATCACTACTCTCGGAGCGTTCCGCACGTTCACGAACATCCCCGGGCCGGGTATCAGAACGGCAAGTTTTGCCGCTTTTGGGTCTTGGTCGGAGACGCTCCTGAAGAACGCAGAAAGCCTTCGGAGCAGCGATGCGCTTATGCGCGTCGCTGTCCCGAGGCGTCGCGGCCCCGCTGGGCTGCGTGATCTTTTCCGTTTCTGTCGAAATTGCGGCTTGTATGCCCTGCGCTCAGGGCCTTTCCGTGTGTGCGAGGCGAGGGGTGGTATCACTACCTTCAGCGCGCTTTACGTGCTGCTGAAACGCCGGACGGCCGCTTGTCAAAACGGCTCATTTGCCGTTTTCTGAGGTCAGGTGGGCGTAGTTCCCCGCACGATTCCTATTTTCTTGCGAATACACAGAATTTTCTGTTGGCAGTTCCAGTTGCAAACGCTTTTGCGTTATGGTACGATAAGTTCAGCAAATTTGAATTTATCGTCTTGTTCCATTCTTATCAAAATTCTTTTTTAACAAGGACGATGCAAACCGCGCCATCAAAGTGGTGCACGATAAGTTCTTCGGCAACGAGGACTGACCGATCGGTCTTTCCTTTTTTGAAGCAGCGTGTTATACTATGGAAAATAGTGTAACGCGCTGCTTTTTTTCAGCAGGCGGAAGGAGTTGGAAACGATGATCTATCACTGCGAGGATCACACCTGTAATTATTGGGATGAAGGCGAAAAGCTGCCGGAGCGCTGTCCGCAGTGCGGTCGGAAATTGCTGCGCGCCAACGAGGCCGATATGACCGGAGATGATTGGACGGCTTTAGGCAACACCCTTTGGGATGCAGAGGCATCGGATAAAAAGCGCATGGTGGATTGTTTTCGGAAAGCTGCATATCTCGGCAGCGCATGGGGCGTATGCAATCTGGGCATCTGCATGGAGCAGGGAAACGGCGTGGAGGCGGATCCGGTTCAGGCTTTTTGGCTTTATCAGCAGGCGGTGGAAATGGGGAGCCTAAATGCGGTGTGCTGCTTGGGCGTGTGCTATCAATACGGCATTGGCACGGCTCCGGATGCGAAACAGGCTGCCGAGTTATACTGCAAGGCGGCGGAATACGGTTCGCCCCGCGGACAGATGCTGCTCGCCCACGCCTTCCACGACGGGATCGGCGTGGAAGCCGACGCTGCCGAGGCCGTGCACTGGGTGCGCGCGGCGGCGTATCAGCGTTACGGTGAAGGTATGCACCGGCTGGGCGTATGCTATGAATACGGCGACGGCGTGGAGCAAAACTGGGAGCATGCTGTGCATTGGTTCCGCGAGGCGGCAGAGAGTGGCGTGAGCGTGGCAATGACGGATCTGGGATACTGCTATGAAAATGGCTTCGGCGTGGAACAGAGTTGGGAGCAGGCCTTTTCCTGGTATCGCAGAGGTGCGGAGTGCGGCGATTTGCGATCCATGCATAATCTGGGATACTGCTATGAAAAGGGCTGCGGCGTGGAGCAGAGTTGGGAGCAGGCCTTTTCCTGGTATCGCAGAGGTGCGGAGTGCGGCTATCCGGTTAGCATGAGCAATCTGGGCTTGTGCTATAAAAGGGGATATGGCGTGGAGCAGAATTGGCAGGAAGCCATAAAATGGTATGAGCAGGGCGCACAGTGTGGCGATTTGCAATCCATGAATAATCTGGCATACTGCTACGAGCGCGGCGAAGGCGTGGAACAGAACGAAGACAGGGCGCTTTACTGGTATCGCCGCAGTGCCGAAGGCGGCAACGGCGATGCCATGTGCAATCTTGGCTGGTGCTATAAAAGGGGATATGGCGTGGAGCAGAATTGGCAGGAAGCCATAAAATGGTATGAGCGGGGCGCACAGTGTGGCAGTTTGCAATCCATGCTTAATCTGGCATGCTGCTACGAGCGCGGCGAAGGCGTGGAACAGAACGAAGACAGGGCGCTTTACTGGTATCGCCGCAGTGCCGAAGGCGGCAACGGCGATGCCATGTGCAATCTTGGCTGGTGCTATAAAAGGGGATATGGCGTGGAGCAGAATTGGCAGGAAGCCATAAAATGGTATGAGCGGGGCGCACAGTGTGGCAGTTTGCAATCCATGCTTAATCTGGCATGCTGCTACGAGCGCGGCGAAGGCGTGGAACAGAACGAAGACAGGGCGCTTTACTGGTACCGGCGGGGAGCTGAGGCAGGAAGTGTTTACTGCATGTTCTGCCTTGGCTGGAATTACCGCAATGGCGTGGGCGTGAAGCAAAATATGACGGAAGCAATCCGTTGGTATACTGCTGCCGCCGAGGGCGGAAATGCTAATGCCATGCATGCTCTCGGCTGGCATTACGACCACGGCGAAGGCGTGGAACAGGATATGAAAAAGGCAATTTGCTGGTACGAACGAGCAGCAGAGCAGAACCACCCGGCTGCCATGAATAGCCTGGGCGAATGTTATGCGATGGGACGGGGCGTGCCGCGGGATTTGGAAACGGCCATGGAATGGTATCGCCGCGCGGCGGAGCTGGGCGAAGCCATGGCGGATTACAACATGGGATGGCATTTGGAGCAGGCAGGGAAGCTGTCTGAGGCGTATGCCCATTACCGCAAAGCTGCCGATGGGAATGACGACAGCGCCTGGTGGGCGTTGGGGCGTTTTTATGAAAACGGCGTCGTCGTTGCGCAGGACGGAAAGGAAGCGCGCCGTTGCTATGAAACTGGCGAGAAATTGGGCAGTGTGAAATGCAAAATGCGCTTGGCGCGCTGCAAGCTTTTGGGTATCGGCGGCCGCAGGGCAAAGAATGCCGGTTTGGATCTATGCCGTCAGGCGTTGGAATTGGCAAAGGAGAGCAGCGAAAAAGAGGATTACGGCTATGAAGCCGAAATGAATCTTTTGCGGCGTACCATTGCGGAAAACGAATCATAAAGGACGAAAAAAGGGACGCTTCGGCGCAATGTCATGATGCCAGGGTCAAAAGTATAGGAAATTTCTGAAAATGGAATAATTCGCAGCCAACCTTACCACCCCCAAATCTATTGTGTTCAGCCATGAGCAAAACTCCAAAAAATCAGTAATTGCAATGGTTTCCGGTCATGGCTGAAGCCGGAAATCACTCATAACTGCGGCTTTAACATCATGGAGCCGCTGCCGTCCTACTGGACGTATGACCGCTTCCTGCGGCAGCTGAACAACGGTGCGTTGAAGAGGTCGTCGAGGTCGGTCTGGCTGTCGCCTCCGGCGCAATGGACTACGAGGCGCTGTTGGCGTGGGTGCGGGCGCACCGCGCTTGACCCACTTTTGACCCAGAACACGAAAAAAACGGACAGGTCTGGATGGAAACAATGGAAGATCCGCCGAGCGAACGGCGGTAAAAAGCACACATCGGAGCCGAAATGACTCCGATTTGCCCTTGAGACAACCTACGGACCAGAAGGCCGGGGGTTCGAATCCCTCACGGCGTGCCAAAAAGACCCGAAACCGTAAGGTTTCGGGTCTTTTTGTTTGCATAAGTTGTTGTTTTCTCCCGCTGCTTTTTTCTGACCCAAACGCTGACCCCAACGGGAGCGGATAGCGGAAAGGTCTATACCGCACGGGAGAGGATGCTCCCCATCGTTTGCGCCGCCTTGAGCTGTGCGTCGGTGGTGACGTGGGCATAGGTGTCCAGCGTGAAGCCCGCGGAGTAATGACCGAGCATCGAGGACACGGTTTTTACATCCACGCCGTTTTGGAGCGCGCAGCAGCAAGTCGTCGGGCCGGGCGGGGATTTCGGCCCCCAGTGCCTCTACATGGCCCCGCAGATGTACCGGCAGATCTGTGTTACCCCCAACAGGCGCAGCACGCAGTGCAGCGTTTCTGGTGGTAGACCGTGGAGTTTGTTTCGTTATACTTCCCGGCGCAGCACACGGTAGACGAAGGACATATCCAGTCCGCCGCGCACCACGTCTGCCAGCAGGTCATACTGCCGCTCCTTGTAGCCGCGGGTGTCGAAGGTCGCCAGCGCGTCAAAGGACACACCTTTTTTGGCGCACAGCGTTCGCAGGATCGTATCGGCGATGCCCGGCGCGTCAAAGATACCGTGGACGTAGCTGCCGTACACGTTTCCGCCGCCGCTGAGGGCGGGCATCTCCTGCCGGCTGCGCCCCATGTGAATCTCGTAGCCCTCGTAGGCCAGACCGTTCAGGGGGGAGAGCATCCCCTCCACGCCGCTGATGATGCCCTTCGTCTGGGCCTGCACCTTCTCGCCGCGGAATTCGGTGTCCATGTCCAGCATCCCCAAGCCGCTGATCTCCGTGACCCCGGCGGCCTCCACCTGCTCGGGGTCGGACACGGTGCGCCCCAGCATCTGGTAGCCGCCGCAGACGCCGAAGATCAGCGTACCGGCGTCTGCCGCTTTCAGGATGGCCGCCTCCAGACCGGACTGCCGCAGCCACCGTAGGTCGGCGATGGTACTCTTGGTACCCGGCAGCAGGATCATGTCCGGCCGATGCAGATCGCTCACCTGATCCACATAGCGCAGCGACACGTTCTCGTAATGTTCAAAGGGACTGAAATCCGTGAAATTGGAGATACGCGGCACACGGATCACCGCGATATCCAAGAGCTTCCGCTCCGTGGAGCGGCCGAACCGCTCGGTCAGGCTGTCTTCATCGTCGATGTCCACATGGGTGTAGGGGATGACCCCCGCCACCGGGATGCCGCACAGCTCCTCCAGCGTCTTCAGCCCCGGTTCCAGAATGGCCCGGTCACCCCGGAACTTGTTGACCACCACGCCCTTGATGCGGCGGCGCTCGTCCTCCTCCAGCAGCGCCACTGTACCATAGAGCTGGGCGAATACGCCGCCCCGGTCGATGTCGCCTACCAGCAGCACCGGCGCGTCCACTAGCTTGGCAAGCCCCATGTTCACAATGTCATCCTGCTTGAGATTGATCTCCGCGGGGCTGCCCGCCCCCTCGATAACGATCACGTCGTACTCTGCGGCCAGACTGTTGTAGGCCTCCAGCACGGCGGGGATGTAGTCCCGCTTGCGGCGGAAATACTCCATGGCCTGCATATTGCCCCGCACTTGGCCGTTTACGATGACCTGACTGCCCACGTCGGTGGTGGGCTTGAGCAGGATGGGATTCATGCGGGTATCCGGCTCGATCCCGGCGGCCTCTGCCTGCACCACCTGCGCCCGGCCCATCTCACCGCCGTCCCTGGTGATGAAGGAGTTTAGCGCCATATTCTGGCTCTTGAACGGTGCCACGCGGTAGCCGTCCTGCTTCAGAACGCGGCAGAGTCCCGCCGCCAGCAGGCTCTTTCCGGCGTTGGACATGGTTCCCTGTATCATAATATTCATAGCCATAGCGATTTCTCCTTGCAGAATTGCCGGATGGCCGTTATCAACGCTTCGTTTTCCTCATGGGGCCGCACGGCGATGCGATACCACCCGTCGTCCAGCCCGCTGTAATTCTCGCAGCCCCGGATGGCGATGCCCTGCCGCAGAAGCCTCTCCCGCAAGCCCCGCGGCCCGCGGAACAGCAGGTAGTTGGCTTGGGACGGACACACCCAGAAGCCCAGCGCTGTCAGGTTATCCGTGAGCCAGCGCCGCTCCGTATGGACGAGGGATCGTGTTCTTTGCAGGAAATCCTGCTCCGTCAGCGCCGCCACACCGGCGCTCTGCGCCAGCGAGGATACGTTCCACGGCTGGGATGCACTCGCCATGCGGTGCAGCAGCGCGCTGTCGGCGCACAGGCAGTACCCCAGCCGGATGCCCGCCATGCCGTAGCTCTTGGTAAAGGCCTTCAGGATCAGCAGCTCCGGGTGCGCCGCCAAAAGGGATTTGGCGCTGACACCGTCCTCCGTAAGGTCGAGGAAGCACTCATCCAGAAACACCCGCGCACCCCACGCCGCACAGCCTTGCAGGATCCACTCCAGCAGCGGCAGCGGCAGCAGCCGTCCGGTGGGGTTGTTGGGAGTGCAGAGGAATACCGCCTCCGGCTTTTTCTCTTCCAAAAAGGGCAGAAAGCCCTCATCCACATCGAAATTCTCCGCCTGATGCAGAAAATACGGCGTCACGCGGCAGCCCACCTGCGCCAGACCCAGCCCGTACTCGGCAAAGGTAGGCGCAGGCTCCACAGCTGTCCGGGGCCGCAGGGCGGCGCAGTAAGCGTAGATCAGGTCCGCCGCGCCGTTCCCGCAGAGGACATACGACGCCGGCACCTGCTCATGGGTTGCGATGGCCTGCACCAGCCGGCGGCAGTAGGGGTCGGAGTAGCGGTGCAGCTGGGGCAGAGCCCGGCACACCGCCTCCAAAACGCCGGGGGGCGTGCCAAGCGGGTTGGTGTTGGCGGAAAAATCCAGTGTGATACCGCCGCCGTACACGTCACCGCCATGTTGATTTTCCATTTGATACAGCATCTACGTCTCCTTTACAGCGCAAAGGGCAGCTTGACCCCGCAGCTCAAAAGCAGGGTGAGGATGGCTGTGACGGTCATCAGGCGACACACACGGGGGATGTCCTCGTGGGTGATCTCCCGCGCTGCGTCGCCGATATACTCCTTTTTGTGCAGCACGCCGTGGTACCATGCATCCCCCGCCAGACGCACGCCCAGCAGCCCCGCGCAGACGGATTCCGTCTGGGCTGAGTTGGGACTGGCGTGCTTCCGGCGGTCGCGGCGGAAGATCCGCCAGCCTGCCGCCGTATCCAGCCCCATCAGGCCGCCCGCCGCCAGCATCAGAAGTGCTGACAGCCGCGCCGGGATGTAATTCACCACATCGTCGGCCTTGGCGGGTACCAGACCAATGTTCTTATAGGGCGGCTCCACATACCCCAGCATGGAGTCCATGGTGTTCACCGCCTTGTAGAAAAAGCCCAGCGGCGCGCCGCCGATGGCCAAAAACAGCAGCGGCGCCACCACGCCGTCGGAGGTGTTCTCCGCCACCGTCTCCACGGCGGCGCGGGTCACGGCGGCGTCGTCCAGCCGGTCGGTGTCTCGCCCCACGATCATGGAAACAGCATGGCGGGAGGCGGCCAGATCGCCGCTCTCCAGCGCGTCATAGACCTTCATGGTCTCGTCCCGCAGGGACTTGACCGCCAAGATCTGCCAGCACATCACACTCTCCAGCGCCAGACGCAGCCACGGGCTGAGCAGACCGCTCAGCCACAGCAGCAGAGCCGGGACGGCGGTGGATACGATGACCACCGCGCCCCACAGGATGGCACCCGCCGCCCGCTCGCCGGCGGGCGTTTTGGGGCATACACACCGCAGCACCCGCTCCAACACGCTGATACATTTTCCAATCAGAACTACCGGATGGGGAAAACTGTGGGGGTCGCCCACCAGAAGGTCTATGCAAAAGCCGATAACAAGTGCCGCAAGCGACCACATCATGCCGTTTCTCCTCCGCCCTGCATCGTAAAAATATAAATGGGATTCTGCCCGCTCATCAGGTGATAGCCTCCGGCCCTTCTGTCCCGCGCCGCCTGCAGCGACACCACCTCCGTCTCCGTAAAGGGAAACGCCGTCAGGCAGTCCGTCAGCTCAGCCACGGACTCCAGCGAAACGGCCGTGGCCACGATGCGGACACGGGGGTTTCTTGCCAGCAGCAGCGCCACGATCTCCCGCATATTCCCGGCGCTGCCGCCGATGAACGCGTGGGTAGGCGCGGGCAAACCGGCGCAGGCCTCCGGCGCACTGCCGCAGACCACCTGTAGGTTCTCCAACGAAAACCGTTCCCGGTTCTGCCCCAGCAGCGCCGCGGCGTCCTCCCGCCGTTCCACGGCGCAGACCAGCCCCTGCTTTGCCTGCAAGGCCATCTCCACCGACACCGAGCCGGTACCGGCGCCGATGTCCCAGCAGACGCTCCGCTCCGTCAGGCGCAGCTTGGACAGGCACACCGCCCGCACCTCGCTTTTCGTCATAGGCACCACCGGCATTCCCTCCGCGCTGCGGAGGAAGGCGTCATCCGGCAGACCCGGCGTGACCACCGCGTCGGGGTGGGGATTTTCGATGAGCGCCACGCTCAGGGGTGCATAGGCACCTTCTGCCAGCTCTGCTGCCGTGCCGCACACAATGCGCTCATCCGGGTAGCCCAGCCGCTGTCCCACAGACACGGTGACGCCGCCCAGACCGCCTGCTGTCAGTGTGCGGCACAGGTCGTTGATGCCGCGCTCACCGCCCACCAGCGCGAAGAGCCGGCCGTTTGCCCTCACCTCCGGCAGGATGTTGTGCTGCCGTCCGTGGAGGCTCACCACCCGCACATCCTCGTAGGAGGTTTGCAGCCGGGCGCACAGATAGGACAGCGAGCTCAAACCCGGCAGCACCGCTGTGTCGCAGCCCTCCAGCAGAGGAAGCAGCTTTTTGGTGCCGCTGAAAAAGCCGGTGTCGCCGGACATGACCACCGCAAAGCGGCGGTATTCCCGGTGGGCGCGGATAAAGTCCGCGATATCCTGCGGCGCAATGGCGTCATAGGTAGGCTGTCCCGGCCGCGCCACAGCATCCAACATCCGTTTTGCGCCAATGAGACAGTTCGCCGTCTCGATGGCTTCGCTGACCTCATGGGTCATAGCCTCCCGGCTGCCGGGGCCGATGCCGACGATCCGCACCTGCGGCCGGACGGTGCAGCCGAACCGCTCACACAGCACGTCCAGCACCGCCGCAAAGGGCAGACCCTCCCGCTGGGGCGGGCGGCCGATGACCACCAGCCCCGCGCCCGCCTTTCGGGCGGCGGATACCTTGGCGGGAAAGCCCCCGGCTTCGCCGCCGTCCTTGGTCACCATCCACGCGGCGTTGGCAAACCGCAGTGTGGCCAGATCCATCTCCTCGGAGAAAGGCCCCTGCATGGCGATGATATGAGAGGCTTTTAACCCCGCTGTGCGGCAGGCCTCCAGTGAGGCATCCATGGGCAGCACACGGGCGTATACCCGCTGGGTAAAATCGAGGATACCGCTATACGCCGCCAATTCCTTACTGCCGGTGGTCAGGAGGATGCTGCCCTCGGTATTCGCCAGAAACGCGGCGGCCTCGGCGGCGTTTTCCACGCACACGAGCGCCTCCTTCGGGTCACAGGACTGCCGCAGCAGGCGCAGATATTCTGTTTCCGTCTCCCGGCAGGCCGTGCAGATGCTCTCGGTGATGGAGGCGGCGTAGGGGTGGGTGGCATCGATCACCAGATCGAACCGGGTCGCTTGCAGCATCCGGATGATGTCCGCCACCGGGATGCGCCCCGCCAGAACCGTGACGTTTTTCGCCTCTGGCAGCAGCGTCTCACCGTACTCCGTTGCCACGCATACCGTGGCCTGTACCGGCTGTCCGGCGAGAAATTCCGCCAGCTCTCGACCCTCCGTGGTGCCGGCAAACACGCAGATATTACACATTTCGGTATCCTCTGGGGGTGATGAGCTGTCCCGCCACCGTCTTTGCCGCACTGTTGCCGATAAACACGGTGCAGAACATATCCACCTCCGCCTCCCGCAGCTCTGCCAGCGTCAGGATGCGGCGGCTCTGCCCGTCGCGGCCGATGTTGCGGACGATGCCGCAGAGTCTGTCCTCCGGCAGACGGCGCAGCAAAATATTGCAGGCGCGCTTTACATGATCCGGTCTGCCGTGGCTGGCCGGGTTATACAGGACGATGGTCAGATCCGCCGCCGCCGCGCAGTCCAAGCGCTTTTCGATGGTCTCCCACGGTGTCAGACGGTCGCTGAGGCTGATGACCGCGAAATCATGGGTCAGCGGCGCACCCAGCACTGCCCCGCCGCTGCACGCCGCCGTCAATCCCGGCACCACCTGAATCTCAGGCTCCTGCGCCTCGCCCCTCAGCTCATAGACCAGCGCCGCCATGCCGTAGATGCCGCTGTCACCGGAGCAAACCATGGCGGCGGTCTTGCCGCTGCGCGCCAGCTCCAGCACCAGCTGGCAGCGCTCTGTCTCCCGTGTCATGGGCGTGGAGTGAAGTTCCTTGCCGGGATAGCGATCCCGCACCAGATCCACATAGACGGGGTACCCCACAATGGCGTCGCACGCCTGCAGGGCCTCGTCTGCCCGGATGGTTATATCCTCATAGCCGCCAGGGCCGATGCCCACAACAATTACCTTACCCAAAGCGCACCTCCCAATGCTCCGCCGCGACGGCGACGGTCACTCCGTCCCGCGCTGTTTTTTGTACGATCAGCTTTTCGGCATCCAGCAGCGCCGCCCGTTCACAGACATTGTCTACGCCGGTAACGGAACGGACGAAGTCGGAGGGAGTGAAGTCACCCGCCACATCCCGCAGCTGCTGCGCCGTGTAAAAATGCACCGGCCAGTTGTTTTTCTCACAGGCGGTCAGCAGACCCGGCTCGTCCTGCTTCAGGTCGATGGAACAGACGCCGCAAATGGCCGCCGTGTCCAGGCCATTTTCCGCGAACACTGTCTGCACCGCACGCACCACCGCTTCGGCAGAGATACCCCGCCGGCAGCCTACGCCTACCCGCAACACGCGGGGGATCAGCCGCAGGGTGCGGGCAAAGGGTGTTCTGACGTGCCAGCCGATGAAAATGCCCAGAGGGCCGGTCTCCCCGGCAAACGTACCCTCCGGCAGGGGGACAGGCAGGTAAAACTGGCTACAAAGAGGCACGTCCCCCTCCAGTATCGCCGCCGATACCGCCTTGGCAAGCCCCATGTCGGAGATGGCACAGCCGTGCCGGGCGGCCCATGCGTCCACGGCGAATTTTCCCCGGACGTCGGTGGCGGTGGTGACCACCGCCGTGGCGTCCAGCTTCTCCGCCAGCTTTTCCGCCAGCGCGTTGGCGCCGCCGATGTGGCCGGAGAGCAGGGGGATCACAAACTGCCCCGCCTCGTCGATGCACACCACCGCCGGGTCGGTTTTTTTGCTTTTGACATAGGGGGCGATCTCCCGCACGGCGATGCCGCAGGCCCCCACAAAGATCAGTGCGTCCATGGAGGAAAAGCACACACCATATATCGCCCTGTCCAGCGGCAGAAAGCCCGGCTCTTCAAAACGCGGCATGGTATAGCACATCCATACCTCCTCCGGCAGCGCCTCCAGTACCCGCCGCGCCGTGGCACAGCCGCCCCGGCTGTAGGCAAACAGGGCGGCTCTCATTGGGCCCCCTTGCGGAACTCCGTTGTAAAATCGGGGTGGTACAGCAGCGACCGGAGATAGTTGTCGCCCAGGCAGTTGCCCACCACGATCAACGATGTCTTGGTCAGACCGTTGCCCGTCACTGTCTCGTGGAGCGTCCCCACAGTGCAGCGGAAGATCTTCTCCTCAGGCCAAGTGGCCTTATACACCACTGCTACCGGCGTCTCGGCGGCATAGCCGCCCGCCAGCAGCTCGACTTGCAGCAGTTCCGTCAGCGAGGTGCTGAGAAACAGCACCATGGTGGCCTGATGGGCCGCCAGCGAGCGGATGGACTCCCGCTCCGGCACCGGCGTGCGGCCGGGGGCGCGGGTGATGATGACGGTCTGGCTCACATCGGGCAGGGTGTACTCCGCCCGCAGAGCGGCCGCCGCGCCACAGAAGGCGCTGACGCCGGGGCAGACATCGTAGGTGATACCGCGTTTTTCCAGCTCGTCAAACTGCTCCCGTACTGCGCCGTAGATGCTGGAATCCCCTGTGTGCAGGCGCACGGTGGTCTTGCCGGCGGCCTCCGCCTTCTCGATGAGGGCGATGACCTCTTCCAGCGTCAGCTTGGCGCTGTCGTGAATCTCACAGCCGGGCTTGGTATAGTCCAGCAGCGCCGGATTCACCAGTGAGCCGGCGTAGATCACCACATCGGCCTCGCCCAGCAGCTTGGCGCCCCGGACGGTAATGAGGTCGGCAGCGCCGCTGCCCGCTCCCACAAAATGTACCATTGTCAGTCCTCCTTTATCCGGCGCAGCAGTGCCGCTGCGTCCTTTGTCTCACAGAGATAGCCATATTCCTTGGAAAAGAGGATGGCTCCTGTCTCTATATCACTGCATTTATAATGCATCATGTCGTCGATGCGCCCGGCCAGCCGGTGCAGCACCGCGTCATAAAGTCCCTGCTCCTTCAACAGCCGCAGGGCGTCGTCACAGGTGGCGCAGCAGAGCATCTCCGCCGCCGCACCGCCGTGCAGCCCCTCTGCGGCAGCACAGGCCGTCAGGATGTCCATGCGACAGTCGCCGTAGCGGGAGTGGGTGTTCCACATACCGCCCGCCAGCTTTACCAGCTTGCCGATATGACCGATGAGCAGCGCCCCTCGGAAGCCCAGCTCCCGGCACATCTCCATCGTGTCGCCGATGAAGTTGGAGGTCATCACCGCCGTGGCGGGGTCGATGCCCATGACACCCTTGATATAGTCTGCGCCGTAGTTGCCGGGGGCCAGCAGTACATAATCCGCGCCGCCCTCCCGCCGCTGCCGCAGCTCTACATGGATGGTGTCCACCAGCGCCTGCTCGCTCATAGGCTCTACGATCCCCGTGGTGCCTAAGATGGATATGCCGCCCTCAATGCCTAATCGGGGATTGAAGGTCTTTTTCGCCAGCGTCTCGCCATCGGGAGCGGAGATCACCACATACAGGCCGCCGATGTATCCGAACAGGCCACAGACCTCCTCCACATTCTCCTGAATCATCCGGCGGGGTACGGAGTTGATGGCCGCCGCACCCACCGGCTGGTCAAGACCTGGCATGGTTACCCGACCTACACCCTGTCCGCCGTCAATGACAATGCCAACAGTCTCTGTTTTCCGCACCTCGGCATAGATCAGGGTGTCACGGGTGATATCCGGGTCATCACCGCTGTCCTTCCGGATGGCACAGCGCACACAGTTTGGGGACAGATGGATGTCCTCCACCGCCAGCGTCAGTTCCATGCCCTTGGGTGTCAGCAGGCGGATGGACTCCTTTTTACTGCCGCTCAGCAGCATCCATGCGGCGGCCTTGGCTGCCGCCGCGGCACAGGAACCGGTGGTGTAGCCCAGACGGAGTTTTTTTCCGTCCCGTATGATAAATTCCTTCATAACCTACCGCCTGATCTGGTAGAGCATGGCGTTGCAGATGGCCGCCGCCACGTTGCTGCCGCCCTTGCGGCCCCGAGCCACGATGTAGGGCGCGGCAGCGGCCTTGATGATGCGCTCCTTGCTCTCCACCACGTTCACAAAGCCCACCGGCACGCCGATGATGAGGGCCGGGTGAAGCTTGCCTGCCTCCATCAGCGCCTCTAAGGAGAAAAGCGCCGTGGGAGCGTTGCCGATAGCAAAGATGCAGGGCTTGGGCAGGGCTGCCGCCCGCTCCATGGATACAAAGGCACGGGTCACACCGCGCTCCTTAGCCTCCGCCGCCACGTCCGCGTCCGACATGAAGCAGTGTACCTCTCCTCCCAGCGAAGCGAGGATCGTCTTATTGATCCCGGCCTTGGCCATCTGGGTATCGGTGACGATGTCACAGCCCGCCCGCAGGGCGGCAATGGCCTTTTGCACCGCGTGGTCGGAAAAGGCCAGATTGTCCACATAGTCAAAATCCGCCGTGGTGTGGATGACCCGTTTGATGACCAGCTCATTCTCCGGATCCAGCCGCCGGTCACCCAGCAGCTCGGTGATGATGGCGAAGCTGCGCTTCTCGATATCCATAGGCTTCATCTGTTCCGTCATAGCGTCTCCTTTCTGCAAGCCGCCAAAAAGCGCTGTGCCATGACGGGCTTGGCGTAAAAATGGAAGTGAGGGAAACCAGCGTACAGCGTATCCGTGGCATACGCACAGCGCCACTGCTTGCCGGAGGGCTTTTCCGCCAGAAAAGCGCTGCCCGGCAGGGGCGTGTCCCAGTGGTGAAATTCATGCATCGGCACCTGCTCCCCGGCGCGGCACAGGAGACTGCCCTCTCGGGCCGTGGCGGTGATATAGCCGAACCGGGTCAGCTTCCCCGTGTCAAAGCAGTCCCCGGGCAGCGCACCCACCATGGCGTGGCCTGCGATGGACTCTGTCAGGTACATAAAGCCTCCGCACTCGGCGATACAGGGCATCCCCGCGTGTACAGCCTCCCGAAGCTGCCCGCGCAGGGTACGGTTTTCCGCCAACTGCGCCGTGTACAGCTCCGGGTAACCGCCGCCCAAGTACAGACCCTGTACGCCATCGGGAAGCCGTTCGTCCGCCAGCGGGCTGAAGGGTATCAGCTCCGCACCCAGCTGCCGCAGCAGGTCGAGACTGTCCTCGTAGTAAAAGCAGAACGCCCGATCCCTGGCCACGCCGATACGCACCGGCGTTCCCGGCTCCGGCAGGGCCGGCGGGATAAAGCGCAGGGGCGGCGCGGCGTCAGCCAGCTCCAGCAGTGTTGGAATGTCCAGCGTTTTTTCCGCCTCGGCCGCCAGCTTGCGCAGCTTCTCTTGCAGATCGGCCACCTCGTCCGCTGTGATGAGCCCCAAGTGGCGGCTCTCCAGAGCGCACTCCGGCAGACGGGGCAGATAGCCGCAGGCGCGGACGCCCAAACGGTTTTCCAGCTCCCGTGCCAGTGGGCCATAGCTCATGGCGCTGCACCCGTTGAGGATGACACCACGGATGCCGCTGTCCGGCGCGAAGTGGAGAAAGCCCTCCACCGCCGCCAGGACGGAAAGGGCCGCCCCTCGGGCATTGACCACCAGCACCACGGGGCTTTGGGTCTCCCGCGCCACCTCGTAGGTACTGGCCCGGGTGGAGGTGAGGCCCAGCCCGTCATAATAGCCCATGACCCCCTCTATCACCGTGACATCGCAGCCCCGGGCGTTGCGGGCCAGAAGATAGCGCAGGGTATCGGGATCAAAGAAGAAGGCATCCAAATTGGAGCTCTTCGCGCCAATGATCCGGCTGTGAAACATGGGGTCGATATAATCAGGGCCGCATTTCGCCGCGCCTACCCGCAGGCCCCGCGATACCAGCGCCTGCAAGACGGCACAGGTGACGGTGGTCTTGCCGCAGCCGCTGTTGGTGCCGGCCAGCACCAGCCGGGGGACTTTTTGCTCCATAGCGCCCTCTCAATCCGCCACGATGGTGGCAAAATAGCTGATTTGCTCCGGCAGCTGCCGCAGGTCGGTGTAGACCTGCTCTGTCTCCAGTCCGCAGTCCGCCACCATCCCGGCATTTGCCAGCAGACCGTGGCGCTCCAGCGCCGCTGCCGCTTTGTAGATGGCCTTGCCGGATTTCATCACGACCTTTGTTCCCGGCAGCGGCAGCGCGTTGCCCAGATCCGTGCTGCCCGGCAGAATGTGGAGCGGCTCCTCCATGCGGGTCAAACTCCGTCCCAGCCGCGCCGCCACGGCGCAGAAGCTGGTGACGCCGGGACACATCACCGTCTCAAACCCATCAGCGCGGATGCGCTCCAGAATATAGTAGGCAGTGGCGTACACGGATACGTCGCCCAGATTGACCATGGCCACGTCCCGTCCTGCCGACAGCTCCGCTTCGATAGCGGCTGCCGCCATGCGGTAGCTGTCCTCCCGCACTGCCTCACTTCGCTCCATGGTAAAGTCCAGCGGCAAGATGGTCTTGCCCTGCGTATCCACCGCCCCGGCGGCGATATTCAGCGCCAGCATCCGCCCGGACTTCATCCGGGGGGCTGCCACCACAGGACAGTCCGCCAAGACCCGGCACGCCTGCCGGGTCAGCAGCTCCGGGTCGCCGGGGCCTACGCTGACGGCGTAAAAAACACCCTGTTTTTCCATGTCGCTACTCCTTACGGCACAAATTCCAGACTGTCGAAGCAGGGGTCGTACTTCCCGTGCTCCATCCGGTACAGCTTTGCAATATATGCGCGGGTGAAGATCTCCTCCGGGGTGCCGATGCGGTCGATGCGGTCGCCCGCCACACACACCACCGTGTCCGAAATGCGCTCCGCCAGCTCCAACTCATGGAGGGACAGCAGCACCGCCAGATCGTTCTCCCGCACCATGCGCTTGAGCACCGTCAACAACTCCAGCTTATAGCGGATGTCCAAAAAGCTGGTAGGCTCGTCCAATACGATGATCTCCGGCTCCTGACACAGCGCCCGGGCCAGCAGAATGCGCTGGCGCTGTCCGTCGCTGATGGCGGAGAAGGGGCGGTCGGCAAACTCCATGCCGCCTACCTGCGCCAGAGAGCGCTCCACGATAGCCTGATCCTCCGGCTGCAGGATGCCCAGCCGCCCCGTATAGGGATAGCGGCCGCTGCTCACCACGTCCCTGCAGGTCATCAGCTCCGGCTCCATGCGGGCCGTCATCAAAATGGCCATGCGCCGGGCGATCTCATTGCGGCTGCGCGCCTCCATGGCTTTTCCATCCAGAAACACCGTGCCGGACACCTTGGAGAGCTGGCCGATGATGGTTTTCAATATGGTGGATTTTCCAGAGCCGTTGGGGCCTATCAGCGTGACGATCCTGCCCCGCTGCACATGAAGGGCGACATCCTCGATCAGCGGCTTGCCGTGGTAGCCCACGGACAGGTCTTTTGTTTCCAGATATGCCATACTCACGCCGCCTTTCTGTGGATCATCATGTAGATGACGATAGGTGCGCCGAATACCGCCGTGACGGAGCTGATGCTCACCTCTGTGGGGGCAAAGGCGGTGCGGGCGATGAGGTCGCAAAACAGGCAGAACACGCCGCCGCCCAGGAAGCAGGCTGGGATCATGACGAGCGGCTCCGCCGATTTGAACAGGGATTTCATCAGGTGCGGCACTGCGATGCCGACAAAGGAGATGGGGCCAGCAAAGGCCGTGACGCAGGCGGACAGCACGCTGGACAGCAGGATAAGCGCCGTACGGAAGGCCCGCAGGGGGACGCCCATGTTCTGGGCGTAGACCTCGCCCAGCTGGTACGCTCGGATGGGCTTGGACAGGAAAAAGGTCAGCAGCAGTGTGACGCCGCATACACCGGCCATGGTCTTTACATTCTCCCAGCTCATGCCGGAGAAGGATCCGAGAGACCAGTTGTGCAGGTTCACGATGCTAGAATCGTCGGCGAAGGTCACGAGAAAATCCGTCAGCGCCGAGCAGATGTAGCCGATCATCACGCCGCAGACCACCAACAGGCTCATGCGCTTGACCCGCTGAGAAATCAGCAGCACGAAGCCCATGGACACCATGGCGCCCACGAACGCCGCCGCGATGAGGATGGCGGAGGAGGTGGTCTTGCCCCGGCTCAGCAGCGCCAGCATGGCCACGCACACCGTCATCTTCGCTCCGGAGGAGATACCCAGCACAAAGGGGCCGGCGATGGGGTTGTGGAAAAAGGTTTGCAGCAGATAGCCGGACAGGGACAGCGCCCCGCCCAGGATCAGCGCCGACAGAAGCCGGGGCAGACGGATCTTCATGATGATCTGGCTCTGCGTAAAGCCCACATCGCCGCCCAGCAGGATCCGCCATATCTCAGACGCGGAAAGAGAAACGCTTCCCGCGAAGATGTTCCAAATCAGAAATGTGAATAAAAGCAGGAGGAGCAGCCAAAAGCCTCCCCAGATGCGAAGTGTTCGGGTCCTCTTCATGCCGCTCCTCCTTATAATGCAATGATGTAAAAAATGCTCACTTCATCCGTGTCAGGAAGTGAAACGCCGTATCCGGCGCGTCGTTCAACGCATGGTTGACGTCCAGAATGAGGTCGCTCAGCTCCAGCGACTCCTGATAGAAGTTTTTGGTCAGGCACCACACGTTACCGCTCTTGACGGCCTTGAAGTCGGCCATCAGTGGATCCAGTGCCACCAATTCGTCCAGCGTGTGTAGCTCGCCGTCGATGATGCTGTTGTAGATCAGCACATCGGCGTCCACTGCACCATGGTAGAAGGATTCCATCTGAATATTGATGGTGGACTGGGCGTTGTCCTCCGCCGATTCATCGAAGGAGACATAGTCTCCGCCTGCGATGGTGACACACTTCGCTACATAGTCCGTGGACTTGCGGACGTTTACAGCGCCGCTGCTGGTGATGTAGAAAAACGCCACAGTCTTGCCGGTGGGCTGCTGCTCCAGTACGTCCGCCACGCTGTCCATCTTCTCATTAAACAGCGCCTCGGCCTCGTCCTCCTTATCCAGCAGCGCCGCGTACAGCTTGATCCACTCCATCCGACCCAAGGGCTGGGTCTCGTAGCTGGATGTCTCCACCAGCACAGGGATACCCAGCCGCTCCAGCTGCTCCAGCACCGCCGGGGAGTGGTAGATCATGGTGTTTTCCACCGCCAGATCGCAGCCCTGCGACAGGATCAGCTCATAATCGGGTTCGGAATATTTGCCGGCGTAGGTCATTGCCCCGCTGTCCATGGCGTCCTTGGCGCGCTGGATATACCAGTCCGACTGCTTTTTACCGCTGAGGGTGATGCAGTCGATGGCGTTCAGCTTGTCGAAGTAGTCCATGGCAGCGGCGGCTACCAGATAAATCTGGTCCAGCGGCTGCTGCAAAACGGTGACACCGGTAGGTACCCCGTCAGGCACAGCTGCACCCTCCGCCACCAGCAGGTATACCCGGTCGTTGTTGATGGTGATGCGCTTGTAGCTGTCCCCGGCGTACTCCACGGAGAACTGCTCCGCGTAGCGCAGGGGCATGGTACGGTCGAAGACCAGCTCGTCCCACGACACGGCGGCGGTTTGTCCGTCTGTTTTGCCGGGGGCGTCAGCCGCGCCGCAGGCGCAGAGGGACAAGACCATCAGCGCCGCCAGCAACCCGGCGAGAAAACGCCTCACTGGGCAGCCTCCACCGCCGTGGCGGACTTAAAGGTCAGGGTGTACTCGATCTCGTGGGGGGTGCTCATGGCGGTGGTGTCGCCGATGACCGTCAGCGGGGTATCCAGCGCCCGCACGGGAATCTCGAAGGTGGAACCGCCCTCGGTGGTGAGGACATCATAGCGCTGGCCGTCCACCAGCATATAGTCATACTTCTCACTGCTCCACACGATAGTGGCGGTGGCAGCGCCGTTCTCCACCTTCAGGGTGCAGGGAGTCAGCACATGGGACTTACCGGAGCCGCCCTCAAAGCCTACCTCAATGGTGTAGGTGCCGTCCGCCAATGCGATGGCGGCAGCGTCATCGCCGTTCTCCTCCTTCAGAACAGGGTTGGAGACGGACACCTTGTGGTCATACCATACGCCCTTCTTGCCGATGAGGGCCACGTCGAACTCCTCGTCCAGCGCGGGAACGGGGATATCAAAGCCATTGACTGTCTCGGTCAGGCCATCGGGATAGGTGACGGTGTCCTTGGTGGGCTGGAGCAGCACGGCGCCGTCCTTCTGGGCGTCCTCCTTCAGACCAGGGAACAGATTGACGATGCTGGTGGAGGCCAGGCTGACGTGGATGGTCATCTGGCCATCCTTCACGGTCAGCACGCCCTTGCCGTCACAGGTCTCGTTGGTGTGGAACATACTGCTGTCGGTGTTGAAGTCGGCGGTGTATACGCCATCCGCCAGAGCGGGCTGGTCAGTCTCATCGTTGCCGGGGGCATCGGTTTGCTGCTGTCCGCAGCCTACCAGCAGCGCCGCCATCATCACAGCGGCCAGCAGAAACGAAAGAATTTTCTTCATGGTCAAGGTCCTCCTTACTTTGAAAAAGGCTCCGGGGCGATAGTATACCGCCCCGGAGCCCGTTCAGTCCTTGTTACGCGATAGCGTCGATGGCAGCCTTGGCGTGTGCCACGTAGAGAGCCTGCACGTCCGCGATACGGCCCAGACCGGAGATCTGGCAGTTCACGGTGAAACCGGCGGCCTCAAACATGGTCTTCCAGGAATCCTCGTCCGCACCGGCCATGTCGTTGTTGGCATGGTCGCCCGCCACGACCATCAGGGGACGCAGCACCACTGTGGTGTAACCGGCTTCCTTGACGGCCGCGATCACGGCCTCGCAGGAGGTATCCTCGGGCTCGCCCTCCACGGTGCCGATGAACACGTTCTCATAGCCCAGCTTGTCCATCTGGGCGGCCATCTGGCTGTAAGTGACCTTCGCCACATGAGCCGTACCGTGACCCATCAGCACGTAAGCCACACCGGCCTCCTTGGCGGCGGCGGTGGACTCGTAGCCGCTCTCGCTCAGAGCAGCGGCGACAACGGCCTTGGCAACGGCTTCCTTGTCGGCGTTGATGACGGTGGCGTCGCTGCCCACCTCACCCAGCATGGGCTCGGCGATCTCAACGGACTCGAACTTGTCGCGGACCTTGTCGATGGCGGCGCACATCTCGTCGTACTCAGCGCCGTGCATCAGATGGGTGGGCTGCACCACCAGCTGCTTCACGCCGTTGGCGACAGCGCGCTCCAGAGCCTGCTCCATGTTGTCGATCTTCTCGCCGTCACGGGCCTGGATGTGGTTGATGATGATCTGAGCGGTGAAGGCGCGGCGCACGGACCAATCGGGGTTGGCCTCCTGCAGGGCATCCTCAATGCTCTTGATGTCGGCTACGCGGCTGTCGTTGAAGGAGGTACCGAAGGATACCACCAGCAGCTCCTTCTCGCCGATCTCGTCCTGGTTGCGGGGATCGTCCTTGGAGGCGTCACCGGTGTCCAGACCGAAATAGTCGGGGCTGGCCTCCTCACCCTCCACCAGCGCCTTCTGGGCGTCGGTCAGCGCGTCCCAAGCGGCCTTGGCGGCCTCGCACTGGGCGTCGGTCTCCTCGGTGCGCTCCTGCACGTAGATGGCGTCGATCAGGGCGGCGACCTTGTCGGCGGCGGCCTTGTCGGTCGCCTCGGTGTTTACGTCGTTGTCGTTGTTGTCGGCAGCATTGTTCTTGTTGCCGCAGGCGGTCAGCATGCTCATGAGCATCACTGCCGCCATGAGAAATGCAAGTGCTTTCTTCATGGGGAACTACCTCGTTTCAAAAAATGTTCTGAAAGAATATAAAAGAGGCTGCGGTTTTCCGCAGCCGACCTCTGTGCTTCTTACTGCTGGCAGATCCTCGCGCAGACGCGCTTGGGTCATAAGTTCGTAGGAACACCAACCTGTTGGCAGCGGGTTTGAGATTCCACACAGAGGCAGGTCTCCTGACTTCGTTCATCGCGGTGTTGCCCTTCCCGGTTTCCCAGTGGTTTGCAAGACCGCTCCCGTACACAGTGACTGCATCGCTCCGGATTCACACCGGATTCCCTTTTCATCTGCTTTTGAGCAGACACCTCTGTGCTACAACTTTATATTTTTCCAGACAGTGGGATTATATCACATTTTGTCGAATTGTCAATCCATTCTGATGGCGGGCTACCTAAAATCTGATGTGAGTGTAGCGCGACACGATTTTTGAGAAATTCGGACAGGATAATTGAGAAAAAATAGCGCCGTTCTAAGAAGAAAATCTTAGGCTCGTCCCACAGCAAACGCGGCCCCCTTCAAGGTGGTCTGCGTGTACTGCGGGACGAGCCTTTGTGGTTGCCCGGGAAAGATGTAAACTGCCTTTACCTCGGGGTTTTTGCTTCACCGCTTATCTCATTCGTTGGTAGCTTCTTCCTGAGTAGCCAAATACTCAGCAACAGGAATGATATAGGCTTCGGGAAGCTCCTCGATCTCGCGCTTGCCGTTCTTGACGAGAACGGCATAGACGGCGATCATATAGGTCTTAACCTTCATTTCTGCTTACCTCCTTTTTCAAGCGTTTCAACACGGACTTTCAGCTCCGCGTTGGACTGTTCCAGCGCAGCCAGCTCTTCAAAGAGTCCAGCGATCGCCTCGTAGAGGTCGACATTCCGTTCTTCCATCTCCTCTGCCCGGTCACGGGCGATCTTGGAGATAGGTTTTTTCGGAGTCAAATACTTCATAGCTTTATTCATACGCACCTCCGAAACCCGAGATGGAGACTTCACCCTCGAAGCCCTCATTCTTTGTGATGGTGAAACGGATATTCACGCCCCACTTGCTCGCGGTCTTGGTCTTGTTGGTGAAGTTGTAGGCACGGTTGATCTGCACCATCGCCGTGATGTCCTCCCATGTGGGAACGGCGTCAAAACCGTTGTTGCACGCCTCCACCTTGGCGACCGCGCCCTCGATCTTCCACGTCGGCGTCACGAGCACCTTAGTCGCCGCTGCATCGGTCTCCTCCGGCGCGACCAGCTCGAACTTAATGACGGTCTCTTTCTTGCTGAAGGAGAATACACGGACGCTGGTGGCGAAGTTGCCGTCGACCGCCTCGATGCGGAGCTGGTGTTGTCCATTGGTAAGCGAGAGCCACTTCTCTCGGGTCAGCTCGATCGTTTCCTGCTGTCCCAGCGTTGCTTGATAGCTGCGGATCTGCACGTCATCCACGAACTCGGTGACGACCACATTGTCGCCCTCAACGTCGCTCACGGTGTAATTCTCTGCGAAACTCCCGTTCTTCAGACCGAGGGCCTTGTCCTGCCCGGAGATCGTCGGTGCGGAGTTTGTGCGTTTGAAGGTGACGCGACGGTAGGCCGTACCGCCCTTGCCGTCCGTGACGGTGATCTTGAGGGTGTTGACCGAATTAAGCCCCAGCGCATAGAGCTTCTCGGAGGTGATCGTCACGGTCAGCTCCTCGCCCTTGGGCGCATTGTTGATCGTGCGAATCGTCTCGTCGTTGAGTTCCTCCACGACGGTCAGTGTGTCGCCGTCCGCATCGTCAATGGTGTAGGCATAGGTGAAGCCGAGGTTCTTATCTCCGAGATTGCCGTCGCTGCCGGAAATGGTCGGTGCGGAGTTTGTGCGGGTGAACGTCCACGTCCGGGTCGCTGTGCCGCCCTGTCCATCGCTGACGACGACCTTGACGGTGTGTTTACCGAGACTCAGGGAGTCGACATCGACAGAGATGGTGTTTACCAAATTTCGCGTCGGGGCAAACGACTTCGTCGTTTGCCCATCGAGCGACTCCGTCGCCGTCAAGACGTCGCCGGAGTCGGCGTCATCGACCGTGTAGGTGATCGTGAAATTGCTGTTCTTATCTCCGAGGTCTCTGTCACTGTCAGAGATCAGAGGGTCAGTGTTCAGGATTTCAAGGACGGGGCGGAAACCGAGGCTCGGGCTGGAGTACGTAGCATTGTCGTAGTTCCAGCTGCGGGCCGAATTGTACCCGCGAACCGCACGGTACGACGTATTCGAGGAATACGTCTCTTGGCACCAAGTATAGACGCCCATCCAGTTCCAAAGCTGATTATGTGCACTGCTGAGATCGGTTGAATTGAGGCTGCTGTCGAGGTCGGAGGACACAGGAGCCGGAAGACCCGTGATGACCTCCTCGCGAGTGACGAACCTGTCCCACTCATTGTTGGCGGGCGTGCCGCCGGAGTACCAGTCATTTGTCGATCTGGGGCCTGTGCCACCCGTCAGGGAGCGGAGCTTGTACTTCGCGCTGTCAATGTTGACTTCCTTGCCGAAGATCCAGCCCGCGCTGTTAAGGTCGTTCCAAGTGACATTGACAAGGATGACGCGGTCGCAGATGAGCAGCGTCTTGTCGCCGTCCTTGATCTTTACCCACTGGAGCTTCTTTGCGTCGTCTGAGGGCGTATTGCCGAAGCTGTAGTTTGAAATGTCTCCGGACATTGAGGGGATATTGCCCCTACCCGCGCCCGAATATGGTTCAGTGTCGTTACGCCACGGCTTTGTGGGTCTTGCCAGTGCCGCGCCGTTGTTGTAAAATCCGCCGAGCTTGACGGTTCCGAGATATTGCGCCATAAGGTAGCTCTCCTTCCGTTTTGATGAAGCGGTAGGGAGCGAATATCTTCTTCGCCAGATTGTAGGCGCAAGCCCATCGGGCGAAGCCGAGCCACGAATTGACCGATTGGACGATCGCCGCCTTCGTGATTGTGCCCTCCTGCAGCTTCTCCATCATCCGCTTGATGCGCCGCTTCTCCCGCCGTTTCGACTCGGTACGGAGAAGCAGATGCGTCGCTTTGATTTTGAAGCCGTAGGCGTTCACGCCCTGCCGCACATAGAAAATCTTGGTCTTCTGGTTGGTCTCAAGGTGCAGTCTCTCTTGGAGGAACACCTTGATCTTTGCTAACCACTCCCGGGCGATTTCCTTGTTTGGCGCTATGACGACGACATCGTCCATGTAGCGCGTGTAGAGCGTCGCACCGAGGAAGCGGATGCAGAATTGATCGAGCTCGTTGAGGTAGATGTTGGCAAAGTCCTGAGAACTCACATTTCCCAGCGGAATCCCTCTCTCGCCCTCCGGCGAGCTGTCGATCACTTTGCAAAGAAGCCTGTAAAAACGGAGGAAGTCCTCGTATTTCTCGGGGTACTTCTTCTTGAGCTTCTTGAACCGCTTCGCGATGATCTGCTTGAGCACGCTGCGGTCGATGCTGTAGAAAAACTTGCGGACGTCGATCTTGATGACCGTCGCCTCGTCGCCCCACTTCATGCGGGCGACCCTCATGTCATGCTGTACGTTGAAGGCAGCTCGGATGGGGCCTTTTCCGTACATACACGCAAATGAACGGTTGACGAATACCGGGCGGAAGAGCGTCTGCAGCTCCTGATGGATGACGAGCTGCACGATCTTGTCCCGCAGCGGCGGGATGTGGAGACTGCGCTCCTTCGGCTCCATGATGATCCTGTGCCGATACTTTCCCGGCGTGTACTCACTAACGCCCGCCTGTCTCGTTTTCTCAATTTTCTTGAGATCGCGCCACAGGCGCACGTTGTTCACCTCGGAATAGAGGTCGTAGAGCACGGCCTCCCGCGTGAACTTGCGGCTGCCTCGCAAGGCGGTCTTGTAGCCCGCCTCGATCGCTGACCAGCCCACGGCGTCCTCATAGCTGGAGGGTGGAGGGATCGGCGGCACGAGGGCCTTCTTGGTGTTCTTTGTGTTGTAGAGCATAATGGGGAATTTCGTCATTCGTGGCATCCTTTCCTTTTAGAACGGCTTGGCACCCATGACGCGGGTTGCTATCTCCGCCTCGGACATGACCTTCAGGGACGTGAGCATTTTTACGTTCTTCTCGTGCAGCAGATAGGGCATAGCGTCCGGCGTGGTACGCAGGTTCAACAGGCCGCGGACCTCGGTAGCCTCCTTGATCCAGGCATCGTCATAGCCGTTACCGTTGAAAATGATACGTTTGTGGTCCTTGATGGTCTGCCGGATCAGACTATGCAGTGCTGCGTCAAAGTCCTTGGCCTTCTCCAGCTTGTCCGCATACTGACGCAGAGACTCCGCCACGGCGGCGTTGAGCATAATGTTGCAGCAGGCAATGGAGTTGGCGGAGCCAAGCATACGGAACTCGAACTTATTGCCGGTGAACGCAAAGGACGATGTCCGGTTCCGGTCGGTAGTATCACGCAGGAACTTAGGCAGCACATGGGCTCCCAGCTTCATCACGGTCTTTTCTGTGCCGCTGTACGGCTCATCCTTCTCGATGGCATCCAGAATGGCCGTCAGCTCGTCGCCCAGGAAGATGGACACCACAGCGGGCGGCGCCTCGTTGGCGCCCAGACGGTGATCATTGCCGGCGGTGGCCACAGAGATGCGCAGCAGGTCCTGATAGTCATCCACCGCCTGAATAACAGCACACAGGAACAGCAGGAACTGGGCGTTTTCGTGGGGTGTCTCACCGGGAGTCAGCAGGTTCACACCGGTATCCGTGGCCATAGACCAGTTGTTGTGCTTGCCGGAGCCATTGACACCGTCAAAGGGCTTTTCATGCAGCAGACAGACCAGCCCGTGGCGGGCAGCCACCTTCTGCATGATCTCCATGGTCAGCTGGTTGTGATCGGTGGCGATATTTGTGGTGGTGTAGATGGGCGCCAGCTCATGCTGGGCCGGGGCCACCTCATTGTGCTCCGTCTTGGCCAGAATACCCAGCTTCCAGAGCTCCTCATTCAAATCGGCCATATACTCCGCCACACGAGGCTTGATAGCGCCGAAGTAATGGTCATCCATCTCCTGACCCTTGGGGGGTCTGGCACCGAACAGCGTGCGGCCGCAGAAAATCAGGTCCTTGCGCTTGCGGTACATGGCGCGGTCCACCAGGAAATACTCCTGCTCGGGGCCGACAGAGGTGCGAACACATTTGACATCCGTGTTGCCAAACAGCTTCAGGACACGCATGGCCTGCTTGTTCAGGGCCTGCATGGAGCGCAGCAGCGGGGTTTTTTTATCCAGCGCCTCGCCACCGTAGGAGCAGAACGCCGTGGGGATACACAGTGCCTTGTCCTTGATAAAAGCGTAAGAGGTAGGATCCCAGGCAGTGTAGCCCCGGGCCTCGAAGGTAGCACGCAGGCCGCCGGAGGGGAAGCTGGAGGCATCCGGCTCACCCTGGATCAATTCCTTACCAGAGAACTCCATGATGACGCCGCCATCCGGCGAGGGGGTAATAAAGCTGTCGTGCTTCTCGGCGGTAATGCCGGTCAGCGGCTGGAACCAATGGGTAAAGTGGGTCGCGCCGTGCTCGATGGCCCAATCCTTCATGGCATCCGCCACCACATTCGCTACCTGGTTGTCCAGGCTTCCGCCCTCGTCAATGGTCTTCTTCAGGGAAATATAGACGTCATGGGGAAGGCGTGCTTTCATCTGTCGGTCGTCAAATACCAGTGTGCCGAAAATGTCCGATACGGTTTTCATGTGTTCCACCCCGATCTTTTGTAGATTTGGAAAATAGAAAAAGGCGTCAGGAAGCCCGCAGCTTCAAGACGCCTTTGCCTTTGATGTGCGAAATTATAGGCGGTTGTGACGGATTTGTCAATCAGCTTTTTACACAATTTTTGGCGTTTTATTCATTGACTTTATGCACATCTGATGCTATAATGCCGAACCATGATGAGCAAAGACGTTCATCCGGACAGGACATTTGTCCCTGCCGGATGGGCGTTTTTTGCTTTCCGGGGCGGCTTTTCAGCGGATCACGCCGTGGAACGGCTGGAACCTACGGAAGCACATAAAGAAAGGGTGAGAAACTATGAAGCTGGAGGGACAGGTACGTATCCCATCCGGGTGCGCCATTTCGGCGGTCATTTCCCGGGAGGGGCGGCGCATGACCGGTGAGGATATCATCAGGAGCATGGTCCCCATGCATGATCGGTCCAACGGTCTGGGAGGCGGCTTCGCCGCCTACGGCATCTACCCGGAACACCGGGAGGAATACGCCTTCCACATCTTTTTTGATGATAACACCACCCGGCGGGAGTGCGAGGCTATGCTGAAGGAGGGCTTTGAGCTCGTAGACGCGGAGCTGATCCCCATCCGCATCATCCCGGAGATCACGGACATTCCCCACATCTGGCGGTACTTTGTGCGGCCCCTTAATTCGGTGCTGGCACGCCTGCAGCTGGATGAAAAGGAGTTCGTGGCACGGACCGTGATGGATATCAACACCAAGCTGAAGGGCGCATACGTGTTCTCCAGTGGAAAGAACATGGGGACCTTCAAGGCCGTAGGATATCCCGAGGATGTGGGACGCTTCTACCGGCTGGAGGAATATGAGGGATACAGCTGGACGGCCCATGGGCGCTATCCCACCAATACCCCCGGCTGGTGGGGCGGCGCGCACCCCTTTTCCCTGCTGGACTGGTCCATCGTCCACAACGGAGAGATATCCTCCTACGACGCCAATCGGCGCTGTATTGAGATGTATGGCTACAAATGCAATCTGCAGACAGATACGGAGGTCATCACCTACATCGCCGACTATCTGCTGCGGCGGCAGGGGCTGACACTGGAGGAGATGGCATCGGTGATCGCGGCGCCCTTCTGGAGTACCATACGCACCAGAGAGCCGGCCGCGGCACGGCAGCTGACCTATCTGCGGACCATATACCCCAGCCTGCTCATCACCGGACCATTCTCCATCATTCTTGGGTTCAACGGCGGACTGATGGCGCTGAACGACCGACTGAAGCTGCGCTCCATGGTAACGGCTGAGAAGGACGACAAGGTATTTATCGCCAGCGAGGAGGCCGCCATACGGGTCATGGCCCCGGATGCGGAGAACCTGTATGCGCCCATGGGCGGCGAGCCGTTTATCGTGAAAGTGAAAGAAGGTGCCTATTGATGGCTCTTGACTACATCATACCGGAATTTGAAGTGGTACGAAACGACGCACGGTGCACCTGCTGCCGTATCTGCGAATCCCAGTGCGCCAACGGCGTGCATACCTATAACGCGGATGGAAAGGTCATGGTCAGCGACGAGAGCAAGTGCGTCAACTGTCAGCGCTGTGTGTCCTTCTGTCCCACCCACGCCATTAAGATCGTAAAAAGAGACAACTGCCTGCGTGAAAACGCAAACTGGTCCTGCGCCACCATTAAGGAGATATACAAGCAGGCGTCCACCGGCGGCGTGCTGCTGAGCTCCATGGGCAACCCCCAGCCCCTGCCGGTGTATTGGGACCGCATCCTCATCAACGCCTCACAGGTGACGAACCCACCCATCGACCCCCTGCGGGAGCCCATGGAGACGCGGGTATTCCTGGGCAAGAAGCCGGAGACCGTCCGGCGGAACGGGGACGGCAGCCTGTGCACCGAGGTACCGCCGCAGTTGGAGCTGTCGGTGCCCATTCTGTTTTCGGCTATGAGCTATGGCTCCATCAGCTACAACGCCCATGCGGCGCTGGCCAAGGCTGCCCGGGAGCTGGGCATCTGCTACAACACCGGCGAGGGCGGACTGCACCGGGATTTCTATCCCTACGGCGCCAACACTATCGTACAGGTGGCCTCCGGCCGTTTCGGCGTCGATGAGACATATTTGAACACCGGCGCGGCCATCGAGATCAAAATGGGCCAGGGCGCCAAGCCCGGTATCGGCGGACATCTGCCTGGCGCAAAGATCGTGGGCGACGTGTCCAAAACACGGATGATACCGGAGGGCGCGGATGCCATCTCCCCTGCTCCGCACCACGACATTTACTCCATTGAGGACCTACGGCAGCTGGTGTACTCTCTAAAGGAAGCCACGGCGTACAAAAAGCCGATCATCGTCAAGGTGGCGGCGGTACACAACATCGCCGCCATCGCCAGCGGCATCGCCCGCAGCGGTGCGGATATCATCGCCATCGACGGCTTTCGGGGCGGCACCGGCGCGGCGCCCACCCGAATACGGGACAATGTGGGGATTCCCATTGAGCTGGCGCTGGCAGCGGTGGACCAGCGGTTGCGGGACGAGGGCATACGCAGCAGCGTATCCCTGATCGCCGGAGGCAGCATACGCTCCGCTGCCGACGTGGTCAAGGCCATTGCTCTGGGCGCGGATGCCTGTTACATTGCCACCGCGGCACTGCTGGCCATGGGGTGCCACTTGTGCCGTTCCTGCCAGACAGGCCGGTGCTGCTGGGGTATCGCCACACAGCGGCCAGAGCTGGTGAAGCGTCTGGACCCCGAGGAGGCTGCGGCGCGGCTGGTAAACCTGGTAACCGCCTGGAAGCACGAGATCAAGGAGATGATGGGCGGTATGGGCATCAACTCTATCGAGGCGCTGCGGGGCAACCGGGTCATGCTGCGGGGTATTCACCTGAACGAAAAAGAACTGGAAATTCTGGGAATTGCCCACGCCGGTGAATAAGGTCTGTCGAAAAAGCGATATTTATAGGAAAAATAATGGAAAACCCTCGAAAGGAGTGGTACAATATGGACTTCATAGAGGCGAGTGGTCTGTCCTTCTCCCAACTAAACGAAACGATACGCCACGCCGGGAAGGAATGCCGTATCTGTGCCTGCCAGGGCCAGCGGTTCATCGCCGCCGGTATGAGCAGCAAACGGCTGGAGATCGACGGCATCCCCGGCAATGCGCTGGGCGCCTATCTGGGCGGCGGTTCTATTACCGTAAACGGCAATGCACAGGACGCGGTGGGCGACACCATGAGTGCCGGACGCATTGTGATCCACGGCAGTGCCGGCGACGCTGCGGGGTACGCCATGCGGGGCGGTGAGATATTTATCCGGGACAATGCGGGCTACCGCGCTGGGATACACATGAAAGCCTATAAGCAGCATAAGCCGGTGATCGTCATCGGCGGGCGGGCCGGCAGCTTTCTGGGCGAATACCAGGCCGGCGGGCTGATTTTGGTGCTGGGCCTGCACACCGACGGCCGGCCGATAGTACACTTCTTCCCCTGCACAGGAATGCACGGCGGAAAGATGGTTTTCCGCGGTGACGTGAGCAGCATACGGTTTCCGGATCAGGTCACGCTGCACAGCGCCACGGCGGAAGATATGGCGGAGATCGCACCCTATGTGCGGGAGTACTGCCGTCTGTTTGACCGTGACGCGGAGGCGATGCTCCGCGACAACTATACCGTTATCACACCGGACAGCAAAAACCCCTATCAGCAGATGTATGTAGCCAACTGAGAAAGGCAGGAGCACGATGGAGTACACAGTGGATGAGATCAGGCAGTTTACGGCGGAGGAGGATGTAAAATTCCTGCGTCTGGCCTTCTGCGATATTTTCGGCAGCCAGAAAAATATATCTATTTTGCCGGATGAGCTGGACCGGGCCTTCAGCTACGGCATCGCTTTCGATGCCTCCGCTGTGCCCGGCTTCGGCGACGAGGTCCACTCGGACCTGTTCCTGCATCCGGACAGCAGCACCCTGTGTATGCTGCCCTGGCGGCCGGATCACGGCCGGGTGGCGCGGATGTTCTGCCATGTGCTGCGGCCCGATGGCGCCGCCTTCGAGGCCGACTGCCGCGCGCTGCTGCGTCAGGCGGTGGCGGACGCGGAAGCGCTGGGCATCCGTTTCTCCTTCGGCACGGAGATGGAGTTCTATCTCTTCCGCCGGGACGAAAACGGTGAAGCGACCCACATCCCCTACGACAACGCAGGGTACATGGACATCGCGCCGGAGGACAAGGGCGAAAATGTGCGGCGGGAGGTCTGCCTGACGCTGGAGCAGATGGGGATACGGCCGGAGTGCTCTCACCATGAGCAGGGCCCCGGGCAAAACGAGATCGACTTTCGCTATTCCGATCCCCTGACGGCGGCGGATAACGCCGTGACCTTTAAGGCTGTCGTCAATTCCGTGGCGGTGCGAAACGGCCTGGCAGCCGACTTCTCTCCCAAGCCGCTGATGGGACAGCCGGGCAACGGGATGCACATCAACATCTCCGCCAAGAGCCGCGACGGCGCAGAGGTAATGCCGCAGATCATCGCCGGTATTCTGGCCCATATTGCCGAGATGACGGTGTTTCTGAACACGCGGGAGGAGTCGTATCACCGCTTTGGCAGCAGCAAAGCACCGCGATATATCTCCTGGTCCAGCGAAAACCGCAGTCAGCTGATACGCATCCCTGCCGCGCAGGGCGAGTACCGCCGCGCGGAGCTGCGCTCTCCCGATCCGCTGTGCAGCCCGTATCTGGCCTTTACGCTGCTGATCCGCGCCGGCCTGGACGGTGTAACGCGGCATCTGGTGCTGCCGGAAGCCGCGGATGTGAATTTCTACACGGCGGCTAACGACGTAAAGGCACGCTTCCACACGCTGCCGGAGACTCTGGAGGACGCCAGATCACTGGCTGCATCCAGCGCATTTATCGCAGAGCACTTACCCAAGACCATTATACAGCAGTACACCCACTGAGCCGGTCTGCTTTGGAGAGGAGGGACGCATATGGAGGACAGCCGCCGGACGTACAGCGTGCTGGTGGTCGCCGCTGCGGCCAAGTTCCATATGTCCCTGCGTGAAATGCTGCCGGAGGATCGGTACGACCCGGTGTGTGCCGCAGGCAGCGTGTCTGAGGCACGGCGTGCCCTGCTGGAGAGGCCTTTTGACATCGTGGTCATCAGTACGCCGCTGCCGGATGAATTCGGTACGAAGCTGGCGCTGCACATCATCGACAAATCCAGCGCCGGTGTGCTGCTGCTGGTGAAGGCGGAACACTATCCGGACCTGGCGGCACGGCTGGCGCCTCAAGGCATCCTGCTGCTGCAAAAGCCCACCACGCCGCCGTTGCTGCTGCAATCCATGCAGCTGCTGTGCGGCACACGGGAGCGCCTGCGGCGTATGGAAGAAAAGACTGCCACCATCGAGGAACGCATGGCGGAGATACGGCTGGTGAACCGGGCTAAATGGGCACTGATCGACAAGCAAGGCATGACGGAGCAGGAGGCCCACCGCTACATTGAAAAACAGGCCATGGACCGGTGCGTTACGCGCCGGTCAGTGGCGGAGGAGATATTGGCAGAGTGAAATAAGCGCGCTCCTTTGACAAACAGTGTAAGGTCTGCTATGATGGCGTAAACCGCTTGAAAGGAGCACACTATGGAAAAGTTTATCCCTTATGAAAAACTCTCGAAAAAAGAGAAGCACCGGCGTGACGCTATGCAGCGGGGCACCTGGGGCGTGCTGAACCCCGTTACACGCAAAAGTCCAAACCCCAAAGCTTACAACAGGAAAAAGACACGGAAATGGATGGAGGATCCATATACCGTGTCTTTTTTTATATGCAGAAAAGATATCCCCCGGCCGCTGGCCGGGGGATATCAAAGGAATGACAGCTTACTTCATGAAGGTGCCGTCCATCATCTGCTGCAGATAGGCGTTATACTTCTCCACCTTCTCAGCGGGAACCAGCTCGGTATTGATGGCACCGGCGGACAGGGCACCGTTCTCCAGCGTACCGAAGATGGTGTTACCGCCGAAGGTACCGGCCACAACAGCCTCCATGCAGACACCGATCATAGCGGCGTTATCGGTGACCTGGGAGCAAATGATGCAGGGGTTCTGACCCAGGATATCGGCAGGCTGGCCGATGTCGTAGATCTTGATGGCGCCGGCCTTCTCATTGGCGGCGTCGATGGCCTCACGGGCACCGGAGTCAACGGCAGAAGCATCGCCGAAGAACACGTCAGCGCCCTGGGAGATCAGCTCAGTGGCGAACTCCTTGCCCTTGGGGGCATCAGAGAAGGAGTTGGCATAGGGAACAGCCAGCAGCTCAACGGTCTTGCCCTCCTGCTCGCCAACATACTTGGCAGCAGCCTCGAAGCCCGCGATCTTGCCCTTGGTGGTATCCAACTCCATACCGCCGATGAAGCCCAGTTTGCCGGACTCGGTCATCAGACCGGCCAGAGCGCCGGCGATCCAGCCGATCTGCTCAGCGTTGGGCAGCAGAGACGCGACATTGCCGTTAGCGGCCTTTTCGGGGGTGGACTCAGCGCCGTTCAGCAGAGCGAAGGCGATGTCGGGATACTCCTCAGCAGCCTGCAGGACCGCATCGGTGTACTGGTTGCCGGGAGCATAGATCATGTCGTAGCCCAGGTTGCAGAAGGCAACGATGGTCTCGTAATACTGATCCTGGGAGATGGAGTCGGTGACGTCGTAGGTCCAGCCCTTGTCCTCAGCAGCCTTGACCATGGCGTTGTAGCAGGCAGCGCCCCAACCGCCGTCGTTGATGCTGGAGTCGCAGATCATGGCGACCTTGTAGGTCTTCTCGCCATCACCGGCGCCGTCCGTCTTGGTGTCGTCCTTCTTCTCGCCGCAGGCGACGAGGGCCAGCGTCATAGCGAGCGCCAGCAGCAGTGCAAGAAACTTTTTCATGGTTTTCCTCCTTGTTTTTTGTGACTTGCTCTTTGTTCTATAACAACGTCCTTGCGGACATCATTACCGTCATGTCACCGCTGTTCGCGGCGATAGGGCTGTCCATTGGCCTTGGGTCCCGCCTGCTTCGTACCGATGACGGAGAGGACGACCACGGTGGCCACATAGGGGATCATCTGGAAGAACTGGTACGGGATGGCGATGCCGGAGACCTGAAGCCGGATCTGCAGCGCATCGCAGAAGCCGAAGAACAGGCAGGCCAGCAGGATGCCGCCGGCACTCCAGCGGCCAAAGATCACGGCAGCCAGGGCGATGAAGCCGCGGCCAGCCACGATACCGTCGGTGTAGGTGCTGGAATAGCAGGTGGTCAGGTACGCGCCGCCCAGTCCGGCCAGCGCACCGCAGATCATGCAGGCCAGATACTTCACGCCGATGACATTGATGCCCAGCGTAGCGGCCGCCTGCGGATGCTCTCCCACGGATTTATAGCTCAATCCCGCACGGGTACGGTTGAAGAAAATGGAGGTGAACACCACCAACAGCAGCGTCAGATAGACCATGGGACTCTGATCAAACAGCAGTGGCCCGATGACCGGGATGTCCTTCAGGCCGGGAATAGCAATGCTGGGCATGGTAATGATCTGCTTCAGGTCTGAACCGGTACCGAACACGATGCGGTAGATAAACGACGCCAGCGCCGGAGCGAATATGTTGATGGCCATGCCATAGACCGTATGGTCCGCGCAGAGAGTGACGGTGGAAAAGGCGTAGATCATATTGACCAGCAGGCCCGCCAACGCACCGCACAGCAGACCGATCCAGTTGGAGCCGGTAATGTAGCACATCAGAAAGCCCACCAGCGCGCCGATGGCCGCCAGGCCCTCCAGGCCGATATTCACCATGCCGGCCCGCTGGCCGTACAACTCGGCCAGTGAGATAAGCAGCAGAGGGATGGCAAGCCGAACCGTTGCCAACAGTAAGCTGGAGATCCAATCCATTACTTGTCACCCGCCTTTCTCTTGGAGAACACACGGTCCTTCCACGCCTGGAATTCAGGCAGCTTGGTCAGCGCCATACCGGCCACGGAGAACACGATGACCAGCGCCTGGATGATATCGGAAACGCTGGTGGGAACACCGGTGGCCGCCTGCATAGTGGTGGAACCCACACGCAGCACAGCGAAGAACAGGGCCACCACCATCGTCGCGATGGGGTGCAGCTGGCCGATCAGGGCCATGGCCACGCCATCGAAGCCGTAGCCCGCCCCGAAGCCGTTGATCAGCCGGAACTGGGTACCCAGCAGCTCTGCGCCGCCGCCCAGGCCGGCAATGGCCCCGGAGATAATGAAGCTGGTCAGCATACAGCGCTTCACATGGATACCATTAAAGCGGCTGGCGGTCATGTTATAGCCCACCGCCCGCAGCTTGAAGCCGCCGCTGGTCCAGAACAGCACGTAATACAGCACCAGGCCCACCACCACGGCGATGACAAAGCCCCAGGTAAAGCGCATTCCGGTGATTACACGGGGCAGCTTCACCAGGTCATCCACCGCAGGGGTCTGTGGTACGCTGGCGTCGCGGATCCAGCTGGTGTACAGCACGCCCATAAACAAGGTAGCTACATAGTTGAGCATGATGGAGATGATCATCTCGTTCTGGCCGCGGCCGATCTTCAGCAGGCCGGGAATCATGCCCCAGATACCGCCGGCCAGCGTACCGGCCAGCAGCGCCAGCAGCACACCGGCAAAGCCGGTAACGCCGGAGAAATACGCCGTAACGAATGCGGCGATGGAACCCATGAGGAACTGGCCTTCACCGCCCAGGTTGAACACACCGCACTTGTACGCGAAGCAGGCACACAGGGAGGTGAACATCAGAGGCGTGGCCTTGGTAAGTGTCGTGCCAATATTGGCCTTGGAGCCGAAAGCTCCCTGGAAGAGGTACTTCACCGCGTCAAAGGGATTGGCACCCAGCGCCGCCATGATGATACCGCCGATCACAAAGGCCAGGATAATGGACAGCAGCGGGACAACGAAGCTGCCCAGAGAACGTTTTAACTTTTCCATATCGCAGCTCCTCCCCTCACTTGCCCGTCATGGCGAGGCTGACCTCCTCGATGGGCGGGTTCTTCCCGGAGAATTCGCCCATGATCTGCCCCTCAAAGCAGACCAGGATGCGGTCGGACATCTCCAATATCTCATCGAAGTCTGCGCTGATCAGCAGGATCCCTACACCGCGCTCACGGGCAGCGATCATCTGCTCGTGAACAAAGCTGGCCGCGCCGATATCCAGGCCGCGGGTGGGATGCGCCATCACCAGCAGGGACGGCTGGGATTCCAGCTCACGGGCCAGGATGACCTTCTGCTGGTTGCCACCGGACAGGCTGCGGACCGTCTGCCCCACAGAGGTGCAGCGCACGTCGTACTTCTGCACCATCTCCTCGGCATAGTCGTGAATGGCACGTTTGTTCAGCCGCAGGCCCTTTCCCCGGCTGAACCTGGGAGAATCGGTCTCCTTGAGCACCAAATTCTCCGCAATGGACATATCTCCCACCAGGCCCTGCGCGTTGCGGTCCTCAGGAACGTGGGAAACGCCGTCTGTAATGAAAGAATGGGGGTCGAAGACCGCTACGCTCCTATCCTTCAGGTATATCTTGCCGCCTTGAGGCGCGATAACGCCGGTGATCAGCTGCGCCAGCTGGGTCTGACCATTGCCGTCCACGCCGGCGATTCCTACGATCTCACCGCTGCGGATCTGCAGGGTCATATCGTTGACACCGCTGTGCTTATGTTCCTTGTCATAGTCCACATGGTCCAGAGACGCCACGACCTCAGCGCCGGAGGCATCCACCTTCTCGTACTGTGACTCGGTCAGTTCCTTACCGATCATCATATTGGCCAGTTTCTGACCATCGGTATCAGCGCGGGCCACGGTGCCCACCACCTCGCCCAGACGCAGGACGGTGATGCGGTCAGAGATATGCAGGACCTCGCGCATTTTGTGGCTGATGAAGATAATACTCTTCCCTTCGCCGATAAGCTTCTGCATAATGGCAAACAAACCCTCGACCTCGATATCGGTCAGTGCGGCAGAGGGTTCGTCCAGGATCAGCAGCTCCGCACCGTGGTACAGCGCCTTCAGTATCTCGGTGCGTTGCTGTTCGCCCACGGATATCTCGGTGATAAGCTTGTCCAGCTGCACGTCCAGGCCGTACTTGGCAGACAGCTCCTCGATCTCCTTGCGGCGAGCCGCCCGGTCGATAAACAGGCCCTTGGCGTGCTTGTCGCCCAGGATGATATTTTCAAAGACAGTCATTGCCTCCACCAGCATAAAGTGCTGGTGCACCATGCCGATTCCCAGCTTGACTGCCTGGCTGGGGGACTCGATCCGCACCTCTTTGCCATTGAGGAATATCTTTCCCTCCGTGGGCTGATAAAGGCCGATGAGAATGTTCATCAACGTGGACTTACCGGCACCGTTCTCACCCAGCAGGGTCAGTACCTCGCCGCGGTTGACGGTCAGGCTGATATCCTTGTTGGCGTAAAAATCACCAAACCGCTTGCTGATATGCTCCATACGCAGCAGCTCGCTCAAGTTCCCTCACTTCCCTTCGTTCGTGTGTTTGCAGAAGTTCTCATTTTCCACTTGGAAAATGACAACAGACCACGGTCTGTTCTCAAATATTAAATCGGGAGTAGTATACCATATCTGTCGGATTTTGGGAAGAATTTTTTTGTAAAACTCCTACATTTTTTTAGCGTTTTTTATCTATTGCACCGGTACCGTTCCCATAGTATAATCAAACGCAACAAAGCGAAAGAAGGTGTTGCATATGATACATATCCGCCCCGTAGTCTCTGATGACGCCCCGGCGCTGCTGGATATCTATGCGCCCTATGTCATCGAAACCGCCATCACATTTGAGTATGAAGTGCCCACGCTGGATGACTTCCGCCAGCGTATTAAAAACACACTGCACACGCATCCTTACCTGGTCATAGAACGCGATGGCGAGATCGTGGGCTATGCCTACACCGGACAGTTGGGCAGCCGCGCAGCCTACGCCTGGGCGGCGGAAACCAGCATCTATCTGCGGCAGGACTGCCGTCGCGGTGGTTTGGGCACCCGGCTGTACCACGCGCTGGAGGACGCCTCCCGCGCTCAGAATGTACAGGTGCTGTACGCCTGCATCGCCGCACCTGTTTCGGACGGCGACCCCCACCTGACTCGCGCCAGCATTGATTTCCATACCCGGCGCGGCTACGAAATCGTGGGCACCTTCCACCGCTGCGGATACAAGTTTGGCACCTGGTACGACGTGGTCTGGATGGAAAAACGCCTGTCCGATGCCGCTGTCCCTGCGTCGGTGACGCCGTTTTCCGCTTTTGTGAAATAAAGTATTGCTGTAATGCATATTCGCTTTACATCCGTTGATAGCCAATAAGTTTTGAAAGAGCAACAAGCGCTTGCTTGCCGATTTCCCCCTTCCCGGCTATGCTGGAGATACTGCCAGAGCTATGGCGCTGGAGAGGAGTAAAAAAGCAGGACGGCACCGGGAGGGTGCCGTCCTGCTTTTCTGTCATTGAAAATATTGACGCATTTTCGCATCTAATCTAAGGTCAATGCTTTACTCACTAAATTGATACATAGACTTCCTGCTCCCCAATATATTCATCCGCTGCTCTCCACCGAACTTTTGATGCACATATTGTAGTTCCTGTGTAGCTTTCTATATCCTTTTCTGATAGCCCTCCGCAATCACACCAATATATGCAATCTTCTTTTATGATCATAGATGCATCAAGTATCTCACAGGTATAGTTTTCGCCATTGGGGAATAGCTTTAAATACTTTAGCCCCGCAAATTGCATTTCAATAGCAGATGGATCTTCAAACTGCCGTTGAATGATCACGCACAATATTCTTTGGCTATTAACCGGCGACATACTTAATTTTTCATTCACATACGCACCGCTAATGTATTTGATCTCTTTCACACAACTGTCATGAAACCCACACATAATATTCATAAAGCTATCTAAATCTTTTTTGCATACAATTTCATTCCACATACATTCTCTCCTTCAGCCATGAGCAATCGGTGCAATGCTAAAATCAGGCCGTAAGCTCTCGTCTTTAATAGATTACCAGTGCAGATAGACTTTGTCAACGAAAAGCAAAGAACCACGACGGGTGTCGTGGTTCTTTGTGTTGGCGCTACCTATCTTTCCGGGCCGTCTCCAGCCAAGTATTGTCAGCAGAAGCGAGCTTAACTTCCGTGTTCGGGATGGGAACGGGTGGACCCTCGCCCTAATCAGCACCAACTATTCAATTGAAGGTTTGCACCTTCAAAACCGAACAATGAAGAAGTGAACGGAGAAGGCTAAGATTGCCTGCAAATTGTAGGTCAAGCCCTCGGGCTATTAGTACCGGTCAGCTGCACACGTTACCGTGCTTCCACCTCCGGCCTATCAACCAGATCGTCTTTCTGGGCCCTTACTCCATAATGGATGAGAGATCTCATCTTAGGGAGAGTTTCACGCTTAGATGCTTTCAGCGTTTATC